>JACDJA010003357.1_pt1 | contig 10438 bp, 9 predicted proteins | sample 7449241 | NCBI WGS metagenome assembly JACDJA01 (sample SAMN14253289, study PRJNA609438) | sludge metagenome | isolation source: initial anaerobic sludge | collected 2018-12-20 | reverse complement strand
CGCCCAGCAGGCCCAACACGGCGTAGCGCCGCCACTGGCGCCACACCGCGCTGCCCGGGCGCAAGATTCGGTATCCCAGGGGCAGCAAGAGCACCAGGGCCACCGCCCAGCGCATGAAATTCAGTGTCAGGGGCGGTACCATCTGCGCCATCATCCGACCCACGACGGCGTTGCTGGCCCACATGAGCGGAGGCACCAGCAACAGCGCCACGGTCGCGGGTGTCAATCGCTCGTTCATGGGGTTCGCCCGGCAACATTCAAACAACAGGCATTCTACCCTGCCGGTTCAGACGCATCTGATGTTGGAATCAGGAGAGTCCCTTCGGACTCATCTGATATTGGAATCAGGTAAGCCCCTTCAGACACATCTGATATTGGACAAGACTGATTATTGACATAATATCGTTTCAAGCTTACGATGAGAGTCTTTGATTGTCAGCGGTTTTCAGTTCTGACCGGATCCCGGTCAGCCATTGCGGGCACTTGTCTTTACCTGCTGTCCCCCCGGGGGGTTCTTCCCCTGTCTGGATTCTGATCGCCTTTGCGAGCCTTTGCACGCCGCGCCTGCCCAGGCATGCGTTCTGCCTGCCCGCTGACCAGACCCTTCACTTGACGGAGCAACAACGTATATGGCCAAAGAAGAACTACTTGAAATGCAGGGATCCGTGACGGAAGTCCTGCCGGATTCACGTTTTCGCGTGACGCTGGAAAACGGGCATCCCGTGATCGCCTACACGGGCGGCAAGATGCGCAAGCACCACATCCGCATTCTGGCGGGTGACCAGGTCACCCTGGAAATGTCTCCCTACGACCTGAGCAAGGGTCGCATCACCTTCCGCCACCTGAATCGCGCCCCCGGTACATCGGCGCCGCGCACGGCCCGCCGCCGTCACTGATCCAGAGCGCATTGTCACCAGATGCCCCTTCGCCGGCCTCTCGGCGGGGATCTCTGGCAAACCACCCCACACCGCTGGCATCGAGGCACGAACCATCGATGGATCGCCCGGCACCGCTCGCGCTCGGCGCAACGGCACGCCCACGCTCGGCTCAATGGCAATCGGGCACGATCTGTTCCAGATAGACTTCAAAGGCAATATCGCGCGCCTGCGCTTGCGCCAGCGTGCGCAATCACCCGGGTCCCAGGGCCTGGTGCAGCGCGGTGTGTTCTGACTTGGCCAGATCCTCACGAAACAGGGCCGTCAGCCAGAGCTGCCGATAGGGAGCCAGCTGCGAATGTCGGCGATCACGCTAAACATATTGATACCGCAATACGCGGCGCTTGATGTTTTCCAGGCAGACTTGGTCGATGAGGGTCGCCAGGATGGCGATCGTCAGGATGTTGGCCATGACGCCCACCATGTCCGCCGTCTCGCCGGCATAGGCCAGCGAACGGCCCAGCCCCTGGCCAAATCCGATCAGCATTTCTGCCGAAATCAGTGCCCGCCAGGCATTGCCGAACGCCAGCTGGGCACCGGTGATGAGCTCGGGCATGACGGCAGGCAGATAGACACGACGCAGCATGTCCCAGGGATTGGCGCCCATCACGCGGGCCGCCGACACGTGGGTCTGCAAGACGCTCTCGGTGGCATTCATCACTGACAGGGCCGCCGGAAAGAACGCGGCCAATGCAATCACCACGATGATGGGTACATTGCCGAACCCCATCAGAATCAGGAACAGCGGCACCCAGGCGATCGACGGGATCGACTGCAGGATGATGATGGCGGACTTCAGGATCTCGCGGAAAAACACCAGCAGGCCCCCGGCCAGACCGAATCCGATGCCAAACAGCAGCGCAAAGGCATAGCCCACCCCCAGACGCCCCATGCTTCCCGCCAGCACGGCACGAAACTCGGCCGTCTGCACGTCATGCCAGATCCGCAGCAGCACGACCGGTACCCCGGGCATCAGAAAGTCGGGCAGCGTCCAGGCCGCCAGCTGCCAGAACAGCAGGATGGCGGCCACGGCAATCAGCATCGCCAGCTTGCGGGCGGCCGGTGAAAGGCGTGTCTTTTTGCTCATGATTCCAGATGCAACATGGCCGGGCGGGCCCGGCCAACGGGGGAAGAATTGAAGAAGCGTCCTGCCAGACGCCCACATAGTCCTGGCACCGGCCCGAGCCGCCCAGGCACCGGCCCGGGTCGCCCAAGCACCGGCCCGAGCCGCCCAGACACCGGCCCGGGTCGTCCGGGCACCGGTCCGAGTCGTCCGGGCACCTGCCGGAGGCGTCCTGGCACCCGCCCGAGGCGAACGCCCGGCTCAGGCCCGTGGCGCTTACAGCTGACGCGCCTTCTGCCAGTCCAGATCGACGATCGCGCTGACCTGATACGGCTTGCCGTCGCGGGTCTTGAGCGAACCCTGGGCCTGCATGATGTCGGCGACCTCCTGCATGCGTGCCAGATCCTGCGGCGTCAGTGCGGCGCTGAAAGTCTGCGTCCGGATCGCCTGACTGATGATCTGCTCACGCGGGAGATCGCCGTGTTTCAGGGTCTTGAGCGTGGGTTCGGCAATGAAGTAGCTGGCGATCAGCCGGGCGGCCTCGTCCGGCTTGTTCTGCAGCAGTTCGATCGCCTCGCGCTGCGCGTCCAGGGACTTCCACACCAGGTCCTTGCGGTTTTTCAGCGTTTCACCCGAAGTGATGGTCACCATGCAGGGAAAGGGCCAGACTGCGCCGATTTCGTAGATCTGGTGCACCGGGGCGATCAGTTGGGCGATGCTGGCCTGGGGTTCGAACAGAAAAGCCGCGTCCACCCGCTTGCCCACCAGCGATTGCACCGCGACTTGCGGGCTGACGCCCAGAATGGACAGATCGGTCGGCACCAGGCCAGCCTGCTTCAGCACCACGCCCTTGAGCACCGTGTCGGCTGTACTACCTTCTTTCTGGGACGCCAGGGTATGGCCCTTCAGATCGGCCACCGTCTTGATGCCGGCGTCATCACGCACCACCAGGGCATGATAGCCGCGCTGCGCTCCGCCGACGACCTTCAGGTCCGCCCCGCGGGATGACCATGAGGCCGCATTGGTGAAGCCCAGCACACCGGTGTCGAGCTGACCCCCGACGATGGCCTTGATCAGATCGGTACCCGATTTGAATTCGACCAGCTGGACATCGAGCCCATGCTTTTCATAGAGCTTGCCCTCGTAGGCCGCAATGGCCTGTGCGTCGTCCATGACACGGATATAGCCGACCTTGAAGGGCTCGGCGGCCAGCGCCGTGGAGGCGACAGTCAGCGCGGCCAGGACCGGAATGAATAGGCGGGTGAATTTCATGCTGCAAGTTCCTCGGGAACAGAAGTGATGGATTGGGAGCGGGTGGCGATGCCCAGCAGGCTCAGGATCTCGCGGCGCATGTCGGCCAGGTTCGACAGATCATGCGTCTTGTCATGCGCCAGGAGCCGGAATTCCTTCAGCACGCGCGACGGGCGTGCGCTGAACACCAGAATGCGATCCGCCAGGAACAGCGCTTCGTCGACATCATGGGTGACGAGCAGCACGGTCGGCCGCGTCTCGCGAATCAGGGTTCTGAGGGCATCTTGCAGCGTCATGCGCGTCAGGGCATCCAGGGCGCCAAAGGGCTCGTCGAGCAACAGCACCTCGGGCCGGGTGATGAAGGCGCGCGCCAGGGCGCAGCGCTGGCGCATGCCACCGGATACTTGATGCGGGAAATAGTCTTCGAAGCCCTCGAGCTGGACCTTGCCGAGCCAGACGCGCGCCTGTTCATGCGCTGCGGTACGGTTCACCTTCTGCAATTCCAGCGCCATGGCGACATTCTGCACAAGCGTCAGCCAGGGATAGAGCGCATTTTCCTGAAACATCAGCATGCGACCGGGATCCGGCCCCGTGATGGGCCGGCCGTCGGCCAGCACCTGTCCGTGGCTGGGCCTTTCCAGCCCGGCGGCCATGTGCAGCAGGGTCGATTTTCCGCACCCGGACGGCCCCACCAGCGCGACCAGTTCCCCGGCTGCGAAATCGCGGTCGAACTGTTCGACGACGCGTAGATCACCAAAGTGCTTTTCCAGCTGCCGGAATGAAATTTTCACGTTGCAAACTCCTTGAAATCCCCTGATCGGACTTGCCTGGCTGTGCCTGTACCGCAGCACGGGAACCGAGCCCTCACGGGATGAATGATGAAACTTTAACGAGTTTCCTTAATGCCTAACAACGATTGATTTTCCATGCACTCATTACTGATAGAGATATGCGGATTCAGCCAGTCATCCGGGGTGCCCACTTGCCGCAGAACTGGCATCGATGACTCAGCGGCGTGAGACGGCGGCCGCAATCGCATGCCTCGCGCTACGATAAGAAAATTCATCATCACGCATCAGGAACCTCCGAGTGACCGATTCCGATTCGGCAGATCCCATCGCCGGGCTCATGGCCGTCCACGCCGTCACGCGTCAGCATCTGCAGGTGATCGCAAGCGGTGCCGGGGGCGCGCCAGCCCTGCGCCAGGCCATTGCATGGATCGAAGGGCCGGTGCGCCTCGAACGCCGCATCCTGCAGCAAACCCTGATTCCGGCTTTGATCGAATCCATGGCCGGCTCGGACGCGGTCTGCATCCGCGAAATGGCCGCTGGCCTGATGGCCCAGGGGGCTGCACTGGAACGGCGTTGGGCAGGCTCCGTCGCGCCCGCCCTGACAGAATCCATGCTCCGTGCGGCCGCGCCGGATTCACGCGCTCTGGCAGCCTGGGTGACCGAATTCACGCATTGGCAGCAGCGCATCAGCCAGGAACTGCTGCCCATGGCCTCCCGCCTGCTCGACGAAGATGCCCTGGCCGCGCTGGCTGCCGCGTGCCAGGAACTGACCTGCGGGCATTAAATGCGGCGCGAACCGGCGCGCAAACCCCACCGCGTCCCATTCAGGGACGTTTTCCCTGAACTCACAACGGAATGGAGGGAATTTGTGCGGGTTTTCCGCCGGCGCATGGTTTCAAAAACTTGCCTATAATTACAGGCCATTCAGTCGCCTTTCAGTCAGCCGGCTGTCAGTCAGCTGCCACGATCCACCCGAGCGTGGCACGCCTCAATTACGACGCCTCAACAACGGAGCCCCATCCATGAAGCTCGCGACCACCCGCATCGCCTCTGCAATCGGCCTGTCCCTTACCCTGGGTCTGGCAGCCGTCACCGCCCACGCAGCGCCCATCATCATCAAGTTCAGCCACGTCGTGGCCGAAGCCACGCCGAAGGGCCAGGGTGCGCTGAAATTCAAGGAACTGGCTGAAACCGCACTGCCCGGCCAGGTCGAGGTCCAGGTCTTCCCCAACTCGCAGCTCTTTGGCGACGGCAAGGACATGGAAGCCCTGCTGCTGGGCGACGTCCAGATCATCGCGCCATCGCTGGCCAAATTCGACCGCTACACCAAGAAAATCCAGATCTTCGACCTGCCCTTCATGTTCGACGACATGGCCGCCCTGGACCGTTTCCAGGCCAGTCCGGCCGGCCAGAGCCTGCTGGATTCCATGAAGTCCAAGGGCCTTCAGGGTCTGGGCTACTGGCATAACGGCCTGAAGCAGATGTCCACCAACCGCGACAAGCTCACCCGGCCGGAAGACGTCAAGGGCCTGAAATTCCGCATCCAGGCTTCCGATGTGCTGGAAGCCCAATTCCGCCAACTGGGTGCCAACCCCCAGAAGCTCGCCTTCTCCGAGGTCTACCAGGCCTTGCAGACCGGCGTGGTCGATGGCGCTGAAAACCCGTGGTCGAACATCTATTCGCAAAAATTCCACGAAGTCCAGAAAACGATCGCTGAAACCAATCACGGCGCGCTCGATTACATGGTCGTGACCAATTCCGGCTGGTGGGATGGTCTGCCGGCCGACGTGCGCGACGGTCTGAAAAAGGCCATGGAAGGCGCGACCCAGCACGCCAACAAGCTGGCCGCCGAAATCAACGATCGGGATCGCCAGCGCATTGCCGAGGCCGGAAAGGCCAAGATCCAGCCCCTGACCAAGGAAGACATCGCCGCCTGGCGCACCGCGATGAAGCCCGTCTGGGACAAGTTCTCGGGCCAGATCGGCCAGGACCTGATCGACTCCGCAATCGCTTCGAACCAGCAATAAGGCAGGTTTTCGCCTTTCACTTCTCACGGCCGCTCCCAAGCGGCCGTTGCACGTTCTGTCCTGGAGCCCTTCCATGCTGAAAAAATGGCTGGAACACATCGAGGAAGGGTTGATCGCCTTTCTTCTGGCGACCATGACCCTGGTGACGTTCGCCCAGGTCATTGCGCGCTACGTCTTCAATTACAGCTTCGTCTGGGCGCTGGAACTGACCATGTTCCTGTTTGGTGCGCTGATCTTTCTGGGCATGTCCTACGGGGTGCGCGTGGGGGCTCATATCGGTGTCGATGCCGTGGTGCGGTTGCTGCCGCCCAGGGCTGCCCACCGCATGGTCATCGCCAGCACCTTGCTGTGCATCGTCTACGGCGCCATCGTGCTGTACGGCAGCTGGATCTATGTCGAAAAGATGTACATGATCGGCATCCTGGCCCAGGACCTGCCCATCCCGCAATGGGTGCCGCGCGCCGTCATGCCGCTGGGCTTTGCCCTGTTGATCTGGCGTTTCACAGAGGTCCTGTGGCGCCTGCTGCGCGGGGGCGAAGCCTCGCTGCTGGGTGACGAGGTCGCCGATGCCATGAAATATCGCAGTGACGATTCGGGAGACCAGCCATGACCACGATCGCCCTGTTCGTCCTGCTGTTCGTGTTCCTGTTCATGGGGCTGCCCGTGGCGGTCGCCCTGGGCCTGTCGTCGCTGCTGACCATCCTGGCGTTCGGCCATGATTCCCTGGCGTCGCTGTCGCTCAAGCTCTACGAAACCTCTGAACATTTCACCCTGATGGCCATTCCGTTCTTCGTGCTGGCAGGCGCCTTCATGACGACCGGTGGCGTCGCGCGGCGCATGATCCGCTTTGCCATTGCGGCGGTCGGCCACCTGCACGGCGGCCTGGCCATTGCTTCGGTCATGGCCTGCGTGCTGTTTGCCGCGGTGTCGGGATCGTCACCGGCCACCGTCGTGGCCGTGGGCTCGATCGTGATCGCCGGCATGGTGCGCGCCGGCTACTCGGAATCCTTTGCCGCAGGGATCATCTGCAACTCCGGCACGCTGGGCATTCTGATCCCGCCGTCCATCGTGCTGGTGGTGTATGGGGCCGTCACGGAAACCTCGGTCGGCGCCCTGTTCATGGCCGGTGTCGTACCCGGGCTGCTGCTGGGCCTGATCCTGATGGTGGCCATCTACCTGATCGCCCGGCTGCGCAACATGCCGCGTCAGCCCAAAGCCAGCTTCACCGAGGTCCTGACATCGGCACGCGACTCGATCTGGGGCCTGTTGCTGATCATCATCATCCTGGGCGGCATTTACGGCGGCATCTTCACCCCGACGGAAGCCGCCGCCGTCGCGGCCGTCTACGCTTTCCTGATCGCGGTCTTCCTGTACCGGGACATCGGCATGAAACAGGTGCCCGAAGTCCTGATCGATGCGGCCAAGGTGACCATCATGCTGATGTTCATCATCGCCAATGCGCTGCTGTTTGCCCACGTCCTGACCACAGAACGCATTCCGCAGGCCATCGCCGAACAGATCATCGCCTGGGACATGAGCAGCTGGCAGTTCCTGATCGTGGTGAACGTGCTGCTGCTGGTGGGCGGGGCCTTCATGGAGCCCACCGGCATCATCCTGATCCTCGCGCCCATCCTGTTTCCGATCGCGATGGAATTGGGCATCGATCCGGTGCACCTGGGCATCATCATGGTCGTGAATCTGGAAATCGGCATGGTGACCCCGCCCGTGGGGCTGAACCTGTTCGTCACGGCCGGCATCACCAGCCTGAGCATCGGCCAGGTGGTGCGCGCGGCCCTGCCGTGGCTGTTGCTGTTGCTGACCTATCTGGTCTTCATCACCTACGTGCCGGTGATCAGCCTGTGGCTGCCCCAGGTATTCAGCTTCTGATCACGCTGCAAGGGGGCCGATGCGTGCGGGCTCAGGCCCAACCCTGCTGCTCTGCGCCGGCCCAACCCTGCTGCTCTGTGCCGGCTCGGCCCAGCCCGACCCGGCCCAGCCGCCAACAGTGGGGCTGGGCCGGCCCGCATCGGCGCTCAGAGCCGGCGCGCCGGCCACAGTACCCTCACCACGCCGCGTGCCATGCCCACAAAGGTCACCAGCCAGGCAAACAGCGCAATATGCAGGAACACCCGGGGCATGCCGGCCAGAAAGCCGAATTCCATGGCCTGGTCCATCTGCCAGGTGCTGGCCGCATACATGCCCAGTGGAAAGACTGCGCCCCAGTACAGGGGATCATAGGTAAAGGGGAAACGCTGAAAGCCATAGCGCCAGACCCCCAGCAGCAGCAGCATCGGGATCCACCAGGTGCCGGTGGCCCAGTAGAACACCGTGAAACCCTTCAGAAAGGGCAGCAGGGACACCAGAAAAGGCGCATGCGGCGCATTCAGGATCAGCAAAGACCCGGCCAGGGTGGAAATCGCCATCGCACCCATGTTGATCCAGTAGGGTGGCGACAGATCCCCGGGTGAGAAGCGAAAGAACACGTAGCGGTAGAAGATCAGCGACATCATCCAGATGTACAGCATGCCACCCCATAGCCACATGGATAGCGCCATCAGGTTCAGTTCCAGCCGGAAGGGTTGCGCCGTGTGGACGGCCAGCAGCGCGCTGGAAACCGCCAGCGACTGAGTGGCCACCACCGCCAGCAGCCAGCCACCGCTGATGCCCTGGTCCAGCGTGGGCTTTTCGGACTTGACCGTAAAGGCCGTGAAGATCGTGTAGGTCAGTCCCACCCACAGCAGCACCGCCACCAGCCACAGGGCAAGGCCGATGCGTACATTGCCTGCCTGGACAAAGAATTGACTGGCCAGGATGCCCGTGCCGGCCACCATGGTGAAGTAGCCCGGACCCTTCAGATGGTCGACCATGTCGCCGAAAAACCGCCGCGGATGATGGAAGCCGCGCAGCGCGTACAAAACGCACAGCACGACGTACTGCACCACGTTCAAATAGAGAAGCGTCTGCGCAATCAGCGGGCGGCCCATCATGCTGGCGCCCAGCGACACGATGCCGGTGGCCATCACCAGGCCAAAGTAGGCTGGAGACAGATCCGCCAGGCCGGCGCGCCAGCCGCCGGGCGGCAGGCTGCCCTCGCCCGGCAACCCGGCCCGCGAGGCGGGCATCAGCGCCCGGCTGGCAGAGCCCGACCGGGTGGGCGGACCCGGAGGGCGCCCGGTGCCCGACGGGCTGGCGGAGCCTGAATTGCTTCCGGCCCTGGAACCGCGTCGGGTGCCCGGCTTGCTTCTGGCCATGCTGATCTCCTGTGTGCGCCCCGGGGCCGAGCCCTGGCAGGCAAGCGTTGCATGCCTGGCAGAGCGCTGCGACAGCAGGCCCCGACCTTATTCGTGCAGCCGCGTTAAAATACCTGATTATCCCGAATTTTCAATGTCTGAGACAGCCGGGGCCGTGCCGAGATCGGCCCCGTGTTTGATCCAGCACAACAGGAACCCGCATGGAAGCCGAACGCCAGAATCATATCAGCGCCAGCATCGAAGACTACCTCGAGCGCCAGGCCATTCTACGGAGGTATCTTTGACTACGACGCCAAAGCCGAACGCCTGCTGGTAGTCAACGCCGAACTGGAAGACCCGAATGTCTGGGACGACCCGAATCACGCCCAGGAACTGGGGCGTGAAAAAAAGTCCCTGGAAACCATCGTCAATACTTTGCGCGAGCTGCAGCAAGGCCTGAACGATGCGCGCGATCTGTTCGAACTGGCCAGCGAGGACGACGACGACGCGACGCTGGTCGCAATCGAGCAGGACTGCGCACGCCTGGGCGAGCGCCTGGAAGCGCTGGAATTCCGGCGCATGTTTTCGAACCCCGCCGACCCGCTGAACTGCTTCATCGACATCCAGGCCGGTGCCGGCGGAACCGAGGCCCAGGACTGGGCCTCCATGCTGCTGCGCCAGTATCTGCACTACGCCGAGCACAAGGACTTCAAGGCCGAGGTCCTGGAAATATCCGAGGGCGACGTCGCCGGCATCAAATCGGCCACCGTCAAATTCGAGGGCGAATACGCCTACGGGCTGCTGCGCACGGAAACCGGTGTGCACAGGATGGTGCGCAAGAGCCCCTTTGACTCTTCCAACGGTCGGCACACTTCGTTTGCCAGCGTGTTCGTCTACCCGGAAATCGACGATTCCTTCGAAATCGAAATCAATCCGGCAGACTTGCGCATCGACACCTATCGTGCCAGCGGCGCGGGCGGCCAGCACATCAACAAGACCGACTCGGCCGTGCGCATCACGCACGAACCCACCGGCATCGTCGTGCAATGCCAGAACGACCGCACACAGCACCGCACCCGCGCCGAAGCCATGCAGATGCTGAAATCGCGCCTGTACGAACTGGAAATGCGCAACCGCATGG
>JACDJA010003350.1_pt1 | contig 10456 bp, 11 predicted proteins | sample 7449241 | NCBI WGS metagenome assembly JACDJA01 (sample SAMN14253289, study PRJNA609438) | sludge metagenome | isolation source: initial anaerobic sludge | collected 2018-12-20 | reverse complement strand
CTTGAAAAGCACCGAGGCAGGAATGTCTCCGTGAGTTCGAATCTCACCGCTTCCGCCAATTTCCGTGCCGCGCCGTGCGAAAATCCCCACCATGGCACGCCCCGCCCCCCTCACGCCCCGTGACCACGACCGCGACAGCGTGGGGATGCGCTATGTCTATCCGGTGGTGTCGCGCCGCGCGGGCGGGGTGTCGGTGGGGGTGAATCTCAACCCCAACAACGCCTGCAACTGGGCGTGCGTGTATTGCCAGGTGCCCACGCTCATCCGCGGCACGGCGCCGGACATCGACCTCGAATGCCTGGAAACCGAACTGCGCGCGATGCTCGACGCGATCCTGCACGGCGATTTCATGCAGACGCGCGTACCGGACGGTGCGCAACGTCTCAACGACATCGCCCTGTCGGGCAATGGCGAGCCGACCAGCGCGCAGGCTTTTCCTGAGGTGATCGATCTGATCGGCCGCATACTGGGAGATTTCGGTCTCGCCGGGCGCATCAAGCTGGTGCTCATCACCAACGGCAGCCTGATCGATCGCCCGCGCGTGCAGGCGGGGCTGCGGCAAATGGCGGCGTTGAACGGCGAGACATGGTTCAAGTTCGACAGCGCGACCGCGGCGGGCATGCGCGCGATCAACCAGACGCGCATCCGCCCCGAAAAGCAGTTCGAGCGGCTCGCCCTTGCGGCGCGCCTGTGTCCGGCCTGGCTGCAGACCTGCGTGTTCGCGCGCGATGGCGAGCCGCCGACAGAGGCCGAGCAGCAGGCCTATTTGGCCGCCATCGCACGCATCGTGCGCGAACGGATTCCGGTGCGCGGGGTATTGCTGTACGGCCTCGCCCGTCCTTCGATGCAGCCTCAGGCCTCCCATCTCTCGGCCCTGCCCGCCGCGTGGCTGAACGCCTATGCCGACAGGATCCGTGAGGCGGGGCTCGCCGTCCGGGTGACGCCATGATCCATGGCATCGGCACCGACCTCGTCGACGTGCGGCGCGTACGCGACGGCCTCGCGCGCTTCGGCGAGCACTACGCCGACCGCATTCTCGCCCCGGCTGAGCACGCCGCCTACTACGCCAGCCGCGACCCGGCGCGTTTTCTCGCCAAGTGCTTCGCCGCCAAGGAGGCGTTCGCCAAGGCGGCGGGCACGGGTCTGCGTGTGCCGGTGACGCTGCGCAATCTTGCGGTGCTGCGCAATGACCACGGCAGGCCGCACTTCGAATGCGCGCCGGCACTCTCCGGCTGGTTGACCACACGAGGGATCGTCGCGCATCATCTGTCGCTGTCCGACGAGGGCGAGCTCGTGCTGGCCTACGCAATTCTGGAGAGGACATGACGCTCGGCCCCCTGATGCTCGATATCGCCGGCACCGAACTGAGCGGCGAGGACCGCCGCCGCCTCGGCCACCCGCTGGTCGGCGGGGTGATCCTGTTTTCGCGCAACTACCGCGATCCCGCGCAGCTGGCGGCACTGACCGCGGACATCCATGCCCTGAAATCTGCGCCCCTGCTGATCGGCGTGGATCACGAAGGCGGCCGGGTGCAGCGCTTCCGCGAAGGCTTCACCCGCCTGCCGCCCATGCGCGCCTTCGGCGAAATCTGGAACGACCACCCGCACCGCGCGAAGGAGCTCGCGCGCGAAACCGGCTACGTGCTGGCGGGCGAGCTGCGCGCGCACGGCGTCGATTTCAGCTTCGCGCCGGTGCTCGACCTGGATTACGGCGCGTCGAGCGTGATCGGCGACCGCGCCTTCCATGGCGATCCGCACACGGTGTTCGAACTGGGACAGGCACTCATGCTGGGCATGAAGGACGCCGGCATGGCGGCCTGCGGCAAGCATTTTCCGGGACACGGTCACGTGGCCGCCGATTCCCACGTCGATATTCCCGTCGACTCGCGCACGCTGGCGGGCATCGCCCTCGCCGACCTGGTGCCGTTCCGCCTCATGATCGAGGCGGGGCTCGCGGCAGTCATGCCTGCGCACGTGATCTACCCCGAAGTCGACCCACGGCCCGCGGGATTCTCGCGCGTGTGGTTGCAGAAGATCCTGCGCCGGCAATTGCGCTTCGACGGCGCCATCTTCAGCGACGACCTGTGCATGGCCGGCGCCGCGGTGGCCGGCGACGTGGTCGAGCGGGTGACGGCGGCGCTCGACGCCGGCTGCGACATGGCGCTGGTGTGCAACCACCCCGATCTCGCCGACGAGGTGCTGGCCCGGCTCGACGTCGACTGGCCCGCGCCGTCGCGCGCGCGCCTGGCGCGCATGCACGGCCACCCGCATCCACCCGACATGATCGCGCTGCGCGAATCGACGCGCTACGCCCAGGCGCTGCACCGCATCGCCGGACTGGGACTGAGCAGCGCCGACCTCAGGCTGCCGACCGATCCCACCGACTACTGTGCAAACGCCTGAGCACGGCCACGCCGCCGCGCACGGCCACACGCACCACGCCCACACCGGACGTTCCGGCGTCCTGTTCGTCGCGCTGGGGCTGACGCTGGCCTTCGCCGCCATCGAGGCGGCGGTCGGCTGGTGGTCGGGTTCGCTTGCCCTGATGTCCGATGCCGTGCACATGTTCACCGACAGCTCGGCCCTCGGACTCGCCGCGGCGGCCGCCTGGCTGGCGCGCCGGCCGCCGAGCGCGCTGCACTCGTATGGGCTGGTGCGCGCGGAGGTGCTGGCCGCGCTGATCAACAGCGTCCTGATGCTGGTACTGCTCGGCTTCATCGTGCATGAGGCGATCGACCGTCTCGGTGCGCCGCGCGACATCCGTGGCGAGGCCGTCATTGGCGTCGCCACGGTCGGGCTTGCGGTCAACCTCGCCGTCGCCTGGGTGTTGAGCCGCGGCGAGCACACGCTCAACACCCGCGCCGCGCTATTGCACGTACTGGGAGACGCACTCGGCTCGGTGGCGGCGATCGCCGCCGGCATCGTCGTCGTCACCACCGGCTGGACGCCGATCGACCCCCTGCTCTCGCTGCTGGTGGTGGCGCTGATCCTGGTCTCCGCGCTGCGCCTGCTGCGCGAAGCCGTGCACGTGCTCATGGAGGGCGTGCCGCAGAATGTCCAGCTCAACGCCGTCGGCCGCGACCTGGCGGCGCTCGACGGCGTGCATCGGGTGCACGACCTGCATGTGTGGACGCTGTCGTCGGGCAGCATCGCGCTGTCGGCGCATCTTGAAATCCGCAGCCTCGACGACTGGCCGGTCCTCCTCGCCACCGCACGCCACGCCCTCGACGCGCAGCATGGCATCCGTCACGTCACCCTGCAGCCCGAAGTGCCGGCGGCAATGCCGCTGGTCCGCAGCCCCTACCCGCCGTCGTGACAAGGTGCGCCGGGTCGTTCCAGCCGACCCGGCAGACATGACGCAATACGGTTTCCGAACCGGACGCCGGCCTGACGCCTCCTGATGCAAACGCTTTCCACCGACCGCGCTTCGCCCCGCCGTTCCGCGCGTCCGGCGTGCTGGCCGGGGTGATCGCGGTGCATGCCGTCATCCTCGGTCTGATCCTGGCGCGCCCCGCACGCCGCCAGCACCGGCCCTGCCGACCCCGATACATGTCCGTCTGATCCAGGCCGCGATTGGTGTCCCCGCACCGCCTGTGGTCCCGTCTGCGGCCGTCGCGCCGCCCCGACCGCCGCCGCCGGCCCGGGTACCCACGCCACCGGCACCCATCGCCGAGCCGACGCCCGCGCCACCGCAGGCGGAACCGATCGCGGCACCAGCGCCATCGGCCGCCCTGTCCGATACACGCCCCACACATTTTTTTGCGCATACGCTTGATTAATGATTGAGAATCATTATGATTTATATGCCCGCTTTTGGATCGCATCCATGAAACCTGAACCCACAGGCTCAGCCCCCGCCCGCCCGCAGGCCGCTGCACGCGCTGCCGCGTCCGCACTGCCGTATTCACCCCGCCTGTCGCCCGGCGTGCTGGCGGCCGCGGCCGGGCTGCACGCCCTGGTGCTGGGCCTGCTGGCGCTCAAGCCGGATGCGCCTGAACCGATCACGCCGCCGCGTCCGCTCACGGTCAGCCTGATCCCGCCGGACGCGCCGGAACCCGAACCCACGCCGGAACCCAAGCCGAAGCCGCCGCCGCCCAAGCCGGTGGTGAAGCCGCTGCCGCCGCCGCCCGTGCTGGTGGCCGAGCATCCGGTGCCCACGCCCGCGCCGGTGGTCGAAGCGCCCAAACCCGTACCCACGCCGGAACCGGTGCCCGAGGTGCTGCCGCCGCCCGCGCCCCCGGTCGTGGCGGAAGCGCCTCGGCCCGCGCCGGCGCCGGCGCCGCCGGCGCCTCTCATATCCCCCCGGCAGGCGGATTATCTGAACAATCCGAAGCCGGCTTATCCGGCGCTGTCCAGGCGGCTGCACGAAGAAGGCGTCGTGCAGCTCAGGATTCTCGTCAATCCGGACGGCAGCGTCGCGCGGCTGGAACTCATCAAGAGCAGCGGCTATCGCCGCCTCGACGAGTCGGCGATGAACACCGTCCAGTCGAGCTGGAAATTCGAGCCGGCCCGCCAGGCCGGCAAGCCGATCCAAGCCTGGGTCATCGTGCCGATTGACTTTAAATTCAGGAGCTAATTCTCATGGAAACCGCCAACCAAGCCACCCAGTTGGGCTTCGCCCACTTCATCGCCCAGGCCGACATGCTCGCCCACGTGCTGCTCGTCGTCCTGCTGGGGATGTCGGTGATCACCTGGTATCTCATCGTCTCCAAGAGCATCGCCAATCTGCGCATGAAGAAGCACGCGCAGGCCTTCCTCGCGCGCTTCTGGGAAGCGCCCGGCCTGGCGGCCGTCGCCGACTACCTGCAGAAGAACAGCATCAACGACCCGTTCTCTCACCTCACGCATCACGGCCTCAAGGCAGCCGAGCAGTTCCGCAACAAGACCGGCTCACGGCTGATCGAGTCGGGCTCGGAAGACGAATTCCTGACCCGTGCGCTGCGCCGTGCGATCACCCAGGACACCGCGCGCCTGGAATACGGCCACACCATGCTCGCGTCGATCGCTTCGTCGGCGCCCTTCGTCGGCCTGTTCGGCACGGTGTGGGGCATCTATCACGCGCTGGTCAACATCGGCATGAGCGGCTCGGGCAGTCTGGACCAGGTCGCCGGCCCGGTCGGCGAGGCGCTGATCATGACCGCGCTGGGCCTGGCCGTGGCGATTCCCGCCGTGCTCGCGTACAACTTCTTCAACCGCGGCAAGCGGCAGGTGCTGACGGAGGTGGACGGCTTCGCCCACGATCTGTTCGCCTTCATGTCCACCGGCGTGCGCAACAACACCCGCGTCGAGAAGGACGCCGCGCAGGTCTACACGGCGCCCGTCGCCGCAAGGGGCGCATGACATGGCCTTCGGCGGACTCACGAACGAAGCCGGCGACGGCGACAACGCGGAAATCAACATGATTCCGCTGATCGACGTGATGCTGGTGCTGCTCGTCATCTTCATCATCACCGCGCCCTTGATGACGCATGCGGTCAAGGTCGATCTGCCGGTCGCCTCCAGCCAGCCCAACGAGGTCAAGCCCGAGACGATCAATCTCTCGATCAAGGCCGACGGCGCGGTGTTCTGGAATACCGAGCCGGTCGACGCGACCGCCTGGCAGGCGAAGATGGACCTGGCCGCCCGCCAGACCCCGCAGCCGGAGATCCACATCCGCGCCGACGGCGACCTGGCCTACCGCAACGTCGCGCAGATCATGGCCGACGCGGCGAAGGCCGGGCTCGTCAAGCTTGGATTCGTGACCGACCCCCACACTCAATAAGCTTTCACTACAGGACGCAGCCGTCCATTTTCAATTCCAGCCAGCCAGCCGCATGCCTTGCGCCCAGCCAGCCAGACTTTTTCGACGCAAGGGAGTAAGCAATGAACCGTATCACCCGTACTTTCAGGCAGCAGGGCACAGCCCGTGCACTCACCCCGTCCCGGCTGGCCGTGGCCATCGCCTTCGCCCTCAATTTTCCTGCCCAGGGGATCGCCGCCCAGGTTGAACTGCCGCGCATCGACGTCATCTCTGGCGGCGAAGAAGCCATTGCCAAACAAGCGGGTTCCGTCTCGATCGTCGACAAAGCGCAACTCGAACGCATCCAGCCGCTGTCCACCGAAGACGCCCTGCGCAGGGCGCCCGGCGTACACATCAAGGGCGAGGAGGAAACCGCCGTGGTCGCCAACATCGGCATCCGTGGCCTGAACGCGGCAGACTACAAGACGCTGATACTCGAGGACGGCGTGCCCATCGCGCCCGGCCTGTTCGTCGGCAACGGCCGCTACTACAATCCGCGCATCCAGCGCATGGACGAAATCGAAGTGCTGAAGGGCGCCGCCGCGCTGCGCTACGGCCCCAACACCATCGGCGGCGTCATCAACTACAAGACCAAGGATCCCATCGACGGCTTCGCCGTCTCGGGCCGCGTCGGCTCGCACAACTACCGCGAGGCCACCCTCGAAGCCGGCGGCGCGACGCCTTCCGGCGAAGCCAGGGCCGGCCTGATGTACACCCGCGCGTCGAGCGACGGCTTCCAGGACAAGGGTTTCGACATGCAGGACCTGATGGTCAAGGCGGGCATGGCGCTGGGCGACAACCAGTGGCTGGGCGTGAAATTCACCTACTACGAAAACGACGCCAATATTTCCTATCGCGGCCTGTTCCCTGGCGAATACAGGGCCGGCGCCAAACACAACCCCGCACCGGACGATTACTTCCTGACCGATCGCAAATCCCTCGATATCAACCACATGTGGGAAATCCGCCCCGGCATGAACCTCAGCACCGTGCTGTACTGGAGCGAGATGTATCGCGACTACTGGCGTTTCGGTGTCGACACCGCCGCGTCGAACGCCGCCGGAAGCTGGGTGTACACGAACACCGTCAACGGCAACAACCGCTCCTTCGACCGCATCGGCATGGATTCCCGCCTCACCGTCGCCAACACGCTCTTCGGCGTGAGCGGCGAAGCCGAAATCGGCGTGCGCATCATGCAGGAAGAGATGAACGATCGGGGTATCGCCGCGACCCGCGCCAACCCGCGCAGCGGCACGGTCACCGCCGACCGCAAGGATTCCGCCACCAGCTACGCCCTGTTCGCGCAGAATCGCTTCGATGTGACCGACAAACTCTCGATCACCCCCGGCCTGCGCATCGAAAGCTACGAGCAGGAACGCGAAGACCTGCGCAACAGCGCCAACAACGGCGACAGCTCGAACACCGAATACCTGCCCGGGATCGGCGCGACCTACAAGCTGAACCCCGCCGCCCAACTCTACGGCAGCGTCTACAAGGCGTTCTCGCCGCCGCTCAACTCGCAGTCGATCGTCACCGGTGTCGACCAGCAGCTCGACGCCGAGCACTCGATCAACGTCGAAATCGGCGTGCGCGGCAGCCGTGGCGCGCTGCGCTATGAATTCACCGCGTTCCAGATGGATTTCGACAACCAGATCACCCCGGCCGTCTCCGCCGGCCTGGCCAACGCCAACGCCGGCAGCACCCTGCATCGCGGCCTGGAAGGCGCACTGGACTACCGCTGGAGCAACGGCTTCAGCGTGGACGGCAACCTGACCTGGATTCCGGTTTCGGAATACCGCGAGAATCGCGGCGGCGGCATCGACAAAGGCAACCGCCTGCCTTACTCGCCCGAACTGCTGGCGAACCTGAGCCTGGGCTATACGTCGGGTCCGGTCAACGCCGCGCTCTCCTGGCATTACGTCGACGAGCAATTCGGCGACGGCCAGAACAACGTGCCGATCACCCAGACCGGTATCTGGGGCGGCCGGATTGCGAGCCACTACACCGTCGACCTCACCGGCAGCTACGACGTCAACAAGCAACTCAGGCTTTTCGGCGCGATCAAGAACCTGACCGACGAGCGCTACATCGCCGGCCTGCGCCAGGGCATCTACGCCGGCCCCGAACGGGCGGTCGAAGTGGGGGCGAAATACACCTTCTGACCCGGCGCCACGACTTGCAGAAAAAACGCGCGGCACGCTGGCGGGCAGCGTGCCGGCCAGCGCCGGCCGCTGGCGGCCGGCCGATTGATGTCGTCAATCGAATGGATCGAAGCAATGCACTGGCCACACAAGGCTGTCATGCTTAAACTCAGATCCATTAGCAATTGCTAATACATCAGCCACTCAAACAAAGGAAACCTGCCATGTCCGAACCCGTCGCCCTCCCCCGCATCAACGAACGCGCCCCCGAATTCGAGGCGCGCACGACCCACGGCGTCAAGAAGCTGTCCGACTACGAAGGCAAGTGGCTGGTGCTGTTCTCGCACCCCGCCGACTTCACCCCGGTCTGCACCACCGAGTTCACCGCGTTCGCCCGCCACTACCCCGAGTTCCAGAAGCTCAACTGCGACCTGCTCGGCCTGTCGATCGACAGTTACTACTCGCACGTCGCCTGGGTGCGCAACATCAAGGAAAAATTCGGCGTCGAGATTCCCTTCCCGATCATCGAAGACCTCAAGATGGACGTCGCCAAGGCCTTCGGCATGATCCATCCGGGCGCCGGCGACACCTCCGCGGTACGCGCCACCTTCATCATCGATCCCAAGGGCGTGCTGCGCGCGATGGTCTACTATCCGATGACCAACGGCCGCTCGATTCCCGAGTTCCTGCGCCTGGTCGCGGCGCTGCAGACCTCGGACGCCAACAAGGTCGCCACGCCGGAAGGCTGGCAGCCCGGCGACAAGGTCATCGTCCCGCCGCCGCAGGACGTGGCCGCCGCCGAGGCCCGCATGGGCGAAGGCTACGCGTGCACCGATTGGTACTTCTGCACGAAATCGCTGTAAGCGCATTGCGCGTCCGAAGCCCGTCCCTTTGGGGGCGGGCTTTTTTTGTTTATGCGCAAGCCTTCCCACAGCGCCCCCTGGCGATGTCATGACATCCCGCAACCGGAATGCCAGCGAGCAAACAGTTATTGACAACCATTCTCATTCGTGAATAATGGGCCTTGTCGAAGCTTGTTGGAGATGCGCCATGTACGTCTGTCTTTGCCACAGTGTCACCGACACCGATATCCGCCAGCTTGTGCGCAGCGAAGGCGTGTGCACCATGCGCGAACTGAGCCGGCAGCTGGGGGTCGCCACCCAGTGCGGCAAATGCGGCCGCTGCGCCAAACAGGTCCTGTGCGAAGCCGTCGACGAAGCGCGCGGCAAGGCCTGTCCGGGCTTGATGGCCGCCGCTTGAATGCACCGATCGACGATCGGTCCCGCGCGTGGCGTCACCCGTGATTGCGGCGCCGCTGCTTGTCTGGTGCGGGTTTTCTCCTAGAATGACAGGCAGCCCGCCTGCCCATTAGCCATTTTTTTCCCAGCCAACGGCTTCTCGCGGGCTTTCCCAATCACCGGAGAAAAGCCATGAAGGGCGAGAAAAAAGTCATCCAGTATCTGAACAAGGCCCTGACGGTGGAGCTCACCGCCATCAACCAGTATTTCCTGCATGCCCGCATGTACAAGAACTGGGGACTGAACGCGCTGGGCAAGCACGAATACGAGGAATCGATCGAGGAGATGAAACACGCCGACAAGCTGATCGAGCGCATCCTGTTCCTGGAGGGCCTGCCCAACCTGCAGGACCTGAACAAGCTGATGATCGGCGAGAACGTCGTCGAATGCCTCAACTGCGACCTCAAGCTGGAACTCGGCGGCCGCGCGCTGTACATCGAGGCGATCGCGCACTGCGAGGCGGTCAAGGACTACGTCTCGCGCGAAATCCTCACCGGCATCCAGGAAGACACCGAAGAGCACATCGACTACCTCGAAACCCAGCTCGACCTGGTCAAGCGCATGGGCGAGCAGAACTACATGCAGACCGCCGCCGGGCCGGTCGAAAGCTGAGCGGCGCCGCGCGTACAATGAACGCCCCGCCATGGGGCGTTTTTCATGGGTTCCGATGGATTTCAATCTCGACTGCCGCGCCTGTCCGCGTCTCGCCGCCTTTCTCGACGCGGTGCGCGTCAGCCACCCCGGCTACCACGCCCGCCCGGTGCCTGCCTTCGGCGACCCCGCGCCCGACCTGCTGATCGTCGGTCTCGCACCGGGCATGCACGGCGCCAACCGCAGCGGCCGCCCCTTCACCGGCGACCATGCCGGCATTTTGCTGTACCAGACGCTGCACCGCTTCGGCTATGCCAGTGCGCCGGTTTCCGCAGCTGCCGACGACGGCCTCGTGCTCACCGGCTGCCGCATCACCAACGCGGTGAAATGCCTGCCGCCCGCGAACAAGCCCGAGCCGGCGGAAATCCGTACCTGCAACCGCTTTCTCGCCGCCGAACTCGCGGCCCTGCCGCCGCGTGCGACCATCCTTGCGCTGGGTCGGATCGCACACCAGGCGGTGCTGCGTGCCCTGGACCTCAAGCTCGGGGACTATCCCTTCGCCCACGCCAGCGACCATCGCCTGCCCGACGGCCGCCGGCTGGTCAGCAGCTACCACTGCTCCCGCTACAATACGCAGACACGTCGCCT
>JACDJA010003349.1_pt1 | contig 10458 bp, 10 predicted proteins | sample 7449241 | NCBI WGS metagenome assembly JACDJA01 (sample SAMN14253289, study PRJNA609438) | sludge metagenome | isolation source: initial anaerobic sludge | collected 2018-12-20 | reverse complement strand
TTTACGGAAATCAATTTAACCAATTTTTAAAAACAGCGTAAGAGAAAATTTAGTTTTAAGCAGCGTGATGGATTTTTGGGTAGAACGGACTCTAATACGCTCTTGAATCCCGCAATATTACAAACTACATACTACTCTGTGCCTAAAATTCAAACCCTGACGAGGCATCAAGTACTGCCTTTGGTTAGATTGTTTTTATTATTGTATTAACTTTAATCTAGAAATAGCGTACGCACGCAAAGGATTCAACTTATTATTTCCTTCGGATACCTCAATAAATTTTTTATAATCATCAATGGCTTTAGATTTATCAAAATATTTTTCATTGATAAATGCCAAAGCATAAATAATTTCTATTCGATTTGAATTATTATTGAGAACACTTTGTAAAAAAAGAAGTATATCCATAATAAAATCTATTCCTTCAATTGCACATCTTTCAGCTCGTCTATATTCTTTCAAAGATGTTAAGTATTGTTTATCCCACAAATTTAAAAATGCGAGTGAAAAATGAACACCTGGACTATTTAAGGGAGCTAGTTTTTTTGCCTTCTTCACACATTGGAAAGATTCTCTTATTTCACCAAAATGAAAATGTATTATTGCTTTTTGTAAATAGAAATCGCTAGTTCTTTTATTTATTTCGACTAAATGATTCAAATATTTCATACATTCTTTTGCGTATATATCATGAGTTCGCTCAGTTATATTATCTATTAATTTACTTCTATAAACATTAATAAGTAGTGCATTCAAAGTCACTGTAAGATTTTTAATTACAGATGATCTAAAGTAATTTAACTGTGTACTATGTTTGGGGTTTCTTAGCTTTTCATCAATTATTTTTTTTAAGTTAGATAAAATTTTAAGTGATTCTTCTAATTTTCCCTCTAATGTTAAACCCATTGAAATAAAAAACAATGCAACTTCACTTAAATTGTCTATTACAAGTTGTTTCTCTATAAAACTATTTTTCTCTCTTGATACAAAAGCTCTATATGCTATTGCATTAGCCAAAGCACTTAATACTGGTTTGATCTCAATCTTAGCTAAATTTCTATGTCTTAATGTAAATGAAATTGTTTTAAAACCCTCAATCTCTTCACTTTTAATTTTCCCTTTTTGAATATACCCATGAATAATTAGACGAGCTTCAGTTTTATGAAGTAAAATGGTGGCTTCTTCATGATTTTTTATGATATTTGATTTTGGCATTAATTTATACGTTAGTATATCTGACAACCCTTTTTTCGATAAGTCCAGTTTAAACTGATCATATAATTTATAGATTATGTCATTGCATTCAGGATCCGAATGAGGAGCAAAAATAATTCCAATTTTTCCTATTGGGAAATTATAAACCCGTCTCCATGATACCCATAGTAAGATTGACAATAAGTTAAGTACCCCCCAACCCAATAATGAGAGAAGAACAAAGTTTTTAAATTCATCAGGTGTTTTTATAAATTCAATTTTGTCAAGAATGAAATATACTAATGGCATAACAGTAAATAAGAACAAGTTAACAACTGCGAATAAGCCAATAAGACCTTTTAACGTACTTCTTACTTTCCAAAAATATGATAATTGATCAAGGTATCCTCTTAAATCTAGCAATTTATCTCTCGTTTTTGTTAAGCATCCTAACGAACTTGTTAGAATTTGTTAAAAAAGATTATTTTATTTTGCTCTTATAATGTTTAAGTATAACAAATGATTTAAACAAAGGATTTGAAAATTTATATTTTGAAAGTGTCCCACTAACATCCACTTTTTCTAGAATATTACCACGATCATCGGTACATAATTTCCCAATATGATACTGATAAGCTTGTGGATCTTTTTGTATTCCAAATTCGCTTTCTAATATCCCTTTAATATCAATCAATCTAAATGTACCATGCTCATCTGTTGGAACTAATGCACATGCTACAAGAACTTCTGGGAAAAAAGATTTTTTTTTAGATGTAATAACTGCTTTTTCATAGGCACTCCGAATGCTCTCGCTTGCATTTTCAATAGATTTGTTAACTGCCATATTGAAGTCTTTGATGTCTATATGTAACGATTTCCTATGAAGTGAAAAAAGTGTTGCATACTTTCCTAAAAGATGAGTATAGTGAGGATATCCTGATGAATATTTTACGATTTGATCCAATACATTTGAATCAATTGTCATTTTTAGTTGTGAGTTTGCCTTATTAACAATTTCTTTTAGTTCATTATCGGACATTCTTTGTAAAAAAATTTGAATAGTTGATCTTTCAATTGATTGATGGTTTTCAATTAAATCTGTGACTGATTTTCCAATTCCCACGACCATGATTGTAATTTTTTCTAAATGATCAGAGCAGAATTTAATTATATTTGAAAAATCTGTTATAAGTTGTTTACTACTGATTTGATCAAACTCATCAAATATAAATAGAAATTGATAATTAATATTATTTGCAGTTGTGAGTATAGAATTGACTTCATCAATATTAATAATGGTAGATAAATTAATATGATCTGCTAATGTCGTTATACTTTTGATTTTATTCTCCTGATTTTCTGGTGGTTGAAAGCCAATTCTTTTATATCGTTCAACACTTATTGGTATATTTTTAAAAATAGATTTCCAAAGTCCTGCAAGCGTACTATTTTGATTACAAGTTACAAGTGAATTAATTGCTAGACGATATCTTTCACTTACAATATTTGCAAATGATGTTTTTCCGACACCACGATCTCCATAAATAATAATGTGTTGGCCAATCTCTTTGACTGCATCTGCAATTCTGTTACGCTGTTCGACTCGCCCTTGAAAAAAAGATTCCTCTTTAATTGGTCTAGACGGAGAGTATACTTTTGATACAAGTTCAATTTTTTCATTCCAATTTATGTTCATTTAAAACTCCAAATAATTTAATAAAATTCTGACGTTAAGCATGACGGGATTAACCGCTGTTAAATTTTAAATTTGGGGATTCGCCGTCCTGCGGTTAATTCCCAGTTGAATATTTTGGTAGGTTAAAAGTAATTTGTATTTTCAAAACTCCAAATCTATTGACGCTCTTTCAGCATTTTCACAATTATATGTACTCCATTTAAAAACCCGTCTTTGACCAGGTAATAAATCATCACTATCAACAACGTATGAATCATCAGTGTTTACGACATTTCCGTTTGAATCAAAATATGTTATTTTTGCTTTAATATAACTGACAGCTACAGGTGAGTTATTAATAACAGTTCCTTTACCTTTAACTCTTCCTTGTGAATGGTAAGAATTATCACTTCTCCATGACCAATCTTCTATAGTCACAAGACTTTTTAAGTCCTTCAACAATTTGTAGACTTCCAAATCAGATGTAGAAAAATCAGAGTATCGATCAAAAGCAAAATAACCCTTGGAATCAATTATTTTATTTTTGTTATCTACTAAGAATATGGGATTTCTTGTTAATTCTGCACCAAAAGCGTTTTTTGTTTTACCTTTAACGTAAACGACTGTTACACTTTCGTCGTCAGGTTTATTTTCAGTATTTGAAATCTCCCATTGTTCAATTTTATAGTGGGAATGTTCTGTCAACATGAACATAAAATCAGTTTCTATTAAACTTACAAGTGTTGTTAGAGATTCAGTATCATCAGATTTTACAGCCACTAGAAAATTTTCAACAGTACTAACAGCCTGAGGTTTAAATAGTGATAAAATGTCTCCGCGAAATATATATCCTGTAAAAATTAATAGTGCTAACAATAGACCAAAAATAATTCCCTTAAGTGTTTGCATCACATCTGTACTCCTTTCTTAATAGAGGACAGGTATCAAAAGACCATATATAATTGAAAGAATACCTAAGATTTCAAGTTTAGGGCTTCCTAATACAGTATTATTCAAATTTGCTTTTACTTCAATCAAACTCTGATCCAAATTTGAATGTTTTCTTTCTATATATTTAAATTTTTCATTTAAATCTTCTTTTAATTTTTCAGTAGAGTCAGATATTTTCTGGTCAAGACGTTTTATTTCATCAAATAGAAATTTAATTTTATCTTCTAAAGTATTAAGACTATTAGACACAGTCGCTGTTGCTGAAACTGTTGATTGAATGCTTATACTATCAGAAACTTCTGTGATAACCGACTTACTTTTTAATGGAAAACTTTTAAACCAATTAATAAATACATTTTTAATGCTTGTCTTGTTGAGCAAATTCAAATTGCTGTTTAATGATATAAGTACAATAATACCACCAATGATCTGAAATAGTGCACTACTTATTGAATTTATCATAGGCAAATTAGCAGGAAATTGATTTATCAATACAATATGAATGGTTAAAAACAGTGGGAAAATATGTAAAGGCCAAGGATCAAAAAACCATATGAAAAGTCTCTTTAAATAATTCATTTTACCTAAAATAAAGTTTTGCATTTTAACCTAACATTTTTATTAGACGTCGACATTAATAATCATTTTATTCCAATATCGGAAAACATTTTCTAATGTTAGTAAAATTAACCATCAGCAACGGTCACTCCTCCTCTCAATAGAATAAGGGATTTTTAAGACACTCCGCAAACCATTGTTTGTATTTGAAATCCGTTATGAGCTTGTCTCCAAATAATGAGCTGACATCTATATATCAAAAAAATAAACTGTTATCGTTTCAACGATTGAAGTAAAAATTAAGACATGAATAAAACCGTTATCATTATAAACATAAATTTTGAAAATTTCAATACTCTATTTGAAGATATACAACAAGCTGGCGAGAGCTGTGAAATTACTTTGCATGGGTTGACTGCTTCCGGCGTCCTTTTCGGGAGTATTTGATCTCAAATATTTAAAGTATCCCAAAATCAATCAACAGATTAAGGAGGGCAGGGATACCACGTCAACTGATTTTCACTATATTAAACTGTTTCACCGAACGGTGAAATGTATCAAAATAGTGAAATTTATTTGTATTTATCCAATATTTCATTATATTTAAGCGTTTTAACAAATGGTGAAAGCAGGTGTTTCAGTGAAAATCAGTGAAAAAAACATTCTTGAAGATGCAAAAAACGTCCTTGTGCGTTATTTAAAAGACATTCCATTCATCAAGATAAATAATATATTAAGCAATATTAAAAATGATAAAGTACAGGCAGATCTTTGGGTTAAATTTTCAGAACCACAAAACTGTCCGGACATTGTAGTTGTGATAAAGAACAGTGGAGAACCGCGTATTATACGCAATGCTGTCAATCAATTGCTTCGATATTTAGAATACATACCCAACGCGTATGGCTTAATATCGGCTCCCTATATCTCAGAAAAATCGGCTGAAATCTGTAAGGAGTCGGGAATCGGATATATGGATTTATCCGGCAATTATTTCTTGTCTTTTGGACAGGTCTATATTAAGAAAGAAGGCAAATCAAACACAAAACTTGAAAATAAGGTTTTAAAATCTATTTATTATCCCAAGGCCGAACGAATTTTACGTGTCCTTTTAAATAATCCGCATTCAGTATGGCAAACTGAAAAATTAGCTAAAGAAGCAAATGTTAGTTTGGGGCTTGTTTCTAAAGTCAGGCAACGTCTTGATGCCATGGAATGGATCGTTAATAAATCAAGTGGATACAAATTGTCTGAATGGGATGCCATGCTGCAGGATTGGGCAAAGAATTTTAAGTTTACAAAGAATAAGATGTATAACTTTTATTCTCTCAAAACAAACCAATATATTGAAGAACAATTGAAGGCGTATTGTATAGAAAATAACACTTTATGGGGTTTAACATCCTTCTCAGGCGCGTCAAAATTAGCGCCTTATACCCGCCAAAATCGTTTGTATGCATATTTTGATGGAGACATAGAAAAGCTAACAAACTCGATAGATTTGAAAAGTGTTCCCAGTGGGCAAAATGTAGTATTGATTAAACCATATGATAATGGAGTTTTTTATAATTCAACAGAAAAAGATAATATCCCGGTTGTCTCCGCGATTCAAATCTATTTGGATTTAATTCAAAACAAAGGTCGTGGAGAAGAGGCGGCTGAATTTTTATATGAAAAGGTAATTAAAAAATCATGGTTACAAAGCGAGATTTCAAAGAACGGGATGTAGAAGCCGCAAAATCAGTGTTGATAGAACTTATCCATATCCTGGGAGAGTTTAAAGACGAAATTGTTGTCATAGGGGGCTCTGTTCCACCTTTATTATTGCCCGATACCGCGAATGAGTATGTGGGCACATTAGATGTCGATTTAGCTGTTAACCATAAAAATATAAGTGATGATACATACAATACAATCCGACAACTTTTAATTGATCATGGATACGTTGAGCATGAAAATCAACCCTTCATATTCTTTAGAAAAGTAAAAATCGATGAGCAAGAGATTGAAGTTCAAGTTGACTTTCTTTCGGGTGAATATGGTGGAACCGGTAAATCGCACAGAACTCAGCAAGTACAGGATATAAGGACACGAAAAGCGCGCGGCAGTGATTTGGTTTTTGATGATTATAAAGAAATTGAGCTTGAAGGAAATTTGCCCGGAGGCGGAAAAGATAAAGTACAATGTAAAATATCCGCCATTGTTCCTTTTATTGTTATGAAAGGTATGGCGCTTCATGATCGGCTAAAGGAGAAGGACGCCTGGGATATTTACTATTGTTTAAGAAACTATCCCGGAGAAATAGATGCTATTTTAAGAGAATTTAAACCATATTTAGAAAATCATCTTGTTATGGATGGTTTAAATAAGATTAAAGAAAAGTTTTTATCCGCAGACCATATAGGCCCAAAACATGTCGCTGATTTTGAAAATTTAACCGATGAAGAACAGATTGAATACAAAAAGCGCGATTCCTTTGAAAGAGTCATCTATTTGCTTGACAACCTGGGCATTTGATCAATATTGATTTTATAGTTTGTTATAACTGAATAAAGCTATTAACAGCATTCGGCAGGATTAATAAAATAAATAAGATTGGTGATGGAGCGGGTCGGCGTATGGCTAATCATACCGCCTGGTGATTAAAAAAAATTTAGACATTGGAAAACAAGTAATATTTTTTTGCTAAAGTGGGGAATTTTAAATTCCGCTTGACAGCCCCGGTTTAGAACGTGGCAACGAAATACCATCCGGCCTGAGGATAATCAAATCCTTTTAGCCGGATGGAGCGAGGGGGTGTTTTTGGGGTATAAAATGTTATTTATTTAAATGTTTTAAAATTGAATTTCTTTAAATTCTTACCTGCGGCCCGGTCTTTGTTGTCTGTCCGGTTTCCTGTCTTTCATATACGCTTCATATTTAGCGATTTGATCATCATTTAACAGCTCTTTAACCCGGTTATCAAAATCCTTTTTTAAATCTTCCATCGCTTCGCGCTGGCTTTCCCGATCGCCTTTATTCTCTTCCATTAATTCTTTCGCGTCCTCAAAATGCGCCATATACAGATCGGTTATCGCGGAATTCTGCTCATTGGTTAAAGTAAGCGCTTCAGCCAACTCATCTACCATTTTTACAATTTGTTCGGAATCGGGGAGCTTTGGCGGGCCTTGCCGCTGGGCAAACAAATTGCCGGTAATTATCAGACTTATCAGCATGAGCAACATCGTGTAAGTTCCAAATCTTTGCTTAATCATTGTGTTTCTCCTTTTGTTAAAATGATATTTTCTGTTCTATTACTTGAGACGTTGATTGGGAAAAAAACTTGTGGTTGGATTTATTTTTTTTATCCGCGGGTATTTTATAGATAAAATAACCCTTCACTAACAGGTGGTGAAGGGTTAAGTACGTGGTATCTCCGCAACCCGGTCAGGAATTGACAAACGGCTGTTTTTCAAACTTCATGGTTCCGTCTTTTCCTTTATAAATATTTATCCATACACGCCAGTTCTCATCGTCCATATCAGGATAATCCAGCCGGTAATGACTACAGCGGCTTTCTTTACGCATAATGGACGCCTTGAGCTTCATCTCGGCGCTGATTATCATATTGGTGGTTTCATGCGCCAGTCTCAGCTCATGCAAATCGGTTGCTTTTAGCATCGGCATGTGATGATCGCGCAACTCTTCGATATAAGCCAAAGCGGCTTTTAACAGATTTTCCTTTTTGATATAAAGTATAAAATTGGGAATCATGATGCCCTGCAAAGTTTGTGTAACCCAGGCGGGGCTATAACCGGCTTCTTTTTTTAATGGCGCGAGAATCTCTTCCTGAACTTTATCCCGTTTTGATTTTGAGATTTCAGACAATTCAACATTTTTTGAGTAATCGGCTGCCGCCTCCGCCGCTATGGCCCCCTGAACCGCGGAACCGGCTAACGATGATCCACCCTGTGTATAGATAGCCCCAGCCATATAAGATCCCAGTGCATCACCTGCCGCGTACAAGCCCGGAATATTGGATTCACATTTTTCATTAATCGGCACCAGTCCTTCGGATTTATGAATGGACATACCGGCGGAAGATCCGCCAACAACGGAACCGCCCATTCCCGGAGGTCCGCCGCCTTCACCATCAGGTCTTTTTCCCCCCGGCCGGGAACCTTCGCCACGAGGTGGCCTCTCTCCCCGGGGATTTGAACTATCATCACGCTGTGGCCTGTCACCTTCCTGTCTGCCATCGCCATCCTGAGGGCGGTCCTGGCTAAATTCGGCAGGCCGGTAAGGTCCTCCTTCAATTTGCTGAGATTGCCCCATTCCCGGAGGCCCCATCTGAACCGAATTCCCGCTCCTATAGGCCATATAATTCAACTCAACACCCAAATCGTGGCGAATACCTACACCGGTTGTACCCGGTTTTTGTTCAAACATGCCATGCCAGCCGTCATAACAGGCCGCGGCATTGGTCGCCTGACCGGGATGCCCGTCGTTCCACTCTTTACCGGTGACTTTCGCGCCGATGTTATAGGCCATAACGGTCCCATCATGTGTGAGATCGCAAATGGGAAATCCGTTTGGCTTAAAACCACCGGCCCCTGTACACAGAATAACACTTTTCGCGCGGAATATGTGGACCTTTTCTTCATCCAAACTAAATCCCGCCGCCCCGGCAATACGGCCATTTTCCTTTATAAGATGTGTAATGGTGATCCTTTCCATAACCGGTATATCGCGCTCATCAATGGGTTTGCGGAAAGAGTTATTGTACAGATTGGAATCAAAGAAACCCCATTCCCGTAACTCATTAACACGAGCCAATGAATGCTCCGCCATTTGCCGGGTATAAACCGGATTATTTGTACCAAGGGCAGAGCGGGAGACCGATTCTACAAACTCATCAAGCGTAAGATTTTCCTTTGATGAATCATACGCGAAAATGCCTTTCGCGAATGGTGTTTGCCCGGATGAGCCTAAGCGGCCTTTTGAAACAAGCAATGTCCTTGCTCCGGCGTCATGGGCTTTTACGGCCGCGAATAACCCGGCCATGCCGCCGCCTATCACCAAAACGTCGCTGTCTGTTTCGGTAAACTTCATCTTAGTGATATCCACTTTAGGGCGTTCTGAAGACCAACCGTATTTTAATCCCACTGACGCGAGGGCCGCTAAACTTAAAGCGCCGCCGGCCATTGCAAAAAATTGACGTCTGGAAAGATCATTATTTTTACGCGGCTTTTTCATTTTGGTTTAGCTCCCTTGTTTTTATCGGTTTCAAAAAATATGTTTTTAGAACAAGCATTTCACTGCTCATTGCCAGAATAATGATATAAACGGTCATGGCCAGGTTGGTATGACGACCGAGATCGATCATATGCCATGAGGCAATCGCGATAAAGATCATTGCCAAAATACCATGAATATATCTCCAGTTTATATAGCTCATAGACAACCTGTCGCGAAAGAATGAAAGTATGCCCAAAATCAGCATTAAGCTCCACGCGATTATCCCGAGTATCACCCCCAAACTGTCAAATGTAGTAATGAGTGTGACAAATGCCTCCAGCGGGGCAACACCGGCTTCAAAAAATCGTGGTACTACCAAAAGAAAAGGGTGAACCAGGAAAACCGCTACTGCCGTATATCCAATGAATTTGTGGTATTTAACAATCCTGTTCATCCTGAACAATTTTACAGCCTTTCTGTTGCTTCTTGTGAGAAAAAAAAGTCCAAGCATCAGGGGAAAGGCAAGAATGAACAAAATGGACAAGGATTCTTTCAAAACTGTTCGACGAGCGAAGTCTCCCAGGATATATATCATTAAAGGGAAACCAACAAAAAATCCCGCTACAGGAACAAGCCAATCTTTCTTAGTATATTGCATCATTTTTTTACCCCCACGAAACGATGACCGGAATCGATTTTTCCGGCGAAATGGTTATAGCGTCAACCGGACAATACATCCGGCAAAGATGACAGATTTGGCAATCGGCGGGATACATGATCACTGCTTTTTTCGAATCGGGATCAAGACGAATCACATCTGTCGGGCAGGTCTCTACGCAAGTTCCGCAACCGATACATCCGTT
>JACDJA010003348.1_pt1 | contig 10460 bp, 4 predicted proteins | sample 7449241 | NCBI WGS metagenome assembly JACDJA01 (sample SAMN14253289, study PRJNA609438) | sludge metagenome | isolation source: initial anaerobic sludge | collected 2018-12-20 | reverse complement strand
TTGCTGATGGCCCAAAAAGACGTGCGTATTGCCAAAGCAAACATAATGCCTCAGATAGAAGTTTCCGGTTCGGCATTACAATTGAGTCAGAACCTTGTGGAGGTTTCTATGGGTCAGCGTGGCGAATTCACGGTTACCGGCTCGGCATCACTCAAGCAGGTTTTATATTCCGATGCCGCCTTTGCCAATATTGCCCTCAAAAAGTTAGCTGCCCAATACGAGCAACATTCAAGCAGGCAAACCATGCTCAACATTGTTTCGGAAGTCACCGGCACATATATTTCGCTGTTGTTTACCCGAAATAACCTGCAAATAAAAAATGAAAACGTTTATGCCAGCCTTCAAAACCTGGAGATGGCCAAGGCAAAGGAGCTGAGTGGGGAGGCCGGTGTTTCTGATGTAAATCGCTGGATCACAGAAATGAGCATCAATAAAATGGAGCTCAACGATGCGAAGGCAGCCTATAAGGCAGCCATGTATCAGCTCAATGAATTGCTTAACCAGCCAATCGGTAATCCTATTGCTATTGACGATTCAACCAAAATTGATGAATCCATTGTATTTGATCAAAATATATTGGGGGTTTATTTTAGCAAGCCGGGTCTTGAAGAAAAATATGCCGACTTTCTTATCAGCGAGATGTACGATTGGTCGCCCGAGCTTCAACAACTGCTCACTGCGGGCGAGATGATTGACCGCAAGAAGTCGATGCAAATCAGGCAATTATTTATTCCTGAAGTAGCTTTATTTGGTCAGGCTGATCAGGCTTTCGTGCGCGAGGGCACCATGGCAATTCCTAACTTACCCGTTCCACCGCCACCGGACGATATTACTTGGTATTTAGGTGTGAAAATGAGTCTGCCGATTTTTGAAGGAGGCCGCAAAAGGGCTGAAGTGCAACGCACGACTATTGAGCAGGAAAAAATTGCCTGGCAAAAGGATGATTTACTCAACAATATCGAGAAAGGCTTACGCACCAATGTGCAGCAACTGAAAGCTTCCTATAAAGAGCTGGAGCTTGCACAAGAGGCTGCCCGCGCGGCAAACGATAATTATAATATAGTTCAGGCCGCTTATGCCCAGGGCGTAACAACCGTGGTGCAACTTATTGATGCCCAAAATGTGATGACCCGTTCAAAATTTATGGCCGCAAGCGCTTTTTACCAATACATTCTCGATTATGTTAAAACCGAGCGCATGCAGGGCAGATTTATTTTCTTAACAGATGAGTCGCAACGACAAGATTATACCAACCGTTTATTAAATCATTTAAACACAGAAGAATAACCATGAAAAAGCTATTTTTTATTATATTGAGTGCGCTTTTGATGACCGCTTGCGGCAGCAAGGACAAAACGCAGGAAGCCATCCGTCCGGTATTTTACCAAAAAGTAGGAAAGCAATCCATCACCGAGATGCGTTCCTTTTCAGCTGTTTCACAACCTCAAAACGAAGCTAGACTCAGCTTTAAGGTAGGCGGAACCATCAAAAAAATTGCTGTTCAACTGGGCGACACCATAAAAAAAGGCGAACCGATTGCCTGGCTTGATGCGGCCGATTACCGCATCAATTATAATAAGGCAGCAGCTTCACTAAAAAATGCCGAGGTGCAGCAAAGCACCGCCAAATCTGCTTTTATCCGGATCGAAAATCTCTATGCCGGCAACCAAGCCTCGCTTAACGATTTCGAACGAGCCAAAGCGCAGTACGAATCAGCACAGGCAATGGCCGAAACGGCCAGAGAGCAGCTGAGTGCAGCCAAAAACCAGTTGGATTATACCACGCTCAAAGCACCTTATACAGGTACTGTTTCTGCTATTTTGGCCAAAGAAAACGAGATGACCGGCGCCGGAAAGCCGGTAGTAGCTTTCTCCTCTGCTACAACCATTGAGGTGCAAACGGCAGTACCTGAAAGTATCATCAGCCGAATAAATCAAGGAATGGAGGTTACAGTTGAATTTTCAACGCTTCCTCAAAAGTCTTTCTCAGGAAAGATCACCGAAGTAAGTTCAGGAGTATCAGGCTCTTCAGCTTATGCTGTGATTGTTAGCTTGACCCAAGAGCCCTCCGCACAACTGATTGCCGGAATGACCGGAACAGTAACTATCCCGCTAAAACGAAACAACAGCGAGGCATCTATTTATATAAGTCCTGATGCAGTGAGCCACGATCAAAACGGAGATTTCGTATATTTAGCAAATTCAACCGACGAAGCAGGCGTTTATGAAGTCAGCAGACGTGATGTAAGCTTAGGAGCATTGAGTCCTGCCGGTTATGAAGTCAAAAAAGGACTTCTGGCAGATGATATTGTTATAACAGCCGGAATCCGTTTTTTATATGAAGGCAGGAAAGTGAAACTGTTGGATAACAACGATTTATAAAATTTAGTAAGCAGCACGCCATGAATCTTACAAAAACTACGTTCAATAATAGCCGGATCACCATCATTGCTTTTATAATTGTTGGGCTGATCGGCATCTTTAATTACTTTAAGCTGGAGCGCGATAGTATGCCACCCTACACGATTCGGTTTGCCTCAGTGGTTACCAAATATCCTGGGGCAGATCCACTGGAAGTGGAAGCATTAATGACCGATCCGCTTGAAGAGGCGATACGTGAAATGACGGAGGTGAAGACGATCAGTAGCGAATCACGCGACGGGCTGTCGGTTATCACTGTCGAGCTAAAGGTGCAGGTAGGTAAAGATGAGCTTCAGCAGGTTTGGACTGACCTGCGCAACAAGGTGGAAGACCTTAAGCCACAGCTTCCGCAGGATATATACGGGCCGGTGGTAAAGGATGAGGATATCGGCACGGTTTTCGGAATTATTCTGGGCATAACAGGAGATGGAGTTCCCTACAACAAGCTGGAAGATTACGCCAAACAGGCTCGTAATGAGCTGTTGCTGCTTCCCGATGCCGCCAAAGTGAAATATGGCGGCGTGCAAGATGAACGCATTTTTATCGAATTCGACGACAAGCAGCTGGCGCGCTATGGCCTGAATGCTGTTAAGTTGAAAAATATTATTTCAGCCACGAATATCCTTTTTCCGGGAGGAGAAATCAATGTTGGACGACAGCGCATTGTGCTGGAGCCCACTGGAAAGTTCAACTCGCTTGACGATTTGAAAAAAATCCTGATTCCTACTTCAACGGGTGCGGTAGTGTTTTTGGAAGATATTACCTCACATATCTATCGCGACTACGTTTCGCCACGCGAGAAGATTGTGAAAGTCAATGGTCGGCCGGCTATCGCTTTGTTTGTCTCTCTGAAAGATGGTGCTAATATTGTTCGTCTGGGCAAAGATGTGGACAAAACCCTGTTAGCCATCAACAATAACCTGCCGGTTGGTGTTGAAGTGGTGCGTTCGGCTTCTCAGGATCAAGTTGTAAATAGTCAGGTAAACGATTTTCTTAAAAGCCTGGTGCAGAGCGTTCTGATCGTGCTGGCCGTGATGTTTTTCTTCCTGGGATTTCGTACCGGATCGCTGGTGGCAACGCTGCTTCCAATGGTTATTTTGTTTGCTTTTTTCTTTCTCGATCTGATAAATCTGGGACTAAATAAAGTGTCCCTGGCAGCTCTTATCATCTCGCTGGGGCTGTTGGTTGATAATGGAATTGTGATGTCGGAATCCATCTTGGTAGCTATGGGAAAAGGCATGAATAAGATGGAAGCAAGCATATATTCCTGCAAAGTATTATTAATTCCTTTGCTAATTTCAACGCTCACAACCTCTTCCGCTTTTTTGCCTTTCGCATTAGCCGAAACGCCAATGGGCGAAATCTCGTCGCCTTTGTTTTGGGTAGTGAGTCTTACCTTACTCAGCTCCTGGTTTCTAACTTTTACTTTTATTCCGCTGCTGGCCTTGCTTATCGTGAAAAGTGATCTTGAAAAAATGAAGAAAAAGGAGAATGCGGTAGATCGAAATATGCGGCGTTTAAATCTGTGGTATAACGGACTGTTGTTTCGCGTGCTGAAAAATCCTTATCCATTTTTGGGAATTATTACGGCACTTTTTGTGGTGTCGTTGCTGCTGATGCAGTTTCTGCCCTTTAAACTGGTTCCAGACAGCGACCGAAACTTGGTAACCGTTGATATAAAATTTCCAGCCGGGACACAAATAGAATACACTGAAAAAGCTGTAGAAGCCATCGGCAATTACATCCTCGACTCACTGCTTGTAAATCCTGAGAACAACAAGGAAGCCGGTGTGCTGGATTTCTCTTCATTTATTGGCGAAGGGCCTGAGCCGTACGACTTAGGTTATTTTAAAAATGAAGCGGCTTCTAACTATGCCCATATGTTGTTGAACACTACAGGCGATCGCGACAATGATTATATTATTGCCAAAGTGGATAATTTCTGCCTGAATTTTATTCCCGATGCAGATATCCGTGTGAACCGCCTAACCGGTGCCGGTGCCTCGGGTACGCCGGTAGAAATACGCATCTCGGGTGATGATCCGGATAAACTGGCAGCCATTGCCGAAACGGTAAAAGGAAAACTGCTGATTACAGAAGGCGCGAAAAACATTACTGACGACTGGGGACCAAAGATTAAGAAGTTGATTGTTGACATCGATCCCTTCAAAGCCAAACGTGCGGGGCTCACCAATATGGAAATCGCCATGGCGCTTAATGCCGGGCTTTCCGGAATGAAGATTGACGATTTTCGTGAAACAGACGAGCGCATTCCTATCTTTATGAAAAGTGAAAGAGCAGATGCTTACGACATCGCATCAGTGGAAGCTTATACCATTTATTCGGCTGCCACCGGACAAAATGTTTCGCTCTCGCAGCTGGCTGATGTGCACGTAGAATGGCAGTTTGCCAAGTATATCCGGAAAGACCTGGCACGAACCATGACTGTGGGCGCATACCTGCATAGCGGCTATAATGCGGCAGCTATTTTTGACGACATCGGCCCTTGGATGAAGGAGCAAAAAGCAAGCTGGGATTATGGTTATGATTACGAATTTGGCGGTGAAGACGAAGATACCAACGAAAATTTAAGTGCCATCTTTACGCGTTTGCCTTTGGCGTTTTTCCTTATCGTGATTTTGCTGGTGCTTCAGTTTAACTCTATCCGTAAATCCACCATTATTATTATGGCTATTCCGCTGGGAATGATTGGCGTGGTAGCCGGCTGGTTTATTGGTGGTTCTTTTGTTAGCTTTTTCGGCATATTAGGCGTTATTGCCCTCGCCGGGATAGTGGTGAATAACGCCATTATCCTCATTGACCGCATTGATGTGGAATTTGCCGAAAACCCGGAGGTGGATCGGCGCGACGCTATTCTTTTGGCAGCGCATAACCGATTCAGGCCTATTTTGTTGACAACACTCACCACCTCGTTGGGTATGTTGCCACTGCTTTTTGGTGGCGGCCTGCTGTGGGAACCGTTGACACTCGCGATAATCTTTGGGCTATTTTTCGCCACTGTTATCACCCTACTTTTTGTTCCGGTGCTTTACCGCTTGCTTTTCAAAGTACCCTTCAAGGATTATACTTATGATCGAAAAATGCTGGAAAAGTAGAGTTTGATGAAATAAAACCGTTGTAATTTCTTCTTCAAAATCCTGCGCGAAAAGATTTTGAAGAAGAAATTCCACAAAAGATTACACGCTTTAGTTCAATTATTTATAAGGATTATTCTCGGTTTTACCTTCTACCTTTTGCAGACCTGCCGGACGATCAAAAGTCTGTTATCACGTTACGTTTAACTTTTTATCCTCCAAGGCACAAGGGATATGGAATCTTTTATGTAAAACTTTTTTGTTAGTTGTGGCCACCGATTGCACTTGGGCGCCAGCCAACCTTACTGCCGCTCCACCTAAAAAAAATGCCCGCAAAACGGGCATTTTCAATCTGCGGAGAGAGGGGGATTCGAACCCCCGGTCCGCCAATGACGGACAACGGTTTTCGAGACCGCCGCATTCAACCGCTCTGCCATCTCTCCAAGTCGGTTTGAAATCGGCTGCAAATGTAAAAATTATAATGGTTTCAGCGGCTTTATTGTGTAGGAAGTTTATTTAGGCCTTGGGCTGCGGTTTTGTGGACTCAGGTTGAAATTCTCAGGGTATCTAGCTGTTTTTTGTTCATAAAAAGCTGTAATCTCAGCGAAATCTTTATCAAAGTCGCCACTGGGTATCAGGACAGGCCCAAAGCCTGCTTCTTTTTTTGCATAGTCGAGGAAGCCCATCACAATTGGCACATCCGCCCGGAGAGCAATATAATAAAAACCTTTTTTCCATTTAGTCTGCATTTTGCGCGTGCCTTCGGGTGCTATCACTACGTTCAGTTGTTCCGTTTCTTTAAAAAGCCTGGTAACCTGCTCCACCAGATTGGTACTTCGTCCGCGATCAACCGGAATACCTCCCATATGTTTTAATAAAACACCAAACAGACCTTTAAAAGATTCTTTTTTGATGAGAAACTTCACTGAAACGCCAAGCACGTAATAGGCTATCCTGCCAATAACAAAATCCAGGCTGCTGGTGTGAGGCACAGCCAGGATAACACATTTTTTGATGTGTTCAGGTATTTCACCAACGATCTTCCAGCCGGCTAATTTAAGCAGCATACGCCAAAAGCTTCTCATAGTTGTTTATTTGTCGCAAAAGTAGTCGAATTTTCTAATATCGAAAAAGCATCCTGAATCATTGGTTTTAAAGGCAGTTCCCACTTTCACTGGAATGCATTAAGTGGATTTGATTCTGTTCTGTACTCTCTAACCTACTCATAAACTTTTTTAAATCATAAATTACATTGAGAAAAGATTACTCATTCTGCTTTGCTACATTTGGAATTATGTAGTGTATTTGTTGGAGTATTGGAGTATTGGAGTATTGAATTGATGGAGATGGGGGATTATACTACTCCATTAATCCACTACTCCATTTCCTCTTCTTGGCTTGCAAAGCTGAGGCCAGCTTGAGTGAATATTGCAACCTAAAAAACGCATGAATAATCCAAGCCGCTCAAAAGCAAAAAAAAAGCCCCGAAATTCGATGTTTCACACATCAAATAATGGAGCTTGAAACAGTTAATATGGAAGTGGTTCTATTTTCCGCTTTCTGCTGTAGGCTTCATGGCTTCTGGTTTTAGCACCAGTCGTAGGTAATGATCGGTTTTCAAGAATTCACGTGCGGCTGCCTGGATCTGTTCAGCGGTAAGTCCGTGAATCCTCTCCTTGAACGCCTCAAAGCTGTGCATGGGCATATCGTTTTGCGCTGAGAAGCTTATTGCTGAGAGCCAATATTTGTTCTGCTTTTCGTTTGTTTCGCGTTCGCGTATGCTTGTCTCTTTCACTTTAGCCAGGTCTTCGGCTGTGGGGCCATGTTCAATCAGGCGGTTCATCTCTTGGAACACAGCTTTTGTGAGCGTGTCGGTCATTTCAGGATTGGTACCCCAATTGATGCTGATGGTGTAATCAGCTTCCGGAAAATGATTGTTATCCTGACGTGCTCCAACGCCATAAACGCCACCCTGATCTTCACGCATATTTTCGCGCAACTTTATCGAAAGCACTTTCATCATCTGTTCCAGGTGTAGCCGGTTTTCTGCCGACCATTCGAAAGGTGCGCGCATCATAATGGCTACCATGCTTTTATGTTCGGCACCGGCATATATACTTACGTCAGTTATGCCTTTTGGGAATTCAGGCTTTCTGTTTTTCCATTGCAGCGCTTCTTTTGCTGTTGGCAGGCTCCCGAGATATTTTGCAAGTAAAGGTTTGAAATTGTCGTTATTGATATTTCCAACAAAAACAAAGGTGAAGCCATTGGCCGTTGCGAAAAGGCGGTCATACATCGCATAAATTTTTTCTGCTTCAAGGCTAAGTATTTGTTTGTCGGTTGGAATTATTGCCGTTCTCGGGTTGCTCGAAGTAGCGAGTTTATATAGGGTGTCGTAAAAAATAACTTGTGGGTTAGCTCGCATAAATTTGTACTGATTTATTTGCTGCGAAATGTATGCGTTAAAGGCTTCCTGATCACGCCGGGCTTTTTTAAACTGAAGCGTTACGAGCTGCATCAGGGTCTCAAAATCTTCCGGAGTAGCGCTGCCGTTGAGCCCTTGCTGAATGTCGTCGATATTTAACCGAAGGCTGACATTTATGCCGCTGAGTTTCTTTTCCAGCTCTGTTTTGCTAAAGTTGCCCAAACCACTTGCTTCTATTACGCGGGAGATATTATCAGCAGCAAAGGCGTCTTTGTCTTCAAAGATTGAACTACCACCCCATGCGAAAGCTGACATTAATATTTCATCATTTTTAAAGTCGGTAGGCTTCAGAATTACTTCTATTCCATTGCTGAGTTTTAGTTTGGTAATTCCAAGTTTTTTGTCGGTTTTCTCACTCACAATGCTACCGCCTTTTAGTGTTCCTGATAGCAGAGGCTCATCTTTAAAACTGTCAACCCAGGCAGTAACTTCTTTGTTTTTTGCTTCGCGGACGGTCTCCAAAATCGCTCTTTTGTCAGGCACAGAAATACTTTCATTTTCAGGAGCAGTAACTACGATCACCATATTTTCGTCGGTGATCCATTTTATGGCTTTACTGTTTATTTCTTGCAGTTTGATTTTTGGAAGCAATTGCTTGGCCATAATCAGCTCGTTTTCAATGCCCGGGATGGGATCGTTCTCAAGGAAATGTCGGGTGTAAGCATTTACGTATACAGCCGAATTGGTTTTATCCTTCTCCTTGGCCTGCTGTTCAAGCCGGTTCAGCAATTCTTTTTTCGTGCGTTCAAGTTCAGAAGCTGTAAAGCCGTAGCGTTTTACACGCTCATTTTCAATAACTAAAGCTTCCAGGGTTTCTTCAATCTGGTTTTCTTTAGCAGCTGCGCTCGAGGCGTAGGCATCCATTGCTCTTCCCAAAAATCCGCCATAATAGGTGTATGCATACATAAATGGTGATTCGGCTTTTTGGCTCAGCTCATTAAGTCTGCTGATTATCATGGCGCTGTAGAGTTCCTGAATGAGTTGCTCTTTGTAGTCGTTTATGATAAGTGCTTCTTTTTTGGGGTGTTTGTAAAACATCATCACATTGCTGCTGGTGGCTTCGGAGTCCGTGGCAATAGCAACAAGTGGTTCTTTGTTGCCGGGAATGTCAAAACTTAGGCGTTCTTTCGCTTTTTTAGGGTTTTTAATAGGAGCAAAATGACTGATAATTTTATCTTCTGCCATTTGAATGTCTATGTCGCCTACCACAATAACAGCCTGCAAATTAGGTCTGTACCAATCTTTATAAAAAGTTGTCAGCCGCTCGTAAGCAGCGGTGTCGATAACGTCAATTTTCCCGATTGGAAGGCGTTCGGCATAACGCGAATCATTGAAGATAATCGGGAAATAGGCTTTTCGCATACGGTCGTTAGCGCCAAGTCCCATGCGCCATTCCTCGCGTATTACACCTCTTTCTTTGTCAATTTCTTCTGGATCAAAACTCACCTGATGTGCCCAATCTTCAAGCACCATAAAGGCGGAATCAATCAGGCCTTGTCTATCGGTGGGTAGTTGCAGCATATACACCGTCTCGTCAAAGCTGGTGTAGGCGTTGAGGTCGGCGCCAAAACGCACGCCTGATTTTTCAAGAAAATCAACGAGTGCACTTTTGTTAAAATTTTTGGTGCCGTTAAAGCACATATGTTCAACAAAATGCGCCAGCCCTTGCTGGTCGTCATCTTCCAGAATGGAGCCTGCGTTGGTAACAAGTCGCAACTCCACCCGATTTTCGGGCATGGTGTTGTGACGTATGTAATAAACCAGGCCATTATCAAGCCTCCCAATTTTTACGGTGGGATCAATCGGAATCAAATCACCGGCTTCTAATTGCTGCGCCAACAGGAGGTTTGTGCTAAGCAGAAAACCTAAAAAGAGTAAAAACAATTTTTTCATTGCTGATTTTTTTGGATATTTTTTCTTGTTGAGACTGATTTTCAAAAAAATTGTCTATTTAAAAAATAGATTTTGAAAAGCTGATACAAATATATGGATTTTTGATTTGTAGCTGTGGATTTTTTGAAGTAATAGGGCTATTTTGACATCTCCATGCTACCTTCCGCCACTGCGGGATGGTGTTGAAATCATAATCGCGTGGTGGATGTTGTCTTCTGAAAGTCTTTTAACACTTTAAAATCCAAAAAATAAGTCAGATAAAATATTGTATATATTTAATATACAGTGCGTTAGTTGGTTTTTAATTCATCCGGGATGGCCTGGATACAAAAATAATATAAACACAACTTACAGTATCCTACATTAATATGTAGCACTTTTCGGAGTAGGCTCAGCATGATAGTTTGGAGATTTAAAAGCCGGCCAATTTTATATTCGCTTAACCTCTATAGCACTCCCAATAACTTTTTGCGATTATTCATTTTCATTCAAAACAATTAATTTTTCTTTGTGGCTCTTTAGGTCTTCTTTGAGGCTCTCTGTGCAATAGCTAAATCACAGAGTTAC
>JACDJA010003347.1_pt1 | contig 10464 bp, 12 predicted proteins | sample 7449241 | NCBI WGS metagenome assembly JACDJA01 (sample SAMN14253289, study PRJNA609438) | sludge metagenome | isolation source: initial anaerobic sludge | collected 2018-12-20 | reverse complement strand
GAACTTGTAGACGAGGATTTCCTGACCATCCAGACCGTAACGGCGCTGCTTGAAAATGACCGGGCCGGGTGACGACAGCTTGACGCCGACGGCGAGGATCAGCAGGAGCGGCCAGATCATGAGCAGGATTATGCTGGCGATGATGACGTCGCTGATGCGCTTGCCAATGCCGGAAACCCCCAGGGTGGGCGTCTCGGTGAGCGCCACCACCGGCATGCCGTGGATGTGGTCGACGCGCGCCTGGATGAGATCCGACACGAAGATATCCGGAACGAAGTAGACCGACGCGGTGGTGTCGCGCAGTGCGTCGAGCAGGGACAGCGTGCGCGGCTGCGACGCCATCGGCAGGGTGATGTAGACGAGGTCGATAGCATTGTGGTTGACGTACCCGGGGATGTCGCCGAGCTTGCCGAGCAGGCGCGCCGGATCGACGAGATCGGTGCGCTCGTCGGCGCGGTCGTCGAAGAAACCGACGACGTCGACGCCGAGCGACGCCTCGTTGGCAAATCGCCCGCGCAGTTCGGTGCCAAGATGGCCAGCCCCGACGATCAGCGCGCGGCGGCGCCCCCCCTCCAGCAGCAGCAGGCGCGGCAGCAGCTTACGCACGATACGGTGCGCAAGATACATCGCGACCGGGGTGATCAACACCCAGGCGAGCACGAGATCGGGCGGGAACCAGTCGAGATAGCCGCTGGAATAGCCGAACAGCAGGATCAGCCCCGCCAGGAAGAACCACGGCATGACGACCTCGGCCCAGAACACCCGCAGGTTCACTTCGGGCCACTTGCCGGGAAAGGTCAGGGTGAAGACGATCAGCGCAAGAATCGGGTACGGACCACGGAACGGCTCGCCGAAATACAGCGCGCAGGCCACCAGCACCAGCACTGCCACGAACGGGTCGAGCAGGATCTTGGTCAGCGTCACGACGGACAGTTGCTGGCGGAACAGCCACTGGTTATGGTTTGTCATCACTCCAGGCGCCTCCGCAGACGCGCATTGTCATCCTTGTCAAGCGGGAATGCCCCGCGCCACCCGTCAGCCGCCCGGCGCCCATCGTTGCCAGGCGCCGACTGCGTAGCCGCAGCGAAGGAAGCGGACATTATCCTACAAAAGTACCATACGGGAGCTGCCATCCTGACAACGGCCATTCACAGCCAGGCTTTAGCGCATCCTTGGCGCGACCGGTTGCAGTGAGGCCTTGCGGTTGTGCCGGCGCGGCGCGGCCCGCGGCGGGAATACCGCACGTGCGGGGCCGCGCCGGTCCCTGGGGAACCAGCTGGAAAACGGCGTCAGGCGGTGTGCCTGGCGCGGCGGCGGGCCATGAAGCCGACCAGACCGAGGCCTGCGAGCAGCATGGCGTAGGTGTCGGCCTCGGGAACGGCCGTGACGTGGCTGGTGATGCTGACGCCTTCTTTCCAGATCGACGCATTGCCGCTCGCGTACAACAGGTTGGAGAGCGTAAGGGTGACACTGCTGACCTCGCCGTCCGTGCCGCCCCAACCGGTGGCGGGCAAGGCAATCGTCGCATGTGCGTTCCAGGTGCCGCCATCGAGGACCCCACTGAACGACACCGGGATCTGATTGCCGGTCGTGCCTTCGATGTCGACGGCCTTGAAACTGCCCGTTGCATAGGCCGACCCGCCGAAGAGCGTGTAGCCGCCGCTCTCGGACAGGCTGAAACCGTTGAGCGAATAACCGGGGGCGGCGGTTACGGTGATGTTGATGGTCGCAGTCTTGCCGAGCGGTGCCGACGTCTGGCTGGCGCTGAAGCCAGTGGGCGCAAACAACAGCGTGTCGCCGGACACGGTCGGGGTGCCAAAGAGCCCCCAACCCGCTGCATCGACCGTATACGTGACATTGCCGGCCATGGCGGCTGCACTGGCGCTCAGCATCGCCAGCGCGCAACCCAAGCTCGCCGCACGCGCGTGATGGTTGTTGATTTTCATGTCTCCTCCTGCCTCTTTCTGCCTGATTTATTTGATTGTTGCGTAAGACCTTATGCGTTTTTCCACCGGATTACAAGCGGCGGCGCCTCACCGCCCACGCCGCGAGGCCGCCGCCCACCAGCAGCGCCAGGCCCGAGGGTTCGGGCACGGCGTTGGGTTCGGTCAGCACGCGGAAACCAGCGTAGGTCTTCTGGATGAATCCGAGCCCGCCAGAGGGTTCGCTGTGCAGGGTATTTTCGAAATCGACGGTCAGCGTTTGCGGCGCGCCGAGCCCCCCCGCCCCGAGGAGGCCGGAAAGCGCCCAGGATGTGAAATCGCCGACCCCGCCGAGCGCGGGGGAAGCCAGGTCGAGCAAGGCGCTCGCAAGCGTATCGGGATTGGTCGCGTGCAGGCTCGCGGCGGCGCCGACGAAGCCGCCCTCCGACAGGAAGTAATCGCCGTTCTCGGCAAACTGGATCCCGGCGAAGCTGTAGCCGGGGTCGATCGTGAGCGTGAACTGCAGCGCCGCCGAGGTGGACGTGGGCGCGTCGCCGGTCACTGCGGCGAACGCAGTGGGCAGGAAATAGACCGTATCCTGCGAACCCGAGAGGAGTGCGTTCTTGTAGAGGGGATCGACCAGCGCCTCGTCATAGCTGAACGTAAAATGGTCGCCGGTGATCGAAATCACCGCCGCCTGCGCGAGCCCCGCCATCCCCAGCAGACAGGCACCGACGAGGATTCTTCTTGATGGTTCCATGATGAAGGCGAGACCTTTGTTCGACATGGCGAAAAATGAAGCAAAACTCGGGCCCCCGAGTGTTGAGAACTCATATCGCATTGATTATACGGTTATTTTACATTTCATCCTCCGTACCGGGCACAGCCTTTTTCGAGCAAGTGTAAAGAAATCCGACACAACGCACACCCTGAACGCTCCTGGCCGGGCCAACCCCATCCCCGGCTTGCGCCCACAGCCACCGGGCGCACGGGTAGACGAACCCGATACGCGCGGCGGTGGCGGGGCGCGTGTTGGCCGGCTCAAACACGTCGGCGGCGGTGGCGGCGCCCAAACCGCGGCTGTCGGTCGCCGACCGCCGCGGCATGAGCGTCTAGGCCAGACCCGGCCCCGGCGGCGGCATGCTATGCTGGTTCCCATTTCCGGAGGGTTTGGCGTGATCAAGATTCTGCTGCTGCTGGCGATTGCGTTTCTGGTGTGGGGCGTGCTGCGCGGCTACCAGCGCTCGCTGCGGAATCCGCCGGTTCCCCGTCAGCGCGACGTGGAGGACATGGTGAAGTGTGCGCACTGCGGCGTGAACCTGCCACGCAGCGAGGCCATCTATTCCGGTGGTTCGTTCTTCTGCACACCGGAGCATCAGCGCCTCGGCAAGAAATGAGCACCGCGCCCGCTCCGGCGCGGCATCCGGCCTCGTCGAATTATTTTCCGTCGCATTGGCGCAGCCTCGATTATTTCACCCTTTACCGCCTCACCCTCGCCCTGGCGCTGGTGTTTGCCGGGACCCTGTTTGCCGATTCCGAACTCTTCCCACCGAACTCAGGCGCGCGCTTCGTCTCGGTGGCATACACCTACCTGGTGCTGGCCGCGCTGTTCGTACTGGGAATCCGTGCGCACTGGCCGAGGTTCCAGATCCAGCTGACGGCCCACATCTTCGTCGACATCCTCGTGGTGACGCTGTTGATGGCAACCAGCCACCAGCTGGCGGGGGGAATGGGACTGCTGCTGGTCATCTCCATCGCGTCGGGCGGCCTGGTGGGCAGCGGACGCCTGACCCTGCTGTATGCGGCGATGGCATCGATTGCGGTATTGCTGCAGTACAGCTTCGGGGTACTGGAAGACCGCGTGGGCATGGACGGCTTCTTTCAGGTCGGTCTGCTTTGCGCGGGGTTCTTCGCGACCGGCTGGCTCGCGCACACGCTGACGCAACGCGCACTCCATTCGGAACGGCTGGCGCAGCAACAGGCCGAGCAGCTGGCCTTGCTGGACCGCATCAACGCCGTCGCCATCGAACACTCGCCGGACGGGCTCATGGCGGTGCGTGGCGACGGCGTGATCCACCACATGACTCCGCGCGCGCTGGCGCTGCTCGGTCTGACGAGCGCACCGACACCGGGCACCACGCGCCTGCAGGACTGCTGCCCGGAACTCGCGCGGCTGACGCTGAATGCCTGGACGATCAGCCCGCCGACCCTGGTCACGCCGACGGCCCGCCTGCGCGTGCGCCGGATGCCGCTGGGGATGGCGGACGACAGCCAGCTGCTGGTGCTGGAAGATTTGCGCGAAGCAGAGCGGACTGCGCAGCGCCTGAAGCTGGCGGCCCTGGGCCGTCTCACCGCCAACATCGCACACGAAATCCGCAACCCTCTGTCCGCCATCAGCCACGCCGCCGAGCTCCTGCGCGAGAACGCCGCCGATGGCGAGCAGGCGAAGCTCGCCGGAATCGTCGGGAACAACGCGCGCCGCCTCGACCGTCTGGTGGAAGAGGTGCTGACCCTGAACCGCCGCGACCGGCTGAACCCCGTCCCATTCAATGCCGAAACGCTGGCGGCGCTGATCGCCGAACTGCGCGAGACTGAAGAAATCCCCGCCGACGCCGTCATAGTGGATATGCCGCAAACACTCGATTTCCGCTTCGACCCCGACCACCTTCGTCAGATCCTGTGGAATCTGCTGCGCAACGCCTGGCACTACTGCCGCCGGCAGGCGGGCAGCCTCCGGATCCGCGTGCACACCGCCGGCCGGATGGTGCAGATCGAATTCGCCGACGACGGCCCGGGTGTTTCCCCCGAGAACCAGCCACGCCTGTTCGAGCCCTTCTTCACCACCGACGCACAGGGCACCGGGCTTGGCCTGTTTCTCGCGCGCGAACTCGCCGAAGCCAATCAGGCGCAACTCGACTATGCGCCGGGCGATGACGGTGGCCGCTTCAGTCTGAGCGTGGCGGGAGAGCGCTGAGATGGCGGCCTGCCCCCGCGTGCTGCTGGTCGACGACGAGCCCGATCTGCTCGACCTGATGGAGCTCACGCTCACGAAAATGGGTCTGGACACGGACCGTGCCGCGAGCGTCGCCGAAGCGCAGACGAAACTGGCGGGCGGGCACTACGACCTGTGCCTGACCGACATGCGCCTCACCGACGGCGAGGGCCTCGCCGTGGTCGCCAGCGCCAGCACGCTGCCTGCACCGGTGCCGGTCGCGGTCATCACCGCCTACGGCAACGCCGGCAACGCAGTGGCGGCGCTGAAGGCAGGTGCCTTCGACTATCTGGCCAAACCCGTGGCGCTCGACCAGCTGCGCGCGCTGGTGAAATCCGCGCTGAAGGTGCCCGACACGGCTGCCGGCGGCGCCTCGACGCGCGAACTCATCGGCGACTCGGCGGCCATGCAGGAAGTGCGCGCGCGTATCGCCAAGCTGGCGCGCACGCAGGCGCCCGTCTACATCACCGGCGAATCCGGCAGCGGCAAGGAACTCGCGGCGCGCCTCATCCATCAACTCTGCAGCCGCACCGACAAGCCCTTCGTCGCGGTCAACTGCGGCGCCATTCCCGAAACGCTGATGGAGAGCGAGTTCTTCGGCTACAGGAAGGGCGCGTTCACCGGTGCGGAGAGCGACCGCAACGGCTTCTTCCAGGCCGCCGACGGCGGCACCCTGTTCCTCGACGAAGTCGCCGACCTGCCGCTGTCGATGCAGGTGAAGCTGTTGCGCGTGCTGCAGGAAAAGAAAGTGCGCAAGGTCGGGGCCACCGCCGAAGAGGCCATCGACGTGCGCATCGTCAGCGCCACCCACCAGAACCTGACGGCGCTGGTGGAGGCCGGCCGATTTCGCCAGGACCTGTACTACCGCCTGAACGTCATCGACCTCGTCATGCCCAGCCTGCGCGACCGCCCGGAAGACATTCCCGAACTCGCGCGCGCGTTGCTCGACCGCCTCGGCGGCGCCGATGCCACACTGGACGCCGCAGCCATGAGCGCCCTCTCCGGCTACGCCTTCCCCGGCAACGTACGCGAGCTGGAAAACATCCTGGAACGCGCGCTGGCCCTGTGCGAAGATCAGCGCATCACGCCCGACGACCTCAACCTCGCGCCGGCCGCAGCCGCAGCCACGTCCGCACCAAGTGGCACCTATCCGCTGCAGGACTACCTCGACCGCATGGAACGCGCCGCCATCCTCGACGCGCTGCAACAGACGCACAACAACAAGACCGCCGCCGCGCGCCTGCTCGGCGTCACGTTTCGCAGTCTGCGCTACCGCGTGGAACGCCTGGGAATCGAGTAGCGCCGCCCGATATCGCGGCGAGCACCCGCAAGGCATCAAGGCGCCGGTGCGTGCTTGCTGCCAATTCATTGGCATTGCAGCCACGGCCTGCCCCTTGCGGATGCGCCTAAAGGGGATGCGGGAGGCCCGCCTTCATGCCCTCCGGATGCTCGGGCCGATTGCCGTAGAGGTTCCACGGCCTCGACGGCATGCGCCTGCCGCTCAAGCCTTCCAGCCTGCCGCAAGGAAGGTGATGGCCTCCCGGTCGTGCCGCCAGACAATCTCATTGCGATTCAGCGAAAGCCACCAGGTCTGCTTGTTCGGGCGCGGCTTCGGCCGGGTGAACGCGGAAGGCTCGAGCAGCGCCATGCACCAGGCGGGCCGAGGATCGCGCACGGAACGATAGACGATACCGCCGACCCCGCTCGCGCGAGCTACGCGCGCGAGGCTCTGCGTGCGGGTGTAGTCGACCGGATGCGTCCACCAGGCTTCATCGGCACGCAGCGGAGGCTTGCGCAGATCGATGGCCAGGGTACGGACGTCGGCACTGAACGCCGTGTGCGCGACCGGCCCGAGCTGCTCCAGATCGACCGCGTCCATGAGGAACTTCCAGCGCCAGTAGCCAAGTTCCGCACTGGCGGTGCGCACGGACTCGGCGCCGTAGAAGACGCCCGGGTCGTTCGCGCCGCGAAAACGCGAGCCGGGTTTTTCGGGGACGTAGCGAAACGGCGTGGCGAGGAGGTAGTCGAGCGCGCCGCTGCCCTTCGGATACGGCGGCTTGCTGCTTTCCAGCAGGGCTTCCAGCGCATCCTGCTCGTCCCTGGAGTCCACCAGTTTCATGGTGGACGCGACGTGCTGCGCCTCGACCATGCGCCAGATCGCCCCCGTCCAGGGGCGGGCCTCAGACGAGACCGCGGCTGGCGTCCAGATACTGGGCGACACGCACCAGACCCTCGGCAGTCCCGACGAGATCGAGCGGACAGGCGTCGTTCAGCGCGCGATTCTCACTGTGCAGCCATTTGCGGGCGGCCTCCTCGTTGCCGACGATCGAGTCGAGCGAACGGAAGACGCGCACGAAAAGAAGCCCGAGCTCCCATTCCTTGCGCTCGGGATTCAGCGTGTAGCTGCCGGCGAACAGCCGGGTGACCGTCGCGGGGCTGACACCGAGGATCCGCGCCAGCAGCGACTTCGCGATCGCCAGGTGTGTCGCGGCACGCACGACCGCCTTGCTCAACACGATGCCCGGGTCGGGCCTGGCTTCGATGGTCAACGCTGCGCGGGTCACGCTCTGCTCCTGTTTGCAGAAATTATAGTGAACAATTCTACCTGCAGAAAACAAAGACAGTATACCCGGGGTGGCGCCGCAACAGGCGGCGGCGACCCCGACCGCACGCGGGGGCGGCAATTCCATGACTTGGCGGGAGAGCAGCGCCTCGCCGCCGCGCCGGGGCATCAGGGAGGCACCGATCACACCGGGGTTCGTCATTGCGAGCGCAGCGAAGCAATCCAGGATGTTCGCGCCAAGGACGGACTCTGGATCGGCACGGCCCTACGGGCCTCACGATGACAAAATCGATCTGCGTTTCCCTGGAGCCGTAAAGTGGTGCCGCTTATCTGACTCGAACAGATGACCTACCGCTTACAAGGCGGTTTTGCAAATCGCGCAAAGCCGCGTGGTTGCTTGGTTTGGCTGGTTGTGATAGTATTGTTGTTCCCCATCTGTCACCCGGACTCAGGAAATGGCAACGATCAGAAAGCGTGGGGATTTGCAGTGGCAAGCGATCATAAAAAGGCGCGGTCATCCGCTGGTTTCGAAGACCTGGAGCACTCGCAAAGAAGCTGAGGTATGGGCGCGGCAGATTGAGTCCGAGATTGATCGCGGCATCTACGTCAGCCGCGCCGAAGTCGAGCGGGCGACGCTGCACGATCTGATTGAGCGGTATCGCGTCGAGTTGCTACCGGACAAACGCGGTAAGCATTTCGGGCCAGCGCTGAAGGTGCTGGACGAGCACCTGGGTAAATACTCGTTAGCCGCGCTGTCGCCGAAGCTCGTCGCCAACTTCCGTGACAGGTGTGTTCGACAGCATGGAAGTAGCCTCTATCACCGGACACAAGACACTTCAGATGCTGAAGCGTTATACACATCTGCGCGCTGAAGATTTAGCGAAGAAACTCGGGTGAAGCGGCAACCTTTCCGTTCCCCGGCGTTCACATACGGTCGATGTCGATACGATTCACTGGCCGTCTTCGAAATTGTCTTGCAGGATTGTTTCGTAGTCCTGTCCACCATAGAAAACGCCAAGGATGGACACCATCTCGGCGTCCACGTCGAAGGCGATCACGGCGCGTTTCTTATAGTGTGTGATGCGCAGGCCTGGTCTCACGTCATCGCGCATGGTGCCGCGATGGGGAAAGGCACGCAGGCTCTCGCAGTAGCCCACGATCGCCTCGGTGTACCGCGCGGCGATGTCGGGAGATGCCACAGTGGCGATGTAGCCGTACAGATCCGCAAGCTGTTCCGCTGCCTCGGGCGAGAAGACAACGCGATAACTCATCGTGCCTTGGCATGCTCGGCGGCAAGGCGGGCTCGCACTTGGTCAACAGTGACGGCGCGGGACGGATCTGCTTTGAGCGCATCGTAGGCCGGGCCTACTTTGTTGTGCAGCCAGTTTTCGACGGCTCGATCGCGCGCCATCAAGGCGCGTAGCCCGTCGCGGATAACTTCACTTTCGCTGGCGTACTCACCAGCCCTCACCTTGGACTTCACCGCGTCGGCCATGTCGTTCGGCAGGGTGATGCTCAGTTGTTGAGTGGTTCGCATAGCGTCCTCCAATTCCATTGATAGGATTTAATCCTATTCCAAGATAACCATGTAGTCCACCCCTGCATTCACCCGCCGCCGACAACCCACGCTGCCACCATCACGCCGTCTGCCACCGCCTCAGGCGGCAGCCCTGCCAGCCACGCCAGCACGATTTCCGCCTGGCCATCCGGGCACGCCTCCAGCGCACGCGCTAGATCCCCGTCAGCACGTATCAACTCGTCCCGCCCCACGGCAAGCGGGTCGTCGCGCCCGGCATCGAGCCACGCCTTGATGTCGTGTGATGCGAGCCATGCGCCGGGGTCGATGCTGGCCGGGGTCATGCTTATTGCCGCCGCTCTTGGTCTGCCGCCTGCCGCTGCTCGCGCGCCTCGCGGATCATTGCAACGGAGCGCCGGCAGCCGCGGACGGCGTACCGCACGACCTGCACGACCTGTACCGCACCGCGGCCCAACACGCGCAGCGCCCAACCGACGACCTCGCCGACGACTTCTCGCTCACCGCCGTCGATGCCGTAGTACTGCATGCTGCTGCTGATTGCTGCGTGCAGCGCGTCACTATCGCATTCAGCGTGTTCGCCAGGGTTTCCATGATTTTTTCCTTTCAGTGATTTCGACACAAGACTAGGCAGCGGCTCAGCGCCGTTCTGTCGAATGCCTTCCGCCACGGCCTGCACAGCATCGCCGCCGAACGCCGCGACCAGACCAGCTACCTGCTGGCGATCTTCTTGAGTCCAGCACGTAACCCCTTGTACAAGAGATTTTTTTCTCGCACGCACGCACGTACTGGCGGCCGCCCTTCGTTGTTGGTGCCGCTTGTCCGACTCGAACGGACGACCTACCGCTTACCTTCCCACTTCGGCTTTCGCCGCCCGTAGTTCGTGGGCTGGACTATCCCTTAGCCGTAGCGCCGCGGCGCCTTAGGCTCCCCCCGTCTAGTCTCTACACCTTCCCGACAACTCAGGCTTGGCTCGGGATCGGCATGGCCCGCGCGGCGGGCTTTAGCTTTCCCCGAATTTGAGGGGTTCTACTCCCGCCGTTTCCGACGGGGCACTCGTATCACTTCAAGGCGGTTGCTCTACCAACTGAGCTAAAGCGGCTGAAACTCCTTAATCTTGCTCGAAACGTGTTGACCTGCCCCGCCGTCTCCGCGCTGGCGACCCGGAAGCCTTGCCGCGCATAGCCCCGAAGCTACGACGCCAAACAACCGAGCACAGCTTACAAGGCGGTTGCTCTACCAACTGAGCTAAAGCGGCGAAGGGCGACATTATAGCCATGCCATGCGCCGGACGGCGCGTCACTTCACGACCTTGAGTGCGGGGCGGCCCTTGGGTGGCGTGGCGGGTGCCTCGGATGAGGGCGGGGCCCCCTGGTCTGCCGGCTCCGGCGGCTCGGGGGCGTCGGTGGGCTCGAAATGCAGGCCCTGCCCGTTCTCGCGCGCGAAGATCGCG
>JACDJA010003346.1_pt1 | contig 10470 bp, 7 predicted proteins | sample 7449241 | NCBI WGS metagenome assembly JACDJA01 (sample SAMN14253289, study PRJNA609438) | sludge metagenome | isolation source: initial anaerobic sludge | collected 2018-12-20 | reverse complement strand
CGCCTGCTCCGCTACTGATTGCAAGCGGGACGACACCAAATGTAAATGCCAATGAGGTCATGATGATAGGTCGAAGTCGTATTTTTGCAGCTTCTATCGCCGCATCTTTTATACTCAACCCTTCATTCATCTTTTGTATAGCAAATTCTACGATCAATATAGCATTTTTAGCCGCAAGTCCCGCAAGTACTAAAAGCCCTACTTGAAAGTATATGTCATTTTCCAAACCTCGCAAAAGAGTAGCGATAGCCGCTCCAAAGATCGCGAAGGGAACTGCCATAATAACAGAAAACGGTAAGAACCATTTTTCATAGAGTGCCGCGAGAATTAAATAGAGCAAAATAATACCGAAAACAAATGCCATCGTTGAATCACTGGCTATTTTTTTCTCTTGGTATGCAGTTCCGACCCAGCTTATCCCATACCCGTCAGGAAGTACTTCATCGGCTACTTCTTCTATGGCCTTGAGTGCATCACCCGAGCTATACCCTTGGGCATTTTGTCCCGAAACTTTAGCGGCAGGAAAGAGATTGAATCGTTCGATAAGATCTGAACCGACGGTTTTCTCAAAATGAACTAATGTTCCCAATGGAATGATATCTCCTTTGTCGCTTCTTACGAAGATGTTGTTAAGATCTTTAGGCGATTTTCTATCGTCGCCTTTTGCGCCTATGTTTACTTTGTAGGTTCTGCCGTACAAGTTAAAATCATTGATATAATAATTTCCAAGTGTTGCATTGAGTGTATTGTAGATGCTTGCTACACTTACGCCTTTTGCTTTTGCTTCATCTAATTTTACGCTGACTTTATATTGTGGCACCATGGTATTGAGTGTTGTTCTTATGCCCGTAAGTTCAGCTCTTTGATTGGCTTTTTGGACGATCTCTTGCACATATTTATTGAGCTCAAGCGTGCTTGCACCTTTTTTATTTTGTACATACATATCAAAACCGCCCGATACACCCATGCCCATGATTGGCGGAGGAAGTACGGAGATAGAAAAACCATAAGGTATCTGCATGATCTCACCGGTAAATTTTCCGGCTAGAGTAGCAGCATGCTGAGAGATATCAGGTCTCTCGTCCCATGTATGGAGCTTGATAATGGTTGCAGCTGCACTTGTTTTTTGGGAAAAAGTCGTAAAATCAAGTCCGTTAAGAGCAATAACATGATTGACATTTTTATCTTGCGCAACACGCTTTTGTATGGCATCCGTGAGTGCTTCTGTTCTACTAAGAGAAGCGCCCGGAGGATTGTAACTAAAAACAAAGATCGTGCCTTGATCCTCTTGCGGGACGAGTGCACTTGGCATGGCTTTTAACATCGACAAACTTGCCAATATGATTGCGCCGAATATAAGGGCACTCATGAGAGTATGTCGCAAGGTTTTTTGAACAATCGCGCTATATCCGTGTGTGGCTTTCTCAAAAGCATCATTAAACCATTTAAAAAACCCTTTTGGCTCACTATGAACGGGTTTTAAGATTGTTGCACATAGTGAAGGTGTGAGTGTGAGCGCAACAAAACCAGATATAACAACAGAGACGGCAATGGTTATGGCAAACTGTTTATACATCTCTCCGCTAAGCCCTCCAAGAAATGCAACGGGGACAAATACGGAGCACAGAACCAAAACAATTGCAATAAGCGCGCCACTTACCTCTTTCATTGCTTGAATTGTCGCTTCTTTTGGGGCTAAACCCTCGCTCATATGTCGCTCAACATTTTCGATGACGATGATGGCATCATCAACAACGATACCAATAGCGAGCACAAGCCCAAAGAGAGTAAGTAAGTTAATGCTAAAACCAAAAAGATACATACCTCCGAATGCTCCGATGATAGATACAGGAACCGCTAAGATAGGGATAACGGTCGCTCTCCAATTTTGTAAAAAGAGAAAGATAACGCCCATTACGAGTATGATTGCTTCTATAAATGTTTTGATAACCTCTTTGATCGATATCTTGACATAATCGGTTGTATCATAAGGTATCTCATACGCCATATCTTCCGGAAAACTTTTTGCTACATTTTTAAATACCTCTTTGACACCCTCTGCAGTATCGAGTGCATTTGCACCTGATTGTAAAAATACACCGATAGGAATTGCAGGAGATCCGTCTAATTTCGTCGTTAAATTATAGCTACTTGATCCAAGCTCAATAGTGGCAACATCTTTGAGTCTAAGCGCTCCTCCGTTACTCTTTGAACTGATGATAATCTTGCCGAAATCATCCGGCGAACTCATACGCTCCTGAGAGAGGATGGTATAGGTAAACATCTGTTTTTCTTTGAGTGGTTCGGAGGCAAATTTACCTGCTGCGTATTGTTCATTTTGTTCTTGTATTGCGTTGATTACATCTTGGGGAGTCAATTTGTATAATGATAATTTTTTAGGATCTATCCAGACTCGAATGGAGTAATCTTTTGCGCCAAATATGATGGCATCACCAACACCGTTGACCCGTTTGATCTCATCGACGATATTGATGAGTGCATAGTTTGAAAGATAGGTAGTATCGTGTGTCGTATGCGGTGAATAGAGAATCCCGAACATAAGAACACTCGGAGATCGTTCGCCGACACTTACACCTAATCTTTGAACAGCTTCAGGAAGTCTTGAAAGAGCGACTTGTACACGGTTGTTGACATCTATTTTTGCATCATCGGCATTGGTGCCGACCTCAAAAAAGACATTGATACTTATGGAACCGCTATCATCGGAACTTGAATTCATATAGATCATATTCTTAGCACCGTTTATCTGCTCTTCAAGGGGTGCCGCAACCGTTTTTGAGAGAGTCTCAGCACTTGCTCCCGGGTAGGAGGCACTTACTATGATTTGAGGCGGCGTAACTTTTGGGTATTGCTCTATCGGGAGAGTGATCATCGAAGCAAATCCTGCCAATAGTATAATAATAGAAGATACTGCTGCAAAGACAGGATTTTTTATGAAATATGAGGAGAACATACTACTTTTCCTCTTCTTGCATAATCGTTACTTTCGTATCGGGCCGCACTTTTATTATATTGCCGATAATAACATCTTCGCCGTCTTTTAGCGGACCTTGCACGATAAGTCCATTCGGCGTCAATATATCAGGCGTTACGGGTCTTGGCTTTGCTACATTATCTTCTACTACATAGACGATAGCGCCGTTTTGTGTTTGAAGGATCGCTTGCTCAGGGATAGTGATTGCATTAGGTATCTTTAAGCCTTCAAGAGCCACTTCGGTAAAATCGCCGACTATAAACTCATTATCGCTGTTATCAAAGATAGCTCGCAATTGCAATGTATTTGTAGTTGCATCAAGCTGTGGGGCAATGTAGTCTATTTTGCCACTAGCTTTGGATCCTTCTCCGTTATTTTTGATGATTTTAACAACGATAGAGGGCTCTTTAAGCTGAGTTATAAATCTACTAGCATCGTCTTTCGGGATAGAAAAATTTACATAGATAGGATTGGTGGCGGTAACGGTCGTTAAAGGCGTATTGGCTTGAATGAAATTGCCGACATCCATCTTTTTTATCCCTACAATACCGCTTATGGGTGCTTTTATTTCCGTATAGTCAAAATCAAGCTCAGCAAGTTTGAGATTTGCTTTCGCATCCTCATAAGAGGCAAGAAAATTATCATAATCTTTATCACTTATCGCTTTTGTTTTATAAAGCTTTTGAGCTCTTTCGTAGTCATTGAGCGTTTGATTGTATTTTGCTTTTGCAAAATCGAGCTTTGCTTTATAGGTATCTTGCTCGATAGTATAAAGACTTGCGCCTTCTTCAACGAAACTTCCTTCTTTGAAGTGTTGTTTTTCTAAAACACCCTGAACTCTTGCTACGATTTCAACTTCTTTGTAAGGCTCAATCTCTGCCGCATATTTTTGCTCTAGAAGTACATCTTGATGTTGTATCTTAGCTGTTTGTACGGGTAGTCCCGGTGTTTGTTGCGCTTGAGATGCATCACCATCCCCGCATCCTAGGAGTCCTAAAAGCAAAGTGCCCATATAGATTATCTGAATATATCTTTTGCGTAAAATCATTATATCTCCAATCTTGTTATGCATATTTTGTTGGATTTTATCATTTCCAAACTTAATTTTATCTTCCTAGAAAGATAAATGCTGTTTTTTAAAGATAATCATAATAAAATGATAACAAATTAAAGGTGTTTTATGAAGGGCGATATTTTAAGTTTTATCGAAGAGAAACAAAAATTATTACAAAATATGATATTTAAGGGTCAATCCGATTGCCGTATCACTACAGGCATAGCACTCCCCCTGATGCTTATCAATAAAATTTTAACAGAAAAAAAAGAGAAAATATTTGCCGGGAAATACGGCTTGACATCTTCCGAATTTGAGGTACTCATCTCTCTTTTGGCACTCAATAAACGCTTAACGCCGACGGAGTTGTACGAAAATATGGTATTTTCTTCGGGTGGTATGACAAAAATTCTCAACAAATTAGAGTTTAAAAAACTTATCAAAAGAGTTGATTCGCAACAAGATAAGAGAAGCAGGTTTGTTGAGATTACCCCGCAAGGTGCGCAGCTGGCAAAAGAAGCTTTCAAAGAGGCGGTTTCTTTCCATGTGAAAACCTTTGACATATTGGATGATGAAGAGAAAATCTTTTTTGAGAAAATACTCAAAAAGATGTTTATAGCAATTATGAATGCTGATGCGTAAAGAGTTTTTTAACTATTTTTAGATTTTTTAAGCAAATTTCGATAAAATTATGCTCCATTTTAAGATGGATGTATAAATACTCATGTAGTTATTCCTTGTAATGGTTGCACAGATTACTGTGTTGAGGGCTACAGAGGTTTAAACCAAATAAACGCATAGCGTAAAAATAACACAATACCAAGGAGAAAAAATGGTAACAATGAAAGACCTGCTTGAATGTGGTGTGCATTTCGGACACCAAACAAGAAGATGGAATCCTAAGATGAAGAAATTTATCTTCGGTGAGAGAAAAAATATATACATCATCGATCTACAAAAGACGCTGAGATACTTCAAATATACATATAATGTTGTAAGAGATGCTGCAGCACAAGGCGAGACCGTACTTTTTGTCGGAACAAAAAAACAAGCAAGAGCAGCGATCAAAGAGAGTGCAGAGAGTTGCGGAATGCCGTATGTTTCAACAAGATGGCTCGGCGGTATGCTTACAAACTATCCAACAATCAAAAAATCAATTAGAAAACTCGAAATCATCGAACAGATGGAAGAGAATGGTCAGATAAAGCTCTTGACAAAAAAAGAGGCTTTGATGCTTGGTCGTACAAAAGAGAAGCTCAACTCATACCTAGAAGGGTATAGACATATGAAAAAACTTCCCGATATGATGTTTGTTGTTGATGCCGTCAAAGAACATATCGCGATCAATGAGGCTAGAAGACTTGGTATGAAAGTTGTAGCACCACTTGATACAAACTGTGATCCTGATCTTATCGACTACCCAATTCCAGGTAATGATGATGCTATCAGATCAATAGAACTTTTCTGTAAAGAGATGGCTGAAGCGATCAACGAAGGAAAAGCGATTTATGCTGAAAATCAAGGCGAAAATGCTGAGCAAACCGTTGCGATAAGCGAAGAAGAGATGCAAGCAGTTGTTGCTGAAACAAGCGAAGAAGTGACTGTTGAAGTTATCGAAGAGGTTGCAGTAGAAGTTGTTGAGGAAGTTGCTAAAGAAGAGACAAAAGAGATAGCAAAAGATGATCTTACAAAAATCGCAGGTATAGGGAAAGCATATCAAGAAAAACTCAATAATGAGGGACTTTATACATATGCAGATATCGCAAATATGAGTGATGAGCAAATCGCTACAATGGAAGAAAAATATAGCTTTAAAGGTGATTTTAAAGAGAGTGTAGCAAGCGCAAAAGAATTGGCAAAGGGGTAATCGATGGCAAATTTTGGACCAAGCGACATAAAAAAACTTAGAGAGATGACCGATGCAGGTTTGATGGACTGCAAAAAAGCATTGAGTGAATCAGATGGCGACATGGACAAAGCCGTAGAATGGCTGAGAGATCAAGGTCTTGGAGCTGCAGCGAAAAAAGCAGGAAAAGTAGCCGCAGAAGGTCTTGTTGCTATGAAAATTGAGGGAAAAAAAGCTGTTATTGTTGAAGTAAATTCACAAACTGATTTTGTTGCCCAAAATGATAAATTCCAAAAATGTGTTCAAGATGTTGTCGATCATGCCTATGCAAATAATCTTCAAGATGCTGAGGCTATCAATGCATCAACGATTAATGGTATGCCTTTTAGCGAGTATCTCTCACTTCAAATAGCAACGATAGGTGAAAACATCGTTGTAAGAAGATCAGGGATGATACAAGGGAGTGAGAATGATGCATTTAGCGGTTATATCCACGCAAATGGACAAGTTGGCGTTATCATTGCTGCCGAGTGTGATAGTTTAAAAACTGCTGATGCTATGCAAGATGCACTCAAAAGTGTTGCGATGCATGCTGCAGCGATGAAGCCGAAAACATTGAGCTATAAAGATTTTGATAGTAGCTATGTAGAAGAAGAGACGCAAGGGCGTATCATCAAGATAGAAAAAGAGAATGAAGAGAGAGCAAGACTCGGAAAACCACTTTTAAATATTCCTAAATACATCTCTATGGTGCAGCTCACTCCTGAGGTTTTAGCTACAGCTGAAGAAGAGATAAAAGCGAAATTAAAAGATGAGGGTAAACCTGAGCAAATTTGGGACAGGATTGTTCCGGGGCAACTTGCAAGATTTATCTCCGACAATACAACGCTTGATCAAGAGCAGTGTTTGCTCGATCAAAAATTTGTAATGGATGACTCTATCACGGTAGCTGAGTTCATAGAGAGCAAAGCAAAAGCAGCAGGCGGAAGCGCTACTATATCTTCATTTATTCGTCTAGAAGTGGGCGAGGGGATCGAAGTGGTAGAAGAAGATTTTGCAGCAGAAGTTGCAAAACAGATGTCATAATCCCTATACAATCCGCTTGGATTGTATAGAGTCCTCCTCAAATAACACACCTATATCACACTTATACTATTTACTTGTAGATGCTTGAAGTATCGATTTTTTATCTAAAAATTCCCGCATCACGATTTTTTTATTATTTGTAATCTCTTTGCCGTCATGATAGAGCATCGTTATCTCAAAGTTATCATCCTTTAATATGTAAGAGGCTATATCATCAGGATTGACAACGAACCTATCAAGCGTTCTTGATGTAGGCCATGCAACATCCCCGTAAGCCATATAGACAAGCTTTGAACAATACACTTTGTCACAACTATTGGCATCAAAGTTAAAGTCATATGCTTTGCCAAGCTGGCGGAAAGTATTGAGGATAATCTCTCTTCTTGCATCATCTTTGAGCCCTTTATCTCTAATAACAGCCAAATCATCAATATTTAAAAAGTGTTTCATACTATTGATAACAACACCTTCTCTCAGTGCCTCGATAATATTTTTACCGTTTCGTATCGCGCTATGATAAGGTATAACGGCAGCATCATCCCATATGCCAAGTGCTTTAAGCTCTTTTTCGTTCCCAACCCACAAAGCAGCATGTCCCCAGTGCCCCGGTATAAAACGATCCGTAAGTCTAAAAGGGGTCTTCTCTAGTAAGATATCGCCGGCTTTTAGATTTGATTTACTGCTTAAAATCTTTTTATTGTTATAGAGTTTCCCTTTTCTTGTAGCTACCATACCGACCGTATTACCAAAGAGTAAACTCACTAGATTTGTAGTTTCATTTTTTACAGTTTTACCTGTATCATAGACATCATATGTTGTTTTTTTGATCTTGTTGGTAAAGAGCTTTGATGTGTCATCTTTTTGTATCATCTCATAAGAGGGGCTATTGATTATCAGTGTAGATATATAGTTGTAATCTTCAAAATCAACAGCATTATCATTGTGTTTTTTATACCAATTTATAGCATTTTCCACTCGATTTCTTTTTCTTTTCGAAGTAAAAGATGAAGCTATTTTCCCAAGTTCCCTATAGCCTATACCATAACCGCTATCCGGATTGTTGAGATGAAACCTGAGCAAACTATCGTTTTGATATTGTGAGATTGCTAACATCCAATTATCATACAAAATCAGTGTCGATGCCAAGGAGATAGAAACTTTTGCAAGCTGTATATCTTTGGATATTTGGTCATTAGGTGTGGCATTGATCTCTTTTTCGTATTTGATCGCTAGATTATAGAGCTTTTTTCTTTGCTCCAAAAAGGTACTTGTCCCGGCACTTAGCTCTTGAAGATCTTTACCGCTCAGGGGCTGTTTCTTTGATGATTTGATATGGAGTTCATTGTAAAGCTCAACTATTTTTTGTCTTGAGGCTAAAGACTCTTCAAAAAGTCTAATAGCTTGAAAAATTTCCTGTTGTATCTGATTTTTAGTCTTAGTCTGATTTTCAGCCCATGCAAATGTTGATAAAAAAAGAACAAGAGCAAACGCACTCTTTATAAGATATCTCTTTTTAGTCATCTTTATCACCTTTATCTTCATAGACAACCATCTTGTAAAAAAATGCAAGTCCTACAAACATCAGAGTAGTGCCCAAAAGTAGCCAAAATGCCGCAATCATCTGTGTGTGATCACCAAGTGCTATTTTAAAGACCACCATAAGTGTTTCGATAGAAAGAGCGATAATAATTGATATCAAAAATCGCCCCAATATCTTATATTGTTTATTCTCTTCATTATGAAAGCGTCTATAGAGTACTTCGTTTTCAAATATCTGTTTTGCTAAATCGTAGATTGCAATTCCAAGCGTGATAGCGATGATTGATTGAAATATATTGTGTAAAAGATCAATCTCATCTTTTACAAAAAGAATTGCTGCAAACATATATCCACCGTAAGCAACGAGTGCTATAGAGACGACAGCAAGCAAAAAAGAGGCAAAGACATAAAATGATTTTTTTATATTTTCATAGGTTGTATTGTATTCTATCAGTTTTAACTCTTCTAAAAGTGCGATGAGATCTATATCAAAGACATAATATTTCTCTTCCATCTTATGAACGATAGAGACACTTGCCTTCCCTGTTCTATAGTGTATATAGGGATTTGATATATAAAATCCTTTGCTATCGAGTTTCATCTTTGAGAAGTAATGCTCTTTATTGCTTCCCTCTCTCTCTTTTTCGCTTCCTTTTTTACAGATAGTCGGGGAGATTTGAATATACTCTTTGTTGACAACATAAAGTAGTTGAATAGAAGGATTGGATTTAAAAATAGATGCGGCGTTTTCTATATATTTTTGTGGTGCACTTTTTATCATATTGATTATATATTCATCAACACTATTTTTTTGTTTTCTATATATATTGATGACCTCTTTCATGCTCTTCTCCTTATTATACTAGGCTATATTGTACCAAAAATGATACTTCGAATATCTTTTAACAATAAATATGATACTATATGTCAAAAATTAGGTACTTTATGCAACGCGATCTTTTGCATGCTTCGGGCATATCACACACATTTGATTATAAACTTTTTAATGCGATAGATATAAATCTAAAAGCACAAGAGTCGATAGCTATCGTCGGAAGAAGTGGCAGTGGAAAATCAACCCTTCTGCACAATCTTTCAACCTTTTTAAAGCCGACAAATGGGAATGTTACGCTTTTTGGAAAAGATATCTATGGGCTTAATGAGACCGAGATAGAGCAGATTAGACGCTATAAATTGGGCATGATATTTCAAAATCACTATCTTTTTCGTGGGATGCGTGCCGGGCTTAACATCGAGCTTTCTTCTTTGCTTTGTGGAGTTGCTATAGAAAAGAGCATCCTTGATAGACTGGAAATATCGGAGCTCTTAGATCAAAAAACCTCAGAGCTTAGCGGTGGTCAACAACAAAGAATTTCCATAGCCAGAGTGCTTGCAAAGAGACCGAAACTTATCTTTGCAGATGAGCCAACAGGTAATCTAGATAAGCAAAGTGCCAATCTTGTGATGGATGTATTGCTTGAAAATATCAAAGAAAATGATGGTGCCTTGATTGTTGTTACGCATGATAGCGAGATAGCTTCTCGTTGCGACAAGGTCTACCTTTTGAGTGATAAAAAGCTTGAGCTCGTCTCCTGATTTTATACTTTTAAGCACCTCTTGGGTAAAATCTAATAAATTTATTGGTTGGGATAGAAAGATATGTTTGCATCTATAACTGAAGGCTTTAAAAATACGGTCAATAAGATTCGTTTTAGAGATGATGAAAAAGCACTTAAAAAAGCGGTTGACGAGCTTAAAAAGTCACTGCTTAAATCCGATGTTTTCCACAAAGTTACCAAAGAGATTGTTGCTGCCGTTGAGCAAGAGACAAAAGAGAGCGGGATAGGAAGAGATAATTTTCTAAGAGCGCTAAAAAACCAACTTACCGCTATATTGACCGTCAAAGGCAATCAAGGGTTTGTATTTGCATCAAAACCGCCTACTGTTGTT
>JACDJA010003345.1_pt1 | contig 10470 bp, 7 predicted proteins | sample 7449241 | NCBI WGS metagenome assembly JACDJA01 (sample SAMN14253289, study PRJNA609438) | sludge metagenome | isolation source: initial anaerobic sludge | collected 2018-12-20 | reverse complement strand
TGCCGGTCGGTTGGTTTTCCAGCTCGTGCAGCCGCTGGCGGGCCTGTTCCAGGACGTCCTTCGGAATGCCGGCCAGTGCGGCGACGTGCAGGCCGTAGCTGCGATCTGCCGGTCCGTCTTTCACCGCATGCAGGAACACGATGCGGTCGCCGTGCTCCCTGGCGTCCAGGTGTACGTTGGCGATGGACGGATACAGCGCCGGCAACCCGGTCAACTCGAAGTAATGGGTCGCGAACAGCGTGAACGCGCGGATGCGTGCGGCCAGGTCGGCGGCCACCGCCCAGGCGAGCGACAGGCCGTCGTAGGTGCTGGTGCCGCGGCCGATCTCGTCCATCAACACCAGGCTGCGGTCGGTCGCATTGTGCAGGATGTTGGCGGTTTCGAGCATCTCCACCATGAAGGTCGAGCGTCCCGAGGCGAGATCGTCGGCCGCACCGATGCGGGTGAAGATCCGGTCGATCGGCCCGATGAGCGCCCGCACCGCCGGCACGAAGCTGCCGATGTGTGCGAGCAGCACGATCAGCGCGGTCTGACGCATATAGGTGGATTTGCCACCCATGTTCGGGCCGGTGATGATCAGCATGCGGCGCTCGTCGTCGAAGCGCACGTCGTTGGGCACGAAGGGCGCGTCCAGTACCTGTTCGACCACCGGATGGCGGCCACCCTCGATGCGCATGCCGGGCGCGTCGCTCAGTACCGGGCGCCGCCAGTCGAGCGTGTCGGCGCGTTCGGCGAAGCCGGCCAGCACGTCGAGTTCGGCAATCGCCTCGGCGGCGGTCTGCAGGGGCGCGACGAATTCCAGCAGCCGCTCCAGCAGCGCATCGTACAATGCCTTCTCGCGTGCCAGGGCGCGCTCCCGCGCCGACAGCACCTTGTCCTCGAAGCCCTTCAGTTCCGGTGTGATGTAGCGTTCGGCGCCCTTGAGCGTCTGGCGGCGCTGGTAGTCGTCGGGTACGCGCGCCGCCTGGGCCTTGCCGACCTCGATGTAGAAGCCGTGCACGCGGTTGTAGCCGAGCTTGAGCGTGGCGATGCCGGAGCGCTCCCGTTCGCGTGCCTCCAGGTCGACCAGAAACCGGTCGGCGTTTTCGCTCAGGCCGCGCAACGCGTCGAGTTCCGCGTCGTAACCAGCGGCGATCATGCCACCATCGCGTGCCAGCACCGGCGGTTGTTCCACCAGGGCGTGTTGCAGCAGGGCCTGCGGCTGTGGATGTTCGCCGCTGCGTGCGGCGAGTTCGCGCAGCAGCGGATCGTCGTGGGCGGCCAGCAGGCGCTGCAGGTTGGGCAGGCGTGCGAGGCTGTCGCGCAGACCGGACAGATCCCGCGGCCGGGCCGATTTCAGTGCCACGCGGGTCATGATGCGTTCCAGGTCGCACAGGCCCCTGAGCAGCTCATGGATGGCCTCATAGCCGCGGTCGTCCTGCAGCGTCTCCACACACTGATGGCGCAGGCGCAGCCGCGCGTGGTCGCGCAATGGCCGGTTCAGCCAGCGCCGTAGCAGCCGCCCGCCCATCGCCGTGGCGGTGCTGTCGAGCACGCCGGCGAGACTGTGTTCGGCGTGGCCCGACTGCGACTGGTCGAGTTCGAGATTACGGCGGCTGGCGGCGTCGAGAAGGATGCTGTCCTCGCGCAGTTCCACGTGCAGCCCGCGCAGGTGCGGCAAGGCCGCGCGCTGGGTGTCCTTGACGTATTGCAGCAGTGCGGCGGCGGCACCGACGGCGAGCGGCAGGTGTTGGCAGCCGAAGCCGGCGAGATCGTGCGTGTCGAACTGTGCGCACAGTTGCCGCTGGCCGCTGTCGGGCTCGTAATGCCAGGGGGGGCGGCGTTTGACGCCGGGGCGTGCGCTGACACCCGCCGGGAAGCTCGTGTCCTCGTCGAGCAGGAGTTCGCTCGGCCGCAGCCGTTCCAGTTCACTCAGCAGCGCCTCGGCGCCGTCGAGTTCCTGCACGCTGAAGCGGCCGCTGCTGAGATCCAGGGCGGCCAGGCCGAAGCGGTCCCTGCTGCCGGTGCAGGCGACGAGCAGGTTGTCGCGGCGCTCATCGAGCAAGGCGTCCTCGGTGACCGTGCCCGGGGTGACGATGCGTACCACCTGGCGTTCCACCGGGCCCTTGCTGGCCGCCGGGTCGCCGATCTGCTCACAGATGGCCACCGATTCGCCGCGCCGCACCAGCTTGGCCAGATACTGATCGACCGCATGCACCGGCACGCCGGCCATCGGGATCGGCTCGCCGGCGGATTGACCACGCGTGGTCAGGGTGATGTCGAGCAATTGCGCGGCGCGGCGGGCGTCGCCATAGAACAGTTCGTAGAAATCGCCCATGCGGTAGAACAGCAGGATGTCCGGATGCTCGGCCTTGATGCGCAGGTACTGTTGCATCATGGGCGTGTGCAGGGCAGTTTCTTGTGGGGGCGTGGACATCGGGCGGGAGTGTACCCAAAGGCCTCTGGAGATCCTACTGAGGGCTGCCGGCCGCCTCTGCGCAGCCGCGTCCGGTGGCAGGCCCGGCCGCCGCGCGCCCTTGCAGCCGGTGCACGGCTCTGCTACCAAGGCGCTATCTTGCGGCGGCCGTTGGGCATAGACGATCCGCGCACACCAGGAGGACGGATGCATCGGCAGGGTTACAGTGATGACGACCTGGCGAGACTCGCCCGGCTGCTGGGTGAACGCCTGCGCGCGTCCGGGCAGAGGGTCGCGACCGCGGAGTCCTGTACCGGTGGCTGGGTGGCCAAGGTGCTGACCGACATCGCGGGCAGCTCGCAGTGGTTCGAGCGCGGCTTCGTCACCTATACCAATGCCTCCAAGCAGGACCTGCTCGGCGTGGACGCCGAGGTGCTGACCGGGCACGGCGCAGTCAGCGCGGCGACGGTCGAGGCCATGGCGAGCGGTGCGCTGGTACGCAGCCGGGCACAGTTCAGCTGTGCCATCAGCGGCATCGCCGGCCCCGGCGGCGGTACCCCCGATAAGCCGGTCGGGCTGGTTTGGTTCGCCTGGGCCCGCGGCAGTGGATCGGCGGCGGTACGCTCGGAGTGTCGTCAGTTCACCGGTGACCGCGAGGCGGTACGCCGGCAGGCCGTCGCGCACGCCCTGCAGGGCTTGATCGATGCCGCCGGCTGAGGTCGCCGCGCCGCAGCGCCTGTTCTTCGCCCTGTGGCCGGACGGGGCGGTGCGCGCGGCCCTGGCGGGAGTGCTGGAGGACGAGCCGCCCCGCACCGGCCGGTGCGTGCCGGCCGGCAACCTGCACTTGACGCTGGCCTTCGTCGGCACGGTCACGGCGGAGCAGCGTGCCTGTATGGAGATTGCCGCGGCCGCGGTCGAGGCCGCGCCGTTCACCCTGACCCTGGACCGGCTCGGCTACTGGCCGCGGCCGCGCGTCGTCTGGGCGGGCACCGGTGTCACGCCAGCGGCGCTGCGCGCTCTGGTCGCGCGCCTCACCACCGGGCTGAGTGGCTGCGGCTATGCGCCCGAGCAACGCCCCTATCAGGCCCATGTCACGCTGGTGCGGAAGGCCTCTGCCGGTCCTCAACGCCGCGAGATCCCGCCCATCGTCTGGACGGCCGCGGACTTCTGCCTGGTGGAATCGGTTGCCGGGGACGGGGGCAGCGTCTACCGCGTGCTCGCCCGCTGGCCGCTCCGGGCCCCGGCGCCGCGGGGTTGCACCGCTTCATCGAGTACTGTATAAAACACCAGTACCTGCCGCAGCACGCCCCGAACGGCACCGATGGCGCTCTCAACTCGATTCGTTTCTCTGAGTTCAGGGGTCCAACCCAGCGGCGCAGGCGGGGCGCGGTGGTCCCCGGGGCGGGGCCCGTGGGATAATCCCGGCTCGACCCGATCACTTCATTCCGCGACCACGGACCGGTCGTGAACAGACCCATCCAGCAGGGGGATACAGGACAATGGACGACAACAAACGCAAGGCCTTGGGTGCGGCGCTCAGCCAGATCGAAAAACAATTCGGCAAGGGTGCCGTGATGCGCATGGGCGACGTCGGCTCGGTGCGCGACATCGATGTGATCTCCACTGGCTCGCTGAGCCTGGATCTGGCACTCGGTATCGGCGGGTTGCCGCGCGGCCGCGTCATCGAGATCTACGGACCGGAATCCTCCGGCAAGACCACGCTCACGCTGCAGGTCATCGCCGAGGCGCAGAAGAAGGGCGGCACCGCCGCCTTCGTCGACGCCGAACACGCGCTCGATCCGGGCTATGCGGCCAAGCTCGGGGTCAATGTCGACGACCTGCTGGTCTCGCAGCCCGACACCGGCGAGCAGGCCCTGGAGATCACGGACATGCTGGTGCGTTCCGGTGCTGTCGACGTGGTGGTGGTCGACTCGGTGGCCGCACTCACCCCGAAGGCGGAGATCGAGGGCGAGATGGGCGACTCGCACATGGGCCTGCACGCGCGCCTGATGTCCCAGGCGTTGCGCAAGCTCACCGCCAACATCAAACGTTCCAACACCATGGTCATCTTCATCAACCAGATCCGTATGAAGATCGGCGTCATGTTCGGCAACCCCGAGACCACCACCGGCGGTAACGCACTCAAGTTCTACGCCTCGGTGCGCATGGATATCCGCCGTACCGGCGCCATCAAGAAAGGCGACGAGGTCATCGGCAACGAGACCCGCGTGAAGGTCGTCAAGAACAAGGTTGCACCGCCGTTCAAGCAGGCCGAGTTCGAGATTCTCTACGGCGAAGGCATCTCCCGCGCCGGCGAGATCATCGACCTGGGCGTGAAGGCCGGCATCGTCGACAAGGCCGGTGCCTGGTACAGCTACAACAGTGATCGCATCGGGCAGGGCAAGGACAATGCACGTCAGTTCCTGAAGGATAATCCGGCCATCATGCAGGAGATCGAGGGTCGTATCCGCGCCGAACTGATGATGCAGCCGGTGGTCACGGATGAAGGCAGTGAGCGTGAGGAAGAGCTGGAAGAGGCCTGAGAACGGCGTTGCCGATCCGCAATCCCTGGAACGGACGGCGGTCGGCCTGCTGGCACGGCGCGAACACAGCCGCGCCGAACTCCGGCAGAAGCTCACGACCCGCGGTCATTCGGTCGAGGCGGTGGATGCGCTGCTCGACCGGCTCGCCGCCCAGCGGCTGCAGTCGGATGAACGCTATGTCGAGGCCTACGTGCGCGTGCGCAGTGGGCGCGGTTACGGCCCGCAGCGCATCCGTGCGGAACTGCGCGAACGCGGCATCGTGGACGAACTGATCGAAGCGGCCCTCGCCGCACAGCCCGCCGCGGGCACACCCCGGATCGACGACGTCTGGCGCAGGAAGTACACCGGGCACCTGCCGGTGGACTACCGCGAGCGCGCCCGCCAGATGCGCTTCCTCCAGCAGCGTGGCTTTTCCCTGGCAGACATCCACGCCCTGTTCGGGCGCCTGGGCGCGGGGGAGGAGTGAAATCCTTTTTTGGCCACGGAATCCACGGAACGACACGGAAAAAATTCAAGCGGTAAACCCAGGATCATCAGCCGCGGTTTGATTTTCGGGCTTTATCCAATGATTCTTTTTCCGTGTCGTTCCGTGGATTCCGTGGCCAAAAGGACTTTGTCCATATTTTCCGTGGCAGAATTTTCCCTGCATGCGCCTTTCGTGCCTCCAGTGTTGCAACCGTACTTCCCGAACATCCCCTGGAAACCCCTGATACCGCCCACCCACCCCCATGACGGCGGCGTCGGCTTGGGGTAAGCTTGCCCGGCTTAAACCACGATACCGATTGGATAATTCACCAGCGACGCCGACCACCATGCTGACCAGCGCCGAGATCCGCCAGAGCTTCCTCGACTTCTTCCACGAGAAGGGGCACGCCATCGTGCCGTCCAGCTCCCTGGTGCCGGGCAACGACCCCACCCTGTTGTTCACCAATGCCGGCATGGTGCAGTTCAAGGATGTGTTCCTGGGTCTGGAACAGCGGCCGTACGTCCGTGCCGCGAGCAGCCAGCGCTGCGTGCGCGCCGGTGGCAAGCACAATGACCTGGAGAACGTCGGGTACACCGCGCGGCACCACACCTTCTTCGAGATGCTCGGCAACTTCAGCTTCGGCGACTATTTCAAGCGCGAGGCCATTCACTACGCCTGGGACTTCCTGACCCGAACGATGAATCTCCCGCCGGAGAGATTGTGGGTCACCGTCTACCAGGACGACGACGAGGCGGCTGACATCTGGCTCAAGGAGGTCGGTGTCGACCCCGCGCGCTTCACCCGCATCGGCGATACGCCCGGCGGCCGGCAGCACGAAAGCGACAACTTCTGGTCCATGGGTGATACCGGCCCCTGCGGGCCCTGCACCGAGATCTTCTACGATCACGGGCCGGCGGTCGCCGGTGGTCCGCCCGGCTCACCCGAGGCGGACGGTGACCGCTATATCGAGATCTGGAATCTCGTCTTCATGCAGTACAACCGCGACGCCGCCGGCAAGATGTCGCCGCTGCCCAAACCCTCGGTCGACACGGGCATGGGCCTGGAGCGCCTGGCGGCGGTCCTGCAGGGTGTGCACAGCAACTACGACATCGATCTGTTCGTGAGCCTGATCCGTGCTGCCGCCGATCTTGCGGGGTGTAAGGATACCGATCACAGTTCGCTGCGGGTGATCGCCGACCACATCCGCTCCTGCGCCTTCCTGATCACCGACGGCGTGCTGCCGGGCAACGAGGGGCGCGGCTACGTGCTGCGCCGCATCGTGCGCCGTGCCGTGCGGCATGGCTACCGGCTGGGCATCAACGATACCTTCTTCTATAAGCTGATCGGGCCGCTGTGCGCCGACATGGGTGCGGCCTACCCGGAGCTGGCGGCCGCGCGCCCGCAGATCGAGCGCGTGCTCAGGCAGGAAGAGGAACGCTTCGCCGAGACCCTCGATCAGGGCATGAAGATCCTGGAGGCGGACATCGCCGCCCTGCAGGGCCGGGAGATTCCGGGAGCGACGGTGTTCAAGCTCTATGACACCTACGGCTTCCCCGTGGACCTGACCGCCGATATCGCCCGCGAGCGCGAGCTGGTGCTCGACATGGCCGGGTTCGAGCGCGAGATGGAGGCACAACGTGAGCGTGCCCGCGCTGCCAGCCAGTTCGGCGTCGACTACGGAAGCGCGCTCAAGGTCGAAGGCTGCACCGATTTCACCGGCTATGAACATCTAATCGATCAATGCCGCGTGACTGCACTGTATCGCGATAATTTGAATCCTCAACCTGTGCAGCAATTGGAAGCGGGCGAGGATGGTTTCGTAATCCTCGACCACACCCCGTTTTACGCCGAATCCGGTGGCCAAGTTGGCGATCAAGGTGTATTGGAAGCGCCCAGTGCGCGTTTTAGTGTGTGGGACACGCAAAAACAGCAAGGCGTGCATATGCACATCGGCACGCTGGAATCCGGCAGCCTCAAGCTCGGCGACAGCATCGAGGCCCACGTGGACGCAGGCCTGCGCCGCGCGACCATGCTCAACCACTCCGCGACCCATCTGCTGCACGCCGCATTGCGCCACGTGCTCGGTGACCACGTGCAGCAGAAGGGCTCGCTGGTCGACCCGGAGCGGCTGCGCTTCGACTTCGCCCACTTCGAGGCGGTCAAGCCCGCTGAGCTGGCGCGCATCGAGGGCCTGGTCAATGAGCAGATCCGCCTGAACCATCCGGTCGAGACCCGTGTCATGGGCATGGATGATGCCATCCAGGCGGGTGCGCTGGCATTGTTCGGCGAGAAGTACGGCACCGAGGTGCGCGTATTGTCGATGGGGGACTTCTCGGTCGAGCTCTGCGGTGGCACCCATGTGGGTCGCGCCGGCGACATCGGGCTGTTCAAGATCGTCTCCGAGGGCGGGGTCGCCTCCGGGGTGCGGCGCATCGAGGCCGTGACCGGCCAGCGTGCCCTGGACTACGTGGCCCAGACCGAAAAGACCCTCGGCGGCATCGCCGGCCTGGTCAAGGGCAGCGCCCAGGATGTCGAGCAGAAGGTCGGCCAACTGGTCGAGCGCAGCCGCCGCCTGGAGAAGGAGCTCGACCAGTTGAAGGCCAAGCTCGCCAGCCAGCAGGGTACCGACCTGGCCAGCCAGGCGATCGAGGTCGATGGCATCCAGGTCCTGGCGGCCCGGCTCGATGGCATCGACTCCAAGGCCCTGCGGGACACCGTCGACCAGCTCAAGAACAAACTGGGCTCGGCAGCCATCCTGCTGGCTACGGTGGACGGTGACAAGGTCAGTCTGATCGCGGGGGTGACCAAGGACCAGACCGGCCGGATCAAGGCCGGCGACCTGGTGAACTGTGTGGCCGAACGGGTGGGGGGGCGCGGCGGTGGCCGCCCGGACATGGCTCAGGCCGGCGGTAACCGGCCCGAGCATCTGGATGCCGCCCTGGCCGATGTCGCCGGCTGGGTGAAATCCCGCCTCGCCGCGACGGAAACCGCCTGATGGCAGTTTAAACGGGTGCTGTTTTGTAGTCTAATCTGCGCCTCTTTGTGCGCGCTGCGCAGAACCGGACCGGCCGACCCGGCCGACCCGGCCAGGCGCAGCGCGTGATTTGACACGAGGCGTCGCCAGGACATCATGGGTTTGATCGTACAGAAATACGGCGGCACCTCCGTTGGCAGCCCCGAACGTATTGCAGCGGTGGCCGACCGGGTGATCGATTATCGTCGACGCGGCCATGATGTGATCGTGGTGCTGTCCGCGATGAGCGGCGAGACCGACCGCCTGATCAGGCTCGCCAAGAGCATGAGCAGCAAGCCCGACCCGCGGGAACTGGACGTGCTGCTGGCCACGGGCGAGCAGGCGACTATCGCCCTGCTGTGCATGGCCCTGCATGAGCGTGGTTGTCCGGCCCGCTCCTATACCGGCCAACAGGTGCATATCCGCACCGACAGCGCCTTCAACAAGGCCCGCATCCAGGAGATCGAGGGGGTGCGCATCCGCAAGGACCTGATGGACGGCAAGGTCGTGGTCGTCGCCGGATTTCAGGGTGTGGACGAACAGGGTAATATCACCACCCTCGGGCGCGGAGGATCGGATACCACGGCGGTCGGGCTGGCGGTGGCCCTCCAGGCCGACGAGTGTCAGATCTACACCGATGTCGATGGGGTGTATACGACTGACCCACGGGTGGTTCCGGAAGCGCGGCGACTGGAGCGGGTCACCTTCGAGGAAATGCTCGAGATGGCGAGCCTCGGCTCCAAGGTCCTGCAGATTCGCGCGGTGGAGTTCGCCGGCAAGTACAATGTACCGTTGCGCGTACTGTCCTCCTTCCAGGAAGGTGAGGGCACACTGATCACGTATGAGGACGCAAAGATGGAAAACCCACTGATCTCGGGCATCGCCTTCAGTCGGGACGAGGCCAAGATCACGGTGTTGGGTGTCCCCGACCAGCCGGGCGTGGCACATCGGGTGCTGGGGCCGGTGGCGGATGCGGATATCGAGGTGGATATGATCGTCCAGAACATCTCCCCGGCGGGTGATACCACAGATTTTACCTTCACGGTGCACCGCAACGACTACGACAGGGCGATGGCGATCATCCGGACGGGTGCCAAGGAGTTCGGTGCCCGCGAGGTGTTGGGCGACGACAAGATCGTCAAGATCTCTCTGGTCGGTGTCGGTATGCGCTCGCACGCCGGGATTGCCTCGACTATGTTTAGGGCACTGGCGGAAGAGGGCATCAATATCCGGATGATCTCGACGTCCGAGATCAAGATTTCGGTGGTCGTCGACGAGAAGTACCTCGAGCTCGGCGTGCGCACCCTGCACGACGCCTTCCAGTTGGACAAGGCGCCCTGAATGTCGTCTCCCGCCGGACTGTGAGGTCGGCCTGCCCACCACGATTCCGTGGTTTCCACAATAAAAATAGCTGGTTAATGAGGGATCTATAGTTTCGGTCGTCAAGGCCGACAACTATGCGTATGCCGGCTCTGTCGGGTGTTCTGCTGGTTATTGCGCCAGTGATGGATTACATATCGGAAGTGAATGAGTAAGGAGATTCACACATGTTGATTTTGACTCGCAGAGTGGGTGAGACACTGATGATCGGTGATGAAGTGACGGTCACGGTTCTCGGCGTGAAAGGGAACCAGGTACGTATCGGTGTGAATGCTCCCAAGCATGTCGCGGTGCATCGAGAAGAGATCTACGAGCGCATTCAGCGCGAACAGGAGCAGGGTGACGGCGCCACCGCTGAGGGCCGCGATTGATTTGATTCTCCAGCCTCCGGCTGCACTTTACCTCCTACATCGCTTCACGGTATCCTACCGCCCCCGCCGCAAAGCCTCTGAACAGACTGCGAGCGTCGGGCGTGGAGAGATGGCCGAGTGGCTGAAGGCGCACCCCTGCTAAGGGTGTATAGAGGAAACTCTATCGAGGGTTCGAATCCCTCTCTCTCCGCCAAATAAAAAAGGCCCCCGTGTGGGGCCTTCTTTATTTGGTGAAGTGAGAGGCTTTGGTGAGGACCCTGTGGTTCGACGTAGCGGCCGGAGGCCGCGGAGAACGCCGGAGC
>JACDJA010003342.1_pt1 | contig 10476 bp, 8 predicted proteins | sample 7449241 | NCBI WGS metagenome assembly JACDJA01 (sample SAMN14253289, study PRJNA609438) | sludge metagenome | isolation source: initial anaerobic sludge | collected 2018-12-20 | reverse complement strand
GTGTTTTTACCATACCGTTTGCATCACCTTTAAAATCACCTACATTGGCAAATTTATAGGGTTTTACAACACCGAAAGCCTGCATTGTTCCACCAAGTGCGACACCGTTATGACAGGCGATACACCCTTTTGTTAAAAAGAGATCAAGTCCCTCTTTTTCGGTATCACTTAGTGCTGAGGCATCTCCATGGAGATAGTCATCAAATCTTGAAGGAGTGACCAATGTTCTCTCAAAAGCGCCGATTGTTGCAGTAATCGTTGCAAAATCGACCTTTACATCATCGCCGTAAACAGATTTGAACTCTGCAATATATTCAGGGATAGAGTTGACTCTTTCTTCGACCAGTGAAGGAGGTGATGCCATCTCAGGCGCTGCTTGCATAGGTCCTTGTGCTTGATCTTCAAGATGTGGGCTTCTTCCATCCCAAAATTGCGCTTTGAAAAAGACACTGTTGTAAACGGTAGGGGAGTTGAGATGGTGTGGATTTGGCGTCCACATATGTCCTACAGCGGCACTTACGCCATCAACACCACCAAGACCAAGATTGTGACAGGTGTTACAGCTGATAATGCCACTCTTTGAGAGTCTTGGCTCAAAGTAAAGCTTCTTGCCGAGTTCGACTTTTTGAGCTGTAAGAATATTGTCGGGATCGGTAAGTTTTTTAAGCTCATTGATATCATTCGGGATTGCTTTGAGACCCATATTGAGTGTTTTTTGGATAAGCGGGTCAGGATTTTTGACTCCCTCTTCGGCATTGGCAAGTTGGTTTGCACCGACAAAGAGTAGCGATGCGGTTACAAGAGAAGAGAGTTTTATTTTTCTCATGATTTGACTCCTTTTTGATAAAATATAGTACAAGTCTATCAGAAGTAAACTTAATATAATGGATAATTTTTATTATTTAGCTTAATTATTTTTAGATAAATATAAAATCTAAATAAAAGCTATTTTTTGAAAATAAATATAAATATTTAATGGATATAAAAAATATAAGATATAATACTTTCATTATAAAATCTTAAGGAGAGAAAATGGGCGATATTACGGCGCAGACGACTCAAGGAGGTAGTGATTTTGTAGCAGAGCCACTTGAGTTTCGAGGTAAAACAGGAGAATTTTTTGGTATTTGGATCGTCAATGTCTTTTTGACTATCATTACACTTGGTATCTATTCTGCTTGGGCGAAAGTGCGTACAAATAGATACTTTTATGGCAATATCTACTATAAAAATAGTGCGTTTGAGTATACAGCCGATCCTATCAAGATATTAAAAGGGAGATTGTTAGTATTTGGAATTTATGCAATCTTTTATGTCTCTTTACAGTTACTTCTTAATCCTCTTATAGCCGGAATCATATTTATTTTTGCTCTTGCCATAATGCCATGGCTTATCAATCGTTCTATCAAGTTTAGACTCCACAACACAAAACATAGAAATATACGATTTGTGCATCATGCAAACTCAGGGAAATATTATCTCTTTTATCTGCTTCACGGTCTTTTATATGTAGTTTCATTAGGATTTAGTTATGGATATAGCTTGAGCGAGTTTAAAAAATTACTTTTTGATAATAGCAGTTACGGTAGTACCGGTTTTCAATACAATGGAAAGGCAGACGGAATCTATTGGCAGCTCATTAAAACTGCAGGATTTACAATACTTCTCTTTGTCATTGCAATGATATTTGTTCTCATCGTCTCAACAGTTTTTGCTCCTCTCTTTGCCGATGGGACACCTGCTATGGATGCAGATTCTCAAGAAGCGATAAAGAAGGGAACTATATTTGTCCTCCTTGGTGTTTATCTCGCCTATTTTGTTCTCATTATCGTCGGCAAAGCGGCTTATGATGCATTTGTCAGTAACTATGTATGGGAGAATATCTCGCTAGAGCAAACAAGATTTAAAAGTACGCTCAAAGCGACTACTTTAGCATGGATATATGGTACCAATGTGCTTGCTATCATCTTTTCGATTGGTCTGTTTACCCCTTGGGCAAGAGTGAGAATAACTCGTTACAAATGTAAAAATTTTGCGATTAGTTGTCCGGATATCTCAGCTTTTATAGCTACATCACAAGAGGATTCTACTGCCATAGGTGAAGAAGCGGAAGATTTCTTTGATATAGATATAGGATTTTAGTTGAAAGTATTTGGCGAATATTTTGACGGTAAAAGCTCGTTAGCACATCCCGTTGAGATAACAATCATCGAGGATTATGTCGTTATGATTGCCGGCGAGGGCATCAACATCAAGACGACTCTTGATGACCTTCACATCTCTTCAAGAGTAGGCAATACCCCAAGGCTTATAAAGCTACAAGAGGATGCCGTAATCCATGTGAGCGACAATGATGCACTCGATGAGGCGATAAGTGGTTTTTATCACGCCTCAACTAGGGCGCATAAGCTAGAAAGCAAACGCTCTATCATTATACTCTCGATAGTAATCATGCTTTTGAGTGTTGTCTATTTTATCTTTGATGGCTCCGATAAGGTCGCCAAGGTATTAGCTTACAATCTCCCGAGCATTGTAGAGAAAAAGATTGGTACACAGGCGTTTGAATATATAGATGAAGAGTTGCTCGAAGCCTCTAAGCTAAAACAGGAGAGACAAAAAGAGATTAGCGCTCTCTTTGCAAAATTTGATGGCGCTAAAGAGTACAGACTTCATTTTAGAAGAGGCATAGGGATCAATGCATTTGCGCTACCTTCGGGTGATATCGTTATAACCGATGAGCTTATCGAGTTTAGTGAGGGCAATAACGATATGATTTTTGGAGTTTTAGCACATGAGATAGGACATGTGAAGCGTAAACACTCTATGCAGATGATTATAAAAGCTTCTATGGTGGGTATATTGATTGGATATTTTACGGGGGATGTCTCGACACTTGCGACGACATTGATGAGTTCGGTCGTGCAGGCAAAGTACTCTAGAGAGTTTGAAAGAGAAGCGGATGCCTTTGCAAAGGAGACGATGAAAAAATCAAAGATTGATCCTAAAAATCTAGCACTCTTTTTTGAAAAGATGTCCAAAAAAGAGCCGACGCATACGGAAACCGGGTATTTTGATTCGCATCCTGCAAACCAAGAGCGTATCGATGCACTTTTAGCGCCGTAAAGTCTCTAGAAGAAAATTTGATTAGAATACGGGTTATATTTATTGAAAAAATTCTGTTGATTTTATGATTGATCATTTGAGATAGACAACAACAAAGGAGTACCATGAAGAGATTTTCTATCTTGCTATTTTTTCTTCTTATGAGCTTGCATTTGAATGCACAAGATACCTGTGCCTATGTTTCAAAAAATGGCGAGGAAGGGATGATAGAGTTTTATGAAAACTGTGCTACATACAAAGAGGATAACCTTACGATAAGACCTGAACATTTTAAAGATTTGAAGTTCGATGCATATGGGATAGCAAATATCTATGTTGATGGAGAGCAATTTTATGTTAAAAGGGACGGCTCTTATTTGCATGTAATCGTTTATGATAATTGGGCTGATGATTTTGTCGAAGGGCTTGTTCGTGTACGCATTGACGGTAAGATTGCCTATTTTGATAGAGATTTCAAGCAGGTTATCCCGGCAGATTATGAATGGGGTTGGCAGTTTGAAGAGGGTCGTGCTTTGGTGTGCAAAGGGTGTACTTTTAAAAGAGATGGTGAGCACACCGCTGTGGTTGGTGGTTTATGGGGTTATATAGACAAGGAGGGCACAGAGGTTGTACCCATCAAATATACGCGTGAAGAGATATTTGATAGATAGTTTTAAACTATCTGCCTCTACTTGAGCTTCTGCTTCTGCTTCCGCCACCGCTGTTGCTTCTATTTCCGCCGTTACTATTACTTCTGCTTCTGCTTCTACTTCTACCGTCTCTTGATCCGCCTCTTTTGTTGCTGTGTTGTGTGTTAGCTTTTTCAAGGAGTTTTTCTACCTCTTGAAGTCCAAAACCTATACGATCTTTCCCCTTAACTTCATTTTTTGAGACGATAAATGATGCCAAAAGATGCGCTATAGAGACGATATCTATATCGTGTTGCAGATTTTTTACAAGTGTTATAGCATCTTCGCTAATATCTGTTGCAGCTACTTCGCTCATAAGCTGGCTCTCTTTGCTTGATTGGAGCTCTTTCTTGCTCGGTATCGTCTTTGTGATCATCTTCGCACCGACATCTTTTTCTATGCGTTTGATAGCACGCAACTCATTTGGGCTTACAAGCGTGATTGCCTCTCCGCTTTTCCCGCCTCTTCCTGTTCTGCCGATACGATGCACATAGCTCTCGCTGTCAAATGGCATATGGTAGTTAAAGACATGGCTTACATCATTGACATCAAGTCCACGCGCAGCCACATCGGTCGCTACAAATATATCTATATTGCCTTGTTTGAAGCCTCTTATGGCAATCTCTCTTTGTTTTTGCTCCATGTCACCATGGAGAAAACCTACTTTAAAGCCTTGTGATGTCAAGTGGCTTGCAAGTCTATCAACCTCTTTTTTCATACGACAAAAGATGATACATTTTGCAGGTTCAAGGAAGTCTATAAGTCGCACCAAAGCATCATCTCTCTCATGCTCTTGAACGACATAATAATTTTGTGCTATATCGCTATTTGCACTTTCGCCTTTGGTTATGGAGACTGTTTTTGGAGATTTGAGTATATCGTTGGCTAGTTTTCTGATCTGATTTGGCATTGTTGCTGAGAACATCAGTGTTTGACGCTCATCTGGCAAGTAAGAAAATATATTTTTAATCTCATCTAAAAAGCCCATATCAAGCATCTCATCAGCTTCATCAAGCACTACATATTTTGGATTGAGTTTGATCTTGCCACTCTTGAGTAGATCTTGGAGTCTTCCCGGAGTTGCGACAACGATATTTGCTTGTCTGATACGCTCTATCTGTTGTCCATAAGCTGCTCCGCCGTACACTGTAGCAGTTTTAAGACCTGCAAATTTACCAAATCTATAAAGCTCATCACTTACTTGCATCGCAAGCTCTCTTGTCGGCACGATGACAACAGCTTCTACGCCACCACCACTCTCCATCTTGTTGAGGATTGGCAAACCAAAGGCTGCTGTTTTCCCTGTACCTGTCTGTGCTTGGGCTATGATATCATGTCCCTCTGTGATGAGGGGAATCGCCTCTTTTTGTACGGGGCTTGGTTCTTTGAAGCCTGCTTCATCTATCGCCCTTTGAATAGGCTCACTTAGGTTAAAATCTAAAAATGTCATTGTATCTCTTTGTATTGGTTTAGTGGATGTATAAATACTCCTGTTTTTTGCATATGACACCAAACAGTTTGTACTCTATACTTAGAAGTGTAAAATCGCTAGAAGTCTGATATCTCTCGCAGAAAAGTTCGCAATTATAGCGGGTTTTTAAACAAAAAGATAGGGTAGGGGTTTTTACCACGAGTGAAGTGGGTTGTGCGAAGTCTGGCGTTAAGTATTAGGCGTTAAGAGGGGTTATTTATGAGTTTATCACTCTGAACTTACTTTCGTTTCCATGTTTTGCGTGTGTAAACACGCACACAAATAGTTTAAATTATCTTTGCACGCACGGTATCAAATTTATTTTTGATGACATTTTCTGTGTACAAAGTTCCAAATGGTATCAGTGAGAGAATAAAAAACATCAAAGTTTCTTTTGGAGTAAATAATTTGGCTTTAAATGTGATAATGAGGCTAAAGATAAACCATGTAAATAGTCCGCCATGAATGATACCCATCGCTTTTGTTGCGAGAAAAAGACCAAAGATATACTTCAGCGGCATTGCTATAAATAGAAGAATTAAAAAAGAGTAGCCCTCTATTTTGTTGATAAATCTAAATTTCTTTAATAGTTCCAAAATGATTTCCTAATTTTTGATGGAGTATAGCAAAAGATGCTTAAGTGAGTTGTGAGATTCGTCACTCCTATGTTTCTCTTTTTCTTCTTTCCACTTTTTAGAAAAGTGGAGTAAAAGCGTCATGCTCACAAAGTCGCGGTCGGCATATCCCTGCTTGCTATCTGTACCGCCGCGGATATGCCTGCTTTACAAGGATGCTCGCATGACAGTTATTTGATGGATAGCACCAAAGGTGCAAGGCGACAGAAAGAGCGATGTGGATTATTTCCTGCGAGTGTTTTGTCGGAAAGCCGTGATAAATTGCCAAAAAAGATAGAGTGAAAAAATGCGTATAGCAAATCCAAGTGCTTGATGATTTTCAAATAAGTTATTGTCTCTTTTAAACATATTGAGTGGGTCTATGAGTTCAACAGCTTTATTGAGTGAAGCTAAAAAACCTTGTTTTAGTGTTGAAAAATCTTTAAAATATTCATAACCTGCAAATACTATAAAAGCATATATACACAAGATCAGTAGAACTCTCAACCAACTTGTTTGATGGTTTGAAATAATTTTATTTAAAAATACAACAGCGATATCACCTTTATTTTTCCAATATCCATCACTTATGAGTTCTTCTAGATATTTCTCTTGCTCTATGCGAAAATATTTATTAGCCTCTGTGATGTTGTTTTGTTTCTCAAAATGATCTTTTATCAGTCTTGCGGACTCTTTATTGGCAAAGTGTCTCGACTCTAATGGTATCTTCTTTTCATTTTCATAAGCGCTTAAGCCAAGGAGAAGAGGACTTTCAAAATATGTGCCTTTGATGTTTAGAAGATTAAAACTCATACCTGAAGCATCAAAAAATTCTTCAAAATGTACACGGCTTAAGTCTATTGTTTTTTTGACTGTAACATTATTAAAATACACTTCATTATTAAAAGTAGCTTCTACAAAACGAATATTTTGTTCAAAAGTACAGTTATTAAAAAAGACCTTCTTCTTAAAAGTAGCCCCTCTGAAGTTAATCGAGTCTTTAAAATGAGAATTTTCAAATCGGCATATACCATTAAATGTTTGAGTAAAAAAATCAATATAGTCATCTCTAGGCGCATAAAATACACAATTGGAGAAAAATATATTTTTATCTATTTTGTTTGGAAAGTAATTTTGTATACTAAATGCTGGAAAATGAATGTAGCTTAAATCAATTGTTAGCCTTGATTTTTCTTGATTTTTACTATCATCAGGCTGATAATTTTTATATTTTTCTTCTTCTAGTAGATTTATAAAATATTTTAATTGGATATTTAGTAACTCAATAGGCGTATTTTCTTCTTCAGTTGTGTTATTATTATAAGGCTGTTCATCTTCATTATTGCTTTGCAGAGCTATAAAAGCTTGCAATTCACTATTAAATTCATCTATCTTATCCTGATAATTACTCCAATCTTTCTTTTCATTCTTATCTACTTTATACCAATTGCTTTTATCTTCAAAGAGGCGAGCATATTTTTGTTCTTTTTCAGGTAGATTGTCATAAAACTTATTACCCGTTTCCATGCTAACCAATCAACTCACTACAGAGATCAAATCGATTATGCGTCATGAGATGCACCTTAGGATGCAGTTGCATCACACTATCAAATATCTCTTTTGAAAGAGCAAAGCCAACATCATGCTCTTTGTCTGCACCGTCTTTGCTAGCCAAGTTCATCGCTTTGATGATGGATGCGGGAACACTGATGCCCGGCACATGCGCATCGATGAAGTTCGCTGTCTTAGCAGCTACTACTGGGAACTGCCCAAGGATGAGTTGTGCCTCTTTAGAGGTCTCTCGTATGCTCTCACGCTTGGCATTTTCAAATATCTCGAGTAATGCCTTAGCGTTGTCTATATCGTAAACAGGCTGGGTGATGATGGCTCTTGCTCCGTAGTTGAGCTTTTTGAGCATCCGCTTCTCTAAACTCTTCATATCTTTTGCATGAGCATTGCTTACAGCAAACGGATAGATGGGTTTAAGTGGTGCTTTGAGCGGTTGTTTGCTGTAGTCCGTGCCACTATTGAGATGGTGGATGATGCTAAGGAGCAGTGTAGAGTCTCGCTCTAACACACCCTTTACTTCCGGTTGATCGGAGTATTTTGCAGGGTCACCCGTGAGTGCTAGGATGCAGCGGATATCAAAACCGTTGGCACCAAGAAGGGTGGATTGGAGTGAGAGTTTATTTTTGTCTCTCATACTCATCGTAGCGATGACAGGTTTGCCTAGCTCACTTTGAAGTTTAATCGCTGCAAGTGTGGCATCCATCTTGAGTTTTGCTAGAGGATTATCGGTCGTACTAAAGCCGGTCACCCTCTCTTGGAGCTTTAAGCTTTTGATCTCATCGATGATAGGAGAGATATCTCCCGAGTGCGGGGGAGTAACTTCTATCGTGATAAAGCGGTCATTGGAGCATAAAGTAGAACAAAATTTGTCAAATAGCATAGCAACTCTTGTTTTTTGGGTTAGTTTTGTTACAATTTTACCAAATTATACTTTGCATTTGAGTATGATAATTCTGCGGTGAATGGATTGTTGTCACCCTGAATTTATTTCAGGGTCTAGTTTGTAGATTCTGATGTAGCGGAGCAAATTCTGCAAGACAAACAAGTTCAGAATGACAGATGTAAATATTATGACTATAAAAGGGGTGCTGTGAAGTTAGCAGTATTTGATTTTGACTCTACGCTGATGGATGGAGAGACCATCGATTTTTTAGCTGATGAGCTAGGATTTAAAGCAGAAGTTGCCGCTATCACTGAGCAGGCGATGGAAGGGGAGCTTGACTTTTTTGCTTCATTGACGCGTAGAGTCGCACTTCTTAAAGGGCTTGCTAAGAGTAGAGTTGATGCCGTATGTCAATCATTGCCGTTAACAGAGGGTGCAGCCGATGTGGTAACAGGCTTGCAAAAAAGAGGTTATAAAGTGATCTGCTTTTCAGGCGGATTTCGCAATGCAACTTCACACTTTGCAGCTGAGCTTGGGCTAGATGGAGACTTCTCCAATGTGCTTCACAGTGAAGACGGGATTTTGAGTGGACTTGTAGGTGGCGATATGATGTTTGGGTTCTCTAAGGGTGATATGCTCCAAAGATTGCAAAAACTACTTGGTGTTAGCATAGAAGATACGATTGCCGTGGGTGATGGGGCAAATGATCTCAGTATGTTTGCATATGCCAAAACAAAGATAGCCTTTTGTGCTAAACCCATACTTCAAGAGGCGGCTACGCATATCGTGGAGCGCAGAGACCTAAGAGAAGTACTTACAATCGTTGATGGGCTTTGATGAAGTGTAGTGTTAAGCTCCTTGTAGGTCATATCTTTGACTATAAGAGGTTGGTTTTTTTAGGGCATATCATCGCTGTTGCGGCAACGATTCTTATCTCGACTATTCCGCTTTTTATCCCACTCCTTGTTGATGAGTTGCTTCTAGGTAAAGAGCACAAATTGACATACTATCTCTCGAGTGTTTTTGGTCAATTAGAGATATATCAGTATGTCCTCATCATCCTCATTGTGATTGTAGTTTTTAGATTTTTAGCGACCGTTTTAGGGATATTGCAAACCAAGATATTTGTCACTATTTCCAAAAAGATTACTTATAAGCTACGCGTGACGCTTCTAGATCATCTCAAGCGCGTATCGCTCAAAGAATATGAGAGTTTTAGTGTCGGCTCTATCACCTCCAAGCTCGTCACTGACATAGAGACGCTTGACGGTTTCATCGGCACGACCGTTGGCAAGCTTATCATCGCTGTGTTGACACTACTTTTTTCTAGTATCATCCTTTTGTGGATACATTGGCAATTAGCGCTCTTTATTCTCATTACCAACCCTATAGTCGTTTTCTTCACGGCAAAGCTCTCACGACGCATCGGAGCACTTAAAAAGGATGAAAATAGAGCTATCGGAGAGTTTCAAGGAAGTTTAGCAGATACTTTGGAGCTATTTCATCAGATAAAAGCGACCAACAAAGAGGGGTATTTCTTCGATAAGGTTAAACAGAAGACCAAAGAGCTTAAAGAGTATGCCATTGCTTACGGGTATAAGAGTGATGTAGCACTTAAGTGGAGTTTTTTACTTTTCCTCAGTGGTTATGAGGTCTTTAGGGCGGTGAGTATCTTGGCAGTTGCCTATAGTGATCTCAGCGTAGGTCTTATGCTTGCGATATTCTCTTACCTTTGGATTATGGTAGGTCCCACGCAAGATGTCATCAATTTTCAATATACACTTGCAACGGCTAAATCTGCATGCGAGAGAATCAATGAGATATTTGCTATGCATCAAGAGGAACATAAGGAGCATGCGCTTGATCCTTTCAAGGGTAAAAAGGATATCTCTATAGCACTAAAAAATCTCTATTTTGCCTATGATAAGGATAGCATATTAAAAAATATCAATATAGATATTAAAGCAGGAGAAAAGGTCGCTATCGTCGGCTCTAGCGGAAGTGGGAAGAGTACACTTGCCAATATAATCGTAGGATTTTACCCCATAGCACAAGGAGACATACTCTATGGTGGTATGAGTATAAAAGATATCAATCTTGCGACCGTGAGAGAAAATATTCATCTTATATTGCAACAACCTAAACTCT
>JACDJA010003338.1_pt1 | contig 10482 bp, 7 predicted proteins | sample 7449241 | NCBI WGS metagenome assembly JACDJA01 (sample SAMN14253289, study PRJNA609438) | sludge metagenome | isolation source: initial anaerobic sludge | collected 2018-12-20 | reverse complement strand
TTGCATTTAATTCAATAAAAGATTTAATAAGTACTCTCTATAAAGAAAGGGAAATAATTGACTTCCTTTTTTCCAAAAGAAAAAACAGTATCAAATATGACAATCTTTTAGAGTTTGTGAATTTTGAAGAAGAAAAACTGACTTCTCTAATAGAAAAGAATATTTTAGTTCAATTTGGTAGTACCGTTGATTTAAACCAAGACATTTTGGACTTCCTTGAAAAATTCACTGATTCTATTGAAGAAATTAATTACGAATATACTAGTGGGTTAATCCGAATATTAAAAGAAAACATTCAAAATTGGGAACTTGAAAAAAGACCAAACAAACAGAATGAATATCTTCTAAAAATCAAACGAAATATTGGAAATGTTGGCAAAGATGTTTTAAGAAATGTAACAACATTGAGAGGAAGTGTTGAAGATGTTTTTGCAACAGAAAAAGTTTTCAGTATCAAGAAAAATAAATTACAGGAGTATGATAATAAAAGAAAAAACCTCGATGACTTATTAGAACAAATTGATGCATTTTTTCGAGAAAGCACTTGGGAATACTTCATTAAGATGGTGCAAGATGATGAGTTAAACCAAATTATTTTGAAACTTGATAGAGATATCATCATTGCCCGACAGAATCTAATTGATATTACTCAAAAAATTCTCGATTTTATAAATCGAATCAGGCAAGATTCCCAAATATTTAAGCATATTCAAAAGATTAAACTTTTAAAAGACCAGCTTTTATTAGCAGAGAAAAGCAATTTCATAGATGTGATTTCAAAAGATAATAGTCTTCAATTTCAGAATGAAATTCGATTTTCAACTCCTTTATCACTCGATTATCTTCAGTCAGAAGATGCTTATAATATTCTTCTTAGAATAAGTTATAAGTTAAAGAAATCAATAAACATAGACGAAAAATCATCTGGAATTATACGAAATGAATTCTTAAATGGTAAAGACAAAAACCATTATGTTGTTGACACCAATAAACTTAAAGAAAGCTTTTTGTCAAGGGGTGGTGATTTATTTGATTTTATAAACAACTATAATTTTGAGAAGGAACTTTCTTTTGAGGAAAAAGTCACTTTGTTCTGTAAATTAGCCTCACAATTCAGAGATGACTTTTCGATTTCAGACACCTATTCGAAAATTGAAAATATTGAATATGCACTAATTACACCTAAATTATGACAGGAACACCGCCAATACAAACATCAGATATCTTTGAAAGACTTAGCAAAGGACAGTTCATTAGCGAAGATAGCGGGAGTGATGAAGTAAAAGATTTGTTCAATATCATTGAGTTAGAAGTTAATTATGAAATATTAAGAGATTATTTTCAACGAATCGGATTCATATTGGAAAAAGGGTCTGGTTACTATTATTTCAGCAGAAAAGAAACCAACCAGATTGTCGAAGATAAAGTTAAGCGAGCATATAAATGGATTGATATTCTCGATTTTTTTAATACTTACGCAAAAGCAATTGATGAGCCGTTCTCTCAGGGTACAATTTTCTCACCGTCCAGAATATTTGAAAAATCCAAAGTAAACAGTGCATTACAAGAAAAGTTAGAAGCACTCAAAAACTATCAGGAATTTGCAACTGAGAAACCGCTTGAAAGGATTCAGAAACTCTCTCGATATATGGTTAAGGAAACTTTTTTTGACCTTACAAACGAATATTCTGATGAATTCAAAGTACTTGCTTCATATCGTTATTTGCAAAAATTAGTAGTATCAATTGTAATTGAAGAGGAAGAAGATGAAACATTTGAATAAGATTATATTTATAAAGGCTGCAAATATTGACTACCAGGAAATTCAGTTAAATGGAAATGTCCATTTAACCGGAGACCAAGGGGTGGGAAAAACTACAGTTTTAAGGGCTATTTTGTTTTTTTACAATGCGGATACTCAAAAGCTTGGAATTCCAAAAGTTGCAAATAAAAGTGATTTTGCTGATTACTATTTCGAATTTCCAAACTCGCATATTATCTATGAAATTGCAACTAAAGAAGGGAAATATTTAGTATGGCTTTACAAGGAACATAATCAACTTTGCTACCGATTTATAGATTCCGAATATAAAAGAGAGTTTTTTCTTGAAGAAACACCAAAGGGGATTCTGCCTTTAAAACCAAATAAAATTTCAGAAAATATTTTAACGCAAACACGACATTCCCGAAAAATTATAAAGTTTACCGAATATCGTAATATTATCTACGGTTCGACAAATCAGATTAATGGGTTAAGTCGTAATTTCAAGCAATATTCAATTATTGAAAGTCCTGCCTATCAAAATATTCCTAAAACTATTTCAAATATTTATCTCAACTCAAATCTAAAGTCTGATGCAATAAAAACAACAATTATAAACTCTATTAGTGTTGATGATTTTGCACTTAATGAGGGCAAGGGATATAAAGTTGACCTTAATGTTCTGAGGACGCAACTGAGTGATTTCAAACAAGATTACAACGATATTTCTGCTTATGAGAAGATTAAGCGAAGAGCTGAATTAATTATTCAGAATTATGACGAATTAAACCAGCTTGAACAGACAAAAATACTTACTGCCAGAACATTGGGGGCAAATCAGAAATACCTAACAAACAAAATTGAAAAATTAGAAACTGATTCTTCCGAACTTGATGAGAAGCATACTGATTGTAAAAAGCAAATAAAAGAATTGCAGGAAAATTTCAGTAATACAAAATCAGACTTTGATAAGAAAATTGCTATTGCACAGAAGAATGTAAATGACGCGCAAAGCAAAATTAAATACTACGATAATCTACAAAAAGAAAATCTGAAAGGAATTGACAAAATCCTGGATTTTGTAGCAAAAGAGCCAATTTTCGAAACTGAAAGAAGAAATGTAGAGAGTGAAATAAATCTGCTAACATCGAAAGTTGCTTCAATTGAAGAAAAATACAATTCAATTCTTCAGCAGCTTGAAAATGCACACAATGCGAGTCTTAATATCTTGAATGATAAAAAATCAACTTTAAAAGCAGATTCAGCAAGACAACGAGGTAAAATCATTGAACAATATACCGAATTTATAGAAGACTTAAGGCAACTATTTGAGAAACAATTGGAAGAAGAAACTGAGATTCAAAATCAGTTGAATGAAAAAGAACGAAAACTTAAGCGTCAAAGAGATAAAATAGACCTTACTCGTTTCTTTGAAGAAGACATTAAATCTGAACAAGACAAACTCATAGATTTCAAAAATCTTATATCAGAAAGCAACAATAAAATTAAATTACATAAAGAAGAAATTGAAAAACTTCAGAATAAAGGTAATCACGAGAAAGAAATATTAAAGCTTCAATTTGAAAACAAAAGAAAAGAGCTTGATAACAAACGCATTGCCACACAAGAAAAGCTTGTTGAAATTGAGGAAAAACTCGAAGCATTTAAAGACTCACTTCATGAATTTCTGAACAAAAACTTTCCTGAATGGGAACAAACAATTGGAAAAGTGTTTGACGAAAAGATTTTACTTTCACAAAATCTTTCCCCACAAATTATTGAGAGCAATAAGTCATTTTATGGAGTAAAACTTAATCTAGATGAAATTGATTTAAATGTAAAGACGATTGCTGATTATCAAAGCGAAAAGAATAAATTGATTGCAGTCATTGAGGAAATTAAATCAGAATTTCAAAAAGAACAAACAGAGTTTGAAAATCAAGAACAAAAAATAAACAATAAGTATAATCAAATTCTTAAAAAGTTAAATCAAGAAGTACTTCAAACCAAGACACTCATTACTCAGACTGAGGTGAAATATTCCCAAACTGAACTGAAAATATCAAATCTTCAGAAGGATGCTGAGAAGAAAAAAATAGAAGAATTATCCAAGACAGAACCTTTGATTAAAGAAGTCCTTCTAAATATTGGTAAGAGCAAACAAAAATATCAGGACATAAAATCAGAAAAAGAGAAGAAAGTAAAGGAAAAGCAAGAAGAGCAAAAACAAGAAACCAATAAATTAAAAAGCCATTTTGACAATTTAGAGCAGAAACTCGATGCCCAGATTGTTGAGGAAAAACAAAAATACCTGAGCAAAGTCTCACAGGTCAAAAACGACAGGATAAACGAATTAGAAGGTAAGGTTGACACAAAACGCCTCGGTAAATTAGAAGCTGAGAAAGAAGGACTGAATCAAAGCTTACAGTCAATTAAAGAATTGAATCAAGTCGTTGCTGTGTACAATGAGGATAAAATAAATCTGATTGATAAACTTCCAGAGTTTGAAGCGACTTTCTCAAAATTGAGTTCAGAACTCAGCTTTTTAAAAGAGAAATTCCAAAAAGAGAACAAAGAACTTTCCGATAAACAGACACAAATAAAAAAAGAGTTTGATAGTATCAATGATGAATTAAAGGAACAAAGTAGGCAGATAAAAGAATTTGAGCAATTTAAAATATCACCTTTTTACAGTGATGTTGAATATTATGTGGAACACGGCGAAGATTCAGCAAACGAGGAACTTTTAACCGATTTAATTAAAAGGATTCAAAATCTTCAACAAACTTTATCTGATAAATTAAAAGATTTAAAATCATCGATAAACAAATTTGCAAGTCCACTAAGAGAAGGTAACATTTTTAATTTTCCAACTATTTTTATTGATGATGCAGCATATCTCTCATTTGCGAACGACTTAAAGGATTTTGTGGTTGACAATAAAATTGATGACTACAAAAAATACATCAAAAAAAACCATTCAGATTTAATCAGCCTTATTGTAAAACACATTGTGCAACTCTCATCCAAAAAGAAAGAAATTGATGAGATAATTTCAAAAATGAATAAAGATTTTGAGAAGCATAATTTCGTTGGAGTGGTCCAAAAAGTTGAGTTAAAAGCAGACCCAAGTGAAAATAAGGTATTCCAGACATTTGAAGAAATCAGAAAGTTCCATGCTGAAAACCCATTTGGTTTTGGGGAGTTAAATTTATTCACAGGATTAAAATTAGAAGAGAATAACGATGCTGCATTCAAGCTTCTTGTTGCATTGATGACAAATCTTGCTCAGGAACAAAACAAAATTGAAATCTCACTTGAAGATACTTTTGAACTAAAATTTAGAGTTGTAGAAAACAACAAAGATACTGGATGGCAGACAAAACTTGCAGATATTGGTTCAAACGGAACAGATGTATTGGTAAAAGCTATGTTGTACATTATGCTTTTAAATGTTTTGAAAGAGACAGCTTCAAAAAGACAGAAAGACTTTAAACTCCATTGTATAATGGATGAAATAAATATTATTCATCCTAAAAATATTGAAAGCCTAATAAACTTTGCAAATGACAGAGGAATATGGATGATAAATGGCTCACCAGTTGAGACCAATGCAATGGCATACAAATATGTGTATGATTTTGAGAAAACAACTGATAGCATTACTCACGCAAACCGCCTGATTGCACAAAATTAAAACTGATGAAAATTCCAATATCATTTATTGAGAAACTAATTGCCATTTCCAGAAAGGAAACTGTTTCGATTGGTCAGTTTAAATCAAAACAAAACAACGCTTTATTAGATATTTTTTTGGTGGAAAACATCCTTCAAAAAAGCAAAAAGAAAAATAGCTTCATAATTTACACAAACAACAATGAGCAACTTAGAAACTTCCTTAGAGAACGATACGGAATTATAAACCTTGAAGACTATCATCAATTATTAAACAACCCAGACTCAACTAAAAGTGAATCAGCACAAATTGCCTCTGACTCAAAAACAAAACGGACAAAAGTTTACACAGGTTTCTTTGTTAGAACATTTGCCAATATTGAAGGCAGTTTAAATGGAGAAAATATAAACCTTAAAACCTTAAAAGGAAGTTCATTATTTATCTCTGATTTTAGGAATTTTGCTATTCCCGAAAATGTCACAATTGTTGGAATTGAAAATCCGGAGACATTCTATTTAATAGAAAGTTACAGACATTATTTTGATAAAATTGAGCCTTTGTTTCTATTACGTTTTAATAATAATGCATTTATTGAGTGGTTACAACTTATTCCAAATAAGTATATGCATTTTGGAGACTTTGACCTATCGGGAATTGCAATTTATATTTCTGAATATCGAAACAAAATTGACTTTAATAGATGCAGTTATTTTATTCCTAATGACATTGAGAATTTAATTAGTAATTCGAAAAACTATACAGACTATGTAAATCAACTAAACGACCCAAAAGTTAAAGGGCTTGACTTAGAGAATTATCCTGAGATTAAGGACTTAGCAAATATGATTAACAAATATATAAAGACGATTGAGCAAGAAGTGTTGATGAATTCCAACGCTTCATAGTCAAGCACATTTGCAATTCGCACTTGCCCACGCATAAATCCAAAAATTGCAAAAGAGCTTGCCTATCCAATCGCTCGGACTGAAAAAATAAAGCACGAAATGGTAACAATGTGTATAAATCATTGGGCGGTAGGTACAGGTTTTAAATGCGTTACATTTAATAAACTTTGTAGCGGTTTGACAGGAAAGTGCTTTGAAATGCCCAACGCTTCATACACCAACCGTTGTGTGCTATTTTAGGAGAAAGTTGCGTCCATTTGACATATTTGCCGTCTTTAAGAATGACATCTAAGAAAAAAAATTATGCAGAAAAAACTTGAGTTAATATGGAAGGACTTTCATAAAGAACTAGAAGGATTTATTATCAGTCGTGTAAAGGAAAGAGAAATAACGAATGACATTCTTCAAGATGTTTTTATTAAAATTCAAAATAATATTGGAACACTCAAAGACGAAACAAAATTAAGTTCTTGGATTTATCAAATAACTCGAAATGCCATTAATGATTATTTCAGAAAATTTAAACCTCAAGTCGAAATCAGTGATTACAATGCTATGGATAAACAAGAACCTTTAAATAATAGAGAACTTGAGCATTGCCTGGCACCTTTTATTAATCAATTGGATGATAAATATAAAGAAGCCATAATTCTAACCGCGTTTAAAGGATTATCACAAAAACAGTTGGCTGAAAAATTGAACATTTCCTATTCAGGTGCGAAATCCAGAGTACAACGAGCCAAAGGGTATTTAAAAAACTTGTTTACAGACTGCTGTACCATACAATCAGACAAATACGGAAATGTAGTGGATTTTGAACAAAAGGGAAATTGTGAAAATGGTTGCGATTAATTTTGCGTCCTTTTTTTAAATACTACGTCTATTGTAAGTAACATAAAAAACAAATACAATGACAAAAAACATTAAAGAAGCCGTGAAACTAACTTACACAGCAGCAGTAAAAAACGGTAGCGGATGTGGATGTGGTTCATCTTGTTGTTCACCAGAAGATACATCATCATTTTTAGATGAAAACTACGAAAAAGTAGAAGGCTACCAAGAAATAGCTGACTATGGTTTAGGTTGTGGTTTACCTACAGAAATTGCCGACATTCAAAAAGGAAACACCGTTTTAGATCTTGGTTCAGGAGCAGGAAATGATGTATTTATCGCAAGGAATCAAGTTGGAGAATTAGGGAAGGTAATCGGAGTTGATTTTACGGAAGCAATGATAGAAAAAGCAAATGAAAACAAAAGCAAATTAGGTTTTGAAAATGTAGAATTTGTTTTGGGCGACATTGAAGAATTACCAGTTACCTCTCAATCTGTTGACGTAGTTATCAGCAATTGTGTGATGAATTTGGTGCCTGATAAAAATAAAGCATATCAAGAAATTTTTCGTGTTTTAAAATCAGGTGGACATTTTAGCATTTCAGATGTAGTACTTAACTCAGATTTACCAAAAGGAATTTTAGAAGCAGCTGAAATGTATGCTGGTTGCGTATCAGGTGCTTTGGAGAAAAACGAATATTTAAACGTAATCGAAAATGCAGGATTTCAAAATTTAGAAATAAGAAAAGAACACGAAATAAATTTACCTGACAGTTTGCTTTTACAATTTATTAGCAAAAAAGAACTTGAAGATTACAGACAAAAAAAGAGTGCTATAATCAGTATCACTATAAATGCTAAAAAAAATAGGTTTTAGTATTAGACAAAGCATCAATTCAATGCGATTCATCAAATAAAGAATGTTGTTCGCAGACTATTGACTGCTATACAGAATGTAGTATGGAAGGGAAAAAAGAATAAAAAACAGCACACAACATTTTGTATAAGTAATGGCAGGCAAAGTGCTTAATATCAAGGCTTGTAACCCGCTCAAACTGCGTAGCGGTTTGACAGGATACTACCACGCAATCTGCCACTACTCATACAATTTACCGTTGTGCTTAATGCAAAAAGACACTGCTATATATCATTAATTATTAATTATTAACTTTAAAATTTAAACATTATGCCAGAACTACATCGTTACAGAGTTTTTATCAGCCATGCATGGCACAGACATGAAGGATATGATAGATTAATCAGATTTTTAGATGAAGCAAATAACTTCATTTACTCAAACTACAGCGTTCCAAAGGATAAAGCATTTGAAGGAATGACAAATTCTCAACTTAAGGAACAACTAAAAAAACAAATTAACCCTACCGAAGTTGTTTTAATTCTTGGTGGACTTTATGTTTCCTATAGTGACTGGATTCAATATGAGATTGACCATGCAAAATCACTGAATAAACCAATTATTGGAATTAAACCATGGGGAGCACAGAGAATGCCTTCCGCAGTATCAGATGCTGCTAATATTGTTGTTGGTTGGAGCACTTCTTCTATTGTACAAGCTATTCGAGATTATGCCATCTGATTACGAAAGACCAGATTATCCGGCTCTGTATGATTCTTCAAATGATGCTTCGATTAAAAGTCAGAAGTATTACTTGATGACAATGAAATGGTATTTGGGTTTATCCATTTTTGCTGCAGTTTTATCAATTTATATTAAAGAATCAACAGCAGCTGGGATTATTGCTTCAATTGCTTTTTTTGCTATCTTATTTTTAACAATATTTTTAGCAGTTAAAAGGTTTGATAGAACGTGGTATAACGGTAGGGCAGTTGCAGAATCTGTTAAAACAAGAACTTGGCGATTTGTAATGAGAGCAGAGCCATACATAGATGCAGAATCAATTAACACTGTAAAGAAAGAATTCTGCGATGACTTAAAAGATATTCTTGAACAAAACCGAGACCTTGGAAGCTTTCTTAGTCATGAAAGTGCAATACATGATACTATAACAAACTCTATGCTTGAAATTCGGAAGCTTTCATTTACAGATAGATTAAATTATTACATAAGCAATCGCATAAATGAACAAAGAGCATGGTATCATAAAAAAGCAATCCAAAATAGAAAAATGGCTAACAATTGGTTTATTGGATTAGTTGTAACTAATTCAATAATTATTTTACTATTACTGATTGAAGTTGGTTATAAAATATATCACTTACCAACACCTGCTCTGATTGTAGCTGGGTCAAGTATTGTTTCATGGATACAAATAAAAAAATATCAAGATTTAGCGACATCATATGGATTGACTTCTCATGAAATTGGAATAATTAAAGAACAAAGTTTCAATGTTCAAGGGGAAAAAGAGCTTTCAGATTTTGTTAAAGATGCAGAGAATGCGTTTTCTAGAGAGCACACACAATGGGTTGCAAGAAAAGATAAACCATAAATGCACTAAGCACAACACACAATATAAAACAGTTGGGGTTCAGTGGTTTGCGAGCGTATAGTTCTCGCTTCAGCATTCTTGTCGGTGGACAGGAACGCGCTCTGAAAACCCAACCGTTTCATATTGTCAAACGTTATGGGCAATCCACCATATACCGAAACCATTTACTTCCTAAGCTAACGTGGTGAAAATATGGAGGAATTTTGGATTAAATTCAATAGTTGTAAAATCCTGAACTTTAATATATTGAAAAAACGTTAGTCAGAATTAAAAAAACAAACAGATTATGTACTTCGACAAAGAAAAATACAAGATTTGGAACTGGACAAGTCCAGTGATTTTGCATTGGATTATTAATCCTGGACTGGTTATTAATGAATTGATTTTGGGACAAACAATTCCCAAAGTGATGTTGATAGAACGAGAAGGGAAAAAACCTTTTTTTAAACGTTCATTAGTTCCGTGTCCTCATTGTGGAACATTGCATAACGGACTGAAATGGTCATCGCAAAATAAGACTGCTTTTAAAAACTGGTTCGGTTATTACTGTGACAATTGCGGTGAAATAATTCCAGTACAAAGAAACTTGACATCATTAATAGTATTGGTTTTGACTTTCCCGATTTGGGGATGGTTTAGAAAAACATTAAAAGAAAACTGGTTAGACAAGCAACCCGACAGATATAAAAACATAAATCTTGAAATTTCAGAAAAGAAAAATTCAACTAAAAATTGGTTAAAGTCAGGTCTTTTCTTTGGACTGTTTATGTTTATTACAATGCAGATTCTTTTCCCATTGATTAAAAATAAAGAAATTACTCAAAAAAGTATTTTGAT
>JACDJA010003337.1_pt1 | contig 10483 bp, 9 predicted proteins | sample 7449241 | NCBI WGS metagenome assembly JACDJA01 (sample SAMN14253289, study PRJNA609438) | sludge metagenome | isolation source: initial anaerobic sludge | collected 2018-12-20 | reverse complement strand
GCAGAACGGCCGACGCTGGCCGCATGGGCATGGTAATGGCGTTCGGGCAGCAAAAACCGTGACCAGTCCGCTACTTCCGGGCCGCCGTGCCGGGCTTCTACTCGAAGCCGGCCGTCGCCCGGCGCGGCGGCCTGCACGGCAGCCCTCAGGGTCGCCGGCGTGTCCACCCGCACGATGCGCTGCGGGACAGGCGCCGGATCGGCCGCCACGGCGCAATGCGCCGGGACAACCACGGCCAGCAGCAGTGCCGCGGCACAGGCGGCAAACCGGTCGGACGCGCTCATCGCAGACTCCGGCACACGCGGGAGCCGATCATGCACGCGCCGCAGGGATCTCCGCAACCGGCGCTGGCCTCAACGCAGGCCGCGCGCCGCCACGGAGGCCACGCTGCGGCCGCGACCGATGCCGTAATAGGCGAGCGCCGCGGCCTCGACCACATCCGGCTCGTAGATGTTGCGGCCATCGAACAGCACGCCCTGCTTGAGGGTCCTGGCGATGCGCTCGAAATCCGGGCTGCGGAACGCCTTCCACTCGGTCGCCACCAGCAGGGCATCGGCGCCTTCCAGGGCGTCATATGGGCGCTCGCACAGCACCAGGTCGGCACGCTCGCCGAAGATGCGCGCGGTTTCCTGCATGGCTTCCGGATCATACGCACGCACGCTGGCACCTGCGGCCCACAGCTGCTCCAGCAGGGTACGGCTGGGCGCCTCGCGCATGTCGTCGGTGTTGGGCTTGAAGGACAGGCCCCACAGCGCAAACGTGCGGCCGGCCAGCTGGCCGCCAAAGTGGCGTTCGACCAGGCTGAACAGCTTGCGCTTCTGGCGCGCGTTGACTTCCTCCACCGCATGCAGCACGCACGGCTCGTGGCCATGTAGCCGCGCGGTGTGCTCCAGCGCCTTCACGTCCTTGGGAAAGCACGAGCCGCCATAGCCGATGCCGGGGTAGATGAAGTGGTAGCCGATGCGCGGATCCGAGCCGATGCCGCGGCGCACGTGCTCGATATCGGCGCCCACCCGCTCGGCGATGTTGGCGACCTCGTTCATGAAACTGATCTTGGTCGCCAGCATGGCGTTGGCGGCGTACTTGGTCAGCTCTGCCGAACGCACGTCCATCAGCACGATGCGTTCGTGGTTGCGGTTGAAGGGCGCGTAGAGGCTGCGGATGGTTGCGATCGCGCGCTCGCTGTCGGCACCGATGACGATGCGATCGGGGCGCATGAAATCCTGCACCGCATCGCCTTCCTTGAGGAATTCCGGGTTGGAGACGACGTCGAACTCCACTGCGCTGCCGCGCGCCGCCAGCTCGGCGGCGATCGCTGCGCGCACGGCATCGGCAGTGCCCACCGGCACGGTGGACTTGTTGACCACCACCGTGTGTCGGGTCAAGGCCCGGCCGATGGTGCGGGCCACGGCCAGCACGTGCGAGAGATCCGCGCTGCCGTCCTCGTCGGGCGGCGTGCCGACCGCAATGAAGATCAGCTGCGCGTGCGCAATGGCGACTTCGGCGTCGGTGGTGAACTTCAGGTAGCCGTCGGCGTGGTTGGAACGCACGAGCGGCTCCAGGCCGGGCTCGTAGATCGGAATCTCGCCGCGCTCCAGCCGGGCAATCTTGGCCGCATCGACATCGACGCAGATGACCTCGTTGCCGACCTCGGCCAGACAGGTCCCGGTGACGAGCCCGACATAGCCGGTACCGAAAATCGCAATACGCATGCACGCCCCCTATCGGGCCGGGCGATCCCGGCCATGCTCCTGCACGAGAATCGGCCGGCGTGGCGAGCCGGCCCTCGGGAAATCCCCGGCGCCAGGCAAGACGCGCCGGCCTGCGGCGCGTCCCGCATTGCCGCTCGCAAAGCGCCTACTTCTTGGCTTCGCCCGAGGCCGCCGCAGCCGGGTTCTCGATGCCCAGCAACTCGACCTCGAACACCAGCGTCGCATTCGGGCCGATCGGACCCGGGCCATTCTCGCCGTAGGCCAGGTCGGCCGGGATGAAGAACTTGTACTTGGAACCCACCGACATCAGCTGCAGACCTTCGCCCCAGCCCTTGATGACGCCGTTCAGCGGGAAGGTCGCCGGCTGGCCGCGATCATAGGAGCTGTCGAACTTCTCGCCATCGATCTTGGTGCCCAGGTAGTTGACCTTGACCGTGTCGGTTTCCTTGGGCTTGGGCCCCGTGCCCTGCTTTTCGACGATGTACTGCAGGCCCGAAGCGGTGGTCTTGACGCCCGGCTTGGCCTTGTTCTTGGCCAGGAATTCGGCGCCTTCCTTCTTGTTCTTCTCCGCCAGTTCCTTCTGTTCGGCGACGCGCTTGGTCTGCATCTGCTGCATGAAGGCCTGGCGCACCTCGAGGGCTTCCTCCTCGGTGAGCGAGGTCTTCTCGCCCTTGAGGGTGGCCTCGAGCGCCTGCTCCAGCACCTTGATGTCGATGTCGTCCTTGATCTGCTTGAGGCTGCGGCCCATGTCCATGCCGACCATGGTGCTGATCTTGTTCTTGTCCAGCTTCACGGCCGGCTTGGCCGCCTCGGCTGCCGGCGCCTTGGCCGGCTCGGCGGCGGTCACGCCACCCACTGCGAATGTAGCCGCAAGCGCGGCGACGAGGGCCTTCTGCACGAAACGCGTCATGTCTGCTCCTGGGGAGGGATTTGATGATGAAGATTCGGAATTGATTCCGGACGGGCCTGCACGATGCCTGCCCTGCGAGGTTGCTGCCAGGAAGCCGTCGAACTCATGGAATCGCGCTTGCAGCAGAATGTCCACGGGTCCGACAGACGCCCAGAAACCGACTCGGCCGCCATGTGGGCCGCCTATTGTGTACGCGGCCCCGGCGCTTGGCAAACACCGTGGCCGAGCCGTCGGCTGCGCCTTTGAGCGCGCTTTCGTACAAAGGTTCCCGCGGGCGGGTGCGCGCCCGCCGCGCGGGCGCGTCTGCGGATGGGCCCGTGGTCACGTCCATGCCACGCACGGGCGCGGGTTTCGATGAACACATCATGAATCAGCCGACTTGATTGCCGCGCGCGCAGCGATCGGCGCTTGACTCCCTTTGATCTGGTGTTATAGTTCGCTACAACACTACTTCATCGGCCCGCCCAAGCGGAGGTTGTCATGCAGAAGCGTCTGTTCCAGCTGTTGGCCCTTGCGGCATCCCTGATGGTCACGGGAGTCGCCACGGTCCTGTTCGCGCCGCGGGTAGCGGACTCCACCCCGCCACGCCCGGTCATCCATACCACCCAGCAAGCACCGGTGACGGTGTTGCCGGCGATCGAGGTCCGCGCCAGGGCGCCCGTTCCCATGCTGCCGGTGGTGACCATCCGCCCGGATCGCACACCCCCGACGCCGCTGGCGGCCCATGCCGAAAACGCGGCCCATGCCCCGCCCGTCCTGCTGGCGACCGGCGCGACGACTGGCGCTGCCTTCGACATGCCCTACTATTCGTTCGGCCAGTCACAACGGCGCGCCAGCAAGGAATGAGCTTCCATGAGCATCGCCTGGAACGATTCAACGCCCATCTACCGCCAACTGCGTGATCGCGTGGTGGCCATGATCCTGGATGGGGTACTCAAGCAGGGCGATGCACTGCCGTCCGTACGCCAGGTTGCCGCGGATTTCCAGATCAACCCGATCACGGTGTCCAAGGCCTACCAGGAACTGGTCGACGAGAACCTGGTCGAGAAGCGGCGCGGACTGGGCATGTTCGTGACCGAGGGTGCTCCGGCGGCGCTGCTGAAATCCGAACGCGAGCATTTCCTCCGCGAGGAGTGGCCTGTGCTGCTCGCGCGCCTGCAACGCCTGGGGCTGGATCTGGCCACCCTGATGCAAGATATCGACGAAGACACTGGAGCCCACCCACGATGAGCGCTGTCATCCGCGCCCGCAAGCTGAGCAAGCGCTACGGCAGCACCGTCGCGCTCGATGGCGTCGACCTCGATGTCGAAGCCGGCCGCATCGTCGGCCTGATCGGTCCCAACGGTGCCGGCAAGACGACGGCCCTGAAGGCCGTCCTCGGCCTGACCGAGTTCGAAGGCGAATTGTCCGTGCTCGGCATGGATCCTCGCCGCCAGCGCACGCGACTGATGCAGGAGGTGTGCTTCATCGCCGACGTGGCCGTGCTGCCGCGCTGGCTGCGCGTCGGCGAGGCGCTCGAGCTGGTCGCCGGCGTGCACCCGCGCTTCTCGCGCGACAAGGCCGAGGCGTTCCTGGCCCACACCCGGCTGAAGCTGGACCAGCGCGTGCGCGAGCTGTCCAAGGGCATGATCGTGCAGCTGCACCTGGCCCTGGTGATGGCCATCGACGCACGCCTGCTGGTGCTGGACGAACCCACCCTGGGCCTGGACATCCTCTATCGCAAGGCCTTCTACGAAAACCTGCTGAACGATTACTTCGACGAACACCGCACCATCCTCGTCACCACCCACCAGGTCGAGGAGGTCGAGCACATCCTGACCGACCTCGTGTTCATGCGCGATGGCCGCATCGCGCTGGCCGCCACCATGGATGAGGTGGGCGAACGTTACGTCGAGGCGCTGGTCAACCCCGACCAGGCCGATGCCGCGCGCGCGCTCGCGCCGCTCAGCGAACGGCAGGTCTTCGGCAAATCCATCTTCCTGTTCGATGGCGTCGCGCGCAGCCGCCTGGCCGGGCTCGGGGAGCTGCGCAAGCCGAGCGTCTCGGACCTGTTCGTCGCCACCATGAAGGGGACCTACGCATGAAGACGCTGGCGCTGCTGATCAAGCGCGAATACTGGGAACACCGTGGCGGCTTCCTGTGGGCGCCGGTGTGGATCAGCGCGGTGATGATCATCCTCACCATGCTCGGCATCGTCGTGGCCGAAACCTTCAACCGCGGCGTGCAGATCAACATGGGCGTGTCGCTGGAACAGCTCCGCTCCAGCCTGGGCGCGCACGAGATCGCCCAGGCCGCCAATGCACTCGACCTGGCCCAGCTCAGCTTCGCCGGCATGACCAGCATCGGGGTGTTCTTCGTCACGTTCTTCTATCTGCTCGGCGCGCTCTATGACGACCGCCGCGACCGCAGCGTGCTGTTCTGGAAATCGCTGCCGGTTTCCGACCTGGCCACCGTGGCCTCCAAGGCCCTGACCGCCTTGATCCTGATTCCACTGATCGCGCTGGTCGTGGCCACGCTCGGCTATCTCGTCTTTGCCCTGGTCGTGACGACCTGGGTGGGCGTGCACGGCATCAACGCCCTGCCCGCGCTGCTCGCCGCGCATCCCATCGGCATGTTCACACAGCTGGCGATGATCGTCGCTGCCGGCGTGCTGTGGGCACTGCCGGCGGTCGGCTGGCTGTTGTTCTGGTCGGCCTGGTCGCGCAGCAAGCCGTTCCTGTGGGCGGTGATGCTGCCGGTCATCGTGCTGGTCCTGGATGGCTGGGTCGGCATGCTTGGCGCGCCTCAGGCAGGCGGCGTGCTGAACCTTGCCCACATCCTCGGGCGCCTGCTGTTCAGCATCATGCCGGCCGGCTGGCTGAGTGCCCCCGGCCTGGGCCTGAAGCTCGGCGGCAACGTCAGCCTGGGCCTGGATGACGAGCATGTCCTTGCCAGCCTCGGCTCCGGCCACCTGCCGGCGTTGCTGGCGAGCGCGGATCTGTGGATCGGCGTGCTGGCCGGCCTGTTGCTGCTGGCCGCCGCCGTCTGGCTGCGCGGGCGGCGCATCGAAACGACGACCTGAGGCGAGGCCGCGGCGGATGTCCGGCCCCGAGGCTGGCGGCCGGCTGCGGCGGCGGCCGCCGGCGCGGTAATCTTCCACCCGGAACCGGGTAATGGATGGACACGGGCCCGTCGCGCGGCCGGATCGCTCCAGCACGAACGGGGCGGTTCGGAAACCTTGCGCCCGCCCGGCTCCGCCACGACCCGAGGGCCGCATGAAGACTCGCCGATCCGCTCCGCAGCGCATCCTCCTGGCCAGCGCCTGGCTCCTCGTCGCGGCCCTCGTCGCACCGGCGGCCGCGAGCACACGTACCACGGTGATCGACCTGTCACTGGCAGGCGGCGGCACGCAGCGCATCCGGGACGTGCGTCCGAACGCGCCGGTCGCCACCGTGATCGGACTGCCCGGCGGCTTCGGCATCCTCGGCATCGGCAGCGACGGCAGCGTCGCCGTTGCCTGCTACCCGTTCTACCGCATACGCAATGCACTGGCGTCGCAGGGCATCGCGGTCGTGCTCGTGGACGCCGCCTCGGATGGCAGCGTGTACGGATTCGAGAATGTGTCCAGCGTGATCCGCTGGGCCCGCGAGCAGGCCGACCTGCCGGTCTGGGTCAGCGGCGGCAGCTCGTCCGCCAGTCCGGCCGCGAGCATCATCAACGGCCAGCCGGCAGCCGAGCGGGTGGGCGCCCTGTTCTTTTCGCCGGACCGCCCCGTGCGCGCGGCGGTGGGACACGTCACCCGGCCATCACTCGTGGTTTACAACCAGGCCGATGCGAATCAGTTTGCCGAGTCCTTTTATGCCGCGCTGAGCGCAGCGCCCGTGAAGCAGCTGGTGGGCCTGTCCGGGACCAGCGATGGCGGCTGCCGCGCACACACCTTCGAGGGTCTGGACCAGTCACTTGCCGACACCATCGCGGCGTTCATCCATGAGCACAACGGGGCCACCGGACCGACCCGCCCGTTCGATCCGAACCAGGCCGGGCTGACCGGTTCCTGGGCCAATGCGGCCACCGACGGCCAGGGCCTGCTGCTCGACGTGACGGCGGACTTTTATGGCCCAGGGCGCGCCCTGCTGTTCGGTGGCTGGTTCACCTACGACGTCGCAGCGGGTGGCGGGCCGCGCTGGTACACGGTGCAGGGTGAACTCGCAGGTTCCGGCGGCTCCAGCATGGCGATCTACCAGACCCTTGGCGGCCGCCTGGATTCCGCGCAGGCCACGCGCACGTCGCCGGTGGGCACCTTTACCATCCAGTTCGCAGACTGCGGCCACGCCAACGCCCGCTACCAGTTCGATGATGGTCGTAGCGGCGCCATCCCGCTGCGGCGATTGCTCGACAACGTCACCTGCCGCGAGGATGCCGGCACGCCGCCGGCGGCGGAAAATTCGGCCTGGTCGGGCGCATGGGCCGATCCGGCGAACAGCGGTCAGGGACTCGTGCTCGAATTCAATCCGACCCAACAGCTGATGTTCGGCGCCTGGTACACGTTCCGGGCCGACGCGCCGGCCGGTGCAGGTGCCGACGCGCAAGTCTGGTACACCCTGCAGGCAGGCGCCCCGCGCGGCGCCAATGCCCTGCAGGACATCGGCCTGTATGCGACGCAAGGCGGCGTCTTCGACCGCCACGCGACGGTAAGCACCACGCGCGTGGGGACGGCCGAACTCGGCCTGCACGATTGCACGACGGCCAGCCTGGCCTACCGGTTCACCGCCGGGCCACGCGCCGGCAGCAGCGGCACGCTGGACCTGCTGCGGCTGACCCCGCCGGTGCCCGGATGCCAGCTGTGGCCCTGAGCCCCAAGCGCGCAGCGGCCGGCGGCGCCGCGCTCAGCGCAGGTTGTCGGTGAGGATCCGGTAGCGGTTCACGCCATCGGCGCGCACGCCGGACTGGCGCACATCGAGGCTGCCGGCGAGCCAATAGCGGCGCAGGGCATCGCCTTCGCGGCGCACCACCACGGCCACGCCGTCACCGGCGAATACCTGGTCCCCGGCCCGCAGCCTGGCCACCGGCAGGCGCTCCACGATGGTCCTGCCACCGTTGAGCGACTGCTCGAGCGCGAGGCGCGCGGGCGCATCGGCCGCCGGTTCCTGCGCGACCAGCGGCGGCGCGTCGTCGAATTCGCTGCGCAGGGCCCCGCTCTCGCCACGAATCGCACCCAATACCTGGTAACGATCATTGCCAAGGACCTTCAGCTCGGCGCGGCGCAGGTCGAGATCACCCTCGAGCCAGTACAGCACCGGGCGCAGGCCCTCGCGCCGGATCACGGCACGCACGGACCCATCCACGTAGATCTGATCGCCCGACTCGAGCGCCGCGACACTCATCGTGCCCTCGGCCCGGCGCCCGGCGACCAGGGATTGCTCCAGGCGGCCACGGGCCGCTGCGATCCCGGCCTCGGCGAGCGCTTCGCCATCCTCTGGCGTGGCTGCCGGCGACGTCGGCAACGTCGCCAGCGAGCCGGCGGCAGGCGCCGCAGGCGCCGGCGCGGCTGCCGCTGCCGCCGCAGCGGCTTGCTGGGCCCGCAAGCGGGCGAGATCGGCTTCCGCACGCGCCCGGTCGGCCTCCGCGCGCACGCGCTCCGCCTCGGCCTTGGCCTTCTCGGCTTCCGCGCGGCTGCGTGCCGCCTCGGCCTTGGCCCGCTCGGCTTCGGCGCGCGAGCGCTCCAGGTCCACCTGCGATGGCGGGGGCGCCGCTGCCGCGGCCGGCTCGCTCGCGGACGGGTCTTCCACCCGCACCAGCACGTTCTCGTAGAAGCCATCGCGCAGGATGACCGACGCATCGCCGCCGGCGCGCAGCTTGGCCGCAATGCGGGCGTGCCAATCCGCCGGAGCGGTGATGACCAGCCGTTTGCCGGACGCCGCCGCGGCGCGCCCGAGGCCTGCCAGGGCGGCATCTGCCGCGCCGCTGTTGAAATCGGCGCCGCTGATGTCGGTACTCTGCTGCGCAAATGCACTCGTGGCGACCAGCGCGGCCGCCAGCACAAGCTTCCTCAACATTCTTTCTCGACTCCCAACTGGATGCTCCGGAACGCAGCGCACGCGGCGGCTGGCCGGGCGCTCCAAGCCGCCGCGGCGCAGCGCTCGATTATGCGGGCCGGCGCCTGCGGCGGCATGTGCCGATGGGCACGCCCGCCAACGACCCCTCGCGCGAGGTCGTGGCGATCGATCATTCGTGCACGCCGCCGCGGGTCAAGGCCAGCGGATCGAGCAGCGCTTCCAGTTCCTTGCGTGACAGGCCGGTCGTCTCGAGCGCGACTTCGATGATCGGACGTCCTTCCTGGTAGGCCTGCTTGGCGGTCGCTGCACCCTTGTCATAGCCAATCACGGCGTTGAGCGCAGTGACCAGGATGGGGTTGCGCTCCAGGGCCTCCTTGATGCGGTCGGGACGCACGCGGAAGCCGGCGATGACCTTGTCGGCCAGCAGGCGCGAGGCGTTGGCGAGAATCTCCACCGACTGCAACAGGTTCAGTGCGATCACCGGCAGCATGACATTGAGCTGGAAGTTGCCGCTCTGCCCGGCGACGGTGATGGTGGCGTCATTGCCGATCACCTGGGCACACACCATGGCCACCGCTTCAGGGATGACCGGATTGACCTTGCCCGGCATGATCGAGGAACCGGGCTGCAGGGCCGGCAGTTCGATCTCGCCCAGACCGGCCAGCGGGCCGGAGTTCATCCAGCGCAGGTCGTTGGCGATCTTCATCAGCGCGCAGGCCAGGGTCTTGAGCTGCCCGGACATCTCCACGGCGGCATCCTGGGCACTGATGCCCTCGAAGTAGTTGGCAGCCGATTCGAACCTGACGCCGGTCATCTTCGCCAGTTCGGCGGCCACGCGTGGGCCCAGCTCCGGATCGGCGTTGATGCCGGTGCCCACGGCGGTGCCACCCTGCGGCAGGCGGCGCATGCGCTTGAGGGCATCGTTGAGGCGCTCGCTGGCGGAACGGATCTGCGCCGACCAGGTGGACAGTTCCTGCCCGAAGGTGATCGGCATGGCGTCCATCAGGTGGGTACGACCGGTTTTCGGCACCTTCTTCAGCTGGCGCGCGCGCAGGTCCAGCGTCTTGCCCAGGTGCGAAAGCGCCGGCAGCAGCTGTTCGCTGACGGTGAGCGCGGCGCTGACGTGGATGGTGGTCGGGATGACGTCGTTGGAGGACTGGCCGTTGTTGACGTCGTCGTTGGGATGCACCTGCGTGCCGGCAGCGGCGCACAAGTGCGCGATCACCTCGTTCGCATTCATGTTGGTCGAAGTGCCGGAACCGGTCTGGAACACATCGATCGGGAAGTGGGCATCGAACTCACCCCTGGCCACGCGCTCGGCGGCCTTGCGGATCGCCCGCGCCTTGGCCTTCTTGAGATGTCCCAGGTCGGCGTTGGCCTGCGCGGCGGCCGACTTGATCAGGCCGAGCGCGCGGATGAACTCGCGCGGCATGGCCAGGCCGGAAATGGGGAAGTTGTCGACGGCGCGCTGGGTCTGGGCGCCATACAGCGCATCGGCGGGGACCTTGAGCTCGCCCATGCTGTCGCGCTCGGTGCGGAACGTGGCCATGACTCACCTGCTGGCTAAAGGGGCGGGGATTATAGTCGCAGCGGCCGCTCGCTCCGGGCTTTGTAATCCTTGTCGCCAGACGCGCAACTCCCGAGTGCCCACAGCAAAGGAGTCCTTGTCATGGCCCGGTTCGCCCACGCATCCCATCCCCTGCCCACGTACGCAACGCGCCTGGGCACGGCCTTCCTGCCCGTGCTGTTCGCCTGTGTCGCCTTCTGCGCGCTGGCATGCGCCTGCGCGACGGCCCGCGCGGCCACGTTCGACCCCAACCAGGCCG
>JACDJA010003336.1_pt1 | contig 10486 bp, 6 predicted proteins | sample 7449241 | NCBI WGS metagenome assembly JACDJA01 (sample SAMN14253289, study PRJNA609438) | sludge metagenome | isolation source: initial anaerobic sludge | collected 2018-12-20 | reverse complement strand
GAATACTATGGAGCCACAAGGAACTTCAACGCCCTAATGGCACCAGCAGCAGACATAGTAATAGCCGAAGTAGAAGAAATAGTAGAAGTAGGAGAACTAGACCCCAACCATGTAGTCACCCCCGGAATATTCGTAACCCATATAGTAAACGGAGGTGCAAACTAATGGATAAGAATATGATCAAACAAGTAATAGCCAAAAGAGTAGCCAAGATGCTAAATGACGGCGACGTAGTAAACTTAGGTATAGGAATACCAACAATGGTAGCAAACTACCTACCAAAAGATGAGAACATATTCCTGCAGTCAGAAAACGGATTTATAGGAGTAGGTCCAGTGCCTGAAGAAGGAAAAGAGCACCCAGCCATAGTAAACGCAGGCGGCCAATGCGTAACAATCCTTCCAGGAGGAGTATTCTTCGACTCATGTACATCCTTTGGAATAATCCGAGGAGGGCATGTAGACATGACAGTACTAGGAGCATTGCAGGTAGACGAAAAAGGAAACCTTGCAAACTGGATGATACCTGGTAAGATGGTCCCAGGAATGGGTGGAGCAATGGACCTTGTAACAGGAGCAAAGAAAGTAACCATAGCGATGGAGCACACAGCAAAGGGTAATCATAAGATACTATCAGAGTGTACACTACCACTGACAGCAGCGGGAGAAGTAAACTATATAGTAACTGAGATGGGCTTTATGGAAATAACAGAAGAAGGAATAGTATTAAGAGAAGTACATCCAGAGTTTACAGTAGAAGAAGTACAGGCAGCGACAGGAGCGACGCTGATTATACCGGAAGATATTAAACCTATGGAATAAAAACAAAGCAGCTGCAAGGTAATGCAGCTGCTTTGTTATGCTCAAAAACCGAGCAATCCATTATAAATTATTTTAAGAATGAGAGAAGACATTTCACCTGGACTTTCCTCAGCTCCCTCACTGAGCCACTTATGTAATATGCTTATACAGCCAGTGACTGCAAAATCAATGATATAGCCTTTTTGTCTACCTTCAGCTTTATATTGAAATGGAACTAGGTCAACAACTTCCATCAGGATTTTTCTGAAATTCCTGTCGCAGTTTTCTCCCAATAAAACGATAAAAAGATCAGAATTATCTTTTGCATATTCCAAAATAGCATTGAGATTTCCTTCGGTGATGGGCATTTGTCCGCCTTCATAGGCTTCCAAGTGCTTTTTCAGGTTATCGATAACCTCACCTTCTACTTGTCTTAAAAGGTCAAACTGGTCGGTATAGTGTGAATAAAAAGTGCTTCTGTTAATATCAGCTGCCTCGCATAACGACTTGACTGATATTTTTGAGATATGATGATCCTTGAGCATATTAGTAATTGCATCCTTAAGGACCATTTTTGTATAGAGTACTCGTCTATCACTTTTTTCTTTCATAAAAATTCTCCTTAATTAGTAAATATCCAACAAAATCTCAAATTATGTCGTCTAAAATACACAATTACCAACAATGGTGGTTGAAAACAGACACTGTGTTTATTATAATTTAAAAGGAGCAAAAATACAAGACAGGATATGGGATGATTATATGGATAGCTTGGCAAAATTAATAGTTCGAAATCACAGAAAAGTAATATCAATATTTATCGTAGCAACAGTAATAGCCGCAGTAGGGATACTTTTTACTACGGTAAATTACAATCTCTCAGATTATCTTCCAGAGAAAGCTTTATCCACACTTGGAATAAAGGTGATGAATGAGGAATTTACACAGGCGATACCAAATACAAGCGTAATGGCAAGAGATGTGTCTTTGTCAGAAGCTCTCGAAATTAAGAACAGGATATCTGAAGTAAGGGGAGTATCTGAGGTATTGTGGCTGGATTCTGTGGTGGATCTGATGGTTCCTTTAGAATTTCAAGATACTGATACCATAGAGAGTTTTTACTCTAATCAAAATGCACTGTATTCAGTAACTATTAGCAAAGGATACGAAGCTGAAGCAGTTGAAGCAATTTGGCATATCGTTGGAGAAGAAGGCGCGGTGGCTGGTGAAGCTCCAAACCTCATCGATATGCAGCAGTCGGCAATAACAGAAGTTGCACTTGCAGTTGCCATAGTTCTGCCTGCAATAATTGTGATTTTATTGTTCTCAACCACATCGTGGCTTGAACCTGTACTGTTTCTAGCAGCGATCGGAGTTTCTGTAATCATTAATATGGGGACAAATTTTATCTTCAAAGACGTATCATTTGTCACAAATTCTGTAAGTCCTATACTCCAATTGGCTGTTTCAATGGACTACGCCATATTCCTCTTGCACAGTTTTGAAGGATATCGGAGACAGTATGACGATGTTAACAAAGCCATGTTTTATGCAATAAAGTCATCGATGACAGTAATAGCAGCCAGTGCACTTACGACATTATTTGGATTTCTTGCATTGGTATTCATGAAGTTTAAGATAGGACCGAACCTTGGGATTACGTTGGCAAAGGGAATAATTTTTAGTTTTATATCAGTAACCATGTTCTTACCAGCGCTGACCCTTTCTCTATACCACTGGATAGATAAACTTGCACATAAGTCATTTATGCCGCAGTTTAAAAATATAAACAAATACTTATCTAAATTGTTTGTCCCAATTGCTATAGTTGTCGTGCTTGCTATCGTACCAAGTTTTCTTGGTCAGAGGCATACAGCGTTCATCTACGGCAATGCATCAGACGACCCCGACAGAAGGCTGGGAAGAAGCTTTCTTGACATAGAGGAGGAGTTTGGAAGGACAAATATACTTGCAGTTCTGGTTCCCAGTGGAGATATGAGCAAAGAAACAGAACTATCAAAAGAGCTAAAAAATGACCCATATATAAAAAGCGTAGTTTCATATGCTGAAAGCGTAGGCTCTGGGATACCTTCTGGTTTTCTAGATGAAGATATAACAGAACAATTTTATTCGGATAACTACGCGCGTATAATAATGTATACAAATCTACCCGATGAGGGTGAAATAACCTTTGCAGCAGTAAACAATTTAGAGAATGTGATAACGAAATATTACGATGAGTATTATATGGTAGGGCAGAGCGCAACCTTAAGAGATATGAAGGAAGTAGTAGATGTAGATAACGTGAGGGTCAATTTGATTGCGATAATAGCAATATTTCTAGTAGTTGCCTTAGCTTTCAAGTCGATAACTCTTCCGTTTATACTCATTCTTACAATAGAAGTTGCTATATGGATAAACCTTTCCGTTCCTTACTTTACAGGAACGTCCATAAACTTCATCGGGTATCTGGTGTTGAACACCGTACAGCTTGGGGCGACAATTGACTATGCAATACTTCTAACTGATACCTTTATGGGTAACAGAAGATTCCTTCCATTAAAGGAAGCCATAGCAGCTTCACTTGGAACAGCGTTTCGGTCGATACTGGTTTCAGCTTCAATATTATCCATAGCAGGATTCACCTTGTTCTTTACTTCGTCAAATACGATAGTACAAGACATCGGATTATTGCTTGGAAGAGGAACAATTATATCGATGCTTATGGTAATTGGATTTTTACCTTCCATGCTAATATTGTTTGACAAACCCATTGGAAAGACAACAATAGGCTCAAAGTTTTTCAAAAAAGAAGATATTTCAAAAGGAGCATCCCAAAATGAATGAAATGAGAATTCCAAAATCAAAGAAAATCAAAAAATGGCTGTCTATCCTCATTATCGCTGCATTAGTAATTCCCTTATGTATTTCATTTCCTGCAGGAGCTTCATCTCTTAAAGAAGAGGTAGTATATGTCAAACTAAATAATGACGGCTCTGTGGACAAAGTGTACGTAGTAAACAGCTTTCAACTGGATGAAGACGGCGACATATTGGACTATGGTAATTATGAGTACGTAAAAAACTTGTCGGGAAGTGAAACCCTGAGGCTTGAGAGCGGAAGAGTTACTATGGGAACAAAAGTAGACAAGTTGCAATACGAAGGATTTCTCATGGACCCGCAGCTTCCCTGGGAAATATCTATAAAATACATTCTGGATGGCAATGAAATATCTCCTGATGACCTCGCTGGGAAAACAGGTTATCTTGATATTGTAATCGAAACTAAAAGGAATCCAAAGGGCAGTGAAGAATTTTTTGATAGTTATGCGTTGCAAATAGCAATGACCCTGAAAGGGGATCTTACGAAAAACATAACAGCTGAAGATGGAACGTTGGCAACGGCTGGAAATGACAAGCAAATTAACTTCATTGTTCTACCGGGTAAAGAAGCAAGTTTACAGCTTAGCGCAGACGTAACCAAATTTGAAATGCCTTCTGTGACAATAGCCGGGGTCAGATTAAATATGGATTTTGATTTTGATGATGTAGATATGTCTGAAATCAGAGAATTAATAGATGGAATCGCAGAATTGGACGACGGCGTGATTGAACTTTTGGATGGTGTATTCGAGTTAAAGGATGGAACAAGAGAACTAAAAGACGGAGTAGGGGACCTTAAAGAAGGTACAGGTGAAATGGTCGATGGAGCTATTGAACTTACTGATGGAAGCGACGAGCTTGTCGATGGAACAAGAGATTTTTATGAGGGAGTAATAGAATTTTCTGACGGTATAGATCAGTTGTACGATGGAATAGCTGAATTGACTGACGGTATGAAGCAGTTAAATGATGGAATAGCTGAAATAGATGATGGAATAGCGTCAGCATCTAGTGGAGGCAATATGCTCTATCAGGGGTTTTCACAGTTCTTTGATGAAGCGATATTCCCAATGGTAAACAGTCAGCTGGCATCTATCCCAACTTCTGGACCTGCTATAACCATAACCAAGAACAATTATCAAGCTGTTATTGAAGAAGTAGTTTTTGGATCTGCAGTACAGGCAGCAAGAGCTCAGATAAGCAATCAAGTATATGCTGGAGCGAGAGAAGGAGTTTTATTAGGAATACTTTCTGAAATAGGAAAGACTGAAGCAGAATATGAATCATTACCAGATGATGTCAAAATAGGAATAGATATGGCGGTACAAGAACAACTCGATAGCATTACACCAGAACTTGAAATTCAGATTGACCAGATACTTGAACAGAAGATGGGTGAAATAATTGCTGATGTTAAAGCTGTTCCTCAGGCAAAACAATTACTTGGTCTTATAGAAATGCTTAAAGGATATGACCAATTATTAAGTGGACTAAGCTCGTACACTGGAGGAATAAGCAGATTAAAGAGAGGCGTGCACCAATATCGAGATGGAATTGGCGAATATTATTCAGGAATGAAGAGATTCCACAGAGAATCAGAAGAACTGGTAGATGGAGCCCATGAGCTAAAAAGTGGAACTAATGATTTACTGGATGGAATTATTGAATTTAGAGATGGAATAGTAGAATTTAAAGATGGGGTAATAGAACTACACGATGGTGTAATCGAGTTGTTTGATGGAATAGTAGAGTTACACGACGGAGTAGTTGAACTTTACGATGGGGTTGTAGAGCTTAGAGATGGTACAAAAGAGCTAAGAGAAGAAACAGCAACTCTAGATACAGACATTATAGATGGAATAAAAGAGAAATTTGATGAACTTATGGGAAAAGGAATGCCAACTCATTCTTTTACATCCGATAAGAATGGAGAGATAACCGCGGTTCAGTTTGTTATGAGAACAGAAGGGATTTCAATCCCAAAAGTTGAAACTGTACTTCCTGAACCTGAAAAGACTACACTATGGAATAAACTGCTAAAACTATTCGGACTATAAAATGAGCTAAACAGGCACGAAACCAGTGCCTGTTTTTTGTTAATGCAAAGTGCTTGTATTAATGGTATAATGTAAAAGTTAGATTATGACTAAAATTACTTTGAATATAAATTGCTGATTAAATGTTTTGTCGAAACAGGGGGAGATATGTTGGACAGGATCATGGTTGAAAAAAGCCCTCCATTAAAGGGAACTGTCAGGATTAGCGGAGCAAAGAACGCTGCGCTTCCTATACTTGCAGCATCATTACTTGGAACTGAAGACATAATTCTGGAAGATGTGCCCAGACTTAAAGACGTAGAAATTATGTGTGAGGTTCTGGAATCACTAGGTAGTGAAATTGAATATCTTGATGAAGGCACCATAAAAATAAATTCAGCGAATATTAATAACTTTGAGACAAGCTATGATCTTATGAGCAAAATGCGCGCATCTTTTCTAGTTATGGGACCTTTATTAACTCGTTTGGGAAAGACTAAGAATTCTATGCCCGGAGGCTGTGCAATTGGAACAAGGCCGATAGACTTACATCTAAAGGGATTTAAAGCACTGGGAGCCAGAATAGATGTTGAAAGCAATAACATAGGAGCATATGCTGAGAAATTAATCGGTGAGAAGATCTACTTAGACTTTCCATCTGTTGGCGCTACAGAAAACATAATGATGGCTGCAACTATGGCTGAAGGAGAAACAGTTATCGATAACGCTGCCATGGAGCCAGAAATAGTCGACCTATCAAACTTTCTAAACAAGCTAGGGGCAGACATAAAGGGTGCTGGAACATCTTCAATAAGAATCAAGGGAGTTAAAACTCTAAAAGGCGCCAGACATGCTATTATTCCAGACAGAATTGAAGCTGGAACCTTTATGGTTGCAGCAGCAATAACAGGCGGAGACCTTATAATAGACAACGTTATAACTAGTCACATAAAGCCTATAACTGCAAAGTTAAGAGAAGCAGGTTGCCTAGTTGACGAAGGAATGGATAGCATCAGAGTAATGAGGAACGGAGAACTCAATGCAATAGACATCAAGACCCTTCCTTATCCAGGATTTCCTACAGATATGCAGGCACAGTTCACATCTCTAATGACAATATTAAATGGAACAAGTGTAGTTATCGAGACTGTGTTTGAGAACAGGTTTATGCACGTAGAAGAACTTAAAAAAATGGGTGCAGATATAGACATCAATGACAGGTCGGCGACAATAAACGGAGTTAAACAGCTTAAAGGAGCAGTAGTAAAAGCTTCAGACCTTAGAGCAGGGGCAGCCCTAGTTCTGGCAGGATTAGTGGCAGAAGGTGTAACTCAGATTGAAAACGTATATCACATAGACAGAGGTTATGATGGCATAGAAGACAAGTTTACAAGTCTTGGTGCGATTATGTATAGAAAAAGCGGATTATAGTTATAAATATGTATTTTGACAGATTTGGTCTTGATAATGACATCGTGGTTGAGTATAGTTATTATTAAGACCCTTTTTATTAAGTCAAGTATTACCATTCAGGATAAAGGAGGATTTGCATGAGCGCTTTGAGAGCAGATGTTGGAATAGACCTTGGTACTGCCAGTGCGCTGGTATATATCAAAGGAAAGGGTATAGTATTGAAGGAACCTTCAGTAGTTGCCATTGATCAGTATACAAATAAATTTCTTGCAGTTGGCGAAGAGGCAAGGAGGATGCTTGGTAGGACTCCAGGTAACATCGTAGCGGTCAGGCCTCTTAAAGATGGAGTAATCTCGGATTACAGCATAACTGAAAGAATGCTAAAATACTTTATCCAGAAGGCACTTGGCAAAATGTGGTTTAAACCAAGAATAATTATTTGCGTGCCCAGCGGAATAACAGAAGTTGAAAAAAGAGCAGTAATGGAAGCCAGCAACGAAGCAGGCGCCAGTAGAACATATCTAATAGAAGAACCAATAGCAGCTGCAATTGGAGCTGGACTCGACATAACACAGCCAAACGGAAATATGATAGTAGACATCGGCGGGGGAACCTCGGATGTAGCAGTAATTTCCCTTGGTGGGATAGTAGTAAGCAAGTCCATAAAGACCGCTGGTGACGAATGCGATGAGGCAATAATCCGATACATCAGGAAGAAATACAATATGATGATAGGAGAACGATCTGCTGAAGCACTTAAAGTTGAAATCGGCTGTGCCTATCCATTTGAAGAAGAGAGATTTATGGAAATAAAGGGAAGAAATCTTTTGACAGGATTGCCTCTTACAGTGGAGGTATCTTCAAACGATCTCCTTGAAGCACTAAATGAGCCTATAAATGAAATATTAGAAGCAGTTCACGAGGTTTTGGAAAAAACACCACCAGAGCTTGCATCAGACATAAGTAATGTAGGAGTTTACCTGACAGGCGGAGGAGCTATGCTAAACGGCATGGATAAACTAATAGAAGAGAAGACTGGGATACCAACCAGACTTGCAGAAAATGCAGTAGAATGCGTGGCAATAGGAACAGGTAAATCACTAGATTCCATAGGATTCTTAGAAAAGAGCATGAAAGAAAGCGAAAGAATGAAATTCTATAGATAATTGGGGCGGTCGATGACCGTCCTTTTTTATTGCAATCTATATTAATTGTATGGGCGACCTTTGGTCGTCATTTTTGCATGGATAATTTTTAAATCTATCGTAGGGGCCACCTGTGGTCGCCCGTAAAACCGAAATAAAACTGAAATAAAATTGAAATATAACTGCGAAAAACGTTTAATTTAACTTCTTTGAGGTAACATAGTAATATAATGAAATAAACGTATAAATTATAAAAATGGAATTATTATGATTAAATTATCCTAAAATGGATATTTAATATATCACGGGCAAACCTACCGAAAGGTAGGGACGCAAAGCCATGAATCTTTAGATTGTCTTATATAAAGCTGAAGAACCTCTACATATTGTCGAATAGACACGTGTGGAGAAGCGTTTCCTTTTTGTCTGATAGACAGCAGTAGGGGAGTCTAAGCTTTTTGAGATAAAATAATGATAGTCAGGTTGCTATGTAAGTGTGCATAGCAACTTTTGTGTTTTAAGAGATTGAAAGGATGATGCGGATGGAAGAATTACAGGAGAATAATACGAATAGATTGACGACAGAGGTAATTTTTGGGGGGTGAAAATATGCGCAAAGACAAGATATTGGCAATCTTTATGGTACTGGCAATGGTAGTGATGTTGGTTGGCGCGAATACAACCATGTCAAAAGTATTCGCAGATAATACAAATCCTGGCAATATTACTATCACAAAAGTAGCTACAGAAGCAGACGATTGTCGAATCTACGATGTTCTAATAACTATTAATGGGCAGAAACCAGAAAAGCCAGTTGATGTTGTTTTGGTATTAGATAAATCAGGCAGTATGAATGAGAAAACTCCAATAGTAGGGCATACGGACAGTTCAGAGACCTATTATGTTAAGATTGGAAGTTCCTATACTGATTATATTCAAGTAACTCATCATAATGGAGATGTATGGAAGTATACAAGCAGTGGGAACAGTACCCGTTATGTTAAATACGTAGCAGGCAGTACACATACTGGTGCTGGTTCAAGTAGTAGCAGTAGCGCCATTGGTAAGGAATTTTATACAAATGTGACTCGTATGGATCATGCAAAAACAGCTGCTACAAACTTTGCTACAAAGATTCTTAGTGAAGGAGCAACAGGTAGTAGAGTTGCAGTGGTAACATTTAGTGGCCCAACAAGCACCAGTGGCAATGGAGCCCAATCTCAAGCAAGCACATTAGTACCCTTAACAACAACACTTGGAGATATTACGAGTAGTATTCCAGGGATTACTGCTGTTGGAGGGACTAATACAGAGGCTGGTTTTTTACAAGCTAAAAGCATAATTGATGATATTACAAATCCTACCAGTTCAAATTATACTCCAAATTCTAATAAAGTAGTTGTAATGTTCACGGATGGACAACCAACAGCTAGTAATGGGAATCAATATTTTGAACCAACAAGCACTGGTCATATCCATATCACACGAGCTATTGCTGCGGGAAAAAGCATATGGAGTAAAGCTGATGTATACACTGTTGGACTTTTTCAAGGAATGACGACTACTGAGAAGACTTTAGCAACACATGTTCTAACTGAGTCTAATAACAAGGGTTTATATGAAGCATTGACAGCAAATGATATAGATACAATATTCAGCCAAATAGCAACTCTTATTAATTACTATGCAAAAGATGCATTTGTAACTGATGTAATTGGGAACGATTTTGATTTAGTGTTAGGAAGTATAAGTAATAGTAAAGGTACGACATCATTATCTAATTCTAATAGAACTATAACTTGGACTATTGGAGAAATGAGTTCAGAGGAAACATTAACCTATAGAGTAAAGGCAAAGCAAACGGTATCAGGACTTACAAACACAAATACCTCTGCAAACTTAAATTATACTGATGTTAATGGAGTAACAAATAGGGTAATGAATTTCTATGCAAATGATGTGAATGTTCCTCTTCCACTTCAGGTATACCTTTCTGATGCGGAGGTAAATATTGGGGATGCTATTTCCTTAGGAACAGGCACAGTTGCTAATGGGAATTATATGGATGTTATAGGAGGAAGTGGAAACTACTCTTACCAATGGTATAAAGTAGTTAATGGTACAGAAACAGCTATAAGCACCGAAGAACATCCAAGTGTTTCTCCAACAGAGGATACTCGATATAAATTGGTGGTAACTGATGCCAAAGG
>JACDJA010003332.1_pt1 | contig 10491 bp, 4 predicted proteins | sample 7449241 | NCBI WGS metagenome assembly JACDJA01 (sample SAMN14253289, study PRJNA609438) | sludge metagenome | isolation source: initial anaerobic sludge | collected 2018-12-20 | reverse complement strand
CGGCGCTGGAAGGGGTAGGTGGGCAGCGCGATGCGGTTGCGCCGTCCCTCGCCCCAGACCTGCACCCAGTCGAAGCTGCCCCCGGCTGCCCAGATGCGGCCAAGCTGGGACAGGAAATAGGCGTCATCGGGCGTGTCATCCTGCGGATGGCGCAGAGACGAGATCACCTGGTTGGGGGTGATGACGCCGTGTTGCCCCGCAAGGGATGCAAGAGCGTGGCCAGGGCCGACCTCGATGTAGAGGCGGTTGGGGTCTGCGGAAAGCGTGGTCAGCCCCGCGTGAAAGTTAACGGTGTTGCGCAGATGCGCTACCCAATAGCCGGGGTCGGTCGCCTCGTCATCGGTGAGCCAGTCGCCCGAGCGGTTCGAGATGATGGGGATCTGCGGCGGCTTCAGGTCGAGGCTCGACAGGAAGCTGTGGAAACGGTCGAGGAATGGCTCGAGCATGCGTGAATGTGCGGCCACATTCACGGCGACGCGACGGGTGTCGATGTTTTCGGCCGCGAGCCGTGCCGCGAGGTCGTCGAGTGCGGCCACAGGTCCGGTGGCCACGCTGAGCGCGGGCGCGTTCGCCGAGGCGATCTCGAGATCCTCGGTCAGCCATGACGCAAGGTCGGCCGCCGAGAGCGGCACCGACAGCATGGCACCGGGGGGCGCAGAATCGAAAATCTGGCCGCGCAGATGGACGAGGGCCACGCAATCCTCGAACGACAGCACGCCTGCGAGCGCGGCGGCGGTGTTCTCGCCCATGGAATGACCAATGAAGGCGGAGGGCTGCACGCCCCATTCCATCCACAGCTGCGCCAGCGCATATTCGGTGATCATGATGAGCGGCGTCTGCAGCGACGGGCGCAGCAATGCGGCGTCGGCATCGGCCTCGTGGCCCGGCGCGGGCAGCCACAGGGCGCGGATGTCCTCGTCGGTCAGGGTGGCGAGCACGGCCAGCCCGCGATCCATCCAGTCGCGGAATGTGGGCTCGGTCTCGTAGAGATCGCGCGCCATGCCCGCATATTGCGCGCCGATGCCGGGGAACATGAAGACGGGTGCGGGCGCATCGCCCGTGACCTGATGGGTAAAGACGCGGCGGGGATCGGCTTCTTCCAGCCTGGCCGCCGCCTCGGCGGGCGTGGCGGCGACCAGCACCCGGCGGCGGTCAAAGGCGCGCCGACCCTCGTGGAGGGTGAAGGCCACATCGGGCAGCGGCGCTTCGGGGTTGTCGCGCAGCCATTGCGCCAGTCGTGCCGAGGCGTCATCGAGCGCCGCCCTCGAGCGCGCCGAAAGCGTGATGATCTGGAAGGGCCAGTCGCTTTCGTCCGAGGCTGCGCGCGGGGGTGCCGCCTCGAGTATTGCATGCGCGTTGGTGCCGCCGACGCCAAGCGAGTTCACGGCGGCGCGGGGCGGATGATCGTTCACCGGCCAGGCACTGAGCTGGTCGTTCACCACAAAGGGCGAGTCGTCAAAGGCAATGGCGGGGTTCGGCTTCTCGTAGCCGAGCGACGGCGGAATCTGCCGGTGTTGCAGTGCCAGCACCGTCTTTATGAGCGAGGCGACTCCGGCCGCGGTATCGGTATGGCCGATGTTGGTCTTGACCGAGCCGATGCGGCAGAAGCCGGTTCGGTCAGTAGTCTTGCGAAAGGCTTCGCTCAGGGCGGCAATCTCGATCGGGTCGCCCAGATAGGTGCCGGTGCCGTGGCATTCGACATAATCGATTGTATCGGCGCTGACGCCTGCCACGGCATGCGCCTCGGCCACGGCGGCGGCCTGGCCATCGACCGAAGGCGCCAGATAGCCCGCCTTGGCCGCGCCGTCGTTGTTCACGGCGGTGCCCCGGATGACGGCGCGGATGTCGTCGCCGTCGGCAATGGCATCGGCGAGCCTGCGCAGTGCCACGCAGCCCGCGCCCGAGGTAAAGACCGTGCCGCGCGCGCGGTGGTCGAACGCATGGCAATGCCCGTCGGGCGAGAGAACCTCGCCCTCCTTGAAAAGATAGCCCCGCAACTGCGGCAGGTCGATCGACACGCCGCCCGCCAGCGCCATGTCGCATTCGCCGCCCAGAAGCGACTGGATGGCATAATGGACGGCGACGAGGCTGGTCGAGCAGGCGGTCTGCACGTTCACACTTGGCCCGCGCAGGTCGAAGATATGGCTCACTCTCGTGGTGAGCACGTCCTTGTCGTTACCGGTATGGCGAAGCAGGAATACGCCCACCTCGTCGACGAGGTCCCGATGCGAGCGAAGATTGACCCAGTAATAGGTCCCGATGCCCGAGCCGCCGAAGACGCCGATGCGGCCGGGGAAGTTTTCTGGCGGATGCGCGGCGTCCTCCATCGCCTCCCAGGCGACCTCGAGAAACTGCCGGTGCTGGGGGTCCAGGATCGCCGCTTCCTTGGGCGAGAGGCCGAAGAAGTCGGCGTCGAACATCTCGAACCCGTCGAGGGGGGCGGCGGCGGGAACATAATCGGGGTGGTCGATGAGATGGGGCGGTTCGCCCGCCGAGAGAAGCTCGTCCCGGGTGAGCCTGCGGATCGATTCCACGCCGTCGCGCAGGTTCCGCCAGTATTCGGCCACGCCCCCAGCGCCGGGCATATGCGCCGCCATGCCGATGACGGCGATATCGGTATCAGTGAAGGAAGTCTCGGATGTCATGTCGGATGTATCGGCTGCTGGGACATGGATGGCGACCTGATGAAGGATGATTGTGACATGGATATGATTACCCGCCGCCAGACACAAAAATCTCCGCGATCGGGGCGGCGTTCAGGGCAATCGCCAGCGCGGCCATGGCCGCCCCTGCGGCAAGGAAGCCCAGATCGAGCTTCCAGTCGAACGCGCGGTGCGGGCGCAACAGCCAGGCCAGTACCGGCCAAGCGAGCAGGTCGCCCAGCGCCTGCCCGATAACCGCCCCGGGCAGCCCGGCGACGGTCCAGCCGCCGATGATGCCGGTTGTGGAGGTGACGGCGCGCAGCGCGCTGAAGACGAAGTAGCGCCGCGAATCGCCCGCCGCAAGTGCGGCCTGATCACAAGTCATGATGACAATCGCGGGAATCTGCGCGGCGGCGATCAAGACGACCATCGCACCGGCCATATGATAGCGCGCATCGTAGAGCAGGCCCACCAGCCAGTTGCCGGTGAAGGCGAGCACGGCCACCATGGCAAGGAGCACCCCCACAGCAAAGGCGCGCATGCGCCGCACGCGCTGGAAGTTCTCATGCGAGACCGCGGGCGGGCTTTGGCGATAGACGGGGATCAGGACGCGGCTCATCACCACGCTGCCCATGAGCATCGGGAACGAGGCGATGAACCACGCGACATTGTAGATGCCGAAGGTGCCCAGATCGAGCGTGCGTCCAAGGACCACCTTGTCGGCCTGGGAGATGACAAAACCCATGAAGGTCGAGAGGAAGATCCATTTGCCGAAATGGATGATCTCCTGCGCGGCGGCGCGTTCCCAGCGAAGGCGGTTGCGGGGCCCGGCCAGAAACAGGTTCAGTCCGATGAGAAAGCCAAGCGGACCGACGAGGCTGGCGATGACGAGCGCCCAGATCGAGCCCATGGCCCAGGCGAGCAGGATGCCGGTGATGACCTGCACGACCTGCGACCCCAGTTCGATCATCGTGAGGCGGCCCGCGCGCAGGTGGCGGTTGGCGCTGTCCATCCGGGTCGGGTTCAGGCCCGAGATGATGAGCGTGAGCGCGGCGACGGGCAGGTAATGCAGGAGGTCCGGCTCGCCGTAATAAAGCGACACCGGCCAGGCGAGGGCAAGCGCCAGGAAGAAAAGGATAATCGCGCGCAGGATCTGGACGGTCCAGGCGGTGTTGAGGAAATCTTCTTCATCGCCGCGCGCGCTGCTCATGATCGAGGGGCCGATCCCGAGATCCGAGAACATGACCAGCCCGGTAAGAAACACGGTCACCAGGGCCATCATGCCGAAGGCCTCGGGAAACAGCAGGCGGGTGAGGATGAGGTTCGATGCAAGGCGCACGGCCTGGCGTGCGACGAATCCCGTGCCGGTGATGAGGGACGAGCGCAGTGCGCGCACCACCAGCCCCTCGCCCCGCGTGATCTGTGCCAGACGGCCGTTCATCGCCCGCGGCTCCATTCGCCGCTGTCACGGCGCAGGCGCGAGGCCAGCGCGACCGTGACATAGGTGGCAAGGCCGGCCGGATCGGAAAGGGCGAGCCGCGCAAGGCCGCGCGCCCCGAGTGCGGCCTTGTCGTCGTTGTCCAGAAGCGCGGGAAAGCGCGCCGCGATCTCGGCCACGCCACGATCCTGCCTGCGGCGAACCCGGGTGAGGGCGCGAAACCCCTCGGCCACCGGCCAGTCATAGGAAGCGGGGACCAGGTGGCGCTCGGCGGGGGCGAATTGCAGCCGGGCGAATGTGTCGTCCGAGATGATATCGGGCCAGTCGCCCCAGCGCGCGCGCCCCGCGCGGTTCACGGCGAAAGCTCCGCAGCCGGGCACTCCGCTTGCCATGAACGGCACCCGCGCCCAAAGCCGCGCATAGGCGCGCGCGGTGCGACCCAGTCCGGTGATGCGCAGGCGGCCCGAGGCAAAGGCGGGGTCGGGCCGGTCGAGTGTTGCGACCAGTGCGGACAGGAAGCCGGGAGAAAGCGTCACATCTGCGTCGAGATAGAGCCGCAGGCCCGCATCCACTGCCGCATCGCCCGCATTGAGCGCGCCTGTCTTGCCGCCCCGCGCCAGGTCGAGCAGCGTGAATTCCCAGCCGCGCGCGGTGATCGCAGCGCCTGCCTCGCGCGCGGCCTGCACGGTCGCGTCGCGGCAGCCGTTGGCGACGACGATGACGGTCACGGTCGTCGCGGGCGCGTCCGAGGCCGCAAGCGCGGCAAGGCAACGGCCGATGGTCGCCTCCTCATTCGAGGCGGGGACGATGATCGCGAGCTGGTCCGTCACGCCACGCCCCGTTGGCCGGGGAGCGCGGATGCAGCCCGTCCGGGCCTGCCGCCCCTGCCGCAAGGATGGTCGTGCAGCGTTGAATGAGGGGCGCGGATCGCAGCATCCGGCATCGCCCCTTTGACTGCTTCGCGAAAACCGATCATCCTGTCCCTGTTCCGCCTGTATGTGGCAAAGGCAAGCCCGTTTCATGACCTCCCGGCCCAGGCTTGGCTATCTCGTTCCGCAGTTTCCCGGCCAGACCCATACTTCCGCGTGGTCAGAGATTGCCGCGATCGAGGAGCAGGGGGTCGATGTCGTGATCCTGTCCACCCGCCCGCCCGATGCCGTGCGCATGCCGCATGACTGGGGCCGGGTGGCGATGGCGCGCACGCATTACCTGGGCGGCGGCGGGCTGGCGTCTCTGCGCGCGCTGCCGGCGCTGCCGCTTGGCGCCATGGCGAGCGAGAGCGGGTTGGCGCGCGAGATCATGGCGGCGCTCGCCCCGGCGGCGCGGCTGGTCGGTATTGCCAGGGCCGAGGGGCTGCGCCATGTCCATGTGCGCGGCGCGGGTGACGGGGCGCTGATTGCTGCGCTGGCGCGGCGGATCGGGGGGCCCGCGGCCTCGCTCTATCTGCCGGGGCCGCTGTCCGAGGGCGGACCGGGACAGAACCTGAAGTGGCGCGGCCTGCGCTTTGCCACCGTGGCGACGGCGCGTATCCTCAACGAGATCCGCTTCGTCCTGCGCGGAGACCTGCCGCTGCGTGTCAGCGTGCAGCCGCCGGGGATTGATACCGCCTTCTTTCGCCGCGATTCGCCCTATGTCCCCTGGCGCGAGGGCGAGGCACTGCGGCTGTTTGCCTGTGGCGCGCTGGGGCCGGGCAAGGGCCTGCGGGACCTGCTTCGGGCGGTGCGCGTCATTCTTGACGGCGGGACCGAAGTGCAGCTGACCATCGCGGGCGAGGAGGCCGTGGGTGCTCCGGGATATCGCGCCGGACTTGCGGCGATGGTCGTGGAGTTGCGGCTCTCGTCGCAGGTGACGCTGGCCGGTGCGATGGATGCCGCTCGGGTGCGCGCCGGGCTCTGTGCCGCGCATGTCTTCGTGCTGCCTTCGTGGCAGGAGCCTCTGGGCGTGGCGCTGATGGAGGCAATGGCCTGCGGGGTGCCGAATGTGGCCACCGCTGCGGGCGGCGTGCGCGAGATCGCCGAGGACGGACGCGAGTCGACCCTCGTGCAGCCGCGCGCGCCCGAGAAACTTGCACGCGCGATCCTGCGGCTTGCGGGGGATGGCGAGCTTGCGCGGCGCATGTCCACGCTGGCGCGCGCGCGGATCGAATCCGGGTATGACGCGCAGGCGAGTGCCGCGCATCTGCTGCGCGAGGTGGGGTTCCTGCCGATGGCGCATGACCTTACGGAGCCCGGACCACCAACACTGCATCCGGGGCAGCACTGAAGGCGACCTCGTCGATATCGACCATCCGCACGGTGGAGTCAGGACCGAGCATCCACAGCACGCTCCCCTCCCAGGCCGGGGTCCAGTCGTCGGGGGTGCCGGGCAATACCACCCGGTCGTGCCCCGCGCCGCCCGCGACAAGATCGGCGCCGCCACCTGAAACGATCACGTCATCACCCGCGCCACCAATCAGCGTGTCAGCCTGCGCCGTGCCGTCCAGCGTGCCGCCGTCATCGCCCGCGCGGACGGTGATGCCGTGGCGGAGCGCGTCGCGGGGGGTGCCAAGTGGCAGGCTGTTCCAGGCGGCGAGGGTTGCACGGCGCGGGTTGTCGTCCGTCCCATGCCGCCGCGCGCCCCACGAGCCCCAGCGCGACGGCGCCACGATCGCGACATAGGCATTGAACGGGCCGGTGGGCTGTTCCTGCCCGATGGCACGCCATGCCGCGAGGACCTCGGCGTAAAGTCCGGCCACCTCCTGGCTGTAGCTGTAGTTCTTGAGAAAGGTATTCACCGGATCGTCCTCGTCGAGATCGCCGCCACCGACCAGGTGGCTGCCGCCCTCATACATGAGGAACGCAAGCCCGTGCTCGCGCGCGACCTGCGCGTGATGGGGCCAGAGGCGGGTGATCATGTCGTTGATCGAACCCTCACGCAGCGCGCGGGTCAGTTGCGCGGTGGCATCGCCGGCAGCCATCCACCGGCGCAATGTGGGAATGAAGCCATCTTCATCATAGCCGAAATACCCGGTGACGGCATAGGCGTCGAAGGACTGAACCGGCGCGGGCAACCCTTCGGCCTGGCGCAAGGGGGCGTAAAGCATGGGCTCTTCCAGGCCGGGCCAGCCTGTCTGGACCCCGACCACGCGAACAAGGCGGTCGGGCGCGTCGGCAAAGACCTCGGCCCAGATGTCGGCCACCTCGGCGGCGCGGGTGCCCGCATATTGCACCCAGACATCGCCGCCCCGTTCCACGCCCCAGCGTGCCTGTCCCTGCTCTTCTGCCCAGCGGGCCTGCGAGAACAGGAAATTCCACACTTCATTTGACCATTCCGCATGCGCGCGCAGGCCGGGGGCAAGGTGGTCGTGGACATATTGCGCGAAGTGGCGAACGTAATCGTCATCGGCCCCGTGCGGGAGCGTGAACCAGGGGTCGGTCCCCGTGCGGTTGGCAAGCTCGACCATCACCTCGACCGGCACGCCATGGCTGGCCCAGGTCGCGTCCTCGGGGCGTGGCCGGTCGTCCCAGGTCCTCTGGGTCGAGTCGTTGGTGGCCATCCAGTCCATGAAACGCAGCATCCGCACATCCTGCACCGTGGCGAGGAAGTCGGGATTGAAGCGTGCACCGGCCTGGGCGAGATCGACATGGTCCTCGCGCATCATGGTGATGGAGCGGATCGGATCGGCAGGGTCGATGCCTGTCAGGCGGATGCCGACCATGCCATCGCCGGGGGTGAAGGAGAAATGCGCCTCGTGATCGCCCATTGTCACCTCGCGCGCGCGGTCGGAAAGGGCAAGTTGGCCCTCGCCCTCCCAGCGGACGACATAGCGCCCGGCAACCCCCGTCGCATCGGGTGGCAGGTCGGTGAGGGTGAGGGTCTCGAGTGACTCGACCCCCGCAGGAATGGCCAGCGGCCAGCCCTCGGGCGAGAGGAATCCGCCCGCGCGCAAGTCGTCGCTGCTGACCCCTCCCCATTGCCCGGGCAGATGGCCGATCCAGGGCCGGGCGGTCTTCATCACGTCGATGAAGGGCATCTCGGTCGACCAGTCAGCAATCCCTGTCAGGCCGAAGGCAAGCGACGGGTCGACAAAGCCGGTCGCGGGCGGGGTGAGGGTCGCACCCTCCGGGGCGACGGCACCGGCGGTGAGAAGATGGACCCGTTCCGCCAGCGCCGGATAGGCGTCCCGCAGCGCAGGCGAGGCCGCGGGCAGGTCCAGCGTGGGGGCGGTACTGTGGAAGAGCGCCGACCAGATGACCATTGCCTGCAGAAGGGCGTCGTCACGGGCGCTGGCGCTATCCACGTCCAGCGCGGCCAGAACGCGCGCCGCGGGGATCACGCCGACCGGCACATCGAGCGCCGCATGCAGGCGACCCGCCAGATCGTCGAGCGGGGCGCCGTCGGCATACAGAAGGAAACGCCTTACGCCCTGGCGCCCGGCCCAGTCAAAGGTGCGGCGGACAAGGCCAGGGGTGTCGTCCCCGATGTCGCCAGGGGCCAGGATGACGGTGTCGAAACCTGCCATGCGAAACGAGCGCGGGTTGTCCGACATGCGCCTTGCAAGACCCTCCGTACGCCAGTCCGAGCGGGGTGGCAGGTCGCGGGCAAAGGTCCCGGGCGTGCCCGAGGTGCCGTCAATGGTGAGGTGCACCCCCGCCGCCTCGGCCATGCGCGCAAGCCAGAAAGGCACCGCCTCGTCGCCCTCGCCTGACGACGGCGCGATGCGGTCATTGCCGAAGAAAAAGAGCTGCAGGTCATCGCCCGCACGCAGCGGGGTGGCAAGCGCCAGGAGCAGCAGGAGGACGAGGCCAAGGAGGGCGCCGCCGCCAGCTTGCATCCCTGCCGAGGAACGCGCCTGCGACCGGCATGCACAGATGGCGGATGCGGCATCCTGCGGCGGGTTGCGCCATTCGGGGCCGGGTCTCGAGACCGGAATGCCGGCTGACATGTTGCAGGTGATATTGGTCATGCGATCATTCCCCTCACAGCACCGTGGCGATCGGTGGCGCGGTGCCTGGTGCCTGTTCCCCGGCGTTTCTTTCCACTGTGCCTGCCTGCTCCTGTAGCGCAGCCAGCACCGCACCGCATACCAGCCAGGTCAGCGGCGTGATGGTGGCGTTCGGTATCAGGTCGAACATGTTGACGCCCAGGATCAGGGCCAGGGTCGAGGTCCAGATTGCGCCATCGCTGGCCGCAATCCTGTCACGTCGTCGCCAGGCGACCAGGAGGGGCAGGGCCAGAAGGCCGAACTCGGCGAGGAAGCCCGCGAAACCGAACATCCCCAGCGTGATCACCCACCGGCCGTCGGTGATGCTCAGCATCCTGCCTGTCGTGGGTGAGAAGATCTGGTTGCGGCCCCATTGCCCCCAGCCGAAGACCGGCTTCTCCAGCGCGCGGCGGGTGAGGGCGGTCTCGTTATCGAATCGAAAATCGAGCGTATGCGCCCGGTCCGGCCCGAGCGTTCCGGCCATGGCGACGATCGTGTCCGTCGGCACGATATCCAGCGCCCGCGCCACCGGCCAGGCCAGGGCGATGACTGCCAGGATCGCCGCCAGATGCAGGTACAGGCGCGGCCGCAGCAGAAGCACTGTCGGTACGAGCAGGAGCGCGTAGAAGATCGCCGCATAGGACTTGCCCAGAAGCAGGGTGAGAGCGAGCCAGAACAGGGCGGCAATGGCGATGGTCCGCTGCCGCCCGCCTGTCCCGCGCACCAGCGCTGCGGCAGAGACCAGCGCCGTCATCAGGAAGAAGGCGAGCCAGAGCGCGTGATAGAGAAACACGAGCGGGCGGAACCCGCCGCCGCGCATCATCTGTGCGAAAGAGTGCTGGAAAAAGCCATAGACCCAGGTGTTGATCTGCGGCGAGAGACGAACCTCGGCCAGCGCGGGCAGCGAATAGGCGAGCCCGCCGATCACGAATGCCAGGATCAGGTCGCGGCGATCTCCGGGTGTGGTCAGGTAGCGCCGCGCGAGCAGGAACGGCATGATCATGATCGCGCGCCCGATGGCCCCGCGGAGCGCCTCGCGCAGGCCGAGGCCGGGCAGGATGACCGGACCATAGGCCAGCGGCTCGGGGTTCGTCAGCGCACTGCCGAGGGGGGCGAGGACATAGAGCACGAGCAATGCGCGCACGAATGGCTCGGGCGGCAAGATCGTTGCCCCCGGCCGCAGCACCACCATCGCCACGAGAAAGGCCGAGAGCGCGGCGATCTCTTCCTTGCCGAGGTCCGGCACCAGCGGCAGGTCAAGGACGGCAGGCCCGGGTGGCAGCAGCAGATAGCCTGCGAGCACGGCCGCCATGAGCGCGCGCCCCGGCGGCAGGCGCAGGAACAGCACCAGCGTGACAAGCGGCCACAGGATGAGGGCCGCAAATGCGAGTGAGTTCGGCACTCCACCCCTCCGCTGTGGCGGGCCGGCGGGAACGGCGGGTCCCGCG
>JACDJA010003329.1_pt1 | contig 10503 bp, 10 predicted proteins | sample 7449241 | NCBI WGS metagenome assembly JACDJA01 (sample SAMN14253289, study PRJNA609438) | sludge metagenome | isolation source: initial anaerobic sludge | collected 2018-12-20 | reverse complement strand
GGGGTTGGGGAGAGGGTCCGCCCGCAGCGATGATCCACAAGCCACCCTTGCCCACCCGAACCGTGGCGACGGCCAAGTCGCTGCGCTCCACTACCACCGACGCCGAAACCAGGCTCTGGTATCACCTGCGTGCAAAGCGCCTCGGCGGGCTCAAGTTTCGTCGCCAGCACCCCATCCCTCCATACATCGCCGACTTCTACTGCGATGAATTGAAACTGGTCATCGAACTCGACGGCTCGCAACACGACGAGGTCACCGACGGCGCACGCACGCGTGCGCTCGAACGACAAGGCCTGGTCGTTTTGAGATTCTGGGACAGTCAGGTACTGCTGGAAACTGACGCGGTGCTTGAGGCGATATTGAATTTCGCGCAAGACCGAACCCCCTCCCCAACCCCTCCCCCGGCGGGGGAGGGGCTTTCGTAGCTGACCTTGCCCCTCTCCCCACGGGAGAGGGGTTGGGGAGAGGGTCCGCCCGCAGCGATGATCCACAACCCGGGCGGCTCGCTGCCCCATCGACGTCCAGCCTGGCGCGCCGAGCGGAAACGCCGGGATTCACTCGCCGTGCGAATCTGGGACAATCAGGTCTTGCCGGAAAATGAGACGGTGCCCGGGACGATCCCGGATTCCGCGCGAGACCGTACCCTCTCCCCAACCCCTCCCCTGGCGGGAGAGGGGCTTTGAAGCAAGGCGCACGCATGCCCGAACTTTCTCCTGCTGTATGGATTGCCCTGGCCGCCGTGCTCGGTTTGCTGGTGGGCAGTTTCCTCAATGTGGTGATTCTGCGTCTGCCGGAGCGCATGGCGGCGAGCTGGCGGCGGGAGGCGCGCGAGGTGCTGGAGATGGAGGCCGACGACACGCCGCTGCCGCCGGGCATCGTGCGCGAGCCCTCGCATTGCCCACACTGCAAGCACCCGTTGTCGGCGGCAGACAACATCCCACTGTTCGGGTGGCTGCTGCTTGGCGGGCGCTGCCGCTACTGCAAGACGAAGATCTCGATCCAGTATCCGCTGGTGGAATTGCTCAGCGGCGCATTGAGCGCGGTGGTGGTGTGGAAGTTCGGGCCAACCTGGATCGCTCTGGCCGGGCTGGTCTTGACCTGGGTGCTGATTGCCGCGGCGGGCATCGATTTTCGCACCCAACTGCTGCCTGACCAGTTGACCTTGCCGCTGCTGTGGCTGGGCCTGCTGCTGTCGTTGTTGCCGATGTTCGTCACCGCCCCCGCGGCGATCGTCGGCGCGGCGATCGGCTACCTGAGCCTGTGGAGCGTCTACTGGGGCTTCAAGCTGCTGACCGGCAAGGAAGGCATGGGCCACGGCGACTTCAAGCTGCTGGCGGCACTGGGTGCGTGGATGGGGCCGGTGGCGCTGCTGCCGATGATCCTGCTGTCCTCGCTGATCGGTGCCCTGGTCGGCGGCAGCCTGATCGCGTTGCGCAGGCACCAGCGCGATATCCCGATGCCGTTCGGGCCGTTCATCGCTGCGGCCGGCTGGGTCTGGTTCATTGCCGGTCCCAGCCTGTTGCAAGGCTATATGCAGTTCACCGGCTTGCGATGAGCGAACGTCCATCCGCCTTGATCGTGGCGTTGACCGGCGGCGTTGCCGCCGGCAAGTCCGCGGTGACGCGGCGCTTCGAGGCGCTGGGCGTGCCGGTGCACGATGCCGACGTGGCCGCGCGCGAGGTCATTGCGCCCGGCACCGATGGCCTGGCCGAGGTGGTGGCTGCCTTCCGCACCGACGTGCTGGACGAGCGCGGCCAGCTGGACCGGCTGGCGATGCGCCGACGCGTGTTTGCAGATACTGCGGCGCGGCGCACCCTGGAAGCCATCATCCACCCGCGCGTGCGCACCTGGTTGCATGAGCGCGCCCTGGCCGAGCGCGCACCGTACTGCGTGCTGGCCATCCCGCTGCTGGTCGAGAACAGCGCGCACTACGACTGGGTCGATCGCGTGCTGCTGGTCGACGCATCCGAATCGGTGCAGCTTGCGCGTCTCATGGCGCGCGACGGCATCGACGAGGCGTTGGCCCGACGCATGATCGACCAGCAGGCCAGGCGCGCCGAACGGCTCGCGCTGGCCGACGACGTAATCGAGAACAACGGCGCCGAAGATGCACTGGACCAGGCCGTCGCCGATTTGCACCACCGCTATCTCCGACTGGCCGCCACGACCCGGTAGCAGATCGCCGGCGCGCCCCTACGCGGAGGCGGGCACATTTCGGAAGGACTGGGCGTTACCATGGGATTCGTCTCTTCGCTGCCGGAGTCGGTCATGGCCCACGACAAACTCGCCGTATTGATTGACGCCGACAACGCCCGACCGGCGATTGTCGAGGGCTTGATGGCGGAGATCGCCAAGTACGGCACCGCCCATGTGAAGCGCATCTACGGCGACTGGACCAAGCCCGACCTGAACAGTTGGAAGGAAGTGCTGCTGCGCCACTCGATCCAGCCGATCCAGCAATTCCGCTACACCGTGGGCAAGAACGCCACCGACTCGGCGATGATTATCGACGCGATGGACCTGCTCTACTCGGCGCGTTTCGACGGCTTCTGTATCGTGTCCAGCGACAGCGACTTCACCCGGCTGGCCTCACGCATCCGCGAATCGGGGCAGACCGTGTACGGCTTCGGCGAGAAGAAGACGCCCGAGCCGTTCCGCACCGCCTGCGACAAGTTCATCTATACCGAGGTGCTGGTACAGGCCACCGAAGCCGAGCCCAGCGCCGGCGTGAAAAGGCGCAGTGCGAAGGAGCTGCGCGGTGACAGCCAACTGATGAACCTGCTGCGCAACGCGATCGAGGGAGCCTCGGACGACTCCGGCTGGGCCAGCCTGGGTGTCGTCGGCAGCATCATCAACAAGCAGTCGCCCGACTTCGATTCGCGTAACTACGGCTACGCCAAGCTCAGCGGCCTGATCAAGGGCATCGGCCTGTTCGAAACCGACGAACGCCAGATCGGCAACGGCAAGCACGTGTACGTGCGACCTCGCAGCGGCAGGAAGTGAGCGAGCCGCTGCACCGCCACCTCGACGCGGCGCTGGCGGCCGTGCCGGCGGCGGCGCTGGCGGTCGCCTTCAGCGGCGGCCCCGATTCCACCGCGCTGTTGCACGCACTGGCGCAACTGCCCGAGGCGCGCATGCGCGGCCTGCGCGCGCTGCATGTGGATCACGGCCTGCACGCCGACAGCGTACGCTGGGCAGAGCATTGCCGTACTTTCTGCAACGCGCTCGAGGTGGCATGCGAAGTGTTGTGCGTTCAAGTGGAACGGAACACCGGCGTGGGCCTGGAAGCTGCCGCGCGCTACGCTCGCCACGATGCGCTGGCCCGCCATCTGCACGAGGGCGAGTGGCTGCTGTTCGGCCACCATCGCGATGACCAGGTCGAGACCGTGCTGCTGAAGCTGCTGCGCGGCGCCGGGCCGGAAGGACTGGGCGGCATGCGCGTGCTGCGCCCATTCGGCCGCGGACAGTTGTGGCGGCCTCTGCTGGAACTCTCGCGCACGCAACTGCGCGACTACGTCGACGCGCACCAGCTCGACTGCATCGATGATCCCTCCAACATCGACACCGGGCTGGCGCGCAACCACCTGCGCCACGAGATCCTGCCCCGACTGCAGCGCCACTGGCCGCAGGCGGCCGACTCGATTTTGCACAGTGCCGCGCTCAGCCGTGCCGCGGCCGACGCCCTGCGCAGCCAATGGCTGGCCGCTTTCGACATCTTGCATGATCGCGCCGGCGGCAGCCTGGACGCACGTGGCTGGCTGGCGTTGATGCCGGCGCTGCGCGAGCCGCTGCTCGACCACTGGCTGCATGCGCGCGGCCTGCCCGCACCCACCACGGCGCAGCGGCAGCAGATCGAGCGGCAATGTGGCGCGCGTGCGGGCCAGTTGCCGTGCATCCGCTGGCCTGGTGCCGAACTGCACATCTGGAAGGGGCGGCTGTGGGCCTTGCCACCCCGGCGCGCCCTGTCGCCCGACTGGCAGCGCGCCTGGCACGGCGAGCCACTGACGCTGCCCGATGGCGGCGAGCTGACGCTCGATGTCGACGGCGCTCGCCTGCACGAACCCCTGCAGGTACGCCTGCGCCGGGGCGGCGAGCGCATCAAGCCCGCAGGCGATGCACATACGCGCGAGTTGCGCGACCTGTTCCAGCAGGCGCAGTTGCCCCCCTGGCAGCGCGATGTCTGTCCGCTGTTGTACGCAGATGGGGAGCTGGTCGCGGTGGCCGATCGCTGGCTGAGCGCACGCGGTGCGGCGATTTTTGCGCAGGCTGGCGCACTGCCGCGCTGGCACCCCGGGCGCTGATCTCCACGCGCCCCGCGCCAAGTCCTCCGCATGCCCCGCACCAAACCACCGTAGGGCGGCTCAAGGAGCGCAGCGACGGAGCCGCCGACGCCCCAACGACCACGAAACATCCGGACACCGCGGCGGTTCCGGCCTGCGGCCTTGAACCACCCTACAACGCCCCAACGCCCCGCCAACCGTAGGGCGGCTCAAGGAGCGCAGCGACGGAGCCGCCGACGCCCCAACGACCACGAAACATCCGGACACCGCGGCGGTTCCGGCCTGCGGCCTTGAACCGCCCTACAACGCGCTGCGCGGATTGATTCCGCAGGCGCGCTGCGCTAGCGTGGCAGGTCATGGCCAAGACCGTTCCCAAGACCACGTCCACTCCCGCCGACGCCACTCCTGTCGCCGACTTTGAACACTCCCTCGACGAACTGGAACAACTGGTTGCGAAGATGGAGGGCGGCGAGTTGAGTCTGGACGAATCGCTTGCCTCGTTCGAGCGCGGCATCGGTTTGTTCCGCCACTGCCAGCAGTCGCTGCAACAGGCGGAATTGCGCGTGCGACTGTTGCTGGATCCCGATGCTCCCGAACACGCCGAACCGTTTGAACCCGAACCCTGAGTCCGCCGAGCTCGGCCCTGCCCTGCAATTATTGATTGCGCGCGCCGAACGGGCGCTCGCCCGCAGCCTGCCGCCGGCCGACCACTCCTCCAGCGAGCTGCAACGCGCCATGCGTTACGCCGTGCTGGGCGGCGGCAAACGGCTGCGCCCGATGCTGGTCTACGCCACCGCACAAGCGCTGGGCGAGGACTACGGGTGGCTGGACGCGGCCGCCTGCGCGGTGGAGTTGATCCACGCCTACTCGCTGGTGCATGACGATCTGCCGGCCATGGACGACGATGCACTGCGCCGCGGCCGCCCGACCTGCCACGTCATGTTCGGCGAAGCGATGGCGATACTTGCCGGCGACGCCTTGCAGGCACTGGCTTTCGAGCTGCTCGCCGACCACCATGCCGAGGGCTTCGAACCGACCGTGCGTATCGCGATGCTGCACGCCCTGGGCCGCGCCTGTGGTGCCGAAGGCATGGCCGGCGGCCAGGCGTTGGACCTGACTGCGGTGGGGCAGCCGCTCGGCCCGGAAGAACTGGAACACATGCATGCCTGCAAAACCGGTGCGCTGATCCGCGCCTCGGTGCAATTGGGCGCCCTCGCTGCGGACGCGGACACGCAGGCGCTGAAGGCGCTGGACGACTATGCCAGCGCGGTCGGCCTGGCCTTCCAGGTGCGCGACGACATCCTGGATGTTGAAGGCGAACCTGCGGTGATCGGCAAGACCGCCGGCAAGGATGCGGCCGCCGCCAAACCCACGTTCCCCTCGATCATCGGACTCGACGCCTCGCGTGCCAGGCTCGCCGAGTTGACCGACATCGCGCTGGACGCGATCGCGCCCTGGGGCGAACGTGCGGCGTTGCTGCGCGAACTGGCCCACTACTCGGCCAACCGCCGGCACTGAAACCGGAAGGCGGCGGCACGGCCACCTTCCGGTTCCGTCCCGACGGTGCGCCTACTTGACCAGCCGCAACGTGAACGGGTAACGGTAGGACACGCCGTCGTTGGCCTTGACCCCCGCGATGATGGTGAACACCAGCCAGCCGATGCCGATGATGACCCAGAGCGGGATCGCGATGATCAGGCCGATGCCCAGCGTCATCACCGACAACAGGAACAGGGCCACGAACACAATCGCCACCGTGATGTTGAAGTTCAGGGCCTCCTTGCCCTGATCGTTGACGAACGGCATGGTGTCCTTCTTGATCAGCCAGATCACCAACGGACCGATGAAACAACCCCAGCCGCCGCCGAGCGCACCGGTGAGGATGGCGCCGAGCAACGCCGACAGATGGGCGAACATCGCCCATTGCCGCTCCTCGGCGGGGGGGACACCGGCCACGGGTTCGCCGGACGGGGGCGGAACGACGGATTCGGGTGGAACGCTCATGCGCATCTCCTACAAAGTCGGAACGTGCGGCAATGGTTCGCCGGCCAGTCGCCGGTGCTGCCGATGCTAGCAAGCTTCCACACGTCCTGGCGAAAGAATCTGCGGCATATGCGGAAACAATCCCGATCAGCGTAGGGATCCAGCCGCCGGATGCCCCTCCCCCGTCGGCAACCTTGTGGTCCCCTGCGGGTGACAAGGCGGCGCGGACAGGGCGTGAGCGTCCTGCCGGGCGCCGCCACGTCGGACGCGGCCCGGATCCTCCCAGTCCATCTCCCCGACAGGGGAAGCCCCGGGGCCGATCGGGTGCCAGCAAGGCACGGACGGAGGCATTTGTCATGTCGCAGTGCAACTAGGCGCGGCAAGTGGATCGGTTACCCTTGCCCGGTTGTGATCCATTCAGGGTCCTTCTGCGCCGGCACGTGCCTGCACGTCGCCACGGTCTGAACCACGTACGGAAAACCTATGGCAACCCAGAATCCGCCAGTTTCGAAGACCCGCTCCTTCAGCACCGTATTCCTGATCGAAATGTGGGAGCGTTTCGGTTACTACGGCATGCAGGCGCTCATCGTCTACTACATGGTGCAGCGGCTGGGCTTCACCGACGATCGCGCCAACCTGACCTGGAGCGCGGCTGCCGCGCTGATCTATGTGGCCCCGGCCATCGGCGGCTGGATCGGCGACAAGGTGCTGGGAACCCGGCGCACCATGCTGCTGGGCGCGGTGATCCTGTCGGTCGGCTACGCACTGATGACCGTACCCACCGAGAGCGTGTGGTTCCTGTTCTGCTCGCTGGGCGTGATCGTGGTCGGCAACGGCCTGTTCAAGGCGAACGCCGGCAACCTGGTGCGCAAGATCTACGAAGGGGACGATTCGCGCATCGACAGCGCCTTCACCATCTACTACATGGCCGTGAACCTGGGCTCGATGGTGTCGATGCTGCTGACCCCGAAGATCAAGGATTACGTCAACGCCGCCTACCAGAACGAGATGGGTTGGCATGCCGCCTTCGGCGTGTGCGCCGCCGGCCTGCTGGTCGGCCTGGCCAATTACTTCGTGATGCGCAACACGATGCGCCATATCGGCTCGGAGCCCGACCAGAAGCCGGTGCAGGTCAACAAGTTGCTGGCGGTACTGGCCCTGGGCGTGGTTGCGGTGTTCGCCTCGGCGCTGGTGCTGCAGTACGAGGACGTGGCGCGGATTTTCGTCTACACCGCCGGTGTCGTGGTGCTCGGCATCTTCGCCTACCTGATCCGCAACAGCCAGCGCAATGAACGCGCCGGACTGATTGCTGCGCTGGTGCTGACCGTGCAGACGGTGTTTTTCTTCATCTTCTACCAGCAGATGTCGACCTCGCTGAACCTGTTTGCGCTGCGCAACGTGGACTGGAGCTTCGATATCTTCGGCTTTCACCTGTGGACGTGGTCGCCTGCGCAGTTCCAGGCGTTCAACCCGATCTGGATCTTCATCCTCAGCCCGGTCCTGGCCCTCATCTATACCCGCGCCGGCAAGAGCGGCAAGGATATTTCCATCGCCGCCAAGTTCGCCCTGGGCTTCGCCGCGGTGGCGGTGGGCTTCTTCATCTACAGCGCGGCCGCACATTTCACCACCTCGCCGGGCAAGACCACCTCGTGGATCATGGTGTGGGGCTACGGCTCCTCGTCGCTGGGCGAGTTGCTGGTCAGCGGCCTGGGCCTGGCGATGATCGCCCGTTACGTGCCGGCGCGGATGGGCGGCTTCATGATGGGCGCCTACTTCGTCGCCTCGGGCATTTCGCAGTATCTGGGCGGCGTGGTGGCCAACTACGCCAGCGTGCCGCAGGACGTGACCGACCCGATCCAGACCATGTCGATCTATACCAACCTGTTCTTCTGGCTGGGCGTGGCCGGCGTGATCTGCACCCTGATTGCGCTGGCCGTGCTGCCGCTGATGAAGAAACTGTCGACCGAGCATCACGCCCACAACGGTACCGACATGCCGCTTCCCACGATCGGTTCGGAGCAGTAGACCGCGCTTTTCCGTGCGACCCGCCTGGTGGCCGGTCGCACGCCTGCAGATACATCCCATGTCCCATCGTCGCCACAAGCCGCGCTCACGCATCGGCCCGTTCGCGCTGACCCGCTCCCTGGCCTGGCTCAGGCTGTCCGCCATCGCCGGACAGAGCGCCGCCGTGCTGGTCAGCGCCTGGTGGTTGAATCTGGCCATACCGCTGTTGCCGCTGCTCTCGGCGATCGGCCTGCTCGCCGTGTTTGCGGTGTTCGCCGCATGGCGCCTGAGGCAGCCATGGCCGGTGCATGTATGGGAAACGATCGGCCATATCGCGGTCGATACCGCGGTGCTGAGCTACCTGCTGTACCTCACCGGCGGCGCGACCAATCCATTCATTACCTTGTTGCTGGTGCCGATCGCACTTAGTGCCGCGGCACTTTCGGCCCGCGCCCTGCTGGCAGCGTCGCTGCTGGCCGCGCTGGCCTACCTGCTGCTGCTGTTCCAGTACGTGCCCCTGCCGCTGCATGGCGAGAACGGCTTTGCCCTGCATGTGGCCGGCATGGCGGTGAACTTCATCATCACCGCCTTGTTGCTGGGCTTTTTCATCAACCGCCTGGCGCGTGCGGTGCGCGCGCAGCAACTGGAGGCCCAGCGCGGGCGCGAACGGGCATTGCGCGACGAAGGCATCCTGGCGATCGCCACCCAGGCCGCCGGCGCCGCGCACGAGCTCAACACACCACTGTCGACCATGCGTACCCTGCTGCCGGAACTGCGCCGCGAGCACGCCGACGACGCCACTCTCGCCGAGGACCTGGAGCTGCTCGAAGAGCAGGTCGATCGTTGCCGCACGATCCTGCGCGAGATGGTCACCTTCGGCAAGGCGCAATTGTCGCAGGAACCGGAACGCATCAGCGTGGGGCGGTTCATCCGCGGTTGCCTGGAGCGTTTCCAGTTGCTGCGGCCGGAGGCCGAGCTGGACCTGGCCCTCGACGACAAGACTGCCGCGATGGCGCTGCGAACGCCGCCGGGCCTGCGTCACGCCTTGATCAACCTGCTCAACAATGCCGCAGACGCCTCGGCCGCGAACCGGTCCAATGCCGTGTCGTTGCAGATCTCCCGCGACGACAACTGGCTGCAGCTGAGCGTGTTCGACCGCGGCCCCGGTTTCGATGCCACCGACGAGCTGCGCCTGATCGGCTATTCACAGAAACAGACCGGGCTGGGCATTGGCCTGGCGCTGGCCGAGGCTACTGCCGAACGGTTGAATGGCGAGCTGGTGGTACGCAACACCGAGCACGGTGCCGAAGTATGCCTGCGCCTGCCGCTTGCGGTCATCGCCGAAACATAGGGGCGTGCAAGCCGGCGCACTTCGGGCAAGAATGGGCATTTGATCCAGCTGAAGGAACGATTGCAATGACCGAGTTGCCCCACGCCGACGCAGCACGCCCGCTGCTGCTGGTCGACGACGATGCCACTTTCTTGCGGGTGCTGGCGCGCGCGCTCAGTTCGCGCGGCTTCGAGGTCATCACCGCGGGAAATTTCGATGAGGCCCGCGCACTGACCCGGCGGCATCGCCCGCGCTACTGCGTGCTGGACCTGAAGCTGGGCGAGGAGAACGGCCTGCGCCTGATCCCCGAGCTGCACACCCTGGTGCCGGACCTGCGCGTACTGTTGCTGACCGGCTACGCCTCGATCGCCACGGCGGTGGAAGCGATCAAGCGCGGCGCCCACGACTACCTGGCCAAGCCCGTCGATGCCGATGCCGTGGTCCGCGCGCTGCTCGAGGGCGACAACGGCGTACCCGACGACAACGAGCTACCGGATGCGCCCGAGCAGCCGCTGGCCTTGCGCCGACTGGAGTGGGAACACATCCAGCGTGTCCTGACCGAGTGCGACGGCAACATCTCCGAAACCGCGCGCCGCCTCGGCATGCATCGCCGCACCCTGCAGCGCAAGCTGAGCAAGCACCCGGTGCGCGAACGGCCCGACCTCAACGACTGAGCCGCGGCAACCCCGTAGATCAGGGCACGGGGAGCGCAGCCGGTGCCGGGCAGCTCTCGCCGGGGCCAAACATCCGATCGCGCCGCCCCACCTTGCGACAACACGCCCCCTCATGCCACGCCTGCGCAAGGGCAACGACGCGAACATAGCCGGGGCCAGCCATGATTTCGTCGTGGAAATCGGCCATGCGACCTTCGTACGAGGCGGGCCGATGCCAATCCGGCGTATCCTT
>JACDJA010003324.1_pt1 | contig 10509 bp, 9 predicted proteins | sample 7449241 | NCBI WGS metagenome assembly JACDJA01 (sample SAMN14253289, study PRJNA609438) | sludge metagenome | isolation source: initial anaerobic sludge | collected 2018-12-20 | reverse complement strand
GCGGCGGCCGGTGCTTGCCCGACCAGGTGACGTGCTCCCCCTTGCGAATCTCCAGCAGCAGCTCCAGCTTTTCGGCGAACAGGTCGTCGTAATCGCGCATGTCATGGCCGAACAGCGGGAACGACTCGATGAACGAGCCGCGCCCGGCCATGATCTCCGCCCGGCCGCCGCTGATAAGGTCGAGCGTGGCGAACTGCTGGAAGACGCGCACCGGGTCGTCGGAGCTGAGGACGGAGACGGCGCTGCTGAGGCGGATGCGCGCCGTGCGGGCGGCGGCGGCGGCCAGTATCACCGCCGGGGCCGAGGCGATGAAGTCCGGCCGGTGGTGCTCGCCCAATCCGAACACGTCGAGGCCCACCTGGTCGGCCAGCTCGATCGTCTCCAGCAGGTCGCGCATGCGCTGTTCGGGGGTGATGAGCCGGCCGGTGCGCGGGTCGGGCGTCAGTTCGGCGAAGGAGTAGATGCCCAGCTCGAAGGGGCGGGGAGTGGTTGCGGATGTGTCGGTCATGCGGGGATTATGGCCCGGTATCCGGCCCCCGCGCAACCGATGTTCAGGTGCGCCGGATCGCGCCTCACTGTTATAATTGTCTCGACAGGATCGCCCGAACTAAACTTCCCATTTCCGGATCACACATTCGGACCACCCGCGAACCGAACGCCATGATACGAACGCGCCTGATTATCATCCTGCTCCTTATCCTTGCCGCGACGACGGCCGCCTGCGGCAACGCGGCCGGAGAAGCCCCGCCCGCCGCCGAGGCGACCGCGCCCCTTGTCGCCCCGACCGCCGCCCCCGCGGGCGCCAGCGCCGAAGGCATCCTCGTGCCGCTGGAGGCGGCCGATCTGGCCTTCCTGACCGGCGGCATTGTGGCCGAGCGCGTCGTGGCCGAGGGCGCGGCCGTTGGCGCGGGCGAGCCGATCATTCGGCTGGAGGATGCCGCCGTGGCCGCTGCGCTGGCCCAGGCCGAAGCCGGACTGGCCGCGGCTCGGGCGGCGCTGGCGTCGGCCCAGGCCGGGGCCGGGCTGGCGACCACGCAGCGCGGCGCGGCCGAGTCCGGGCTGGCGGCAGCCGAGGCGCAACTGGCGCTGGTGAGCGCCGGGGCGCGGCCGGAGGCGCTGCTGTCGGCCGAGCGGGAATTGGCGGCGGCCGAGGCCGGGCTGGCCGCCGCCGCCGCGGAGCGTGACGCCGCCGTCGAGGTCAGCGCCGCCCGCGTGGGCGCGGCCGAGGCCCAGCTGGCGGCCGCCTACTCGCGCCTGACCGCCCTGCAGCAGGCCCACGACACCATCCTGACCACCTGCGTCACCCTGCCCGACGGCAGCGAGGTCTGCCCGCTGCTGGGCGCGCCGGAGGAGAACGCCCGCGCCCAGGTGGCGGCGGCCGAGGCAAGCCATGCCGCGGCCCAGGCGGCGCTGGCGGAGGCGCAAGCCGGGGTCACGGCGGGCGAGCGCGCCGCGGCCGACGCGGCCGTGGCTGTGGCCGTGGCCCGGCGCGACGTGGCCGCGGCCCAACTGGCGCTGTTGCGGGTCGGGGCGCGGCCGGAGCAGATTGAACTGGCCGAGGTGGGCGTGGAGCAGGCGCAGCTGGGCGTGGAGCAGGCAGGCGTGAGCGCGAGCGAGGCGGCGGCGGGCGTGGCCCGGGCCGAGGCGGGCGTGAGCGCCGCCGAAGCGGCCGTCGATGCCGCCCGCACCGCGCTGGAGCGCCTGACGCTGGTCGCCCCGTTCGCCGGGACGGTGGCCGAGATCGATGCCGAGGTCGGCGAGTTGGTCGCGCCCGGCGCGCCGGTGGTGCGGCTGGGGTCGGCCGGCGGCTGGGCCGTGGAGACGACCGATCTGGTGGAACTGGACGTGGTCGATGTGGCCGCGGGACAGGTGGTGGCCGTCACGCTCGACGCGCTGCCGGACGAGGTGCTGCGCGGGACGGTGATCGACGTCGGCCGCGCGCCCGCGACGGTGCGCGGCGATGTGGTCTATCGCGCGCGCGTCGCCCTCGACGCCTACCCCGATCTGCCGCTGCGCTGGGGGATGACGGCCGTGGTGGATTTTGAGCCTTGATGGATCTGTATCCCCTTCCATTCATTTCCGCTATACTCCCTCTAAAGGAGACACCCATGATCAACCTCTATGACACCCACAAGCGCCACGTCGGAACCATCACCGAGGCCCAACTCCAGTTCCTCATCGACAGCATGGAGGAGGAATCGACCACCGACCAGGACTATTATCTTGACGAAGCCACGATCGATTATCTGGAGGCCCGGGGAGCCGACGCGGGACTGGTGGCCCTGCTGCGCGGCGCGCTCGGCGACCACGACGGCCGCACTGTCCGCTGGGAACGGGGGGGATGACCGGGTCGCGGATTGCGCGGCTTCATCCCTGAGAGCCGCGTCCTTCCGCGGCTAATCGGTTGCGTATGCGCGCGCGCCTTGTCACCGTTCTCGTCTTCCTCATCATCCTGACCACGCTGAGCGCCGGGGTGCCGGCCTATCTGCTGGCCCGGCGGCAACTGGAGCGGGAGGCGTGGGAGCGCGTCGACGCCACCCGCCGCGCCACCGAGTCGCTCTACGACGCCGCCCTCGGCCGCGTTGTCGATCTGACCGCGCTGCTGGGCGAGCGGCCGACGCTGCGCCGCCTCATCATCGACGGCGACCCGGCCGCCATCGAATCATACCTCGCTGCCTTCGGCGAGCAGAGCAACCTCGACCTCATCCAGGTGTGCGACGGCGACCGGGCCATCGCGGTCGTCGGCGAGGCGACCGACCTGTGCGCGGTCGCGCCCGGGGCCGGGGTGGGGCTGGTGGGCGATCGGCCGGCGCTTCTGGCCCGGCGCGCCATCCTCGACGACGACGCGAGCGACGCCGGGACGGTGGTCGCCGGCATCCGCCTCGACGCCGAGTTCCTGTCCCAACTGAGCGACAACACCGGCGTCGATCAATCCATCCTGAGCGAAGACGGCCTCGCCGCCGTCTCCACGCTGCCCGCCGGTCCTGTCCTGGTCGAGTTGACGCCCGACGGCCGGCTGATCACGGTACGCGGGTCCGGCGGCGACCAGCCGTTCTACGCCGCGCAGTTCCCGCTGCCCGGCCGGGCGTCCGGCCTCTATGCCGAGGTCGCCCTGCCGGTGGCGAGCCTCATGGAGACGGAGCGGGACGCGCTGACGATTCTGGCGGCCGGGAGCGCGCTGGTGGCGCTGGCCGGCGCGGTGGCCGGGGTGTGGTTCATCCGTCGCCTGACCGCGCCGCTGGGCGATCTGACCCACGCCGCCGAGCGCATCAGCGGCGGCGACCTGACCGCGCCCATCCCGCGCATCGCCGCCCCGCCGGAGATGGCGACGCTGTCGGCGGCACTGGAGCGCAGCCAGGGCACGATGCTGGCCGCGCTGGACGAGCGCTCCGAGGCCCGCGACTGGCTCAACACGCTGGTGCAGTCGGTCGTCGAGGGGGTCATCACCTTCGACGCCCGCGGCCGCGTCACCTTCATGAGCCAGGGCGCGGAGATCATGACCGGCTGGACGAGCGACGAGGTGGTGGGGCGGCCGATCAACGACCTGCTGCCCCCGGTCGGTGGCGGCGATGATACCTTCCTCGATCACATGCCGCCCGCCGGGGAAAAGCGCGAGATCGAGACGCGCACCCGGACGGGCAGGGCGCTGGTGCTGGCCGCCACCGGGGCGCGCATGGCTCCGCCGTCGGGCGACACGGTGCAGGTGGCGCTGGTGCTGCGCGATGTGACCGAGGAGCACGCGCTGCGCAATTTGCGCTCGTTTTTCCTGGCCAATATCTCCCATGAATTTCGCACGCCGCTGAGCACCTTGAGCGCGTCGCTGGAATTGCTGATGGAGCAGGCCGATGACCTGACGGCCGACGACATCCGCGAACTGCTGCGGCCGACGCACCTGAGCCTGCTGAGCCTGCAAACGCTGATCGACAACCTGCTGGAGAGCAGCCGCATCGAGGCGGGCATGTTCGCCTTGCGGCGGCAGGCGGTGGCGCTCGACGACGTGATCGCCGAGGCGCTGACCATCGCCCGGCCGCTGCTGGAGCGACGCGGGCAGGCGGTGGCCGTGACGGAGCCGGCCGAGCCTGTGACGGTGGCGGTCGATCGCGGGCGGATGACCCAGGTGCTGGTCAACCTGTTGTCGAACGCGTCGAAGTACAGTCCCATCGGCAAGCCCATCGACCTGTGGGTGGAGCGGCGCGAAGGGGTGCTGCGCGTGGCCGTGGCCGATCGCGGGCCGGGCATTCCGCCCGAGGATCGGGTCAACGTCTTCCGCCGCTTCGTCCGGCTCGACGAAGTGGGGCAGGAGCAGCAGGGGATGGGGCTGGGGCTTTATCTGGTCAAGAAGGTAGTGGAGGCCCACGACGGCCGCGTGGGCGTGGACGATCGGCCCGGCGGCGGGGCCGTGTTCTGGCTGGAGCTGCCCGCGTACGGCGATTCTCCGGAATCGCCTCTGTAGTCCGGCATTTCCTGAGAGGGCGATTCGTGGGAATCGCCTCTGTAGTCCGGCTTTTCTTGAAGAGAGGAGGCGATTCGGGAGAATCGCCGTACGGGGGCGAGACGCGATACAATATCCGACCATGAAGATACTCCTCGTTGAAGACGATCTCGCTCTGTCCGACGTCGTGGCCTTCACGCTGCGGCGGGCGGGCTATGAGGTGGTGGCTGCCTATGACGGGTTGGCGGCGCTGGAGCAGTTTGCCGCGGCCGCGCCCGACCTGCTGCTGCTCGACCTGAACCTGCCCCGGCTCGACGGCCTGGGCGTCTGTCGCCGCGTGCGGGCCGAGAGCGACGCGCCGATCATCATCCTCAGCGTGCGCGGCGAGGACGAGGCAGTGGTGCGCGGGCTGGAGATGGGGGCCGACGATTACATGGTGAAGCCCTTCAGCCCGACGCAGCTCGTGGCTCGCATCCGGGCGGTCATGCGCCGGACGGGCGTGCAGCCGACCCCGGCGGCGCTGGAGGGGGGCGGGCTGGCGCTCGACCGCTCGCGGAGCGAGGTGTCACGGGTCGGTCTGCCGCCGGTGCGCCTAACGGCGCTGGAACTCAAGCTGCTGGAGGCGTTGATGCGCGACCCCGGCCGCGTGCTGCCCGCCGACGCGCTCATCGCCGCCGTCTGGGGGCCGGAGGGCGGCGACCGGGCGATGCTGAAACAGCTCGTCTACCGGCTGCGCGGCAAGCTCGAGGAAGGCGACGCCCCCGACGTCATCGAGACCGTGCCGGGGATTGGGTATGCGCTGGCGGCGGACAGTGGATAGTAGATAGTGGTCGGGCAAGTCCGACCCACTGCCCACCGCCCACTGCCCACCGCCCACTGCCCACCGCCCACTACCCCCCCCTGTTACCTCCTTGTTACCACCCCGCGACCGACTCCGTTACCGCCGCCTGATATGCTTTCCTTATCAGGCGACGTATGACACTCTATCTTGATCTGAACGCATTTTCCGAGGCCAACGCCGAAAACCCGGCCGACGGCGACCTGCTGCGGCGTGTCGACCGGCGCGTGGCGACGTACTACCTGGCTATTCCACTGGCCGGGGAAGACAACCGCGTGACGGTGGCGACGGCCTGCCCCGACAACGTCGACGCGCTGCGCGTGCTGGAACGGCTGCTGCAGGCGGCCGTTGTGCCCGTGGCCGGTTCCGAGGAGGAGTTGCTGGCGGCCATCGCCCGGCTTTACCCGGAGATCGCGCCCGGCGAGGCGGCGGTCATGGCCTGGTGCGACGACCCGGCCTGGTCCGGGGCGGTCATCGACACGGCCAACGCCTTCGGCCGCGCCGCCGAGCGCCCGGTCATCATCATGGATTCCACGGCCACGGTTGATGAGGTAATTGACCGCGCCGGGTACGACTTCTCACTGCTGGTGGCGCGAGTGTCGGATGAGGCCGCACGCGAGCGGCTGGTGCGGCAATCGCCCGTTTCGCTCTTGCTGGTGCGCGGCGACTTCGCGCCCATTGATCATATGCTGGTGGCGCTGCGCGGCTACGGCTCGGACTTCGAGACGCTGGACCGGGTATACCCGATGCTGGCCCGCGAGGGAGCCGGGGCCACGGTGCTGCCGCTGTCGCAAATGGATGCGCTCCGGCCGAATAACCCCCTGGGCGGCAACCCGTCGGCCCGCCGCCACCTGCGGCGGTTCCTGGGAGAACTGGACCGGAACAACATCCACGTTGATGTCCGGTTGAGCCATGGCGATCCGGCAGGACAGATCATCGGTGAGCTGGCCCACGGGCGGTATGACCTGCTGGTGGTGGCCGCCGAGGCCGAGGGCGAGTTCGTCTGGCGCGTGCTGTCGCGCATCGAGCGCGAGGACGTGTGGCCGGGGCGGCCGGTGCTGGTCGTGAAGCCGCCGGTGATGCCTGATACGCGATACGGGAACCGGGACACGAATGAGGCGGAGCGCCGCTCGTAACCTGAGTTGCTAAAACGGCGCGCCTCAAAACCACTGAACGCGAATTGATTGGCAAGCAAAACAAAACCCGATCTGGAGAAGATTTACAGATGTTACGTTTGAGCAAATTACTGATTTTGTTGTCGGTGCTGGTTTTGTCGGTGGCGCTGGTTGCCTGTGGCGGCGGCGCGCCACCCGCGACCGAAGCGCCGGCCGGGGCGAATGACGCGGCGGCCGAATCAACCGGCGCGGCCGAGGCCCCCGCCTCCGAGGGCGAGCCGCGCACCATTGCCGTCTCAGGCGCGTTCGCGCTGTTTCCGATGATGACCGTGTGGGCCGAGCAGTATTCGGCGCTGCACCCCAATATCCGCTTCGACGTGCAGGGCGGTGGCGCGGGCAAGGGCATGACCGACGTGCTGGCCGGGGCGGTCGATATCGCCATGGTCTCGCGGGAGATCAAGCCGGAAGAGACCGGGCAGGGCGCGTTCGGCGTGCCGGTCACCATCGACGCTGTTGTGCCGACGGCCAACGCCAACAACCCCCATGTCGCCGAACTGTTGGCGACGGGCCTGACGCCCGAATCGGCCGCGGCCATCTGGATGGGCGATCAGCCGACGAAGACCTGGGGCGCGCTGCTGGGCGTCGACGCGACCGACCCGATTACCGTCTACACCCGTTCCGACGCCGCCGGCGCGGCCGAGGTGTGGGCCAAGTTCATGGGCGGCTCGGTGCAGGAAGACCTGCGGGGCACGGCCGTCAACGGCGACCCCGGTCTGGCCGAGGCCGTCCGGCAGGATACGCTGGGTATTGGCTTCAACAACATCGGCTTCGCCTATAACCTGGAGACGGGCGCGCAGCTGGATGGGCTGGTCGTCATCCCGCTCGACCTGAACGGCGACGGCGCGATCAGCGACGACGAGAGCTTCTACGATACCAAGGACGCCATCGCCGCGGCCATCGCCGCCCGCACCTTCCCCTATCCACCCGCCCGCGAGCTGTATCTGGTGACGAAGGGCGAGCCGGATGCCGACATTGTCGCCTTCTACGAGTGGGTGCTGACGGAGGGGCAGGCGCTGGTTTCCGACGCGGGATACGTCAACCTGGACGCCGGGCAGATCGAAGCTGCGCTCGGCCTGATCGGGAAATGATGCAATACGAGGGAATCGTCTTGTTCGCCTGGTCGGAGGGACGCTAAAGAAGAAGCCCGAACGGCCCACAATGCCGTTCGGGCTTGCGGCGCGTGAAAACGGAGAACGCACCACAGGAAAAGGAGAATGCCATGGAAATTACACGACCGGACTCGATCAACCTGAAATCCGACAGCGCGATGCCCTTGCCGGCCGCGCCCGATTTCCACCGGCCGCGCGGCCGGGTTCGCGCCGTCAAGAATGTCGTTGCCCGGCGCGTCCTGTCTATAACGGCCGTGCTGCTCATCCTGCTGCTGGCGCTCATCGGCGCGGTGCTTGTCAGCGAGGCCATGCCCATCCTGCGGCAAGCGTCGCTGATCGAGCTGTTGACGTCGCAGGAGTGGCATCCCACCCAATTGGCTTTCGGCTTGCTGCCGTTCATCGCCGGGAGCTTCATTGTGACATGTTTCGCCATGCTGCTGGGGGTTGTGCCGGCCGTGCTCAGCGGCATCTATCTGGCCGAGTATACGTCGTCGCGGCGGCGGTCGATGGTGAAGCCGATCGTCGATCTGCTGGCGGGCATTCCGTCGGTGGTCTATGGCTTGTGGGGTGTGCTGTTCGTCGTGCCGCTCATCCGCGAGGTCATCGCCCCCGCGCTGGGCGGCGCGCTGGGGACGCGCTTCCCGCTCTTCGCCGTCACAAACCCAAGCGGCTACAGCGTGCTGGCCGGGGCCATTGTCCTGGCGATTATGGTCTTCCCGCTCATTGTGGCCGTCACCGACGAGGTGCTGCGCAACATTCCCGCGCAGTTGCGCGAATCGGGGCTGGCGCTGGGGGCCACGCGCTGGGAGACGACCTGGCTGGTGGTGCGCCGCGCCGGGCTGCCGGGCATCGCCGCGGCCGTCGTGCTGGCCTTCTCGCGGGCCTTCGGCGAGACGCTGGCGATCATGATGGTCATCGGCAACACACCGATCATCCCGCGCTCGATCTTCGACGCCGCCTACCCGCTGCCGGCGCTCATCGCCAATGCCTATAGCGAGATGATGTCCATCCCGCTCTATCAGTCGGCTCTCATGCTGGCGGCGCTGGTGCTGTTGTGCGTGGTGCTGTTCTTCAACATCATCGCCCGGCGGGTGATCGTGCGGCTGGGAGCGAAAGCGTAGGTGGATGACGGACGACGGGCCACAGACCACAGACAACAGACCACGGACCACGGACAACAGATCGCGGATCGTCGTCCAATCAAAAGGAAAGCCATGAACCGAAACAAGCGACGCAAATTGATCGATAAATCCATGCGCTGGGTGTTGCGGCTGTCCATTGCCGCCGCCGCGGCCGTGCTGCTGCTCATTCTGGGCATCATCGCCTGGCGCGGCATCGGCGGCATGAGTTGGGACATGATCACCAAGGCTCCCGAGGGCAGCTTCTATCTCGGCGGCGGCGGCGGCGTGCTCAACGCCATCCTCGGCTCGCTGGCGCTGGCCACCGGGGCCACGCTGCTGGCGAGCCTCATCGCCGTGCCGGTGGTGCTCTACATCCACACCTACGCCGGGCGAAGCCGTCTGGCGAACATGCTGCGGCTGGCGCTCGACGTGATGTGGGGCATCCCCAGCATTGTCTATGGCGCGTTCGGCTTCTCGCTGATGCTGCTGGTGGGCATGCGCGCCTCGCTGGGCGCGGGGATCGTGACGGTGGCCTTCGTGGCCCTGCCCATTCTGGCCCGCACGTTCGACGAAGTGCTGATGCTGACGCCGAAGGAGTTGCGCGAATCGACGCTGGCGCTGGGCACGACGCGCTTCGAGCTGCTGGGTATGTTGCTGCGGCAATCGCTGCCGGGGCTGCTGACGGCCATACTGCTGGCTTTCGGCCGGGCCATCGGCGACGGCGCGGCGGTCATGTTCACTGCCGGCTATACCGACCGGCTGCCGTCGGGCCTGACGGAGCCGGTGGCGACGTTGCCGCTGGCGATCTTCTTCCAGCTGAGCGCGCCGTTCCAGTCGGTGCAGGAGCGGGCCTACGCCTCGGCCCTGATCCTGACGGTCATCATCCTCGGCGTCAGCTTTCTGGGGCAATATACCTCGCGGAAGCTCGGCCGCAATGTCATCAGATAATGACGAATGACGAATTACGAATTACGAATGAAGAACGCGCTTCCGAACTCGTATCTCGTATTTCGTATCTCGTATCCGGAGAAACCCTATGCAACACACGCTCGCCACACGAAACCTGAACGTCTGGTATGAGGCGCAACACGCGCTCAAAAATATCTCCATCGACCTGCCCATTCACCGGATCACGGCCATCATCGGGCCGTCGGGCTGCGGCAAGTCCACCTTCCTGAAGAGCCTGAACCGGCTGCTGGAACTCAACGAGGCCGTGCGCGTCGAGGGCCAGGTGCTGCTGGACGGGGAAAATATCTACGCGCCGGGCGTGGACGTTACGGACGTTCGCACCCGCATCGGGATGCTGGCCCAGAAGCCGTTTCCGCTGCCCATGTCGATCTACGACAACGTGGCCTACGGCATGAAAATCCACGGCATGGGCGGCCGCGGGCCGCAAAACGGCAAGATGTCCGACGGCGTGGAGAAGTCGCTGCGGGCCGTCGGTCTGTGGAACGAGGTTTCCGACCGGCTGAAGGCTCCGGCCACCGGCCTGTCGGGTGGCCAGCAGCAACGCCTCTGTCTGGCGCGGGCCATCGCCGTGGAGCCGGACATATTGCTGTGCGACGAATCGACCGCCTCGCTCGACCCCATCGCCGCGCAGGGTATCGAGTCGCTGCTGCTGGAGTTGCGCGGCCGGTATACGCTGGTCATCGTGACCCACAACATTGCCCAGGCGCGGCGGCTGGCCGACTACGTGATGTTCATGTGGCTGGGTGAACTGGTGGAGCACGGCCCGGCCCCGGCGTTCTTCAACGAGCCGAAAGAAAAGCTGACACAGGAGTATCTGGCGCGGCGGATCGGGTAGAAGAGTAGAAAAGAGGAAGACCGGGAGATT
>JACDJA010003319.1_pt1 | contig 10526 bp, 20 predicted proteins | sample 7449241 | NCBI WGS metagenome assembly JACDJA01 (sample SAMN14253289, study PRJNA609438) | sludge metagenome | isolation source: initial anaerobic sludge | collected 2018-12-20 | reverse complement strand
CTTCAGAACCCGCAGGACGCGAAAGCAGCGGCGGCGCTGGACTGGCTGAAGGCTCGCGGACTCCGCGCGACTACCATAGAACGCGCGCTGCTGGGCTGGAACCCGACATGGCGCGAAGTGCTACCAGGCCAAAAGCTACCACCAGGAATTGTTATTCCAGCGCTTGCGGACGGTTCGCTATGGTATGTTAAGGCACGCCTTCCCAAGCGCGAAGCGGCGCGGCTGGGCGACAAATATTTATCGCTCGCCGGTTCGCGGACGGCTTCGCTATATAACGCGGACGCGCTGCTGGGCGCTCGCGTCGCCATTGCCACCGAAGGCGAGTTTGACGCGCTGCTGTTATCTCAGTTCTTCGGTTCGGCCGAACTTGCGGTGGTGACAATGGGAAGCGCGAGCGCGACGCCTTCGCCGCGCTGGAAGTCCTTCCTGGCCTGGCTGGACAAACTGCTGGTGGTTATGGACGCGGACGACGCCGGCGAAAAAGCGAAGAATAAATGGCGCGGCGTTGTCCAGTGGCTTCAGGTAGTGGAACCACCGAACTCGCCAGGCAAGGACATTACAGACTGGTGGCAGAACGGCGCAAATCTTCGCGCCTGGCTGGAACCTTATCTGGCGACGCCTGCGCCGGACAAACTCCGCGCAGACGACATTCTGGCGAAAACTTCGGCGCAGAACGCATTACAGGACGCGCAATATGGCGAAAGGTGACACGCTGCTGGTGGTGGCACGCGGCGACGGCTGGGCGCTGGCCTGGCCGCGCGCGGAGTGGGAAGCGCTGGACGACGAAGAACAGCGCCAGGTGATAGCACGCCAAACGGCGCTACTGTCGCATAATGTCCCACAGAATAAGCCACGCCCAGCGCGAACTGGCAGGGGTAAGGGTAGGTCCTTATCTGCGCCGCGCGAAGTAAATACCGCAGCAGTGGCTACGCGCGCGCGGCCGCGAATTTAGCAAGGGGGGTATGGAACAGGACATGGAAGACAAGCGACTAACAGGAAAGCAACAGAAAGCGCTGGACGCGCTGCTGGACGGCGCGAACGTCCAGACGGCCGCGACGCTCGCCGGCGTCAACAGGAAGACGCTTTCGCGGTGGCTCGCCCATGACGTCACGTTCTGGAAAGCCTACCAGCTGAACAGCCGCGCGAGCCTTCAGCTTGCCGCGCGTCGTCTTACCAACAAAATGGACGGCGCGGTGGAACTGCTGGGCGACGTCATGGCAGACGACGAAGCGCCGGCCGGCGTTCGCCTTCGCGCGGCGCAGTTGACGCTGGACGGCGCGCTGCGCCTGCTGGAAGCGGTGGACATTATAGAACGGCTGGACGCGCTGGAAGCCAGGCTGGAACATGTCTAACACGGCCGCGCGGCTGCTGCGCGCAGAACAGGAAAGCCACCAGCGCGCGGTGGAAGAACTCGCGCGACGGCGCGGCGTCCTGCGGTGGGTATGCTACGCGAGCGACGCAGAACCCGATCCGAACTATCCTGGCTACTGGCGTAGTGAAACATTCGATTTACTCGCCGGCTTGCCGTCTCCGCTTATTCAGCGCGGCATGGAAGCGATAGGTTACGAGTGGGACATACAACCCGATCCGAACCATGACGAAGCATAAAGCAGCCATACGACGCCTTCAGCGCGAGCTGGAAAAACGCGCGCCGGCCGAACCGGTGGTGCTTCGCGTCATGTGGCATGACGAAGCCACCGGCGAAGACGAACTGGCGTATACCATGACGCTGGACGGCCGCGCGCAGCAGGTTATACAACTCCGCTGGCCTGAAGACGAAGAACCGGCGCGCGACGTTGCGCCAGAACGCGCGTAAACCTTGCCACATGGCAAACTATACCTGTTATTCATGCTACGTTCGTCCTGGCGTGAATTCTAACGCCCAGCGCGGCGCTGGTGGACTATGAACGGCAAAACGACACTAAAACGTCTGGAACGGCTACGCCGGCGACTTGACGAAGACGCCCAGCAGGACGACTTCGCGCCTATTCCAGTCCGCTACTATGAACTGAACGAAGACGGCCGGCGCGTCTATATTGAACCGGGCGGCGAAGGCGAACTGGCGATAGAAGAATGGGCGCGGCAACTGGTAGCCAGGGGACGCGCTGGTGGCTTATGAATGGCAAGACGACACTAAAACGTCTGGAACGGCGCGCCAGGCTCGCCCAGCAGAAAGCGCAGGACGACGCGCAGCGCATAAGAACGATAGAAGTATGGGACGAAGACAGGCTGCTGGAAGTGATAACGCTGGGCAGGCCTGCGCCAAAAGTGATCGCTGTTGTGAATGTAGATTTAGATAGGGTATAGCGGCGTTCAGGTACTTTCGCAGGCTATCCCGTCTTCGTCCGCGTCCAGTCTATGCGGGTCTGGTGGTAGCGCGGCGAAGTCCTTATAGGGTATCTCTGGACAGTCCAGATCGGGCGGTGGTGGTGGTAGGCAGACAGTAGGGTAAGCCGGTTCACACTCGCCGGCCGGACGGCTGCCACCGGCGACGAATGGGACGAAGGCGCGCCAGTCTTCAGCACTCGCCGCGCTCGCAACATTCACCACCACCACCACGCCCAGCAGCAGAACCAACAGACGACACGCTCGCGGCCGCATGGCGCTATTCCTGCGAACGGCTGCCACCACTGAATAGACGCTGCCAGAATGACGGCGGCCGGCCGGCGAGCATGTCGCGTTCGCCTTCAGCGCGAGCCGCGCGGCCGGTGGCGTCCATTAGCTTGTCTTCCAACTCCGCGACACGTTCGCGCAAGTAGTCACGTTCGGCGCTGGTGGCTTTCAGTTCGCCTTCGGTGGCTTCCAACTGTCGCGCCGTGTCCATATACAGCGCTAACTGAACGCGCGCTGGTGGCTCGCTTTCGCCCGTTGCCGCGTCCAGTGGCGACACGCCCAGCGCTTCGTCGCGCGCGGCTGCTTCCATACGTTCGTCCAGTTCTGCGCGTATGTCGGCTATCTTCTTACCTTCGCGGCGCGCCTTCGCAATTGTGGCGAACACCAGCACGTCATGGGGATTGAACACGCGCGGCTGGCCATATCCCTTAACGCCTGGCGGCGTCGTGATCCACTGACTAAACTCCGCTTCCCATTTACGAAGCGCGCCCACAGACACGCCCAGACGTTCGGACAATTCAGCGCGGGTTAGTTCCAGTTCGTCGTCCATAGCTTGTTACGCTGTTACATACCAGTAGCAGACTCTTGTCCTGTTTACTTGTCACTATTGCCACCACTGCTAAAAAGGCTTAGAATGGTTGCTATAAAAGCGAACGCTGCTACTGCGCTAACAGTAACAGCGTTCTGACAGACACGCCAGTGGTGCTGGCGGGTGCTGCTGGAAGGCAATAATAGCACGCTCGCGCCGCTGGTACATATATCAGCGGCGTTTGTTTTGTGTCTGGGCAGACTCCGCAAAGACAACAAAATGGAGTGTGTATTGTGGAAGATAAGGGATTCGATCTAAGTGGCGAAGCGTCGCGCGGCACAATGGGAACGGCCGCTAGTTGGCTGGGCTGGCTGCTGCTGGGCGCGCTTGCGGTGGTGACTGCCGTCCATGCTATTACATTAGTTCAGGCGCATACCCACCTATCGGCTGAAGGCGGCGACGTGTTCGCCATTGTACGTATAGGCGGCGTCGTCCTGGTGGAATTGTTCGCGGTGGTGACGGCGATCCTGCTTGCGACGCATAAGCTACGCGCGCGCCAGAAGCCGGCGGCTATGGCGGTGGAAGCAACGTGGTTCATTTTTGCGGCGGTCAATCTGATTAGTTCCTTCGCGGTGGAAGCCGGCGGCGAGCTACCCAAGTTCGTTGCTACGTGGATCACCTATGGCTTACCCGTGTCTGCGCTGGTGATAGGCGCGCTGTTCTACTTGACCTTGCGACTTGACCCGGACGCGGCGCGCGCGGACGAAGAAGCTGAGACAGTGGAAATGTTCGCGCGAGTCCGACACGCCGCGCGGCAAGAAGTCCTGGTAAGCCCACAGATGAAAGCGACTATCAGACAGGCTGAATGGATGCGACTGCCGGCGGTGGTGGGTAGACAAATGAACCTAACGCAGCGCCAGATTGACCACCTAACCCGACAAGCGCCGGAACTGCTGGACTTGAACGGCGACGGCCGCGCGGACATTCACGAACACCACCCAACGGCGAGCGCGAACGGCTCGCGCCCTACTCCGCAGCCGGACGGCCACAGATAGCCACCGGCGAAGGTTCCATAACGACGCGCTGCGCCCACTGTGGACGATCCATGTATCCCGGCCGGGCGCGGCGTCGCGTCTATTGTTCGGCGTCATGTCGCCAAGCGGCATACAGGACACGGCGCGAGCCGGTGGACTGAACTAAGGGAGTGATTTATGGAACGGCAAGTATTGATATGGATGATCGGTATGATCCTGCTGGGCTTCGCGTTCGCTTTTACTATCGGACTGCTGGCCAATGACAAAGGCATGGTAACGGGCGCGCTCGCCGCTGCTGCTGGTGGCCTGCTGGCTGCGCCATTTGTCGCGCGCCAGTGGCGACGCTGAAGGCAAGCCGGACAGACGAACGCCAGGGCTTCTTCGCGGCAAGTCCTGGCGTTCATGTTACGGTTCATTCAGCGTAACAAGCGACGCATACGGTAGCAGGCATATTGACAAGCTGGACAGCGTTCTGTTATACTTAGGTTACACAACTATGCTGGAAGTGTAACCATAAATAGGACAAAAACAGCCATGACGAACGCATTAACCACCACCACCACCAGCCAACTAGCGCCCAGCAGCGCGGCCGCAATCGACGGCGCTATAACCATGTGGGCGCAGTCCACCACCCGCGAAGGTGACAGAATGGCCGATCTACTGCGCGACAAGTCGCGACTGGTTCAGCACTTCTTCGCCTTCGTCCAGTTACAGCCGCAACAGGTTCAGCCGCAAGACGTTCAGCGCTGGCTGGGCGAGCTGCGCGAGCGCGGCATACCCACCACGAACGCGGCCGGCGAGCTGGTGGACGGCGAACCGTTCAGCGCGGCGAGCGTCTACGCGGCCGCGTCGCGCGTGTCCAGCTTCTACAAATGGCTCGCGAAGGACGAACGGCTGAAGGGGATAGCTAACCCGGTGGAACTGGCGCGGCCGTCTTCGCCGCGAGCCTACGAAGGAAGCCAGGCGCTAACGGACGACGAACTGGACGTGCTGCTGGGAGTGGTAAAGGCGAACGCCGATAGCGGCAATTTAACGGCAAAACGCGACTACGCGCTGCTGCTGTTCTACGTCCTAACCGGCCACCGGCGCGAAGAAGTGATACGTCTGACATGGGGGAACCTGAAGAAGAACGGCGCGCTAACCGTTCGTTTCCTGAATAAAGGCGGCGACTATACCAGCGAAGAAGTGAACCTGGCCTGCTGGGAAGCGCTGGTGGACTATCTGGACGCGGCCGGCCGGCTGGACAGCATGACGCCGGACTCGCCGCTATGGGTAGGGCATGATCGCGCCGGGCAAGCGGCCGCGTCGCTGTCGTCCCACGCCTTCGCCAAAAACCTAAAACGCTACGCCAGGCTCGCCGGACTGGACGCGATCCACGTTCACAAGATACGCCATACCTTCGCGCGACTGGTGGGCGAAGACGAAGGCGACTTGACGAAGGTACAGCACGCGCTGGGACATAAGAACCTGGCCACCACTCGCGTATACTTGCCGCGAGTGACGACGAAGCGCGACACATTCAGCGACGCCATAGCGCGCCGGTTTAATCTGAACGGCGAAGGGTAGGGGGGTATGAAACTGAACAGACAGACAAAGCGGAGTATGAAAAGAGTCGCCACCGGCGCGCTTCTTTTTGCGGCCGCTGCTGCGCTTGTTCGGTTCGGCTACACTGTCGGACTGGTGATAGGCGCGGACTTGTCACTCATTGCCATGTTGATCTGCGTCACTGTCGCGGCCGCGTTAGGGATTATCCTTATAGCCACTGACAATAGGTAAAACGGTTTGACCGAACGTGATACAATTGAACGCCATGAGGGAAGTTACAACAATTGAACCAAAACATAGAACAAATGGGCACATAAAGCTTGACACTCAATTACTGAGTAAGTTATTATGAGAGACAGAAACCCGGCAATAGGGCCGGAAAGACAAAGAACGGTAGGCCATGTCAGAGGGGATGCGCGGCGAAGGCAACGGCCTTAGCTTCGCCTTCGGACATGGCTTTTTTATTGTAGGTTTGCGAAGTGGATTCTTGATATATCCAATGGGGATAGTAACAGCAGCGAGTCACTCGCCTAAAAAGGCGAACGCCGCCGGTGGACTAAACCGGCGGCGCGGTGACGGTACTAGGGGACGGGCTGAATGTCCTTTGTACATGTTCCATGATACGTATCATATCCCAAGTCGTCAAGACAAGACGGCTTTTTGGGATATGAACGCTAACGGACTAGTTTACATAAAGTACTGTTGCCATTATAACACGGCTCGCGCAAGGTGTAAACAATGGCAACGGATAGAACCCTCACCGATATTGTAGAACAGAATAAGCGAGAGACGGCCGAACAGCGCCGGCGCGAACGCGCGCTGGTGGACAGCGGAGTGGCGTCCGAACTGGACTTAGTGCTGCGCGGACTGCCTTATGCTGATAGCGTTCTAAGACATGCCACCGGCGAACTGGCGAACCTGCGCGACGTTCTGGTGGCGGCCGAACCTGGCGTACCGCGTCAACTCGCCGCGCTGAACTGGCTTAACGATGCCGGCGACGAACTGACAGCGCGCTATACGGCCTATGAACTTGTTATGGCTTCGCGCGATCCGCGACGCGAAGCCATCCGGCGCGAACGCGACTTCTTCGCAAAGACGGCCGCAGAACCTGCGCTGGTGGACGACGCCGGCGACAGTGTGCCACTCCCTAAATACACCCCGCAGACGTTCATAACCACACTAACCAAGCGCCAGGATGCCGGCCGGACGACAGAATGGACTTCCCTATGTCCCATGACGAAGGACTGGAAGGTGGACGCGGTCGCGTTTGGGAAGCGAGTAGATCGCCTGGTAAACCAACTCCGCGAAGAACAGGCAGACGGCGCGACGTTCTACACGGCCACCACAGACGCGGCCGGCTGGGAAGTCCTGCGCGAGCGGTGGAAGAAACGCGCCCAGCGCGGCGGCGAGCCGGTTCGCTGGGCGAAGCTACCACAAGACGACGGCCGCGTGATCGTCTTCCATGACTGCCACCAGGACGCCGGCGACGCGGCCGAACTGACCGGCGACGCGGCCGAACTTCGCCGGTTCGTCTTCCCACTGCTGCGGACGCCTGAAGGGGCAAAGACGGCCACCAGCGCCGGCTTCGGTGGATGCTATCAGGGCGCGCGTGGCGACGGCAGGCGGCGACAGGCGCAGCGCGAAGGCGCGACGGTGGATGTAGTAGGCCAGTTCGTTACGTCCGGCGCTGGTGGGCTTCTAAGGGCTGCGCGAGTGTTGGGGATTGAACTCAGTAAGGGGCTGCGCGGCCAGCGCGAACTGGAACACGAAGACGCAGTGGTGGCGATGCTGGAGGCGGGCTTCCGCCTATTGCCGCGCCATGTCCACCAGGCCGGACTTAGTGGCCTACTGGAAGCCTTCGTACTCGCCGCAGAACCACCAGAAGAAGAAGTGTCCCGTATAAGTCACAATATAGAAGACTCTGCTATTGTGACTTATACGGGACAAACGGCGCAGCAGGACGCGCTTCTGGTGGACTTCTGGCCACCTGGCAAAGGCGCAAAGACGGCCGAACCCCCGCCGATCTACTTACTAGGCGGTGGATCATGGTAACAGTAGAACTTCCAGAACTGGTTCAGCAGGACTTAGGCGCACCGGCGCGGACGCGAGCGCGTGAATACTGGTGGAAATGCCCATTCCATGACGACGGCTCGCCCAGCTTCCAAGTGGACTACTACGAAGCGCGCCAGAAGTGGCGCTGGAAGTGTTGGGGCTGCGAACGAACCGGCGACGCCCAGGACTGGCTGGTGGACTATCGCGGCATGTCCACCGGCGACGCCTGGCGAGCGCTGAACGGCGACGGCGCGGCCGAACTACCGAAGACGGCAAAACCGGCGCGCCAGGTGGCCTTCAGCGAACCACCGGCGCACGAGTGGCAGGACGCAGCGCTGGACGCTGTTCTGGACTGCGCGGCCGAACTTCAGAACCCGCAGGACGCGAAGGCGGCGGCAGCGCTGGACTGGCTGAAGGCTCGCGGACTGCGGCCGGCGACAATAGAACGCGCCATGCTGGGATGGAACCCGATCTGGCGCGAAGTTCGGCCGGGTCAAAAGTTGCCACCAGGTATCATCATTCCAGCGCTCGCGGACAATGCGCTGTGGTATGTGAAGGCGCGACTACCTAAACGCGACGCGACGCGACTGGGCGACAAGTATCTGACGCTCGCCGGCTCGCGGACGGCTTCGCTATATGGCGCGGACTCCCTGCTGGGCGCTCATCTCGCCATTGCCACCGAAGGCGAGTTTGACGCGCTGCTGCTGTCTCAGTTCTTCGGTTCGGCCGAACTCGCGGTGGTTACGATGGGAAGCGCCGGTGCTTTACCTTCGCCCCGGTGGAAGTCTCACCTGGCCTGGCTGGACAAGCTACTGGTGGTTATGGACGCGGACGACGCTGGCGCGAAGGCTCGCGAGCGGTGGCAGAGCGTTGTCCAGTGGCTTCAGGTTATAAATCCGCCGAACGTGCCAGGTAAGGACGTGACGGACTGGTGGAAGAACGGCGTAAACCTTCGCGACTGGCTGGAACCTTACCTGGCGACGCCTGCGCCGGACAAAGCACTCGCGGACGACATTCTGGCGCGAACTTCAGCGCAGAACGCATTACAGGACGCGCCGGCCGAACAGCGCGAGCTGGTGGGAGTAGTAAATAGGTGGCAAAACACGACGGCTTAGTGGTGGTGGCTCGCGGCGACGGCTGGGCGCTGGCCTGGCCGCGCGACAAGTGGAACCGATTAACGGCCGCGCAGCAGCAGGACGTGATCGACGGCCAGACGGCGCTATTGTCGCAAAACGTCCCACAGAACAGGACACGGCGCGGACATAGGAGTGGTGTATGGACGAACCTAAACAGCTAACAGGTAAAAAGGTGAAGGCGCTGGAAGCGCTTCTGGAAGGCGCGAACATTCAGGACGCGGCCGCTGTCGCCGGCGTCAATCGCAAGACGTTAAGCCGCTGGCTGAGTTACGATCTGGAATTCTGGAAGGCTTACCAGGTACATTCCAACGGCGCGCTTCAGCTCGCCGCGCGGCGACTAACGGGTAAGCTGGACGGCGCGGTGGAACTGCTGGGCGAAGTTATGGATGACACGAACGCGCCCGCCGGCGTTCGCCTTCGCGCCGCGCAGCTGGTGGTGGACGGCTCGCTGCGCTTGCTGGAAGCGGCCGATTTTGCCGAACGGCTCGCCGCGTTGGAAGCCAGGCTGGAACATGTCTAGGACGGCCGCGCGATTGACTCGCGCAGAACAGAACGGCCACCAGCGCGTACTAGCCGAACTCGCGAAGCGGCGCGGCGTTCTGCGCTGGGTATGCTATGCGAGCGACGCAGAACCCGATCCGAACGCGCGCGGCTGCTGGCGTAGTCCAACTTATGAACTATTCCTAAGTGTCCCTGACTCGCTGCTGGAACAGGCAGTGGTAGCTATCGGCTATGAGTTTGGCATAGAACCCGATCCGAACCATGACGACGAACAGGACTAAACTGGAACGCCTTCAGCGCGAGCTGGACAGACGCGCGCCGCGCGAACCGGTGGTTATTCATATGTCATGGGCGGACGACTGGCCAGACGGCGAAGTGGTGATAGACGGTAAAGGCTCGCGGGTTATTCGACTTCGCTGGCCTGAAGACAAAGACGACAAAGAACCGACGCGCCAGGATGCCCCATAACGCGCGTAAGCCTTGCCACATGGCAAACTATACCTGTTATGGCTGTTACGCGCGTCCTGCGCGAAGTGGCGAACTTCTGGTGATCTTCTGGTGACGTATGAACGGCAAAGCAACACTGAAGCGACTGGAAGGACTCGCGCAGCGACGGCCGCAGGACGCCTTCGCGGAGTATGAACGGGCGAAGCTGGACGCCATGACGGACGAAGAACTCGCGCGCAATCTTGCGGTAATGGAACGGGCGCTGGAACTACTCCGCGCGGCCGGGGCCAAACTATGAGACAGCAGATCGCACAATTAAAACGTCTTCGGCGTGAACTGGAATGGCGACAGCAGGCGCACGAAGGGCGGCCGCAAATTGAGGTTATAGAAGTCTGGTGCGAAGGCGAACTAAAAGAAGTTATGCCGCTGGGCGCGAAGGTGATCGCTGTTGATAGAGTCTAGACGCCCCTACCCTGACATACTACGAACCCGGCGAACTTCCACCACTCCCACCGAACAGGCGACGCCAGAATGACGGCTCGCGGCCGGCGAGCATGTCGCGTTCGCCTTCAGCTCGCGCGGCGCGGCGTTCGGCGTCCACCAGCTTGTCTTCCAACTCCGCGAGCCGTTCGCGCAGATAGTCGCGTTCGCCGGTGGTGGCCTTCAGTT
>JACDJA010003318.1_pt1 | contig 10530 bp, 6 predicted proteins | sample 7449241 | NCBI WGS metagenome assembly JACDJA01 (sample SAMN14253289, study PRJNA609438) | sludge metagenome | isolation source: initial anaerobic sludge | collected 2018-12-20 | reverse complement strand
AAGAATCTATGCATCTGCTTTTTTCCCTTTCAGCTTTCAGCTTTCAGCTTTCAGCTTTCAGCTTTCAGCTTTCAGCTTTCAGCTTTCAGCTTTCAGCTTTGTACAACTGCTGCCTGCTGCCTGCTGCCTGCTGCCTAATGCCTGCTGCCTGCTGCCTAATGCCTAATGCCACCCTTTCGCTATGCAATTAACATTCCTGTTCTCAATGATTTATGCCTTTTTTATGCAGCCCTCGATGCCAGACACGAGAGATGTTGCACCATCCGTACCTCCGGTGCCGGCCCATTCAAATACCGATATCGTTCAGTACGATGGGGAAGGGGGAATTGTGCGCTTTGATAGGGAAAAACGGAATGTGTATCTGCTGTTTTCAGCCGATGAGCATTTTGAGGGAGCATCACATATTCTGGAAGTGCTGAATTCGAAAGATGTAAAGGCTTCCTTTTTTCTCACGGGCAACTGCTTGCGAAACAAAGCAAATGCAAAGATTATTCAACGTATCGTGGATGAGGGGCACTATCTGGGCCCACATTCGGATGCGCATTTGCTGTACAACGATTGGGTGGTGCGCGACTCATTGCTGGTAAGCAAAGCGTTGTTCACCACCGACCTACAGCACAATATGGCAGCCCTCAAACCTTATGGGGTTGACCTTTCCACGGTTACCTGGTTTTTACCGCCCTACGAGTGGTACAATAAGCAGATTGTAAACTGGAGCGAAAATCTGGGCTTGAGGCTTATCTCGTTTACTCCAGGCATTGGAACCAACGCCGATTACACAACCCCTGAGATGAAAAACTATCGCAGCTCAGAAACCATCTTAAATGGATTGTGGAAATACGAAGAGACCCATCCTTATGGTTTGAATGGTGCTCTTATTTTGATTCATCCCGGGGTGCATCCCCACAGGACGGATAAGTTGTATCTTCATTTAGGTGAAATAATTGATGAGATGTGGGAGCGGGGTTATGAGCCGGAAAGAGTGCGCCAGGACGAATAGAATACTTTAAGGATGCCAAAACCAGATACTTGAATTACATGAGTATATAAACGAGATAAGATCGGAAATCCTGAATGTTGAGTTCCAGAATAAGAGAAATATAGAGTTTTTACGTTTTTGGAATAATTATCAGCACGATAATAAACTAAATTTATAAACCCCACGCAGCCAAAACGCCAACCCTCAAAAAGTCCAACGCAGTTTTGTCTGTTCCCCTCAAAGACAGGACAGAGCGGCCTCAGCCAAAAACTATCTTAATTGGCCAGAAAATCGTTCAGTTTTTCAATGAACTCTGCCGAAAGGGTCTCGTCGAGACCGATGTTGTTCATTCGCTTCATGGTTTTTAATTGTTTTATTTTTTTGTTGATCTGACAAATCGTCCATCAATTGCAGGCGTATGTCGTTAATTGTGAACCCTTCAATCTGTTTTTGTTAAGCCCGCAGATACGGGCCATTTTTTTAAGATGAGCATTTATACGGCAGATGATTTATTATAACTTTGGCCCCCTGATAATTATTATTTCTTAAATTCCTATAGTACTATGAATTTGACCAAAGCTTTTAGCAATCGAAAACTCCTGCATTTTAAAAGATGGCAAAATCACGATTATTCTATATTCAACACCCTGAAAAGGGAGATAAAAATAGGCACCCTGCTTACCGTTTATTTTACCATTATGGGGTCTTTAAGTACCTTTGCACAGACCGATACCTCTCTTATATCCAATAAAATAGAGTTGGCCGAAGTAGAAGTGACGGCTTCGCGTGCGCCCAAACTCTACTCGGAGGCAGGGCGGCTTGTAACGGTGGTTACCCGCAAAGAGATTGAGGCCATGCCGGTACAGAGTCTGCAGGGTCTGTTAAAGTACGTGATGAATGTGGACGTGCGCGAGCGCGGCCCTTTGGGGGTGCAGGCCGACCTTAGTATCCGGGGGGGCTCCTTCGACCAGGTAATGGTGTTGCTCAATGGTGTGAACATCACCGATCCACAAACGGGACATCACAACTTTAACCTGCCCGTAGATATTAAAAGCATTCAGCGCATTGAGGTTTTAGAAGGGCCCGCTGCACGGGTGCATGGCCCCAATGCTTTTAGCGGGGCAGTAAATATCATTACCGCCACCACCCAAAACAACCATGTGTCGGCGCATGTTATGGGAGGCGATTATGGCCTCTGGTCCGCAGGGGGCGCCATCAATCACAATACCGGCGATGTAACACATTATGCCTCTGCCAGCCAAACAGCAGGCGACGGTTATGTAAACAATACCGATTTTAAGCGTCACAACCTTTTTTACCAGCTGCAATTCCATAAAAACCGGGAACTGCTAAATTTTCAGACCGGATACACCCGTCAGGGTTTTGGTGCCAATGCCTTCTATTCGGGCAAATATCCCGATCAGTTTGAAAATACCCGCACCTTTTTCTCTGCTTTGAGTTTTGAAACCGGCGACCTAATCCACGTTAAGCCGGTTCTATACTGGCGGCGCAATCACGACCGTTTTGAGCTGTTCCGCGACGGTAAAAATGCACCTTCCTGGTACAGCGGACACAACTACCACCTTACCGACGTGTTTGGGGGCGGACTCAATGCCACTATTTCCTGGAAACCGGGAGAAACATCTTTTGGCGGGGAGGTTCGTTCCGAGAGCGTGTGGAGCAATGTGTTGGGGCAACCTATGCTCGATACCATTGGCGTTCCCGGGGAGAAAGAGGGCCTCTTTACGCACAGTTACAGCCGAACCAATGCGTCGCTGTTTGTTGAACACAACGCCAGAGTGGGACAACTCTCCATTTCAGCCGGAATAATGGCCAATCTTAATTCGGGTCTTGATTATAGCGCAGAGTGGTTCCCCGGCATTGACCTCAGCTACTGGTTTGGCCCCTCTCTCAAATGGATTGCCAGCTATAACCGCACCTTGCGCATGCCCACCTTCACCGATCTGTTTTACTCCAGCGCCACAAATCAGGGCAACGCGCGATTAAAGCCCGAAGAGGCCTCCACCATTGAAACCGGATTCAGGTATGTCACAAATGGCCTGGAGGGGCATGTAAACGGCTTTTTCAGACGGGGGACCAACCTCATTGACTGGGGACGAACAGCGGGAGAAGTCACTCCATATACCACCTCCAACATCAACCGCATTGATGCCGTGGGTATCGAGGGAAGTCTGGTGGTGGATGTGGCTGCTTTGGTTCCGGCTGCCCCTTTGCTTCAGATGTTAAGATTTAACTACGCTTATATACAACAGGATAAGTCGCCCCGGGAGGGATACGAATCGGTTTATGTGTTGAATCACCTTAAGCATAAGTTGAGCATGAGTGTTGATCATTCACTGATAAAAAATATTACCGCCCGCTGGATGTTTCTTTATCAGGAGCGGGAAGGTTTTTTTGTAAGCTCTTCGGACCATGAAAGAGTCGATTACAAGCCGGTATGGCTTACCGACCTGAGGGTGAGCTGGCACAACGGCCCCTGGCGGGTTTATGGTGAGGCTGCCAATCTTTTTGATCGCAGCTATTTCGATATGGGCGAACTGCCCCGCCCCGGTCGCTGGATCAGGGCAGGCATAGAAGTGAATATTGGCTACTGATGCCCCATTTTACAGATTCCGGGGAGTAGTCCTTTAAATTTTAAAAATATGTTATAACTTGGTGCCGCCAAATAAACCGGTCTAATCCGGTATAGCAGCCCAAACAGTATGAGTGTGCCGACTTTTGATGTCATTCTGGTTTTTATGGTCATTGCCTTCATCCTCATCTCTCTCTATAAGGAGTTGGTGGGGGTTGCCTTCACCTTTTTTATCGCGGTGATGGTGTTGGGCATTTTTAAAATTCTTACACCTTCCGAGATACTATCGGGTTTCGCCAACGAGCAAATATCGGTGGTAATCATGCTGCTTTTGCTGGGCGACACCATCCGGAAGACTTCGGTGATTGAGATCATCTTCGAAAAAGTATTCCCCCGCAAGGTTGGTTATAAAGGATTTTTGAGCCGCATGATGTTATGGGTGGGTGGTTCATCGGCACTGCTGAACAATACCCCTCTGGTGGCCGTAATGATGCCTTATGTGCATCAATGGAGCCGGCGGCACAACATAGCCCCGTCAAAACTGCTGATTCCCCTTTCGTATGCCGCCATTCTGGGCGGTTGTGTTACCCTAATCGGTACCTCTACCAACCTCATTGTCAATGGGATGGTGATTGATCAGAACATTTTTCCGGGGATGGCACCCCTGGAGATGTTCGATTTTTTCTGGGTAGGCTTTCCCATGTTGATAATCGGCACAGCTTATCTCTATTTTTTCTCATACCGGATGTTGCCCGATCGAAAAAGTGTGATGGAAGAGTATGCCGGTGGAGAACGTAAATATCTGATAGAAGCCGTGATACGTAAGAACAGTATTTTAGTGAATAAAACGCTCGCCGAGTCGGAGATTCAGGAGATGGAGGGGATGGTGCTCTTTGAGATCATACGTGGCAGCAAGACGCTTCAATTGTTTTCGGATACGTTCAAACTCCGGGAGGGTGACCTGTTGCGGTTTGCCGGGGAGAATAAAAATGTGGTGCGTCTTCTTTCCGAGAGCCGCGGACTTACTTTGCCTACGGTGGGCATGATGTCGAAGTTGAAGCATACTCAGGTGATTGAAGTGGTGGTATCGCACAACTCAACCCTTATTACCAAAACGGTTCGCGAGGTTAATTTTCGGGGACGTTACGACGGCGCTCTTCTGGCGCTTCATCGCAACGGCGAGCGTGTGTCGGGGAAAATGGACGAGGTTAAGCTCAAGGCTGGTGATGTTTTACTGTTGCTGGTGGGTGTGGCTTTTGTAAGTCGGATGCCCAGCGAGCAGGATTTCTACCTGATATCGAAGGTGAGAGAATTTAACCGTACGGAAAAGTATAAGGTTTACATTCTGTTGGGAGGCACCCTGTTGGCCATCTTTTTGTCGGCTGTTAAGTTGGTGCCTCTTTTCATGGGACTTTTTGTGGTGCTGGTGGTAGTATCGGCTCTAAAGGTTGTATCCCCCAAAGACCTGCCCCGCAGCATCGACTTCAACCTGGCGGTGATAATTGCCCTGTCACTGGCCCTGGGCACCGCTATGATGAAAACCGGGGTGGCCAATATGATTGCCGATCTGGTGATTTCGGTTTTTTTGCCTTTTGGAAGAGTCACCCTGCTGTTTGGTATCTATTTAATCACCACCATATTGGCGGCTTACATTACCAACAAGGCTGCTGTGGCCATTGTATTTCCCGTGTCGCTCACTGCCGCGAAAATCCTTGGACTCGACCCGGAGCCTTTCGCCCTGGTGGTCTCCTTTGCTGCGGCAGCTAACTTTTTAACGCCCATTGGTTATCAAACCAACCTTATGGTTTACGGCCCGGGAAACTATAGTTTTCAGGATTTCTTTCGCATTGGCCTGCCGCTTACGGTCATCTATATGCTGGTGACGGTTACGGTATTAAGTCTGCTCTATTTTCAATAATGCCCCAGCAACCGGGCTATTTTATCCACCAGTTTATTGTTGTTTGGGTCCAGGGCATTGCCGGCTGCTTTGGCTGATAGCAAGGCTTTGCGCAGTTCAATAAAACTATTCGAGATGTTTTGAAGCGTTTGTGTTTTGTCCACCAGCTGTTGTTCCAGCAGTTCCAGCTTTTGCTTTTGCTGAGCCATCTCCCGGTCCAGGCGTGTAGCCTGCGCCGAGGCTTCGCGATACTGTTGTTTGGTGGTATTGAGTTCCAATTGCAAAGCCTGCTGACGCTCTTTGGTGAGGTTAAGTGCGAAGCGCATACTGGCGGTATCGGAGGTCAGGGCTCTTATTTTTTTATTCAATACTTCGAGAGCCGATGCACTCTCAAGACTGCTCTCTTGTTGGTTTTGAAACTGCCTGCGGGCGGTCATCAAATCCCGCTCAAGCTCTGATACCTGGTCCTTGAGTGCCTCACTTCGGGCCATCAGGTCGCTCACTTTATCCGATTTTAGGGCATCACTCTTATGCAGCTCGTACTTCATGGTTTCAAAGTCAGCCGTAGCGCTCTCAAGCTCCTTTTTTAGAGTTTTGTTTTCGGCCTGCTCGCTGGAGAGGCGCCTGGCCAGTGACTCCTTTTGGGCCGTCATGGCGTTGTATTTCTTTTTGGAAACCACACAGCCGGCGGCTATTATTGGAAGGGCAATCAGGATGATTATTTTTAGCTTCATATCGATGAGTTTCAAAAACACGTTGGTTTTTAGTACTTTTATTGCGAATTTGATTTTTGCAGGTTTCAATGTTTGTTCAAAAATAGAAAATTATGCAGTCGAAAAAAATTATTTTTGTAATTGTACTGTTTTTATGGTGGCAGGGAAATCCTCTTTTGGCTCAAAAAGGGATTATAAACGGCAGAGTGATAGATGCCTCTAACGGAGAGGCGGTGCAGTATGCCAACATCGGCCTGGTAGGCACTTATATGGGGACCGCCACCGATTTGGATGGAAATTTTGAGCTGGATGTAAAAACAGTAACCGGCGACAATGAAATTACCATTTCTGCAGTGGGTTACCGTACCCGCGTTTTAACCATCACCCGGCTAAAAGCCATCCCAAACCTGGTGGTTGAGCTGATACCTGTTACCTATGGCATTGACGAGGTGGATATAAAAGCGCCTTCGCGCATCTTTTACGGGATGTTAAGAGTAGCCGTCCGGCAAATTCCCAACAACTACCTTTCGGTACCCTATTCGGCAACCGCCCTTTACAGTGAGAGTGCACCCGGGCACCATCGCCGGTTAAACCTGCTTTATACCGATGCCGAAGGTTACCGGCAACGTAATTATACCGACGCTTTTATGAACCGCCGTTACCGGATTGAATCGGGAACCCGCGATTTTGAGGCGCTGCCTTTCGATAAAGGATTGGTTCGCATAGAAGAACTTCTGAATTTCGATGCGATGCGTAATCCCGGAAATGTATTGGATACTGCTTTCTTTGAGCATTTTGAGATATCTGAAAAGGATCGTTATGTAACTGAGGGCAGGCATGTTTTGGTTTTGCAGTTCAACTGCACCCAGCCGCAATATACCTGGAGTGGCGATGCGCTGGTAGAGGCTATGAATGGAGAGGTTCACATTGTGGAGGAGGATTTAAGCATCCTGAAAACGGTGACCCACATAACCTCTGATGGTCGTTCACGGCATGGTCGTTCATTTTTTTTGAGTGATGATATGAAGGACCCTGAGGTGGAGAAGATTGAGTATTCGGTGGAGACTTCCTACGTGCCTGTTACAGGTAAGCTGGTGCTGAAGGAAGTGATGTGGAAAAACCGTACCTTTACCAAAGGAGCTGTAGAGCCGGAGGAGGTCACCTACAGCCTGTCATTTAAGTCTATTGAGCCGGGGAAAACCGCCGTGGAAACCTTTACCCGTCACTATTACGACGATGTATCGGAAAATCCGTAGAGAAAATTCACGAATTTTCTCTACGGCTTTTCGGGTGCTGTTTTTGCCTCTTCCCAGATGGCATCCATTTGGGCCAGCGACATGTTTTTTAAATCGTGCCCCTGTTTAATGGTTTTTTGCTCCAGGTAGGTGAAACGTTTTATAAACTTTTGATTGGTGCGCTCCAGTGCATTCTCCGGATTCACACCAAAGAGCCGCGCTGCATTGATGAGTGAAAAAAAGAGGTCGCCAAACTCCTCTTCGATGGTCTGGGGAGTCCCCGTGACAATTTCCTCCTTCAGCTCATTGAGTTCTTCCTCCACCTTATCCCAAACCTGATCGCGATGTTCCCAGTCGAAGCCCACTCCCCGGGCCTTGTCCTGTATGCGGTTGGCTTTAACCATGGCCGGCAGCGAGCCGGGAACCCCCGACAATACCGAATGGTTGCCATCCTTCTCTTTGAGTTTTAGTTTTTCCCAGTTTTGTTCTACCTCGGTGGCATTCTTCACCTTCACATCGCTAAAGATGTGAGGATGACGGTATATTAGCTTTTCAACCAGGCCATCTATCACCTCTTTAATGGAAAAGGCACCCCTTTCCTCACCTATTTTGGCATAAAACACAACATGCAAAAGTAAGTCGCCCAGTTCTTTGCGAATGGCCTCGTTGGAACCTTTAAGTATGGCATCAGCCAGCTCGTAGGTCTCTTCAATGGTGAGCGTTCGCAGCGTTTCATTGGTCTGCTCGCGGTCCCAGGGACATTTAACCCTGAGTTCATCCATCACAGTTAGTAAATTTCCAAAGGCTTCGGTTTTAGCTTTTAAGAGGTGGTTTTTCATCTGTAAATAATTTGTTTCTATTGGCCGGATAGCCTGCCCCGATTTTTCATCGGGGGAACTCGCATGTGAGATTTTCATCCGTGTTTCCCGAAAATTCGGGACAAGTTGTGTTCAACGAACATGCTCGTTTCATGGTGATGTTTTTAGTTGGGATTCAAAATTAAGCAAAAGCACGCAAAACATTAACCTTAAGTGCTTCTTTATTTTTGACTGCTGAATGCCAAGTGGTTTTTACCCAACAACTTTTCAAAGATTATCCGTCATACTTAATATTGATCGTGCATGCGTTGTGCAAACCCGGAGGTTTTGTCGTAACTTGGGTAAAATTTAAGGAGACTTATGAAGATAGTTATCGCATTCAATCTTAGAACCGACGACACGGAAAACACCGCGGAACATCTCACACAGATAGATGTGGACCGGCTCTGTGAAGCATTTTCAGCACTTAAACATACCCCTGTTCCGGTGGAGGTCTCCGGGAAGCCTCAGGAGGTGATTGAGCGAATTCTGGAAGCCGATCCCGATCTGATTTTTAATGTTGCAGAGGGAACCATTGGCAGCTCAAGGGAGGCTTTTTATCCCAGTCTTTACGAACAGTTGCAAATTCCCTTTTCCGGGGGGAATGCTTCGTTGCTGCACATGAATCTGGACAAACATCTGAGCAAGACGGTGCTGGCGGCAATGGACATTAAAGTGCCCAGGGGCATACTGGTCAACCGACCCGATCAGGAGATTCCCGTCGATCTGGATTACCCTTTGATGATCAAGCCCAACTCAGAAGGCTCCAGTAAAGGAATTACGCAGGATTCGGTAGTCGAAAACGCGGAACAGGCCCGGAACCGTATCCGCCATCTGCTTCAGAAATATCCGCTGGGGGTGATCGTAGAAGAGTTTATCGTGGGAAAGGAATTGAGCGTGCCCTTTCTGGAAAGCTATCCCCGCAAACTGTTGAGCATCGTGGAGCATACCTTTGATTTAAGTAAGGTGGAGGGCAAGTATAATATTTATGATTATGAGATGAAGCAGGGTGGAGAGGCGGCCAAAGCCGTTCAGATTGTCTGTCCCGCTGCATTGACTGCCGAGGAGGAGAAAACCGTTTATCAGATGGCCAGGAATGTTTTTGATGTGATGGATTGTCCCGATCTTGGACGTGTAGACATTCGGCTGCGTGATGACGGCGTGCCTTACTTTATTGAACTGAACCCTCTGCCCAGCCTGCACCCCGATGCATCCCTGATGACAGCCGCCCGGCAGAGTGGACTGGAATTCAAGGAGGTGCTGAAGCTGATTCTTCGGTCGGCCACCCGCCGTTATCATATACCATTGCGTCAGCCGCGGCGTGCTTCACCGGCAGAGGAAGCGCTGGGTATGCCACGACCCACCGCGCGCGAGTTGGGGATATTTACAGGCCGGCTTCTCACCGGAGTCAATAATGCCATTACCGATGTTAAAGGAGTGAAGGTGGGACACACCACCCTTTTTGAAGACCAGGTGCAACTTCCGGGTGTTCCCGGCATTACCACATTGCGCAGCGGTGTTACGGCCATTCTTCCTGCCGGAGGCGCCTTTTCCAGACGACTGGTGGCCGGCGGGTTTGTACTTAACGGGGTGGGAGAGATGGCGGGTCTTACTCAGGTTTTGGAGTTGGGTTGGCTCGAAAGTCCCATTATTCTTACCAACTCTAATTCAGTGGGGCCCGCCCACACCGGGGTGGTTAACTATATGACGCGCAAATATCCCGAACTGGCCGCTGGCGAGGAAGTGGTGATGCCGGTTGTGGGCGAGGCCGACGACTCTTTCCTCAACGATCCGGTGGGGGGTGTCAATCTGGCACGCCATGTGATTCAAGCCATTGATGCAGCCAAACCCGGACCTGTTGTGCAAGGCTCTGTGGGGGCGGGTACGGGTATGATCAGTTTTGATTTTGCCGGTGGTATTGGCACCGCCTCGCGGGTATTTAACCAGGACGAGGGGCTTTTTACAGTGGGGGTGCTGGTGATGTCGAACTTCGGACGAATGCGCAACCTCACCGTTGACGGTCAGGTGGTAGGCAGAGATTTGGATGAACTATATCCCAAAGAAGGACGCAGGGAACATAAGGAAGGATCAATCATTGTGGTGGTAGCCACCGATCTGCCGCTGTTGAGCAGCCAGTTGAATCGTGTCTCCCGCCGGGCAGCCCTGGGACTGGGACGAACGGGCTCTTACGCGGCGTCTACCAGTGGTGAAATTATTATTGCTTTTAGTACCGCCAACCGGACCTCCCGGTCGGTT
>JACDJA010003316.1_pt1 | contig 10538 bp, 8 predicted proteins | sample 7449241 | NCBI WGS metagenome assembly JACDJA01 (sample SAMN14253289, study PRJNA609438) | sludge metagenome | isolation source: initial anaerobic sludge | collected 2018-12-20 | reverse complement strand
TTTTTGATAAAAACCACCGCTTATGATTTTGAGGCTCTTGCACAGGACGTTGCTCCCTTTCTCATCAACCAGGCTCATGTGAATCGGGTTAGTAATTTCAGGAAGTTTTGGGAACAGGTAGAATTGGAATAATCGGAGACTCCTATCGGTAGGATGAGGTTGGTGGCTCGTAACAGCAACCGCGAAAAGACACGAATAAAAAAAGGACTGATTGCTCAGCCCTTTTTGAAAATTATGCTTGCAGGTTTTTTTTCATCACCATGCGCATGGCGTGGTTGTAGATCAGTTGCAGGCGTTTGACGAGTTGGGGTTGTTGGCCTTGTTGTTCGTATTGTTGGATGATGCCCATCATAGTTTGCATAAACTGGTCGTTGAGTTTATCCTGGTTCTCTTTCATCATTTCAACCAGGTTATCATCGTTATCAGCTTTTAATAAGCTTTCGATAAATTGAATTTCAGCGGGTGGTTGGTTGGCTTCTTCGATCATGCTATTGAGCTGATTGAGTTTTGCGCTGCGTTCCAGATTGCCGGCGCTGCGGGCTTCTTCGAGGGCGATCTGAACCGCTTCCACAAATAACTCATTGATTTGGGTGCCATGTTTTTGTAACCCCGCTTCAATGGTTGGTTCGCTTAAAATCTTTTCGAGAACATCCTGGGCGGCTTTTAGTTCAAGCTGCATTTGTTCATCGATCTTTTTGGTGGCTTCCAGCAAAGAGTCGCGCAGGCTGCTCAGCTTTTCTTTTTCTGCATCATCGCTGCTTGTTTCAATTCGTTCTCCCATCAGTTGGAAGAATTCATAGTCCAACCCGCTGCGCACCAAGCCAATTAACGTGGAAATATACACCTCGCTGGGCGCATTCAGGAAAAGGTCCAATAATTTAGGGCGGTCGAGTCCTTGTGTGGCCGCGTTTTGAAGATCCTGCATGGCCTGTTGTGATTCGGCCATTTGGGCCTGAATGACCTGTCCAACGCTGGTTTCTTCTAGTAACTCTTGTTGGAAAACAGCCAACTGTTGGGCGGATTCTCGGTCGCCTTGCTGCATGGTGGCTTCCATCAGGCGGCTGAATAAGGCAAAAAATGCTTCGTCAATTAGGGCTTCTTCCTGTTTATAGATTTCAAGACGGGATTCTTTGGTAGGGGTGGATAACAATCTTTGGATTAACTGAAGTTTTTTCTGTTGGGCATCCAACATTTCTTTGGTGACGCCATCCGCCTCCAGAATGGTTTCCATCAAGGTCTGGTAGGTGAGCATATTGCGCGCTTGGAAGAGATAAGATTTCCGTTTCTCGGGCGCGAGGTTATCAACCGCTTTGTTGATCAATGGGCCAACCATGCGTTCCTGTTCGTTAACCGGCAGCGCAAGTTCAGCAGGGAAATAGGTCAATAAGAGTTCTTTTTCGGGGTCATGGTAAACAATCGGGGTTGGATATAAGCCCTGATAGCCGCAGGCGGGACATTGAATCATATTAGCAGAACCTCTTAATAATTTTTGTTTTGCTTGCGGATCCGTATTTAAATCGAATAATTGTTGAATGTCGGCTGTCATCGGCTGACGGCAGCGCGGACAACTTACTTGGGTAGTTGGCATGCAAAGCCTCCCTTTGTTAGGATTGTGATGATTATACCATTGTCAATTTGTGGTTTTCGATTTCTGTACTACGTGGAATGGAAAAGCAGATACGCGCCCCTTGATCGGATTCAGGATTAACCCAGATATGCCCGCCATGTGCTTCAATGATCGAACGGGTTAAGTATAAGCCTAGCCCTGCACCTTGGGTATTCTTTGCCATATCCGGTGCGCGGTAAAAGCGATCAAATATATGGGGAATATCATCATGGGCGATGCCGGGTCCCTGGTCGATGACGCAAATGATCACCATTTCTGGGCGCACTTGACCGGATATGATAATTTCACCTTCAGGTGCATATTTAATGGCGTTGGAGAGTAAATTATTCAATACCTGTTGAATGCGGTTTTCGTCAGCCAATACTACAGGAAAATCATCAGGAAAGTTGGTGAGGATGGTATGTTTTTTGGTTTGCGTGCTGAATCGCTCCGCCAGTCGCTTGGCGAGTTCCGAGATGAGGACGTCCGAGTGTTTTAAGGCCATGCCGCCGGCTTGCAAGCGCGAGGCATCTAATAGATTCTCAATTAATACGCTTAGCCGGTCGGATTCGTCCTCAATGACGGCCAGGGATTCATCGACAATCGAGCGATCCCAACGAGCATCCTCTCGGCGTAAGGTGCTGACGTATCCCTTAATCAGGGCGACCGGTGTTTTTAATTCATGGCTGATGATGGAAATGAATGTGCTTTTTAATTCTTCAGCCTGGCGAAAGCGGGTAATATCGCGGATGGTGGCGATTACGTTTAATAAAATGCCTTCCGTAGAGATAAGCGGGGCATACGTGATGCCGACCGGTAACGTGGGTTGCTCTTTTCCAATATACAGGTCGCCTTCCACATACAGGTTGGCATGGGCTGTTAAAGGCCAGCCCCCCGCGACAGCATCCTCTAAGGTTAACCCGCTTGGCGGTGCAGCCCATTTGATCACGTTCTTATGTTCCAGGCCGAGTACTTGGGTTGTATTTTGTTTGATCATCCGCTTTAAAGCGGGATTAATTCGTTCTATTTTTAGATCGGGCGTAAGGATCATCATGCCATCGGCTGCTGAATCCAGCAGGGCAAACAAGCGTTGTTTTTCCTGGCTGATCTGTGTGTATAATTGGGCGTTTTGTACAGCAACAGCGGCCTGGTTGGCAAAGCTGCTTAGCACCGCTCGGTCATTGGAAGAAAAAATCCCGGCATAACTGCGAAAGATATAAATGATGCCGATTACCGTGCTGCGAGCAACCAGGGGTAAACCGACGCCATTTAATAATCCGAAACTGCCGGAGTGGGTTAGTTCGCGAATTAACTGGGTGATATGGGCCAGCTCAACCTGCCCGGGGTGAGTTTGGTCTTCTGGAATTTGTTTCAGATAGGGTTCTAAATATTGCACCAAAGCACGGGGCAAGCCGGACCAAACTCGCACATGCCAACCCCGTGCTTCTGTTCTTAAGGCAATGAACCCAGCCTGTCCGGCCAGCATTTCAATTGAAATATTTAAAATCCGCTCTAACAGTTTATCGAGGTCTAATTCCTCAGCTAAGGCGCGCGCGATTTCTAATAAATAATCTCTTTGCCGGACACGGTAATCAGGTAACATGGTTCTATTTTACTCGTTTTCGGCCAGACTCACAGCTTCTTCAAAAATGTTTAAGCCTTCGTCAATTTGTTCTTTGGTAGTGCATAAGGGAGGTGAGATGCGAATTACACTCTTTCCACAGCCTAAGAGCAATAAACCGCGCTCAAAGGCCAGGCGTTCCACTCGGTTGCGCAGCTCATCCGCTGGTTTTTTACTGTCTCGGTCTTCTACAAAGTCTACCCCGATCATAAACCCCATGCCGCGCACATCACCCATGCAGGGATGGCGACTTTGGATTTCTTTTAGTTTTTGAAGGGTATAGGCACCGGTTTCGATGGTGTTAGCCAGATAGTGTTTTTCGATCTGATCAATCGTGGCAGCTGCTGCCACACAGGAGATCGGGTTTCCACCGTAGGTATTACCATGCGTGCCTTTCGGCCAGGTCATAATTGATTTCCTGGCAATGACGGCCCCAAATGGGATGCCGGAGGCAATCCCTTTCGCGGAGGTGACAATATCCGGCTCAACCCCAAAGTTTTCGATGGACCACCATTTACCGGTACGCCCCATACCGGCCTGGACTTCGTCCACGATCAGTAAGATACCATGTTGATCGCATAATTTCCTTAAGGCCGGGAAAAAGCCAGGTGGTGGAACAACGTAACCGCCTTCTCCTTGGATCGGTTCGACCAGAATACCGGCCACACTGTCGGGCGAATAAATTTTGTCGAGGATTTGCTCTTCGATGTAGCGCACCACTGTTTCCCCGTAATCCTCGCCAGGCAGGGATTGTAATAGGGGACGATAGGGATCCGGGAAAGGCACATGGGTGACGCCGTTCATTAGGGGGCCGAATCCTTGGTGATATTTATATTTGCTGGCTGTAAAGGTGACGGCACCAATCGTACGACCGTGGAAACCGCCCAAAAAGCCAATGAAATTATCGCGACCGCTATGATAGCGGGCTAATTTTATGGCACCCTCCACGCTCTCTGTACCGGAATTGGTCATAAAGCAAAGCGCTTCTTCTTTAAAGGGAGCAATTGCCGCTAGTTTTTCAGCGACATTTATCCAGACTTCATGATAAAAATCCGATGAGATATGCAGGAATTTTTCTGCTTGTTCTTGAATAGCTTTTACAACGGCGGGATGACTATGCCCGGTGGCAGCTACAGCTATGCCGGCAGCAAAATCCAAAAAACGATTGCCGTCGACATCCCAAACTTCGCTGCCCTTGCCATGATCCATGACAAAGGGATAGGCCCTGGGATAGGATGGTGAAATAACAGCCTTGTCGCGTTTAATTAAAGCTTCAGCCTTTGGTCCCGGGAGATTAAGGACTTTCATGTGTTTCCTCCTACATTAAAATATGGGTAACCGATTAGAAAAATCACACGTTCGGGTGGAAATGTGTGATGTGTAGCCAGCATTCAGTTGGCAAGAGATTATGAACCGGAAGAGTTTTGGATGGGCTGGCAGAACTCCGTGATCAAGAGTGCCAACGCCCCTTTAAGGCCGACATCATCCCCTAAAACTGCGGTCGTAATTTTGAGGTTATTTAAATATTGTGGCGAAATAATCGATTCCTGTAAGGCCTGGTGCATGGGTGTGAAAAGTAATTCCCCGGCCTGGGTGACGCCTCCCCCGAGGATGACAATCGAAGGATTGATGATATGCAAAAAGTTTGCAATCCCAATTCCCAAGTATTTTCCGGCCCGCGTAAACGCTTCCACGGCAAGCGGGTCTCCCTGTTGAGCCGCCATAAAAATTTCTTTTGAAGTCAAGCTGTCTTCCCGTTTTAAACGGGAATGTATGCCCGCGCTTAACTGCTGGCGAACGTAGTTGCTGATGCCGGTGCCGGAGGCATACGCTTCCAGGTGGCCGCGATGACCACAGCCACATACCGGACCGTCCGGATCAAGGGTGACATGTCCAAATTCTGCGGCCAGACCATTTTCCCCCAGTACCAAACGGTTATCTACAATTACCCCGCTGCCAATGCCGGTGCTGATGGTTAGGTACAACAAATTGCGGTGATGGATGCCCGCGCCAAATTTCCATTCCCCCAATGCAGCCATATTGGCGTCGTTACCCAGAAAGATGGGTGCCTGGAAATTATCATTTAATATTTGGCGCAGGTTTAAATTTTTCCAACCCGGGATATTGGGCGCGGCGTACACAATTCCCTTTTGTGGGTCAAGATAGCCGGGTGCGGCGACGGCGATAGCTTTGATGTGGTGGTCTTTCTTGACCTCACGGATTAAATGAATCAACCGCTCGGTTGGTGTTAACCCATCCCCCTGGGTGGGAATTTTTTTAACACTGATCCGACTTAAATCCGTTGTATGATAAGCCGCGACGCGCAGCTGGGTGCCGCCAATATCAGAAACAATATAGATTTCCATTAATCCAAATTATAGCATAGGCGGCGGTTAATTGTCACAAATAAATTAGCCCATTTACACCCATTTTACCAACGCCGCATTCCTTCATGGGGTGGATCCTCAGCAGAGTTCGCATGAATTTCATCACAAAACAAAACGTTGGGTATTTTGCTATCCAGACGCAATAAAGGTCAAGTATCCGGCATGCGGTTGCCTGCAGGCTATCCTTGCGCTGGTGCGCCCTTGCTGCTTTCAATCGATTGTAAAGCCAGGTAATGATCACCGAATTTTTTGAGTTTATCCATTTCGAGATCATAATCGTCGTAATGCAGTTCTTCTTCGTTCACCAGGCTTTCAAATACATTTTTTGATCCAGAATCGGCATTGGCTGAACATTCATTGGCAAATTTGTTGTAATTCAAAATACTGTCTTTTTCGATTCTGCGGGCTTCTTCTAACATTTCGTTTACGTCTTGAATTTTATTGACCGGCCGCGAAAGTGCCATTTCCACGTCCCCCTCAAGGAATAAAATGCGTTCAGCGCAGCGTTCCACATGCTGCATTTCCACGAGTGCAATCCGCTTGAAGAGACTGGATAATAACTCATAGCCTTGATCTTCACAATGAAAATGGAAATACATATATTGATGGACAGCGGTTAATTCATCCCCCACGGCGCGATTTAATAATTCGATACTTTTTTCGTACATAATTCCCTTCCTAAAATGTTGATTTGCGAACTATTCGTTCTTATTATCTAGGATTGTAACAAATAGATGCTTGCTTAACGAACCGGTTGTATGAGGTCAAGCAAAGCGTGATGCTGTCAGGTTGTCGATTGGGGGGCTCACACAGAAAAATGTAGAGGTTGGGCACACCGCGATTAATGATTACCATCGTTTGGGCAACTACTTAAGCGAAAAATTATCCACCTTTGCGCGATGCCCAACCTTAGTTGACTTGTGTCTTAAAGCGAATTATGATTCAAATACAATGCAATCGAAACCCTTATTAACGAGAATGTTTGCGTGGATCAAATCAGCATTTCGCTGGTTCGCGCCCGGTCTGGGCTTCAAGCGCTGGGGTCTGATCATTATTTTGGGTACTACCTTGCTCGGGTTGGCGTTTGCGGTATTAATTCTTGAAGTCTATCGTTCAACCCCCGATACGTGGTACTTGCCCCTGGTATCGGCACTGTCCCTGCGTTTTTTAGCCAGACCGATTCGCGCCATCGTGTTTGCTTTGAGCGGTTTGTTATTAATCATTGTTGGGGTATGGGGTTTCAACCGGGTTTTGCTGCGCCCTTATTTGCGCCCGGGCACCCACTTGATTGACACGATCAGTAGCTACCAACGCCTGGAAAAGGGTGTAAAAATTGTGGTGATCGGGGGCGGCACCGGGTTATCGGCCCTGCTGCGGGGATTGCGAAAACACACTTCCAATATCACCGCCATCGTTACCGTTGCGGATGATGGTGGTTCTTCCGGGGAGTTAAGGCGCAATATGGGGGTGTTGCCGCCCGGAGACATCCGTAACTGTCTGACGGCCTTATCCCGCGATGAAGAGTTGATGACACAGGTATTTCAATACCGCTTTGGAGAAGGGGCGGGGTTAAATGGTCATTCCTTGGGAAACTTATTGATCAGTGCCTTGACCGATATTACCGGCAGCTTTGAAGAAGCAGTCGCTGAGTCCGGGCGAGTTTTGGCAGTGCAGGGAAAAGTGTTGCCTTCTACCCTGCACGATGTGCGCCTGGTGGCCGAGGTATTTTTAAAAGAAGAAAACAAGCAAGTCAGGGTGAGGGGAGAAAGTGAAATTCCGAAAGCGGCTGGTCGGGTCAAACGCATCTGGCTCGAGCCGAACAACCCACTGGCTTATCCGCCAACCATCCAAGCCCTCTTAAACGCAGATATAATCATCGTTGGGCCAGGCAGTCTGTATACCAGTTTGCTGCCTAATTTACTGGTGCCGGATATAAGCGAAGCTTTGCGTGCTGGTCGCGGTTTGAAATATTTTGTCAGTAATGTCGCTACCCAGCCCGGTGAAACCGATGGCTTTTCGTGCGGCGATCATATCCGTGAGGTGGAAAAATATATTGGCAACAATATATTTGATTTTGTGATCTGTAATGATAATTGTTACAATGAATTGCCGGACAATATTCAGTATGTATGTGTAGATGACCGCTTAAAGGCATCCTATCCGGTCTATCAGGCTAACTTGGCGGATGATGAAGCTCCTTGGCGGCATGATTCAAATAAGCTGGCTGATACGATTATGGATTTGTTTTACGAACGCACTGGCCCAATCGTTTCGGTGGACAAGTAGAATGAGATTGTGACAAATAGTGCAATAGCGTGGTAAAATTTTCTTGAATAGATTAAGAAAAATATTTTTTTGGAGGTGTTTCCAATGACAGTAAAAGTAGGTATTAATGGGTTTGGCCGGATTGGCCGCCAAGTGTTAAAGGCGATGTTAGAACAATATCCCGATACGCTGGAAGTGGTGGGGATCAATGACCTGGTAGATGCAAAAACCAATGCCATGTTGTTTAAATACGATTCAAATTACGGGATTTTCCCAGGCACGGTCGATGTTGATGGCAGCGATCTGGTGGTGAATGGCAAAACGATTAAAGTGTTTGCCGAACGAGATCCGGGCAATTTACCCTGGGGCGACCTGGGTGTGGATATTGTTATCGAATCGACCGGCATTTTCCGTGACAAATATAGCAATCCTGATAAAGGCAAAATTGGCGCAGAAGCACATATCACCCGCGCCGGTGCCAAAAAAGTGATCATCTCTGCTCCCGCTAAAAATGAAGATTTGACCCTTGTATTGGGTGTCAACGATGAAATGTATGACCCCAAGAAACATCATGTTGTTTCCAATGCGTCCTGTACCACCAACTGTTTGGCCCCGGCTGCAAAGGTTGTTCACGATAACTGGACGATTAAACGCGCCATGATGACCACCGTTCACTCATATACCAACGATCAAAAGATATTGGACGTCGCCCATAGTGATCTGCGCCGCGCACGTGCCGCTGCTTTGAATATTATCCCAACCACCACCGGTGCGGCCAAAGCCGTCGCTCTGGTGATTCCGGATCTCAAAGGCAAATTTGATGGGTATGCCCTGCGCGTGCCAACCCCCACCGTTTCCGTGGTTGATTTTGTGGCTGAACTCGAGAAATCCACATCCGTTGAAGCCTTAAATGATGCGTTCCAGGCTGCCGCAGACGGCCCGATGAAAGGTATCCTCGGCATTTCCATGGAACCATTGGTCTCCATGGACTACAAAGGTGATCCTCGTTCCTCCATCGTCGATGGTCTGACCACGATGGTGATGGAAGGTAATATGGTGAAAGTAGTGACCTGGTACGATAATGAATGGGGTTACTCTTGCAGAACCGCTGATTTAGCAGCAAAAATGGCAAAATCCCTCTAAGTTGAAGAGTAGAGGTTAGTGTATAAGTAATGCGTGACTGGTTGGGTTGACCCTGCTGGCTGCGCATTATTTTTATAGGACGGAGTTATCGTATGTTTGATAAAAAGGTTGTTACAGATTTTGATGTAGATGGAAAAAAGGTGCTGGTGCGGGTTGATTTTAATGTGCCGATTAAAGAAGGTAAAGTGGGTGACGATACCCGCATCCGGGCTGCTTTACCAACGATTAATTACCTGGTGGAACACAATGCGGCTGTCATTTTATGCTCGCATTTGGGACGGCCAAAAAGCGCGGAGGATGTGCAGTTTTCGATGCGCCCGGTCGCTGAGTACCTGGACGGTTTGGTGGATGTGCCGGTCTCTTTCGCCGAAGATTGTGTTGGCCCGAAAGCCAAAGCGGCGGCCAACGCCTTAAAACCAGGTCAGATTTTGGTCTTGGAAAACACTCGGTTTCATAAGGAAGAAAAGAAAAATGATTCGGATTTTGCCAAAGAAATGGCATCTCTGGCCGATTTGTATGTCAATGATGCCTTTGGCAGCGCACACCGCGCCCATGCTTCCACAGAAGGGGTGACGCATTATTTACCGGCGGCGGCTGGGTTTTTGCTGGAGAAAGAAATTAAGTATCTGGGTGCCGCTGTGGCGGACCCGAAGCGGCCGTTTGTCGCCATCATGGGGGGGGCCAAGATCAGCGATAAAATCGGAGTAATTGATAATTTGTTGGTCAAAGCAGATGCTGTTTTAATTGGCGGCGGCATGGCAAATACATTTTTTAAGGCGCAGGGGTATCCGATGGCCGATTCTTTGGTCGAAGAAGAGGCCTTAGAAACAGCGCGTGCCTTACTGGATAAGGCCGGTGACAAGCTGCGCTTGCCGGTGGATGTGGTTATTGCCGATGCGTTTGACAATGCGGCCAATGTCCAAGTGATGGGCGTCGGCCCAATTCCACAAGGTTGGCGGATTTTGGATATTGGCCCAGAAACCGTGGAAAATTATAGCAAGGTGATCGCGAAAGCGGGCACTGTTGTTTGGAATGGTCCGATGGGCGTGTTTGAAATGCCGAATTTCGCTAAAGGCACGTATGGTGTCGCGCAAGCGGTGGCCGCATCGGATGCGGTCTCGATCATTGGCGGCGGCGATTCCGTGGCAGCCATCAATCAATCCGGCCTGGCCGATCAGGTTGACCATATCTCAACCGGCGGTGGGGCCTCTCTGGAGATGTTAGAAGGGAAGGAATTGCCTGGCTTGGCCGCCTTGGAAGACAAGTAACAACGAAGCAACATGAAGCCGAAAATCCTTCGGGAAGGTAGACAAAGAACTCATTATTAAAAGTCCACCCTCCCGAAGGTTGGCAAAGCGAAAATAAAAAACGATCACAAAGCTTCGTAATAAGCACGTGGCGTTTACCACTCGCACATGACGTATGCTATATCTATAGACCCAGGGCATACTTAGCGCACGAAGTTGAGGTCGGGGCTGCCACCAGGGCAGCCCTTCTCGGAAACTGAAGAAAGGAC
>JACDJA010003315.1_pt1 | contig 10539 bp, 9 predicted proteins | sample 7449241 | NCBI WGS metagenome assembly JACDJA01 (sample SAMN14253289, study PRJNA609438) | sludge metagenome | isolation source: initial anaerobic sludge | collected 2018-12-20 | reverse complement strand
GGATCAGCCCGACGACGAACGCCCAGAAGTAGCGCTCCCGGCCGCGGCCGAACGGGCGCTCCTGCGTCGGCGCAGCCCGAGCCCGACGCGCGCCCAGCAACAACAGGCCCTGGTTTCCGGAGTCGGCCAGGGAATGCAGGCACTCGGCCAACAGGGCTACCGACCCGGTCAGTAGAAACCCGAGCAGCTTGGAGACACCGACGGCCACGTTTGCTGCGAGGGCGACCAGCACTGCACGCCGGTGCCCCTTTGGTTCGTCACTCACCGCCGGTTCGCCGGCCCTTACCCGGCCAGCTTCTCCTTCAGGTGGTCGACGGTGGCCTCGGGAATGGGCTCGCGGATCACGTTGGTGGGGTGGTGACTCTCGAATGCCCGAGACATCTGGTCGACGTCGCCTGTGACGCCGATGAGGAGGAGCGCAGAGGAGCCGTTGGTGAGTTGGCCCTTCACACGGTCGACGAGGGTGTCGTCCAGGCCGGCTTGCTTCATCAGCTCGCCGACGCCCGCACCGACCGCTGCGCCACCGACGGCTCCGAGGAGAAACCAGGCTGGCGGGAACCACCACAGCGCCAGCATGCCGACGAGCGCCCCCGCCCACGCTCCGCCGCTGAGCGACCCGTGGGGGGTGTGCAACGAGATGTGGCCGTGCTGGTGCTTCTCGACGACGGCGACGTCGTCGATCCACGCGTAGTCGAGTTCCTCCAACGCTCGGACCGCACCCAAGGCGGACTGGGCCCCGTGGACCGAATCGAAGTTCAACATGATGAGATCTGCCATGAGATGCTCCATTTCCTCGGTGTGGCCCTCGGGCCGCAGATGTTGTTTCGACCATGACCCCAGCGGGGCGACACCGAGGTCCGGAGAATCTCCGCCTGCCCACGCTCAACAACGGAAGCGCCAGAGTCATCGTAACCAGGGCATGAAATCGGGAGTCGCCAGTCCCGTCACGAAGTGACGTTCTCGGGTGAAACGGCGTGCGATGATGATTTTTGTGGATATGACGGCGCCCACGATCGATACCGCCGCGACGATGACGGCAGACGAAGTGCTTTCGGCCGTCGGCTCGTGTCGCGGGGGGCTCGACCGCTCCGAGGTGGATCGGCGTGTCGCAGTGTTTGGCCCGAATGCGATCCGTTCCCACCACGCGAGCGCGCTGTCGGTGCTTGGCCGGCAGCTCAACAGTCCGTTGCTGTGGCTGTTGTTTGCAGCCGCTGCGATCTCTGCGTTCGTCGGCGAGGGCCTCGATGCGATGATCATTGCGGTGATCCTGGCAGCGTCGGTGGCTCTGGGATTTGTCAACGAGTTCCGCGCTGAGCGAGCTGCGCAGGCGCTGCATTCCGGTATCCGGCACGTGGTGACCGCTGTTCGCGAAGGCGTTCCCGTCAGCGTCGAAGTGACCCACCTGGTTCCCGGTGACCTGATCCATCTGGAGATGGGGTCGGTCGTTCCGGCGGACGTGCGGTTGTTGTCGACGGTCGAGTTGGAGTGCGACGAGTCGATCCTGACCGGCGAACCCGAACCGGCGGTCAAGTCGGTCGAACCGACGGTCACCGGCGCGCCGCTTGCGGAGATGGCCTCGTGTGCGTTCATGGGGACCGTTGTGCGCAGCGGGTCGGCCGACGCGGTCGTCGTTTCAACCGGTCGGTCCACCCGGTTCGGGGAGATTGCCGCCGGGTTGGGTGAGCAGCAGCCCCGCACGGACTTCCAGCGTGGACTCGGGCGGTTCTCCGCCCTGTTGGCCAAGGTCGGCGGCGTCCTCAGCGTCGCGATCCTGGCCGTCAACGTCGCTCTCGGCCGCCCCTTGATCGACGCCGTGCTCTTCTCGCTCGCCATCGCAGTCGGCATCACCCCGCAGCTGCTCCCAGCGGTGGTCTCGATGAGCCTCGCCACCGGCTCGCGACGCCTGGCAGAGCGCAAAGTTCTGGTGAAGCGCCTCGTGTGCATCGAAGACCTGGGTGACATGGACGTGTTGTTCACCGACAAGACCGGCACGCTGACCGACGGTCACATCAGCTTCGACCGAGCAATGGACGCAACGGGCGAGCCAAACGACGACGTGCTCGCCCTGGGACTTGTGTGCAACGAGGCCACGGTGACCGAGGGAAAGGCGGTCGGTGGGAACTCGCTCGACGTCGCATTGTGGGAGACACCGGCGGCGGAGTTGGTGTCGATCGACGACTTCCGGCGGAGAGCTGTGGCTCCGTTCGATCACGATCGTCGCTGCGTGTCGGTGCTGGTGGACCACGGCGAAAAGCGGTTGATCATCACCAAGGGCGCGCCCGAAGCGGTACTTCAACGGTGCGCCTCGGTCGACGACACCGCCCGCGACGTGCTCGATATCCAGTTCTCCGCCGGGTTGCGAGTCGTCGCCGTGGCCACCCGACCAGCAGCCGGAGCGAGCGAGGTGCACGCATCGGATGAACACGACCTGGAGCTTCGGGGATTCCTCGTCTTCCTCGATCTCCCGAAGGAATCGGCCGCTGCGTCGATCGCCCGGCTCGCCGAACTGGGGATCGGGCTGAAGGTCGTCACGGGCGACAACCCACGGGTTGCCGCCACGGTGTGTCGATCGATCGGCATCGAGGTGCACAACACCCTGACCGGCCCCGAACTCGACGCCCTCGACGACGACCAGTTGCAGGCCGCCGTTGGCGACACGACGGTGTTCGCTCGGGTCAGCCCCGCTCAGAAGGCCCGGGTGGTGGAGGCACAACGCAGCGCCGGATCGGCCGTTGCGTTCCTCGGTGACGGGGTCAACGACGCCCTGGCGATTCATCACGCCGACGTTGGCATCTCGGTGGACTCGGCCACCGACGTGGCGAAGGATGCTGCGGACATCATCTTGTTGGAACGCGACCTCGGTGTCGTGGCCGACGGGGTCGAGGAGGGGCGGCGCATCTTTGCCAACACCATCAAGTACGTGCTGATGGGAACCTCTTCGAACTTCGGCAACATGTTCAGCGTCTCCGTCGCAGCTGCGTTCCTACCGTTCCTGCCGATGCTCCCGTTCCAGATCCTGTTGAACAACCTCTTGTACGACACGAGCCAGCTGGCCATCCCGACCGATCACGTGGACGCCGAACAACTCACCCGCCCATCACACTGGGACATCGCGTTCATCCGTCGGTTCATGTTTCGGTTCGGCCCGATCAGCTCCCTGTACGACTTCGCAACGTTCGCGGTGATGCTGTGGGTCTTCCACGCAGCGGCGCCGCTGTTCCGCGCCGGGTGGTTCGTCGAGTCGCTCGCCACGCAGTGCCTCATCGTGTTCGTGATCCGCACCCGCCGCATACCCTTCTTTCGTTCCCGACCCTCACGTCCGTTGTTGATCTCGGTATTGGCCGTCGTCGCCATCGGGATCGCCATCCCCGAGAGTCCGCTCGGCTCACCTCTCGGCTTTTCGTCGCTGCCGCTCGGCTTCTTCGCCGTGCTGGTCGGGTTCGTCATCGCTTACCTGGCGAGCATCGAGGTTGCGAAGTACTTCTTCTACCGGGCGCACGAAACCAGGGCCGATCGGCCTCTCCGGCGCGGACGGGCCCATCGTGTGCACCGTCGTGCCGCTCGGTTCAGTCACGGCGGAACCCTCGGAAGCACCTAGTGTCGACGGCGGGTTGGCGCGCACACCGGAGGGGTGGATCGCTCCCACAACCGGCCACGCGGACGTACTGTGGCCGGAATGGGGCGAAGAGGCGGATTTCGGCGGTGTGCGGCAGTCGCATTGATGGGCGCCGGTCTGGCCGCCTGTGGTAATCCGAACCAGGGTGACTCGGTTGCGATCATCGGCGACTCCATCACCGACTTCGACCAGACCGATCTGCATGAGCAACTCGGCTCGGACTACCACCTGGTGATCTCCGGCAATTTCGGGTTCACGACCGCAGAGGTCGACCCGGAAGCCAAGTTCGTCGGGTCGAAACCCCACGACCAGGTGATCTTCAACATCGGCACCAACGATGTGCTTCAGGACTACAAGGTCGAGAGCTCAATGGCCGACCTCAAGCGGGAGATCGGTTATTACCCCTCCGCCCGCTGCATCTTTCTCGTCAACATCAACGAGCACATGATCGATCACCAGACCAACCAGGCCACCACCGACGATGCCAAGCGTTTCAACGCCGCGTTCGATGAACTGGCGGCCTCCGACCCTCGGATTTCGGTGATCGACTGGAACTCGGTGGCGGCGGCGTCGCTCAACGACAAGGTGCCGCCGTACAGCACCCTGACCGAGGACTCGGTGCACCCAACCGACGCCGGAAACCGCAAGCTGAACGATTTGTACGCCAAAGCGTTGGAGGAGTGTTGAAACCCATCGAGACACAGCAGCCATTGCCGGAGGTCCATACGGTTCAACTGCGACTCGGCGAGCCGGTCAGCGCGCTCGACGGTCCCTTCGGCGAGCTTGCCGACATCGTGATCGACCCGCACTCACGGGTCGTGACCCACGTCGTGATCGAACCTCGGCACCATCATCACCAGGCACGATTGGTACCGATCGGCTTGGTGTCCGCCGACGGTGACCGCATTCAGGTCGACCTCGACAGTGACCGGTTGCGGCTCCTGGAACGGGTCGTTGACATCGACTACCTGAGGATGACCGACCCCATCACCGTGGACGGCAACTGGGACATCGGCACCGAGGACGTGCTGGCGATGCCGTATTCGTGGGGGTCCACGGCGATGACCAGCTACGACGACTCGGCGGCCATGATCCAGTGGGACCGGGTACCGAAGGGTGAGTGCGAGGTTCGTCGAAGCAGCGCAGTGCTGGTGGACGGCGGCCAGTGCATTGGCCACGTGGCCGGGTTCGTCGCCGACGGCGATCACCTGACCGGCGTCGTGGTCGAGCGAGGGCATCTGGGTCTTGCGCACCACACGTTGGTTCCCATGGGCAGCGTGGCCCGGGTGTCCAACGACCACGTGGCCTTGGACATGGATGCAGCAACCTTCAAGGCGCTGCCGAAAGCCGCCGGCCTGGAAGGCCCGTTGGGCGATCACTCACGCACCCTTCGTCAGCATCTGGACGGCCTGCTCCACCACCGGAGGGTCGACGACTGACAGTGCCGCCAGGACCGGCTGCTGTTCTTCAGCTCAACCTCAGATAGACCGGTCACACTCCAGGGTCACATGCTTCAATTGACGACGACGAACCCGGGCAGGCCATGAGAATTCTGGTGGTGGACGACGAACCTCGGCTGGCCGCCGCGGTCAAACGCGGCTTGGAGGCCGAAGGCTTTGCCGTGGACGTTGCGGCCACCGGCGACGAGGGGCTCTGGATGGCAACCGAAGTGGCCTACGACGCCATCGTGTTGGACATCATGTTGCCGGGTATCAGCGGTTACACCGTGTGCGCCCGTCTTCGCGAGGCCGGTGTGTGGACTCCGATCCTGATGCTGACGGCCAAGAACGGTGAGTACGACGAGGCCGAAGCGCTCGACACCGGTGCGGACGGCTACCTGTCGAAGCCATTTTCGTTTGTCGTCCTCGTCGCCCACATCCGGGCGTTGCTGAGGCGAGGCGCCACCGAGCGCCCTGCCAAGCTCAGCGTCGGCGACCTGGTGCTCGACCCGGCGGCCCGCTCGTGTATCCGTGGCGATATGGCGATCGATCTGACCGCCAAGGAGTTCTCGGTGCTCGAGTTTCTCATGAGGTCCAAGGGCGACGTCGTGACCAAGTCTCAGATCGTCGAGCACGTCTGGGATGCGGCCTATGACGGCGACCTCAACGTGGTCGAGGTGCACGTCAGTGCGCTGCGTCGCAAGATCGATGCGCCCTTCGGCACCGACACGATCCGCACCGTACGAGGCGCCGGATACCAGATGGTTGCGCCGTGAGGCGGGCGCCGGGGCGGGGCTCGGTGCGCACCCAGACCACGCTGGTGGCCGCCGGGGTGGTCGCCTTGGTGCTCGTCATCTCGGCGGTTGGTCTCACCGGCCTGGTTCGCCATCGCCTCGTCGATGCCGAGCGGGTGGCCGCCCGGGTGCGGGCCGACGACGTGGTCGCCCTCGCCCGAACCGGCAGGCTCCCCAACCCGCTGGCCTATCCGGGCGAGGAATCGGGCGCCACCCAGGTCCTCGATTCGAAGGGGACGGTGATCGACGCCACCGGCAACCTCGAGGACGAACCCGCCCTCAGTGAGCTTCGTCCCGACGTTGGCGACCACGAGTCCGAGATCCTCACCGACGTCCCGCTGGAGGACGACGATCGGTACGTGATCGTGGCGACCACCGCCGAGGTGTCGGGCGACAACCTCACCGTGCTGGCCGCCGCATCGCTCGAGTCGGCCGACGACACGGTGGAGACGCTGTGGCGCACCTTCCTGTGGGGGATTCCGCTGCTGACCCTGCTGGTCGCCGGCACCACCAGGTTGTTGGTGGGGCGGGCGCTGCGCCCGGTGGGTGCGATCACCGACGAGGTGGCCGACATCACCCAGGCCGACCTGCACCGCCGGGTGCCCCAACCGGCCAGCACCGACGAGATTGCGCGGCTTGCCTCCACCATGAACGACATGCTGGCACGGCTGGAGTCGTCGTCGACCCGCCAGCAGCGCTTCGTCGCCGACGCCTCCCACGAGATGCGAAGCCCCCTGGCATCCTCCCGGGCAGTGCTGGAGGTGGCCGCCCTGCACCCGGGATCCGTCGACGACCTGGTGGCCGCCATCGGCGACTCGCTGATCGATCACCAACGGCTCGAGACCCTGGTATCCGACCTGCTGATGCTTGCCCGTCTGGACGGATCCCAGACCGCCATCCGGCGGGTGGCGACCGACGTGGAGGCGCTGACGCGGACGGTGATCGAGCGTCGGATCGAGCCCGCCGTTGAGTTCGCCGGCGTCGGTCCTGCGATCGTCCTGGCCGACGGGCCCCAGCTGGATCGGGTGCTGACCAACCTGCTCGACAATGCAGCCCGCCACCGCCGAACGCGGACGGCGGTGGCGGAGACCGCCGCCAGCTCGACCGTCGACATCACGGTGGACGATGACGGGCCGGGCATTGCCGAGGCCGACCGCCAACGGGTGTTCGAACCGTTCACGCGCCTCGACGCGGCCCGAACCGCCGATCAGGGCACCGGGTTGGGCCTGGCCATCGTCGCCGAAATCGTGGGCGACCTGGGCGGTCGGGTGCGCGTGGACGACAGCCCGCTGGGAGGCGCACGTCTGGTCGTGTCCCTTCCGTCCGCATAGCGCCTGGTTGAGACTGGGTTCGGGACTGGACGATTCAGCGGCAGGATCCATACGGCGACCTGGCGGCGCCATCTCGGGTCGACATCAAGGCCATCCTCGTCCTCGCTGCAGAGATCCACGAGCGCACGGCGGCGACCCCGGCCGGGATCTCGCCCCAGGCCACACCTCAGAATCAGCCATGACGCGGTCTACTCCGGGCTCAACGGGCCGCTGAGCGGCAAACGCACGGTCACAGTGGTGCCCTGGCCCGGTCCGCTGTCGAGCGCGACGGTGCCGTGGTGTGCCTTCGCCATCGACTCGACGATCGACAGTCCAAGGCCGCTGCCGCCGCTGTGCCTCGACCGGGAAGGGTCGGCCCGATAGAAGCGTTCGAAGGCCCGAGCGGCGGTCTCCGGCGTCATGCCGGGGCCGTCGTCGCTGATGGTCAGCACAGCAGTGTCGCCGTCACGGCTGGTCGCCACCCGAACCGGCGTGCCCGGGGGCGTGTGCACCAGCGCGTTGGTGAGCAGGTTGGCCGCCACCTGACGCAAGCGTGCCTGGTCGCCCGCCACTTGAAGCGGCCCGGCCAGGGCGGTGTCGATCGGGCGGTCCGGGTCCACCGCCCGTGCGTCTGCGGCGGCGTCGGCGGCCAGCTCGCTCAGATCGACGGGCGCCACGTCGAGCGGACGATCCTGATCGGCGCGGGCGAGCGTCAGCAGGTCCTCGACCAGGGACCCCATGCGAATCGCCTCCGCCTCGGTGCGGGCCATCGCATCGTCCAAGGCGCCCGGCGATTCCAGGCCCCGCGTCCGATACAGCTCGGCGTATCCCCGGATCGTCGCTACCGGCGTGCGCAGCTCGTGGGAGGCGTCGGCCACAAAGGCCCGCAGGCGGGCCTCGCTGCGGATCCGCTCCTCGAACGCCGTCTCGATGTGGCCGAGCATCGTGTTGAGCGCGGCCGCCAGCTCGCCGGCCTCGGTTCGCTCGTCGGCTTCGGGCACGCGTTGGGACAGGTCCCCGGCGGCGATCGACGTTGCCACCCCGGTCATCGTCTTCACCGGACGGACCCCCAGGTGGATGACCCACCAGCCAAGGGCGCCGAGCGCCGCGAGGATCACCAGGGCCCCGGCCGCCTCGACCTTGATGAGGTCGGCGACGGCGGCATCGACCGAGTCGAGCGGCATCGCCAGGGTGACCACGGTGTTCGACCGGTCGTCGGTGTAGCTGAGCACCCGGTAATCGGGGGAGGCTCCCGAGCCCATAACGGTGAACGCCTGACTCGAGTCGGCTGCAGCCGTCGCCGTGCCTGCGTCGATGGAGGGCGGGGATGCCTGCTCACCCCGCAGCCCGGGGGTGAGCACTGTCTCCACCCGGTCGTTGCGGACAACGCCGATATAGAGCGAGCTGAGGGATCGGGATGGCCCCCAGGGCGCATCGGGGGCGTCGCGGGCTGGGCTGCCGGGTCCGCTCCGGTCGCGCCCGGGGGGACCGAAGTCGCCGAGGTTCCGGATCGGTCCGACCGCCTCGGCCAGTTGGCGATCCACCTGGCCGAGCAGGTTGTTCTCGGTGATCCTGGTGATCGCCACCGTGACGATGCCCAGCACGACGGCGATCAGGGCGATGCCCGCCATCACCCGGGAGCGGAGCGACATCGGGCCCTCAGCCGGTCCGCAAGGTGTAGCCCACCCCGCGGATCGTGTGGATGAGGCGAGGGTCTGCGCTGTCCAGCTTCTTGCGTAGGTAGCCGATGTAGGTCTCGACGATGCCGCCGTCGCCACCGAAGTCGTAGTGCCACACGTGGTCGAGAATCTGTGCCTTGGACAGGACCCGGCCCTGGTTCACGAGCAGGTAACGCAGCAGGTTGAACTCGGTGGGCGACAGCGATACCTCTGCGCCGGCCCGGGTGACGCGGTGGGCGTCCTCGTCGAGCACGAGGTCAGCGCATTCCAGAAGCGAGCCGTCGCTTCGGGTCATGCCCGAGCGGCGCAGCAGCGCCTGGACCCGGGCCACCAATTCTTCCAGGCTGAAGGGCTTCACCAGGTAGTCGTCGCCACCCAGCGTGAGGCCCCGCACCTTGTCCTCGGTGGCGTCCTTGGCGGTGAGGAACAACACCGGCACCTTGGAGCCGTCGGCCCGCAGCCGGCGACACACCTCGAAGCCGTCGAGGTCGGGCATCATCACGTCGAGCACGACCAGGTCGGGGGCGACCGTGGGCAGCGCTGCCAGAGCGTCGCGTCCGCTCGCCAGCGCCGTCACCGCAAAGCCGTGATGGTTGAGCGCAGCATCGAGCATCGATCGCAGGTTGTCGTCATCGTCCACCAGCAACAACCGTTCGGCGCTCATCGCCACAGCTTTCCACCGCCGCCTGAGCATTGGCTGAGAAAAGGCTGAGAGTAGGCGTGCCGTGGCCAGGCCGTGCGCGATTCCAGGCCGCCAGGTCACCCAGCACCCAATGCGCCCGCAAGGATTGTTCCCTGCCAGACTTTGAGCGCGAATCTGGCGACCACCCAACGACAACAGCGAGGGGCGATGGCGACTCGGGCGACCTCGAACGAGCGGCGGAGCGCGTCCAGCCCAAAGCGCGGCGACGCCGCTATTGATCAGTCATCGGCGACGCTGAGCCCAAACCTGGGCGCTCGCCGGCTGTTGCCTGACGAGGAACGGACGGCAGCGGTCGCGCGTTCGCTGGTGGACGCCGGAAGGTTCGTCCCGGCCCTCACCCGCAGTGCTGACGGCCGAGGTAGGGCGGAGTGGTGGCCGCTGCCCGCCGTCGGCGACCGTGACATGATCGCCGCGCTCGTGGTGGAGGACACCCCCGAGGGGCACCGTGCGGCGGCTTTGGCACTGGCCGGGACGCTCGACAGGCAGGTGAGGGAGCGGCTTGCCAACAGCGGGCACGCGCTGGTGCCAAGTCGGCCCGGCCGGCGGACCGTGCCCCATGCGTGGGTGGAAGCCCTGGGTCGAGACGACGGCCGACTGGCCGACGGCATCGACCCGGAACGGGTGGGCGCGCTGGCCCAGCGGGTCGATAGGTGGATCGCTGCGGGCGCCGATCATGCCACCCGGGTTCGCCTGGCGATCCGGGTACACGAGCCGCCCCCAGGCGCCCGCGGAACGGCGGCGAGCCAGTGGCGGCTGCAGTTGCTGGCCCAGGACACCGACGAGACCTCCCTGCTGATCACCCTGGCCGAGCTGTGGGAGGACCGGGCGCTGTTCGGTGCCGACGGGGTGGTCGAGTTGCTCGGCCAGCTTGGCCGGGCTGTGAGGTTGGCGCCCGAACTGGCGCCCGTACTGGACGAGGCTGTCCCGAACTCGCTCACCTTGGACACGCCCCGGCTGCTGAGTTTCGCCGAGCGGGTGGAGCCGTTGGCCGAGGTGGG
>JACDJA010003314.1_pt1 | contig 10541 bp, 10 predicted proteins | sample 7449241 | NCBI WGS metagenome assembly JACDJA01 (sample SAMN14253289, study PRJNA609438) | sludge metagenome | isolation source: initial anaerobic sludge | collected 2018-12-20 | reverse complement strand
TTGTCCTGTAGCCATTGAGCGCTGCAGCCGCGACGTGCCGTTGCTTCTGCCGCGTGCAGATGGCCGCCTCCACGCTTGCCATTTGGAGGAGCCGGTGGTCTCATGACCGACGAACCTTCGACGCTAGATGGCTCGTCGAGCCTGCACTTCATGCTTGACCGCAGTCTGCCGATCTCGGTGAACGCACAACTGCGCGGACAGATTGAATACGGCATTGCCACCGGCGACATAGCTCCGGGTACCAAGCTACCGTCCGTGCGCCAGTTGGCGCGGGACCTATCGGTAGCGCCGGTCACGGTGTCACACGTGTACAAGGAGCTTCAGGAAGCTGGCCTCTTGGCGAGCCAACAGGGCCGCGGAACATACGTCCCTGACCGCCTACCCCCCACGCCCGAAGCTGGCGTACTCGGCGCGCTGCACCGCGCAGTCGAGGACCTGTTCGCAAAGGCAGAGGCCATCGGCCAAACCCCATTGGCGGCGGCCGAGGCGGCCATGCTGCGAGCCAGTCAGATGCCACCCGCAGGACGAGGACTCCGGCTCCTCTACGTTGGCATCTACGAGGAAGCCACCGAAGGCTACGCGGACCACGTCCGCCGCCACCTTCCGAAGTCGGACACGCTGCGCGCCACCACGTTCGAGCGCCTGTCGAGCGAAGGCCTGCCCGACCCGCCCTTCCACGCCTACCTAACTTTGGCTAACCGCGAGAAGGAACTGCGCGGGTTGGTTGGTCCAGACGCCGCCATCATGGCGCTGCCACTCATCCCTTCCACAGCAACCCGCACCCGCCTGGCCGCCTTGGCGCCCGACACGCGACTGGCTGTCACGGCAGCGGTGCCAGAGTTTCTGCCTACGCTGCTCAGGAACGTGGCGCGCTACGCACCTCACGTGCGGGAGCGGCGCATCCTGCCATACGACCAACCGGCGAGTAGCGATGTTGCCACCTGGTGCAATGCGCTCGTTTACAGCACCGGCGCCGATGTCGTTCTGCAGCACCTCCCCTCGGGACTAACGGCGTTTGAGTTCCGTCACGAGCCCGAACCGAGCGTCATAACCGCATTCGTCCTCCCACTATTGAGTTCCCTGCGACACGCCGTCGCCAACAAGGAGAGCGCCGATGAAGGTAAGTGAAATGAACTGGATGCAGGTAGAGGATTATCTGAAGCGCGACGACCGAGTGGTCGTGCCGCTGGGCAGCACTGAGGAACACGCCTACCTCAGCCTAGCGGTGGACAACATCTTGGCCGAGCGCGTGAGCGCCGACGCTGCAGAACCCCTCGGCGTTCCCGTCTTCCCCACCCTTAACTACGGCCTTACGCCGTATTTCATGGCCTACCCCGGCACGGTCTCTCTCAAGCTAGATACCTACGTGCGGGTTCTTCAAGACGTGCTCGACAGCCTGGCTCAGACCGGCTTCAAGCGCGTGTTGTTCGTGAACGGCCACGGGGGCAACTCCAGCGGCCAGGGCGTGCTTCAAGAGTGGATGAACCGCAACCCCGGCATGCAAGCGCGCTGGCATAACTGGTGGAACGCACCCCGCACCTTTGAACTCGTGCAAGCCACCGATCCGATAGCCTCACACGCCTCGTGGATGGAAAACTTCCCCTGGACGAGGTTGGCGGGAGTGGCGTTGCCCACCACGACGAAGCCGTTAGCTGACATGCACAAGATGCGTCTGCTTCCTGCTGAGGGCGTCCGCGAGCTACTCGGCGACGGCAGTCTGGGTGGCGCCTACTTCAAGGATGACGAAGTCATGAGCCGCATTTGGCAGGCCGGTGTCGAGGAAACGCGAGACGCCATCGACGGGCCTTGGCTGTGAGCGGAGCACCCGCCGCACCTCAACCTAAGCGCGTACTCGTGTGGGGCGCAGGGGCCATCGGCGGCACCATCGGCGCGCACGCGGCGCGCGAGGGGCATGAAGTGACTTTCGTTGACAATGACGCCGCCCACGTTGCCGCCATACGAGAGCACGGCCTGCGCATCATCGGGCCGATCTCCGAATTCGCCGTAAGCGCACCGGCCTACCTGCCTCAGGACGTGACTGGCACCTGGGATATGGTCCTCCTGTGCGTGAAGGCGCACCACACCGGCCCTGCGACGGCCGAGCTAGTGCCCAGGCTTGCGCCAGGCGGTTACGTAGTGTCGTTGCAAAACGGCCTCAACGAACACACCATCAGCAGGCAGATCGGCAGTGACCGCACCGTTGGCGCCTTCGTGAACTTCGGTGCCGACGTGCTCGAGCCTGGAGTCGTTCACTTCTCGGGGCGCGGCGCCGTGGTGGTGGGTGAACTCGACGGGCGCACGTCGGAACGCGTGGCCGACGTTCTGTCGATTCTGCGTTGCGCGGAACCGGATGCCATAGCTACCGACAACATCTGGGGTTACCTCTGGGGAAAGATGGCGTACGGCGCAATGCTCTTCGCCACTGCCCTGACAGACGACAGCATCGCCGACGTGTTGGCGAACCCAGACGCACGGGACACCCTCACCGCCTTAGCGCTCGAGGTCTCGACGGTAACCGCAGCAGAGGGGGTGACGCCCAGGGGGTTCAACGGCTATGACCCCGCCGCGTTCGCCCCCGACGGTCAAGACCGCACTGCGCAATCGGCTTCGTTCGACGCAATGGAGGCCTTTAACCGCAGGTCGGCAAAGGCGCGTAGCGGTGTCTGGCGCGACCTAGCCGTTCGTCACCGTAAGACCGAAGTGGACGGTCAGTTCCTACCTATCCTAGAAATGGCTGTTCAGCACGGCATCGCCGTTCCACACCTCATAAAGCTAGTTGACCTCATCCATGAGGTAGAGGACGGACTAAGGCCGCGCGACATGACGGCGCTCCAAGCGATCTCCGAAACGGGTTCAACCGAGCAAGGTGCGGACGTCCGACGGGGGCAAGTCTTCTCAGAAGCCAAGTCCAAGGAGGAAGATGCCACTAGCCGCTGACAGCAGCACACCGTTCGCAGATGCGTTCCCCGGCCGCACCGTGTTGGTTACGGGTGCCGGCCACGGCTTCGGACGCGCCATCGCGCTCGCGTTCGCCGCCCGCGGCGCGAACGTCGTAGCCTCCGACGTTCGCGAGGCCGGCCTAGTTGAGACGCGAGGGTTGGTTGGCGACGTTTCCGGAACGCTTCAAACCGAGGTCGTCGATGTCAGCGACCGCTTGGCAGTTCGAGAGTACGTAGAGGGAGCCGCAGCACGTTTCGGCCGGCTGGATGTGATCGTAAACAACGCTGGCGGGGTGCTAGGCCAGGTCGGTCGACCCATTGAAGACGTTCCAGAAGACGATTGGCACGCGATCTTCGGCGCGAACCTAGACGGCGCCTTCTTCACGAGCCAAGCCGCAGCTCCCCACTTCAAGGCAGCAGGCGGCGGGCGCATCGTCAACATCTCAAGCGGCGCTGGTCTTGGCGTTAGCCTCACTGGCATCCAGGCGTACGCTTCGGCGAAGGCCGGGCTCATAGGCCTAACCCGCCAACTCGCGCACGAGTTGGGGCCTGCCAACATCACGGTCAATTGCATTGCTCCAGGGTTCGTTAGGTCGAACCCGACCACCGAGCGCCAATGGCAGTCCTACGGACCAGATGGCCAGCGAAAACTCATCGAAGGCATCGCGCTCCGCCGCCTTGGGTCAGTCGACGACATAGCAAACGGCGTCATGTTCTTCGCAAGCGACGCCGCTGGCTGGGTAACTGGCCAGACACTGTCCGTCGACGGCGGGAGATAACCGCTCCCATGGCCGACGCGAGACTCGAGACGGTGCTAACGCGCCTAGAGGCGAACGGCGCCAAGCACCTTGAAGCGCTCAAGGCGTTCGTTGCCATCCCGTCCGTAAGCACCGACCCCGAACATTCCTCAGATGTCAGGCGTGCCGTGAACTGGGTGGCTGACCAACTGCGTACGGTGCCGTCCATCGAGGTCTCGGTCGAGGAGACCGGTGGGCACCCCGCAGTCGTCGGTGCTTGGGGAAACAACCCGAACCGTCCGACGGTGCTCATTTACGGCCATGCCGACGTTCAACCGGCCGATCCCCTAGAGGCTTGGAGCACACCGCCTTTCGAACTGACGGAGCGGAATGGCCGCTGGTACGCGCGGGGAATCTCCGACGACAAGGCTTCGATGCTCATTCCGATCTTGGTCGCCCAGGCTTACGCGGAGGCGGGCGAAGAGCCGCCCCTGAACTTGCGCTTCTTGTTCGAGGCCGAGGAGGAGGTCGGGAGTCCGAACTTGTCGACGTTGGTGGCGCAGCGACGCGCGGCGTTGGCTTGCGACGTCGTACTTTCGGCCGATGGTGGAATGTGGCGTGCTGAACGCCCATGCCTGACGATCAGCGCGCGAGGTTTGGCCGGGCTCGAGATCACGGTCCGGGGCGCGAAGAAGGACTTGCACTCCGGGCGCCATGGCGGCGGCGTGGTCAACCCGCTGCACGTGATGGCCGAGCTTATCGCGAGCCTGCACGACGAAGGCAGAGTGGCCGTTGCAGGCTTCTATGAAGGCATTGTGGGGCCGAGCCAGGAATTACTGGAGGCAACTGAGGCCCTCGGATTCGATGATGCCGCCTACGAAGCAGCGGTCGGTGCCGTCACCTTTGGCGAGCCCGGTTTCGGAACTCTGGCCCGCCAATGGTACCGGCCCACTCTAGAAGTGAACGGCCTTTGGGGCGGCTATCAGGGGCCCGGCAGCAAGACGGTCATCCCAAGCGAGGCCCACGCGAAGATCACGTGCCGACTCGTGCCCGGCCAGGATCCTGCCACCGTTGCCGCGAAGGTCATTGCTCACCTCGAGCGGAACCTCCCCCCGCAAGCGTCGCTTGAGGTTCGCCATGGCGATCACTCTGCGGAGGCGTACGGCGTTGCCCCTGACCACCCGGCCTTGACTGCCGCCGCCGAGGTCCTGCAGGAGATCTTCAAGACCTCCGTCGATGTCGTCGGCATGGGCGGCAGCATCCCGATCTGCTCGACGTTTCTTGAGGAGCTTGGCGCCGATACCATCTTCTTCTCGTTCAGCACGGCCGATGAAGACATCCACGCTCCCAACGAGTTCTACCGCCCCGAGCGCTTCCGCGCGGGGCTCGAAGCCTGGGCCCGTCTCTGGTGGCGGCTCGGCAGCCTGGAGGCACGATGACTAACGCCAATTCGCCGCTTGCCCTCGTACGGTCAACGATCGCCGAAGCGAACGACCTGCTCTGCTCCGTCAACCTCCTCACTTGGGACGCGCGCACGCAAATGCCCAAGGCGGGCGCGGAGGCGCGGGGCAAGATGCTCGCCACGCTTACTCGGATCGTGCGTCACCAGCTGACCTCGGATGAGTTCGCGGAGCGTCTGGCGAGGGCAGAGGAGGGAGCAGTGGGGGAAGTCGCTGCGGAGTTGGCCCAGATTCGCGAGGGCACGGACGTACTCAGGCGCATCCCGGCGCGCTTGCTTAGCGACATCGCCGAACTGAAGGCCCGGGCCGGCGAGACTTGGCAAGCTGCCCGGCGGAACAACGATTTCGGTTCGTTCGCACCGGATCTAGAGCGAATGGTGGGCCTGAACCGCGAGCTTGCAGCGGCCATCGGCTTTGATGAGCACCCGTACGATGCACTCGTTGGATCCTACGAACCTGGAATGACTTCGGCGCGGCTAGCAACACTGTTCGAGGAGTTGCGCGGCGGTATCTTGCCGCTGCTTGCCGCAGTGAAAGAGCGCGGCGCTGAGCCAGACACTAGCTTCCTCAGTCAACGCGACTACCCTATTACGTCGCAGTTGAAGGCTGCGGAGCAGTTCGCCTCGTTGGTGGGGTACGACTTGGAACGTGGCAGAATCGATCGTTCGGTTCACCCCTTCGAGATCTCCTTCACCCGCGATGACGTAAGGATCACGACGCGCTTCAACCCAAACTGGATGCCCATGAGCCTCTTTGGGGCGCTGCACGAGGCGGGCCACGCGCTCTACGAGCAAGGTGTGAAGCCCGATTACGCGCGTACCGTCTTCACCACTGATCTAGTTGGACTGTACGCGGTGGCTGGAACGAGTTACGGAACGCACGAGAGCCAATCACGTTTGTGGGAGAACCTGGTTGGCCGTGACGCCAGCTTCTGGCGCGCCCACTACTCGGCGCTCCAGGCGATCTATCCGGCCCAGTTGGAAGGTATTGGCATCGATAAGTTCGTGCGGGCCGTTAATGCTGTGCGCCCCGGATTCATACGCGTAGAGGCTGACGAGCTGACCTACAACCTTCACATCATGCTGCGTGTCGAGCTCGAGATGGCACTAATGGATGGCTCTTTGGCTGTTACAGACATCCCAGAGGCGTGGAACGAGAAGACGCGTGAGTACTTGGGGTTGGAAGTCCCGAGTAACGCGGACGGTTGCTTGCAGGATATCCACTGGTCGACCGGGCTCATCGGTGCGTTCAGTACTTACACCATCGGCAATGTAATGAGCGTGCAGTGGCTGGAAGCCGCTAAGCGCCAGGACCCCAACGTGGCTCCAGCGCTGGAAAGGGGCGACGTTGCACCGCTGCGCACGTGGCTGCAGGAGAACGTCTACCAGCACGGCCGGCGCTATAGCCCGGACGAGTTGCTGGTCCGGGCAACGGGTCAGTCCCTCACCGCGGCGCCGTACCTTGATTACCTCGCCCGCAAGTACCGGGAGCTATACGCCATATGAGCCGCCAGGCGCTGCACGAACTTAACCTGCTCCTCGGCACAGGCGACCTGACCTGCGAGCTAAGCGATCACGGAGTTGGCAAGGCACTCGTTTCACAGTGGCCAATCCAACTCGGTACCGAGGCCTTCGTGGGTGTCGCGCGCACGGTCGATGCGGGCCAGGGTGACGTTCCCAGCGTTAAGGCAACTGCCAGCCAACTCGCGAAGGGCGAGGTGCTCATCGTCAACGCCACCTCCGCTCCCGGCGCTGTCTTTGGCGGCAACCTCGCGAACATCGCAACCGAACGCGGCGCCGCGGGCGTGGTCGTGGACGGCCTCGTGCGAGACGTGCCGCAGATCCGTCAGCTTGGCCTGACGGTGCGCGCGCGAGGCGCCGTTCCGAACAGAAGCGTGGCAGATGGTAGCGGAGTAGTTGGCGCGCAAGTGCACATCGACGGCGTAGCCGTCGTCTCCGGCGACATCGTGGTTGCAGACGGCAGCGGAATCGTGGTCATTCCGGCGACTTACAAGTCTGAACTTGAGCAGTTCATCGTGCAGGCTCGCTCACCGAGCCGCAGTGAGGAGTAACGACGTGCCAGCATTGACGGGTCAAGTGGCAATAGTAACGGGGGCATCGAGTGGGATTGGCGAGGCAACAGCACGCGCACTCGCCCAGGAGGGGGCAACTATCGTGTTGGTCGCCCGCCGCCGTGAGCGCCTCGAGAGTCTCGCTGCCGAGCTGACTGCGCTTGGCACCAAAGTGCAGGTGGTCGTCGCCGACCTTGCCACCAAGGAGGGTGCGCAGCAGTGCATCGACGACGCAGTGCGTGAGCAAGGCCGCCTCGACATCTTGATAAACAACGCTGGCGTGATGTACTTGTCGCCGATCGACAAGTCCGATCCGGACGACTGGGACGCCATGATCCGCGTGAACCTGTTAGGCGCCATGATAACGAGCCGTGCTGCACTCACCCCGATGCGCGCACAGAAGAGCGGGCACATAGTGAACGTCTCAAGCGTATCCGGACGCTTCGCGGGACCGAACCAGGGTGGGTACAACGCCACTAAGTGGGGCCTTAACGGCTTCAGTGAGGCGCTTCGTCGAGAGGTCAACACTGATGGAATCAAGGTCACCCTCATCGAGCCGGGCGTCGTAAGGACCGAACTCACTGAGCACATCCCGCATGAGCCAACCCGCACACTCTACGAAGGCAACATCGCCAAGATGGAAGCTCTCGAAAGCGAGGACATCGCGAACGCCATTCGTTTCGTGGTCACTCAGCCGCGCCGAGTGAGCATAAATGAGGTTCTCATCCGTCCCCTGGACCAGGGCTGACCGTGAGGGCCTCGCTTCCGGATGTTGGGCCGAACGAGAGGTGGAGTGGCCCCCTTGACGTTCTCCCGGGTGAGGCGCCGGCGGTGCCTTGCACCATCGTTCGCGGGGCCCTCCCTGGGCCGACTCTCGTTGTTACGGCCGGCATTCACGGCGCCGAATACGCTTCGATTGCGGCCGCCCAGCGCTTGAGCCGAACACCAACCGACGGCCTGAGCGGCACGCTGGTCGTAGTGCCGATTGTGAACACGGCGGCCTATTACGCACGCAGCATCTACATCAACCCGCTCGACGGCAAGAACCTCAACCGCGTGTTCCCAGGCAATGTTGCAGGCAGCGCCAGCGAACGATTGGCGCATTGGGTAGTGACCCAGTTGTTCTCTGCGGCCGATGCGTATGTCGACTTACACGGCGGCGACTTGGTTGAGGCCCTCGTGCCGTTCATAGTGCACCAGGAGGGCGATGAGAAGGCGAGTGCGTTAGCTCAGGCGTTCGGCCTCGACTTCACAATTGCGACCGCCGGAGTTGGCACCACGACGGCGGCAGCTCACGGCCGCGGCGTAACGGCTGTTCTAGCCGAGGCGGGCGGTCAGGGCCTATGGCCAGAAGAGGTAGTCGCCAAGCTCGTAGATTCGACGCTACGAGGCATGCGCCACCTCGGAATGATCGAAAGCGCTCCAGAAACGAGTGTCCCCTCGACGGTAGTTCGGCAGTTGGCCTGGTCTCGCGCAGACGCAACAGGGTGCTGGTACCCGGCCGTGCGTGCGGGCGACAAGGTGACCGAAGGGCAGCAGATCGGGGTGATCACCGACTTGTTGGGGGTACAGGTTCAGGCTCCCGCTAGCCCGGTCGCTGGGACGGTTCTCTTCTCGGTCAGCAGCATGGCTATCAACGCGGGTGACCCGCTCGTTGGCGTAGGGGCGGGGTGAGCACCTCTGTCCAATGAACGGCTTGTAGTTCACGCGTCCCCTGGCGCCGTTCTTGGTCGTATTCAGCGGTTAGTTTTGGGGGTCGCCAGCGTCCCCGCCGACCCTACTCCACCACATCCGTCTGCTCAGCAAACCACGCACGCCAGTCCCACGAGCTCTTCATAACCTCCGCGAGCTGGAACGTCTCAGTACTCACGATCCCCGTGACCGCCTGCGGCATGGTGGTCGACACGAACTTCAGTAGCGCCTGCACGGTGGGGTGCAATGTCTGGATGATGATGTCCGCCGAGCCGAACGAGAGGCCAACGAAGCGGACGTTGGGGAACTCGGTGAGTTGTTGCGCCACGGTTTCGGAGTGGCCGGGCTGGACCTTGATGAGGGTGACGGCCACCACGTCGAAACCCAGGCGGAGGGGGTTGCCCACGGCGGTGATGCGGATGAAGCCCAGCTCGATGAGCTTCCCGACGCGGCCGCGGACAGTGGCTTCCGAGACGCCGAGGTCGCGGGCGATGTCGCGGTAGGCGCGACGGCCGTCGTCCTCGAGGGCGACTATGAGTGCTTGGTCCAAGGCATCAATGCGCATCGTTTTACAGGATACATTGCGCATCGCATAAGTCTCAAGCCACTGCGCGTTGACATCGCGCAATGGCGCCGCATATGCTCGACCTTGCAAACCTAGGAGGAAACGATGAAGCGTCTTTTCACCACGCTGCTAGTGCTGATGCTCGGATTCGGCATGGCGCAGACAACGATTCGCATCGGCCTCGCCGAGGACCCGGACATTCTCGACCCGGACCTTGCGCGCACCTACGTTGGCCGCATCGTCTTCACGAGCGTGTGCAACAAGCTCTTCGACATCACCCCTAACCTCGAGATCGTTGGCCAGCTCGCCACCAGCTATCAGGTCTCGGCCGACGGCCTAGCTCTCGACCTCGAACTGCGTGACGGCGTGACGTTCCACGACGGCACGGTCTTCGACGCTGAGGCCGTGAAGTACAACATCAACCGCTCGCTCACCCTGCCCGGCTCCACGCGCGCCAGCGAGATCTCGCAGGTCTCTTCTGTCGAAGTGACCGGCCCACTTAGCGTGCGCATCAACCTCACGCAGCCGTTCTCGCCCCTCATCGCGCAGTTCGCTGACCGCGCTGGCATGATGATCTCCCCAACCGCCGCCGAGGCGGCTGGTGAGCAGTTCGGCGCCAACCCCGTCTGCTCCGGGCCGTACAAGTTTGTCGAGCGCGTTGCTCAGGACCGCATCGTCCTCGAGAAGTTCGACGCTTACTGGAACGCGGACGCGTACTCCTTCGACCGCGTGATCTTCCTGCCGATCCCGGACACGAGCGTGCGCCTCGCCAACCTGCAGTCCGGCGACCTCGACCTCATCGAGCGTCCGTCCCCCACCGACCTTGGCACCATGGCCGCCGACTCGAGCATCGCAGTGGCTAGCGTCCCGAGCTTGGGCTACCAGGGCATCACCGTCAACATCGCCAACCCCGTCCAGCACGACACGCCGCTCGCTTCCGACCAGCGCGTGCGTGAAGCCTTCGAGCTTTCGCTCGATCGCGACGTCATCAACAACGTCGTGTTCGACGGCCAGTTCATGGTCGGCAACCAAGCCGTTCCGCCCACCAGCCCCTGGTACACCGCCTCCTACCCCATC
>JACDJA010003312.1_pt1 | contig 10545 bp, 7 predicted proteins | sample 7449241 | NCBI WGS metagenome assembly JACDJA01 (sample SAMN14253289, study PRJNA609438) | sludge metagenome | isolation source: initial anaerobic sludge | collected 2018-12-20 | reverse complement strand
TTCATTTGAGAAGTTTTGATCTGTTGGGTTTATGGCAAAGCTTAACTCGTTAGGTTGCTTTGTTGATTCAAATAGCCAAGGTGATTTTTGTGTTTTACCTAAAGAGTTCGCATTAAGCGGAACTTTTTTTCTAATATATAAAACAATACCTAGTCCAAAAAGTAAAACCATAATAGCTATGTAGTAACTTGCTCTATACTCATCATCTTGTTTTGTAGGTAGAGATGATATGTTGTTTTTTGTTTGCAAGCTAAGTGTGTTTGTCTCTGTAGCGGGAGTGTTTTGTTGTTCTAGCAGTCTTAGTCTTAGTCCATAAGCATCGGCTGTTTTTGATGCTTGAAGTTTTATGTTAGATGGAACAAATGCTTCAATCTGAGTCGCATCCTTTAGTGGTGTAATGGTTATGGACTTGATAAACTTTGAGTTTAGATTTTTGATCTTACTTGATTCTATCGAGCTATCTTGAAGTTTTATGATGATAGAATTTTGAGTGTTGCTTTGTTTTATGCTACCCTCATAAGGTGTGTCAAATGTTATCATAATATCGACTCTATCGCTTCTATCGTAGATGTTATAGCTCAATATTTTTGATGATGCCATTAGTAAAATAGGCAAAATTAACAGAAGTAAAAATCTCATGGTTTCTCTTTAGATAGATGGTAGATCACTGCATTTGAGTCTAGTATCTCATTTATACGAATGGCTAAGTTTTTCTCATAAACCATAACCTCACCTTTTCCAAATATACGCCCATTTACATATGACTCTACACTCTCACCTGCTGGTTTTTTAAGGTCTATAATGGAGTCTTTGTTGAGTGAGAGTATCTCTGAGATGCTAAGTTCGGTCTCTCCTAAGAGTGATTCAAACTCAACTTCAAGATCAAGCAATCCCGTGTAGTCCATCCACGAGAGCTCCTCATCAGCATTGAAGTTTTTTTGGTTCGTGTGGTAACTATATTTTCTAGGTTTCAAATATTTTCCTCAATAGCAATAGTAATAATATCGCCATCTATATCTAGCGATGAAGCTTTGTTGTGTTTTAGATCAAACTCTCCATGTTTATGAAAAGTAGGTGTTGAGATGCTACACTTAATCATATCTTTTTCGCTTAGTAGTACTTTAGCACTACCAACTACCAGGTTTGCACTCTCTAAAACCATATCTACTAGTGTTTGTTCATCGCTTTGATCCTCTTCAAGAAGTGCCATAGCTATCTTTTGTGCAAAACCTTCGCTTGAGGCTAAGAAAAATCTATTTTTCACGCCATCTTGAGTGGTTAAATCTATACTAGCAATTATCGTTTTTGATTTTGGAATCTCTTTAAAAACTCTATGCTCTAGCCTAATTTGATGGATACAAAAATTTTCTAGCGACTCTAAAACTCTCTCAAACATTCTATTTTACCCCACTCTTATCTTTTAAGATTATACTCTAAAAACAATAAAATTACAATTTCAAAGTGCTATAATTGCAATATGATTGAATTATTAGAGCTGATATTTTTAGGAACTGGAGTGGGTTTTCTCTCTGGCTTTTTTGGTATAGGTGGTGGAACTATTTTAGTGCCATCGCTTATGTTTTTGGGCTATGCTACTAAAGATGCTATCGGTATTTCTGTGGTTCAAATGGCGTTTAGTTCTATATATGGAAGCTATCTAAATAGAAAAAACAAAACATTAGATGTTAAAATGGGTCTTGTTTTGGGAGTTGGCGGCTTTTTAGGCGGACTTGTTAGTGGTTTTATAGTTGAGTATTTTGCTGATATTGTTTTAGAGTCTATATTTTTATCCTTTGCCATTTTTGCTCTTGTTAGACTCTTTATGAAGTTGCCACAAAACCCCGTGCAAAAAGAGATATCTAAGTATAAAATTTTTATACTTGGTTTTATCTTGGGTATTGTTGGTATGCTTATTGGGGTTGGTGGGAGTATTATATTAGTTCCCATACTTGTTGGTTTTTTGCATGTAGATATGAAAAGAGCTCTATCGAGTGGGCTTTTTTATGTGGTATTTTCTTCACTCTCTGGGCTAATTTCACATACTTTGGGCAGAGGAATAGATTTTCATAGCGGACTTATAATAGGGTTTGCTTCATTGGTTGGTGTCCATTATGGTATTGTGTTTAAGCAAAAAGTGGATGTTGTTTTACAAAAAAGGCTTTTGGTCTTTTTTTATCTGTTAGTTGTAATATATTTAATTGAGAGAATTTTTTATGAATAAATCGAGTTTGGATTATATAAAAATTAGAGGTGCTAAAGAGCATAACCTTAAAAACATTTCGCTAGACATACCAAAAAATAAATTGATAGTTTTTACAGGACTTAGTGGTAGCGGCAAATCAACACTGGCTTTTGACACCCTTTATGCTGAGGGACAAAGAAGATATATTGAGTCATTATCATCATATGCAAGACAGTTTTTAGACCGCATAGCAAAACCCGATGTAGATAAGATAGAGGGGCTAACCCCAGCCATAGCGATTGATCAAAAAACAACATCAAAAAATCCTCGCTCAACGGTTGGAACGATCACGGAGATATATGATTATCTAAGACTTTTGTATGCAAGAGTTGGCGTTCAGCATTGCCATAAATGTGGTAAAAAGATTACAAAAATGACTCAAAGTGACATAATAAATGAGCTTTTAAAACTTCCAGATGGTGCAAAGCTTGTTATATTAGCTCCGCTCATTAGAGAGAAAAAAGGGAGTTTTAACGATGTTTTAGAATCACTCGTAGCAAAGGGTTTTGTAAGAGCTATGATAGATGGTGTGATGGTTAGACTAGATGAGGATATAGAGCTTAGTAAAACTAAAAAACATACCATAAAAGTAGTGGTTGATAGAGTTGTGATCTCAGAGGAAAATAGACAAAGAGTCGCAAGTAGCATAGAAAAAGCACTAAAACAGAGTTATGGCGAGGTTGAATTGGAGGTGCTAAACTATGAAGAACTCTCACTTGCTCAATATATGCACTATAGCGAACATAATGCCTGTTTTGATTGTAAGATAAGCTTTGAGCCGCTTGAGCCACTTTCATTTTCATTTAACTCACCAAAGGGTGCTTGTAGCGATTGTGATGGGCTTGGCATTAGGTATGCACTTGATTATGATAAGATAATCGATGCAGATTTAAGCATAGATAGTGGTGCGGTTAAAATCATATATGGCTTTAATAAAGGGTACTATTTCACATTTTTAAAAGCATTTTGCGAAGCCAATAAAATAAGCACAAAAGTTCCATATGGTGAGCTTGAAGAGTACCAAAAAAAAGCGATACTTCATGGCGGGGTTGATGAAGTTGAGCTGGTTTGGAAGGGACATAAGATAAAGCGACTTTGGGGCGGAATAGTAAAAATAGCCTATGAGATGCTAAAAGATGAAAAAGAGTTAAATGAGTATATGAGCGAGAAAAAGTGCAGTAGCTGTGGAGGTTTTAGGCTAAAACCAGAGTCCCAAGCTGTAAAAGTAGCTGAGGTTATCATACCTGAAGTGCTAAATATGCCCATATCAAAAAGCTATGAGTTTTTTAATAATAATGAAAATTTTTCATACCTAAGTGAGCAAAATCTGTTTATTGCAACCCCGATTTTAAATGAGATAAAAGAGCGGTTATATTTTTTGTATGATGTTGGACTTGGCTATTTAACACTAGGTAGAGATGCTAGAACCATCAGCGGTGGCGAAGCACAAAGGATCCGCATCGCTTCGCAAATAGGAAGTGGACTAACGGGAGTTATGTATGTTTTAGATGAGCCAAGCATCGGGCTTCATGAGAGAGATACACTAAAACTCATAAAAACTCTAAGAAGTCTTCAACATAGAGGAAATAGTGTTATAGTTGTTGAACATGACAAAGAGACGATTTGCAGTGCGGATTTCATTGTAGATATTGGTGAGGGTGCTGGTAAATTTGGCGGTGAAGTTGTTTTTAGTGGCAATATGGATGAGCTAAAAAAGGCTAAAACTCTCACGGCTGATTATCTTTTTGGTAGAAAAAAGATTGAGTATTTTTATAGACGAGAGCAACAAAACTATATTGAGATAAAAAATGTAAATATAAACAACATTAAAAACCTAGATGCAAAAATCCCATTAAATAACCTAGTTTGCATAAGCGGTGTAAGTGGAAGTGGAAAAAGCTCACTCATGCTTCAAACTCTGCTTCCAGTGGCAAGAGAGCTACTAAACCATGCAAAAAAAGTAAACAAAGTTGCGGGTGTGCAGATAAATGGACTTGAATATGTCGATAAATGTATCTATCTAGATCAAAGCCCAATTGGTAGAACTCCAAGATCAAACCCTGCAACATATACAGGTGTGATGGATGATATAAGGTCACTGTTTGAGCAGACAAAAGAGGCTCAAATAAGAGGTTTTAGTGCTTCAAGGTTTAGTTTCAATGTCAATGGTGGAAGATGCGAAAAGTGTCAAGGTGAGGGTGAGATCAAGATAGAGATGCACTTTTTGCCAGATATACTAGTTAAGTGTGATGCTTGTGATGGAGCAAGGTATAACAAGCAAACATTAGAGGTTGAGTACAAAGGTAAAAATATATCTGATGTGCTAAATATGAGTGTTGATGAGGCTTTTGAGTTTTTTAAACCTATACCAAAAATCAAGCAAAAACTACAAACTTTGGTAGATGTGGGGCTAGGTTACATCACACTTGGGCAAAATGCGGTAACACTATCTGGTGGCGAGGCTCAAAGGATAAAATTAAGCAAAGAGCTAAGCAGAAAAGATACTGGCAAAACTCTATATATACTAGATGAGCCAACAACAGGGCTTCATTTTGCTGATGTCGATCGGCTCACAAAAGTACTTCATCATCTAGTTGAGCTTGGCAATAGTGTTTTGGTTATCGAGCACAATTTAGATATGATAAAAAATGCTGATTATATCATCGATATGGGTCCTGAGGGCGGAAGTGGTGGCGGCGAAATTATCGCCGTTGGATCACCTGAGGATGTTGCAAAAAACTACAAAAAAACAAAAAGTTACACGGGAGAGTTTTTAGCTAAAGAGCTCGGGGTGAAGTAGCTAGGTTAATCTAGCTCTTTTGCCTATTATAGAGCATTTAACAAATCACTTGCATTTTTTGCTTGTAATTTTCCTATTTCAAAGTATATGTTTGCATAATGCTCTCCTTATCTAAATATTTAATTACATCAAAAATAAATAATGATTTGAACTTCTATAATTTAAATAATATTTAACAATTTATAATATTTTCTGTTATAATTAAGTATATACTTTGCTAAACGGATAAATATTATGAAGATTATTTTAAATATCTTTTTTACACTTTTGTTCACACTCTTTGCCAACGAGCCAATCACACCAATACCCCTTAGTGTAGAGGTAGATAAACAAAAAGCAGATCTTGGAATGGAGCTGTTTTTTGATCCAACTCTATCAAAAGATGAGACTATATCTTGTCATTCTTGCCATCTTTTGACTCAAGGTGGAGTAGATAACTCTAAAGTCTCTTTTGGGGTTGAGGGTAGGTCTGGTTCTATAAATGCTCCAACAGTATTTAACTCAGTTTATAACTTTGTGCAGTTTTGGAATGGAAGGGCTAGAGATCTTCACGAACAAGCACTAGGACCGCTAAGTGATCCAAATGAGATGGCGATGGATTTTAAAACTCTAGTAGCTAAACTAAAAAAGACGCACTACAACAAAAAGTTTTTGTACATCTATAAAGATGGCATAACCATAGATAATATAGCCGATGCTATAGCTGAGTATGAAAAAACTCTCATCACTCCAAATGCACCTTTTGATAGATACTTAAGAGGTGATGAAAATGCCATAAGTGCTGAAGCTAAGCGAGGTTATGAGGAGTTTAAAAAACAAGGTTGTATCGCTTGTCATCATGGAAGAAATATTGGTGGGAACTTATATGCAAAATTTGGCGTCATAAGCAATGTGAGTAGCAGCTCAAAAGGTAGATATGAGGTTAGTAAAAATGAGGATGATTTGTACTACTTTAAGGTTCCAACCTTAAGAAACATCGAGTTAACTTATCCATATTTACATGATGGAAGATTTGATAATCTTGAAGATACAGTGAAGTTTATGGCAAATTATCAGTTAGGAAAATCCCTAAATGAACATCAAATAGGCGATATTGTGTCTTTTTTAAAGAGCTTAACAGGGGAGCTCTATGAGCACAAAAGATAGATTTAAGTTTTTAAAATATTTTGATCTTATAAACACTGTTTTAGCACTCTTTGTAGTTGTTAGTACACTTTTTATTTATAGCATAATTGAGCTAAATGATAAAATAAAAAGCTTCAATGTTTACTATAATGATGTGGTTAAACTTAAAGTTTTACAGAGTGAATTTGATGGTTTTATGGGTACAAAAGCGACATTTATAAACTATGACTATTTGGTTTATAAGATAAAATCGACTCAAACTCTACTAGGCACTCTTAATAGTGATGAGTTTTATAAAGACTTTGGAGAAGATCTAAGAGCTCCTATGAAAACTTTGCATACTCAGTGGAGCGATAGAGCTGAGAATATTGAGCGATTTAAATCCATAAATGCTTCCATAGTTGGCTCCATAAATTACATACTTTCGCTTAGTTCAAACATAAATCAGGAGTATTTAAACAACAATGTAGAAGATATTTTTTTAGTTGATAGCGTTAAAGATTGTGTTTTTAGACTATTTGTAAATAGCGATGGAGATAGCAAGATAGTTGATGAACAAACTAGTAAAAAATTTGAAAATTTGGCACTAAAATATAACAATTTAGAGTTAACTTTTTTGATAAAGAGAGTTAAATCTCTACTAAAAGATCTTCAAAGTTTAAATAGAGTTCAAAAAAATTACTTTGAGAGTGAATTACAAAACACATTAGCAAAAATCGAGCAGAGATTAAATGATGTCAATAGGCAAAATATACAAAAACAGCAAGATATTACAACTTTACTGCTTTTATCATCAGCTGCACTGCTGTTTTTGTTCATATATGTCTATGTAAAATCGCTAAAAACCAAAGAGGAGCTAATAGCTTTTAAATATGCAGTTGAAAATAGCTACAACGCCATAGTCATAACAGATAAAAACAGAGCTATAAAGTATGTAAATGATGCTTTTGAGAAGACAACAGGATATGCTAAAGATGAGGTTTTAGGGAGAGATCCTAGACTTTTAAAATCAGGAGAGATGAGCAGAGCTTTTTATGATAATCTAAATAAAGTTTTAAGTAGTAAACAAAAATGGAGCGGTGAGTTTATAAACAAAAATAAAAGTGGTGATGTTTATTATGAAAACTCATCTATAACACCGATCATTATTGATGATGAGTTAAAGGGTTATTTAGCAATAAAACTAGATGTTTCAGAGTATGTGAGACAAAAACAAAAGGTTGAGTTTTTGGCTTATCATGATAGTTTGACATTTTTGCCAAATAGACGAGCTTTGTTGCGTGATATTGTGCAGATCTTAGAAGATGCAGAGCTAAATAACAAAAAAATAGCGATGCTTTTTGTGGATCTTGATGGGTTTAAGTTTATAAATGATGGATTAGGACACGATACGGGTGATAAACTACTAAAAGAGATCTCCTATAGACTTGCCAATACCCTTGAGAATAAGCACAATACTTATAGATTAGGTGGAGATGAGTTTGCCATCATTTTTGAGTATGATAGCGATAAACAAATCGAGATAGCATCTAGAGATATCATAGATAAGGTGAATTTTAAAACTTACATAAATAAACACTCTTTACATGTTGGGTGTAGTATAGGTATAGCAAGGTATCCATTAGATGCAAAAGATTATTCTAGTTTGATGAAATACTCAGATACAGCGATGTATAAAGCAAAACAAAATGGTAAAAATAGATATGAGTTTTATGCAAAAGATTTAACCAATGTGCTTAGTAAAAGGTTTGAGATAGAACAAGCACTAAGTGGTAGTTTGAAAAATGATGAGTTTTATGTACTCTATCAGCCAAAACTATGTTTTAAAACATCTAAGATATATAGCGTTGAAGCTCTGCTTAGATGGCGTAGTGGTGTTTTAGGAGAGGTCTTGCCCGATAGATTTATACCAGTTGCTGAAGAGAGCGGGTTTATAGATGTACTTGGGCTTTTTGTTTTTAAAAGAGCTTGTGAGGATTTCTCTGCTCTAAGAGAAAAACTAGGCATAAGCATGGTAAGCATAAATGTTTCGGTGATCCAGCTTATACAAGATGATTTTATGGATCAGATAAAACAGATACTCTATGATACAAAAGTCGATCCATCACAAATAGGCATAGAGCTAACAGAGACATATCTTATTAAAAATATTGATAATATTTTAGATATATTAAAACAGATGAGAGAGCTTGGATTTAAGATACTTATAGATGATTTTGGAACAGGTTACTCATCGCTAAAATATCTTCAAGAGCTTCCAATAGATGTACTAAAGATAGATAAATCTTTTGTGCAAAACATAAACAAAACAAACAATGACATACTAAAAGCAGTGGTTGCTATATCTAAGAGTTTTGGTTATTTGACCATAGCTGAGGGTGTTGAGACAAAAGAGCAAGAGGATTTTTTAATAAAACTAGATGTGGACATCGCTCAGGGGTTTTTGTACTCAAAACCAAAAAGATTAACAGAGTTTGTTTAAATAGGTTTTCAAATAAGATATAATAATCTTTATGAAAGCTCTACTAATCGTACCATTTTTACTGTTATCGCTTAGCTATGCTGAGTTTGTGAGCAATACTTTGATAGAAAAAGTTGCCTCGCAATACAACAGATTTGCCAAAAATAGATTTGTAGCCCTAAAAAAGATGATGATAAGACTAAAAGATGCAGATACTAAGGAGAAATTAGATGGCATCAACAACTTTTTTAATGCAATTAGTTATGGAAGCGATAAAGATATATATGGTGTGAGTGATTATTGGGCGACACCTTATGAGTTTTTAGCAAGAGATAAGGGCGATTGTGAAGATTATGTGATCGCGAAGTTTCTAGCACTGCAAGATCTAGGAGTTCCAAGCTCAAAAATGTTTTTAAGTTATGTTAGAGTAAAAGGGTATAGTGAAGCTCATATGGTGTTATCTTACTATGAGACACCATCTTCTGAGCCACTCATACTAGATAATATGCGAAAAAAGATTTTTCCAGCTTCAAAACGCGATGACTTGGTGCTTGTTTATAACTTTAACCCAGAGTTATCTAAAAAAGGTGAAGCCCAAAGTGCCCATAAAAAGTGGGCGGAACTTATAGCAAACTTTAAAAAGGAGAAAATGTGAGCTTATTTAAACAGGTACTATTAGTTATAGTTGTGGTATTTAGCCTACTTTTTGTAACGGTTGGTAGTGTTACTTTTAAGATTTTAGAGAGTTCGGCTAAAAAGTCGCTTTTGGAAAATATGCAAAACAGTGCGACAAATATAAGTCTCTCTATCACAAATGCAGGAGTCGATAAAAGCTCCATAAAAAGCGTTATAAGTGCAAGTTTTGACAATGGAAACTATGAAAAAATAGCCTTTAGGGATATAGAAGATGCTCTTGTATTTGAGGTCAAAAAAGATACAACCATAAACAAAGAGATTCCATCTTGGTTTATAAACCTATACTCCTTAGATGAGGTTAGTGCAAGTTCAAATGTATCAAGTGGATGGAGCAACTTAGGAGTGTTAGAAATTTATGCAAATAAAGCGACATATTATGAGCAGATTTATGCCATATTTAACAAACTTTTAACATATATGAGCATCGGTTTTTTACTGCTTTTAGTTTCGCTTTATGTACTTTTTAGGTTTATATTAGCACCTCTTAAAAAGGTAAACAATCAAGCAAAAGCCGCTATGAATAATGAGTTTGTAGTGGTAGATGAGCTTCCATTTACAGATGAGTTTAAGTCCGTTACTCTTAGCATAAATAGTATGGTTAGAAAGTTTGAAAAGATCTTTGAAAATACATCAGAACTACTAAAGGCGAACAAAGAGTTAGCCTATATAGATGAGATCTCAAAGCTCTATAACAGAAAATATGCTGTTTTAAAAATAAGCGAATATTTAGGGAGTGAAAACCTAAATAGCAGCGGTATGTTTGTTGTTTTTTCACTAAAAATAGATGTCATAAACAAAACCTATGGTTATGTTAGCACAAACCAAACACTGCTAAAGTTTGCAAATATACTCAAAGAGTCTTTTGAGTTTGACTCTAATCTTATAACTAGGCTAAATGGTCCAGAGTTTTTAGTACTTTGTCCAAATATGCAGCAAGATAAACTAAAGAGCATAGTTCAAAAAGTAGTTGCACAAATAGAACAAATCGATGAACTTAAGGAAAATATCTCCATAGGAGTTGGTAGGTATGAAAATGAAAAAAGCATTAAAGATTTTTTCATCAAAGTTGACTTTACTAGTGGACAAGCAAGACTATCTGGTTCACAAGATTGTTATCTTATAAATGTTGATAAAGCCCATAGAAGCAAAGAGGAGTGGATCGAGATACTAAATGATGCACTAGTTGATAATGGGATCTTTTTTAGCTTCAAAGATGTTATA
>JACDJA010003308.1_pt1 | contig 10552 bp, 8 predicted proteins | sample 7449241 | NCBI WGS metagenome assembly JACDJA01 (sample SAMN14253289, study PRJNA609438) | sludge metagenome | isolation source: initial anaerobic sludge | collected 2018-12-20 | reverse complement strand
GAAATTATTCGGGACCTGCGCCGGGGTGAATTTGATGTGCTGGTTGGTATTAACCTGCTTAGAGAAGGGCTGGATATGCCCGAAGTGTCGCTGGTAGCAATCCTGGACGCCGACAAAGAAGGGTTTTTACGTTCAGAGCGGTCATTGATTCAAACCATGGGCCGTGCTGCACGGAATATCAATGGTAAAGCAATCTTATACGGTGATCGGATTACCGGATCGATGCAGCGGGCGATAGAAGAAACCGATCGCCGCCGCAGTAAACAGAAGGCTCATAACGAAGAGCATGGTATTACTCCGCAGGGCTTGACCAAAAAGATTTCAGATATTATGGAAGGTGCTGCCAGTAACGACCGAAGCCGCTACAACAAAGGGGAGCGACCAGGTCAGAAAGCGGCGGAGGAAGCTGAATGGTATCGCGCGATAGTTGGTAACAAATCGCCGGAAGATCTGTTAAAAGAAGCCTATCTTCTTGAAGACGATATGTATAAGGCCGCAGCGGAGTTAGACTTCGAGACTGCTGCGCGATTGCGCGATCAGGTTTCTGAATTGAAAGAAGCCGCGCTACGTACAGGTTGATCAGCTCTCACGCTTTGGCCCAATAATAACGGCAGCCTGCAGCGGATGTTGGCTGCCATACCTGGCTATTTTCTCGAAGACCCGTCGGTCGATAGGCAGATATTGCTTGTCGGCTATGGTTTCACCGTCTTTTATGTCAATTTCCGGATCGTGTAAATAAACGAATTGGTCGTCAATCGCACACACGGTCACCCAGTGTGGCACACGGCTGCGATTCAGCTGCCAGGTGCTGATCAGAATGATGGGGATGCGACCCTGATACAATGCCTCCTCAAGCCTCTCTATGGTGAGGGGGTTGTGATGCAGCTCGATACCAGTCTGGCTGATATCGTGTAAAAAGCCTTGATGAACCAATTCAAGCACCCGTTTCTTTTCTTCGCTTCTGACCGTGTCTTTAAACAGTGCACCTTCCATGTTGATCCATGCACTGGCATGAAATCCTCTTTTCCAAGCGGCGAGAGCAAGGCCGTGAGGTCCGCAACCTCCGTGTCCGGCGAGCATATAAATTGTTGTTGCTTCTCGCCATAGCTTTAGCTCTTCCAGCGAGCACAGGGGTTGTTGTTCATCCAGCGCAGCCATCGCCATGATCAACGCGGCTGGCCCGCAGGAAAAGTCGGTGGTCTGTGGGTAATAGGGAACAGCCGTAAACTCATGAGTAGGCTCATAATAGAGAATGCGACGCTCAAAACGTAGAGCGGTGCCATGGTCGTAGTAGTAATCACGATAGGTGCCAAATTGCCGATAACCCAGGTTTCGGTACAAAATGATGGCTGAAGCTATGACTTCCCGGACTTCCAGCCGCATGATGATGCGACCAGCCGCAACAGCCTCCCGTTCAGCCTCCTGCACAAGCTTCTTGCCCGCTCCTTTTCCCCGGGCCGCCGGCGATACCGCGATTGAGTATATCCGGGCAAGGCGCGTTGCAGCACTCATCAGTACCAGACAGTATCCAACAATCACTCCGTTCAGCAATGCGATAATCAACCGGTCTCCCGGCATTTCCAGAAAACGCCGAAAGCTTCGCCGTGAAATGCGGTCTCCCGAAAAACTAATTTCTTCGAGATGGACAATGGCGTCTAAATCTGTATTTACTGCCTGTCTGAGCTGAATGTCCGGCATATTGCTTAGGCCTTAAAGAGAGAAGCTTGTTGGGATGTCCAGGCGGACATTCCGTCACGCTAGTATGAAAGAGTGCGGGCCTCAGGAATATACGTAGAGCATTCGTAAAAGCACGCATCATTTGATGATTGTGCCGCACAGAGTCCAAGCGTATGGTTGCCAAAAATAGCACAGGCTGAACCTTCAGGGAGGAATGCCTTACATGTCCCGTTTACTTATCGTTGTGGATCGCAGCAAAGACTGGGCCCCCTATTATCCCAGTGAAGACGTTCTGACGTTTGAGCAGTATTTACAGTTCTCTGCACCAACAGCAAGCCGTGTCCGGGTTATTAATCTTTGCCAGAGTGCAAAGTACCTGAGCCAGGGCTACTACTGCTCATTGCTTGCCGAAGCCCGTGGCCACAATGTTGTACCGTCTGTGATGACCCTTAACGATTTGAGCAGAAAGGGACTTTTCTCTCTGGAACTGGAAGAACTGGATGATAGCGTTATTCACTGGCTGGAAGCTTCCGGAGCGGAAATTGACCCGTCAACCGATGAGCGCCAGGCAACTCATGAAGTCCGGATTCGCACGTATTTTGGCGAGTCCAAAAATCGGGAACTGAAGCCGGTTGCGCGGGCGTTATTCGACAGATTCCCGTGCCCGATTCTCGAGATCGTTTTTAAGCGCCGGAAGAAGTGGCAGATTGAGTCGATGAAACCGGGAGCTCCCGCAGATCTGGAAGAAAGTGAGCAGGATATTTTTGCGGCTGCGTTTGATCGGTTTAGCAGTATGGTCTGGCGCAAACCACGTACTCGCCGTCACTATCGCTATGATCTGGCGATGTTGGTCAATCCGGATGAGGAGATGCCCCCAAGTGATAAACAAGCACTGAGCCGGTTTGAAAAGGCGGGCCGAAAGCTTGGCATCAATGTCGAGCAGATAACCCGCCGGGATTACATGCGCCTGCCAGAATATGATGGGCTTTTCATCCGGGAAACAACGGCGATTGATCACCACACTTACCGCTTTGCCCGCCGGGCAGCAGCGGAAGGTATGGTGGTTATTGACGACCCCGTATCCATCTTACGCTGTACGAACAAGGTCTATCTTGCTGATTTATTGAAACACAACAAGGTACCAACCCCTAAAACCCTGATTCTGTCGAAGGATCAGAAAAATGTGGCCAGACGGGTTATGGATGAGCTTGGCTTTCCGGTTGTTATCAAAATTCCGGATGGTGCGTTCTCGCGGGGTGTGACCAAAGCTGAAGATGAAAAATCTCTTCGTGCTGGCCTTAAGGACCTGTTTAAACAGTCTGCCCTGGTGCTGGCACAGGAATATCTCTACACGGATTATGATTGGCGTATTGGTGTGCTGGGAGGCAAGGCCATTTATGCCTGCAAGTATTTGATGGTAAAGGGCCACTGGCAGATATATCAGCATGGCGAATCGACCAGCGAGAGTGGTGGTTTTGAAACCATGCCAACGTATGAAGTGCCCAAGAATGTTATTCATGCGGCACTACATGCGACGAGATTAATTGGTAATGGTCTGTACGGCGTGGATGTTAAACAGTCCGGCAACCGGGTAGCGGTTATCGAGGTTAATGACAATCCGAGTATTGATGCCGGCGTAGAAGACAGATTTCTGGGTGGCGAGCTTTACACGCTGATCATGCAGGAATTCCTGTCCCGAATGGAAGAGAATCGCCGTCGCTAGCAGAGTCAGGGGCCGCTATTTACTAGCGGTCGGCTACCCATACTTTTACGCTGCCTAACCAGGGATATTCTTCCAGTTGCTTTGATATGCCCTCAGGGGTAAAAAGATTGTTGTCTGCCTGAGCACTGAAAAACAGCTCCAGATGTACTTTATTCTGCAAGTAATGCAGCCCAAGTCGGGTATTTTGTGGCAGTGGACCAACATGACGGGTTATCAGATCACAGATTTCTTTTCTGGAAGGCAAGCGTTCGCATGCTGGTAAATATATTTCATCGAGCTCGGGGTCAATATGAAAGGTAATATAGCTGATATCATCCAGGACATTTCTCATCCCCTCAACCGCATGCATGCCAATCTGGTGTCCTTCAGATACGCTGATTTCTGATCGGACCACCAGGTGAATATCAAGCAGGATGTCCTGACCCATGCGACGACTACGCAGGTCATGAACATTAAGAACGCCCTCCGTATTACGTGCAATGTTTTTGAGCATGTTGGTGTCTTCTACTGAAAGACCGGTGTCTACCAACTCTTTCACGCTGTCCCAGGTAAACTTCCACCCGATGTGAATAATAATACCTGCAATAATAACGGCGGCCAGCAAGTCCAGCCAAAGAAAACCAAGCATTGCGCCCACGGTTGACGCCAGAACCACAACAGACGACAGTGCATCTGTACGGCTGTGCCAGGCATTGGCAATAATAAGATCTGAACGGATAGCAAGCCCGACGCGGCGAGTGTAGCGGTAGATCCACTCTTTACTGACAACGGATACGCCGGCAGCAACCAGAACTGGCCAGCCCGGCGGGGCAATAACATCGTCTACGAACAGATGCAGTATGTTTTCCCAGGCCAATGCAGCACCCACCGCAATGAGAATGCTGCCTAGTAGCAGGGTGCCAAAAGTTTCGATTCTTTGGTGCCCATACGGGTGATTCTCATCCGGCCCCTGGCGGGATATACGCATCGTGCCAAGTACAAGAATATCGGATGCCACGTCAGTAAAAGAGTGGATACCGTCTACCACCAACGCTTGTGAATGAAACAGGGCACCGCCAATGACTTTGAGAAAGCCGAGGGCAATATCCAGAATCATTCCAATAACAGTTACATTGGTTGCCGCTTTAGCTTCGCTGGCAAGTTTTTCCTGATGCTGCTGAGTCGGTGATATCGGTTCGTTCACGGACAGAGCTCCGATTGAGTGGGTTCAGAATCGCCAGTATAACGTCATACCTGCATAGATGTGCTGCCAGGTGCAAGCAGTATGCGTGGTTTTTATGCACAATTATGCGAAAGTGTGACTTGGTGACATTTGTTTATATTTACACTCTCGAACCTTAATGTAAATATAAGATGTTGAAAATAAAGAAAAAATAAACTGATCAAAAAGTGATCAATCCGCAGGTCGACGCGAATATCAAGGGGTAGCAATCGTTCCCCCATAATTTTCAACAGGGTTATCCACAGATTCCGTGGAAAAGGTCTGAAGACCTTCGTCATACATGCATTTAAGGAAAATTGATTGGCTCCTTAAGAAGCTGTGGAAAACTTCCGGTATACTTTGTCGCCCCATTGGTAAGGAGTTTTCAGATGTACGGCCTTGTTCGCAACCTGCTTTTTAAGCTTCCACCGGAACAGGCTCATACTATTACGTTGAGCAGTCTTGATATTGCTAACCGGCTTGGCTTGTTGAAAGTTTTTTTTCCGGAGGTGCGGCCATTGCCGGTAACCGTGATGGGGCTGGATTTCCCGAATCCTGTGGGACTTGCAGCGGGTCTGGATAAAAATGCCGACCATATTGATGCGTTGGGCAAGCTGGGTTTCGGGTTTATAGAAGTTGGTACCGTGACCCCTCTTGCCCAGCCCGGTAACCCCAGGCCCCGCATGTTCAGGTTGCCTGAGCACCAGGCCATTATTAATCGTATGGGTTTCAACAACAAGGGCCTCGGACATCTGATACGCCAAGTGGATAAACGCAGGTATCGGGGCGTACTGGGTATTAATGTTGGTAAAAACAAGATTACGTCGAACGAAGAGTCGGAAGTTGACTACCGTAAGGGTATTTCGGACGTTTATACCCGAGCCGATTACATCACCGTGAACGTGTCATCACCCAATACGCCGGGCCTTCGCGACCTCCAGTTCGGTGATTCACTTAAAAGCCTGTTAAGTGCAATAAAAGATGAACAGTTGATCTGTGAAAAACAGTTCGGGCGTTATGTGCCCATAGCCGTTAAAATCGCGCCGGACATGGACGATGAGGGCATTCAATTTATGGCCATGGCTTTGCGTGAGGCAGGGCTGGATGGTGTTATTGCTACTAATACAACGATTAATCGAGACGCGGTGAGTGGCCATCCCCACGGTGCAGAAGCCGGCGGCTTGAGTGGCGCTCCGGTGCGTGAGGCTTCGTTAAGGGTGATCCGGGGGTTGTTTTCGGAACTGGGCGAGTCGCTACCGATTATTGGTGTGGGTGGTATTACCGATGGTGACAGTGCTGCGGAAAAAATTAAAGCCGGGGCTAAACTGGTGCAGATTTATACGGGCTTCATATATCGTGGACCGGCACTGATTTCAGAAGCTGTTGAAGCAGCAAGAAAAGTGATGGTGAAGGCCTGAGCTGGAACGTGGCGGGAATTATTGTGGTAGAGAGAAGGTGGGCCCGCATAGCGGGCCCTTGCGGGGAACTAGCCCCGTTGCATGTTATCAGATGGTACGGGGCGGGTGACCCCGTTCGGTTTGCTCTGACTACTGCTCCAAATTGTAGAAAAAGATCAGATCAAGATCTGGGGTTACTTGTAAATTCAGCTCACCCGGAGGTGACGTTAGCGAGTTTGTGGATACCGGAAACGCCGGTCATTCCCTCCCAATTATCTGTGCGGCCTTCTCGCCACCCATTTAACCATTCCTGGCGAACCTCCGCCTGCTCGATTGGGCAACTGTCCTTGGGTTTGCCAGCTATGCCCGCGAGATAACCCCGTTTGAATGCACGAGCCTGCATATCTCTTTTCTGTCTCTTCATGCCGTTCCTCACTAATGGATTAACAGAACATGTGTGTACACATTTGCCATGGCGGTGACAGTGGAATCCACTCAGGGACAACCCACTATTGTCAGTCCAAGCCAGAGCAGTCAGGATCCTGTTAACGAGAGGTTATTTCTACCTCCCGAACGACGCGTCAGATACAAGCTAAACTTAAATGCGCGCTAAAGTACACTATTAATTTGGTCTACATTTTGTTTTTTTAGACTAAAAAAGAATAAGAAGTAGGGGTGTTCCAGATAAAAGCTGCTATTACACATGCTTACCCGACTGAGCCAATAAACCAGGAGTTGAACTTGTCCAAACTTGTTTTTTTTGTAACTTGCCCAAAAGGGATCGAATACCTTTTGGAGGATGAGCTCGGCTCGTTCGGATTGACTCCCGTACGCAATGCGCCCGCTGGGGTTTGGGCGGAAGGAACGCTTGAGGGCGGCTATCGCGCCTGCCTGTGGTCCAGGCTAGCCAATCGCGTCATTCTGCATATTGATGAAGTCAACGCGGTTAGTGGTGACGATCTGTACGATGGTGTCGTGCACCTGGACTGGCAACAGCACATCGCAGTTGACGGCAGCTTCAGGGTGATGTTTCTGGGCCAGAACGAAGCCATTCGCAACACGCAGTATGGGGCCCAGCGAGTAAAGGACGGCATTGCAGATCGATTCAGAGCGAGTGGCGGGCAGCGCCCATCGGTAGACGCAAAGAATCCGGATGTAACAATCTCGGCCAGACTGAATCGTGGGCGGCTCTCGTTAGGTATAGACCTCAGTGGCCACAGCCTTCATATGCGGGGCTACAGAGTTGAGAAGGGGCTTGCTCCGCTTAAGGAAAACCTCGCGGCAGCCCTGTTGATACGTGCCGGCTGGCCCGAAATTTCCCGTAATGGCGGTGACTTTATCGATCCGATGTGTGGGTCAGGCACGCTTCCAATTGAAGCAGCAATGATGGCGATGGATCTGGCTCCCGGCAGAAATGTTGACAGGTTCGGTTTTGAAAGATGGCTGGGCCATCAACCCGATCTCTGGTCTGCGCTGAGGCAGGAGGCGAAAGATCGTGGCGAGGCGGGCGTGAAGGCCGCGTCGTCAAGGATTGCAGGATTCGATCAGGATCGCCGGGTTATTGATACGGCGCGCCATAATCTTCAGCGAGCCGGACTGGAGGGCCTTGTCGAACTGGGCTCTTGTCCGGTTGCCGGGCTTTTTTTTGAGGGAATCTGGTCTGAAAAGGGGGTAGTGCTTACCAATCCACCATACGGTGAGCGTCTGAGCGACCGTAAGGAACTGGGTGCTTTATATCAGGCGCTTGGAGACGCTGTAAAACGCGGAGTGCCGGGCTGGCGGTTAGGTGTGTTCACCGGGGCCCCGGAATTTGGTAAATCGATTGGCCTGCGCAGTTACAAGCAGTACCGTCTGTTTAATGGCAAGTTGCCAGCCCAGCTACTGCTCTTCGAGATTGACGAAGTAAATGCCATGACGCCCCATGAGCCTAATGTTCCGGGCGAAGTTACACCCAGAATCGCCAACAGTGAGCGCGCAGAAATGTTTGCGAATCGCCTGAAGAAAAATGCAAAACTGATGGGGCAGTGGGCCAGAAAGCAGGGTATTAGCTGTTATCGCGTGTACGATGCAGATATGCCCGAATTTGCATTGGCCATAGACAGCTACGAAGGGCGTATTCACGTGCAAGAGTATGCAGCTCCCAAGTCCGTTGATGAGCGTGCTGCACGTGAGCGACTGGCGGAGGCATTGGCGGTAATTCCGGGAACTCTGGGTATTGAGCGGGAAGAACTGGTCTGCAAACAGCGCCAGCGACAATCTGGCACCAGTCAATATGAGAAACAGGCAGCCAGTAACGAATTTTTTCAGGTGCACGAGCACGGTTGTGTACTGAAAGTTAACCTGAAAGACTACCTGGATACGGGATTATTTCTGGACCATCGGCCGGTTCGCCACTGGATTCAGCAGCATGCCCAGGGCAAGCGCTTCCTGAATCTGTTCTGTTATACCGGAGCAGCCACTGTGCATGCCGTTGTGGGTGGTGCCAGCCGTTCCCTGAGCCTGGATATGTCGAAAACCTATGTGGGCTGGGCAGAGGAAAATCTGGCCTTGAATGGTGCCGATCCCAAACGTCATAAAGTAGAGCAGGCGGATTGTCTGGCCTGGCTGGCAGCCTAACCAAAGGCTGATCAGCGTTATGACTTGATTTTTATGGATCCGCCAACGTTTTCCAACTCAGCGCGCATGGCGGGAATTCTGGACATCCAGAAAGATCACGCAACACTGATTCATCAGGCGATGACGCGACTAAATTCTGAAGGCTTGTTGATATTCTCTACCAATTTCAGGCGTTTTAAGCTGGATGAGACGCTGGAATCGAAGTTTGAGGTTGAGGATGTAAGCCGCAGTACAATTGATAAAGACTTCCAGAGAAACCCGAGAATTCATCAGTGCTGGCATATCCGGCATCGTATTTAAACCGCACAGGCAGCGCTGGCTCATTATGCCGGTGCTGCCTGTGCGAACATCTGTGCGTGTCAGAACTCGTATCTAAGCCCGCTGGAAAACTGGAAGGTATTGGCTTCTGAATTAGTGTCTTTGAAAAGTCTGCCGCCCTCGAACACCAGATAGGTGTTGCTTAGTATTTCAAAGTCCAGACCGGCGAGCCAGCTCACGCTGAACGCGCTGTCAGGATAGTCACCCACAAGGTCTTTGAACTGCCGGTTATAACTTGCGTCTGGATTTTTCAGTTTTGCTTCGCCGTCGATATAGGAAAATCCGAACTGGCCGTAAATATTGGCGTAATCGGTAACCGGATAATGCACCCCGATGTACCAACTGGCGAAGTAATCAACGGCGAGAGTCAGATCACCTTCTGGTACTTTTGCATCTTTGAAGCCACTGCCGGCACGCAGTTCTGCGTGAAACAGATCAGTAATGTGGCCACCAAGAACCAGAGTTCCAACAGTGCCCCAGGCGGCTTCTTTGCTGAGATCGCCAATAGATCGGTGATTGAGAGTGGTTGCCAGCAAACCGATGTAGTGCATATCTTCGCGGTCTTTATCTTCCGCACAGACGGTCTGGCTGGTTATCAGTGTTGCCGTGATCAGTGTGACAAGCAGGGACGTTCGCACTACATTCTTCATTGTTATGATGCTTCCTGACGTGAGCGGTTACGGGCTGATCTTGCCTTGTGTAACCGTTTGTTACGTCGACCCGCGTCACACTTCCCCGTGCCAGATGCGCGGAAGGGCGCGGATCTGTGCTATTCCCCGGAATATTCGCTCAACAAGCCTTCTTCTCTGGCCAATAACAGCAGCGCGTACACGCAGTTTTCCGAAAGCTGAGGCTCAAGGCCTTCGTCTATCATCAGTTGTCGGCGGCGGTCGTCAAGGCTGTCGCTGTTCACTCTTGTGATCAGCTCGCCAACAGGCGCAATTTCAAATGGCGCATCCTGGCTAACAGCATTGAAAATAAGATCAATCAACGCTTCATCCGGGTCCGTGCCATCAACGTATACGGTTTGGTCGGGCAGGTCGGTATGAAGTTCTCGTACGAGTTCCAGTACAGGCACACCCTGTTCTTCCAGATATCTCAGGTCTACGTCGCCCAAATCGCCATCTTCGGGGAGCCAGTCGTCCTCTGGTACGATAATCACCGCTTTCATGCGGCCGTCGGCCAGCGACCAGGCCATTGCTGTCGGGAAAAAAGTATCGCCAGCCTGGCAGTACTCTATGTCGATAAATCTTGGTATTTGCACGATGAACTCCGGTTGTCGTAGATGAATCCGTTTCTATAATGCTGAGTATAAGTGATGTTCATCATCGGGTATGAGGCGCGCGGGCTTCATGCCATACTGGCGGGGCTATTATCATCTAATCAGGGGCATCATGGAACACACTGAATTTAACAAAAATCTATTGACCTTTTTGAATGCATCACCAACGCCCTGGCATGCAGTAGACAGTATTCGAAGTCAACTGAATGCAGCCGGATTTGAAGAACTGGATGAGGGGGCAGAATGGGCCCTTGCCAGTAACAAAGGTTATTACGTTATCCGGAATGGCTCATCGATTGTCGCTTTTCGTACCGGCCGTAACGATGTGGTCACCTCTG
>JACDJA010003307.1_pt1 | contig 10561 bp, 11 predicted proteins | sample 7449241 | NCBI WGS metagenome assembly JACDJA01 (sample SAMN14253289, study PRJNA609438) | sludge metagenome | isolation source: initial anaerobic sludge | collected 2018-12-20 | reverse complement strand
GCGGCCTCGGTAGATGGCGCAGATGTGGTCGCCCGGCTCGATCGCGATACCGGGGCGGTCCAGCGCAACGCGCAGGGCGCGCGGGTAGGTGGATTCGACCCCGGAAGGTGTAATGAGCACGAGCCGCTTCACCCGGCCGGGATTGGCCGCCGCCCAGTCGGTGGCAATGGCCCCGCCAAGCCCGTGACCCAGCAGGGTGATATCCTCGCCCAGGTGGTAATGGTCGAGCAGCTCAACAAGCTGTCGACGAAAGAACTCCGGCGTCTGGTCACCCGGCGCGTTGTCGGAATAGCCCCGCCCATAAAGGTCATAGCTCAGGACGCGGTAGCCGATGTCGGCAAGGCCGGGGGCAAGGTCGTCCCAGAGCGGCAGCGGCGTGGCGAGCCCGTGGATCGCCACGATCACCGGCCCCCGTGACGGCCCGTGCCAGAGCGCATGCGTGGCACCCTGCGGCAGTGCGATGATCTCGCCAGAGGCGCGGCGCGGATCGGGCAGACCGCGCCGCGCCTCGGCCAGGCGCGGCCAGAGCGCGAGCAGGACAAGGCCCGCCAGAATGACGAGGCCGATCCAGGCCATGACGTTACCCTCCAGATCCGGCGTGTTGCTCTGGACAGCCTCGCGCTGAATCGCGGCGCGAGAATGGCAGCGGGGTGGCGATCAGCGCGCGGCGTCGGCAGGAAGCAGCCCCTCCGCCACCAGCCGTGCGGCCCAGCCGAGGGCATCCTCGAAAAGATGCACCCGCCAGCCACGCGCGCGGGCGGCGTCGATGTTGTCGGGATTGTCATCCACGAACAGAAGTGCATCACCCGACAGGCCGGTCATCTCCTCGACCAGTTCGTAGATACGCGGCTCGGGTTTAACCACGCCATGCTCGCCGGAGACCACCGCCCCGTCAAATTCGTTGAAGAAGTCATAATGCTCGCGGGCGAAGGCAAAGCTCTCGCGCCCGAAATTGGTCAGCGCATGGACCGGCACCCCGCGCGCGCGCAATGCCCGCATGAGCCGGACAGAATGATCGATAGCCGGGCTTGCCATCTCGAGCCAGCGGTCGTGCCAGAGATGAATCGCCTCGGCCCATTCGGGATGTGCCCCGGCGGTCGCGCGCACGGTTTCGCGCCATGGGGCACCGCCATCTATCCGCAGGTTCATGCTCTCGAGATCGACTTCGGAGAAAAGGCGCGCGCGCGCCTCAGCTCCAATCTCGTGATCGTAGAACCCATGCGGGTCCCAATGAATGAGCACCCGGCCGATGTCGTGGATCACCGCGCGGGGCGGGCTCATGCCCAGAGCGCCTCTGCGTGGAAGTTGACGTGATCCTCAACAAAGCTGGTCACGAAGAAATAATCATGCCCGTAGCCCGGCTGCAGGCGCAAGGTCGCGGGCTGGCGGCGCTGGGCGATGGCGTTGGCCATGGCGGCGGTGCCCAGCTTGTCCGAATGGGGATCATCGGTGCCGGTATCGATCAGCACCGGCCCGGCAAAATGCCCCGCAAACATGAGAACCGAGGCATCATGGGCGTGCCATTTCGACTTGTCCGGCCCCAGATAGGCGGTGAACTGCTTGCGGCCCCAGTCGCTCTGCATCGGGTTGCAGATCGGTGCAAAGGCCGACACCGACCGGAACCGCCCCGCGAGCGTCAGCGCCAGCGTCAGCGCGCCATGCCCGCCCATGGAATGGCCGGTGATGGCCTGGCGATCGGGGTCTACGGCGAAATTGCGGGTGATGAGGTCGGGCAGCTCCTCGGCCACATAATCCCACATGCGATAATTCGGGGCCCAGGGGGCCTCGGTCGCGTTCAGATAGAAGCCAGCTCCCTGCCCAAGATCGAATGCGGGGTCGTCGGCCACATCCTCGCCGCGCGGCGACGTATCGGGAAAGACGACCGCGATGCCCTGTTCCGCAGCCCAGCGCTGCGCACCGGCCTTTACCATCGCATTTTCATGCGTGCATGTCAGCCCGGCGAGGAACCAGAGAACCGGTACGGGGCCGTCGCGCGCTTCCTCGGGCAGGAACAGCCCAAAGGTCATGTCGGTGCCGGTCGCGCGCGAGGGATGGGTATGGACACCCTGCACGCCGCCGAAACATTTGTTCTCGCTGATGGTGCGCATGGTACTCTCCTGTCACTGGCTGGCGGAGCCATGCCACGCGGACCCCTGCGGCGCAACTGTCGCGGCACTGCGCCTGATCTTGTGAACAGGCAGATCGGGTCGTGTGCTGCGCCTTTCAGCGGTCACATGCGCGGGGAACGACCCCGCATCAAGGCGCAGGCATCCGGTGCCCCGTGTCGCTTGCCTGTGGTGTGGCTTGCCTGTGGTGCATCACTTTTTCGCGGCAAGCTCGGCCTCGGCACGCTGGCGGGCCAGGGCATTGTCCGGGTCCGACAGGCCCAGAAGCGGTGCGACCACGCGCAGCAATGCGGTCTCCTCGTCCCCGCGGACGCCGTCGGCGATGACGACCGACCACAGCGCCTCGGCAACGCCAAGGCGCTGCTCGAAGGGCACGGCCTCCTTGATGGCGCGGGTAAAGCGCACCGTGTCGGGGGCGTCGCGCTCAACCTCCTCGGCCTGGGCGCGCAGGCGCATCGCCTCGATCGGGTTCAATCCGTAGCGGGCGGTCAGGATGCGGTCGATGCGCGCGATCTCGGCCGGCTGATAGATGCCGTCGGATTTGGCGACCCGCACCAGCAGCGCGGTCAGCGCCACGCGACCGTCCGGGTCCGAGAGCGGCGCCGGTTCGGGCGCAAAGAGGCGGCGAAGAACATCAATCATGGCGAGTCAGTTAGAGACTGGCACGGATTGTTGCAAACCCTTGTTGCGGCCCTGCCTCAAATCGGCAGATCACAGTTTCGCCAGCGCCGCAAAGCGCGTGCTCAGCCGGGCAAGCTCGACATCAAGCCCCCAGGGCGGGTTGACGATGACGAGCCCCGAGCCACGCATCCGGTGACCTTCGCGTGCGGGCGGAAAGCCGACCTCGTGGACGGTTGCCCCGGGGATCTCGCGGATAATGGTTTCGGTCATCGAGCGATGCTGGCCGTCGCGCAGGATCGGATACCAGAGGATCAGAACGCCCACATTCCACTTGCGGTGTAGCCGGATGACCAGATCGGGCATGCGCGTATAGTCGTCCTTCACTTCCCAGGACGGGTCGATGAGGGCCAGGCCCCGGCGTGGACGCGGCGGTGCAAGCGCCAGCGCCATCTCCGGACCGTCGCGGTGGTGGACATGAACCACCGGCCCCGCGCCTTTCATCGCCTCCAGCAGCGCTGCATGTTCTTGCGGGTGCAACTCGGCAAGGTGGATCCGGTCCTCCCGGCGCAACAGCGCCGCCGCGATCAGCGGCGAGCCGCCATAGGCCGCAACCCCATGGCGCGCCTGCACGGCTTCCTGGGCGCGTGTGTAGGGATGCGCCGCGTCGAACCAGTCGCGCACGCGCAGGATTCCGGCGGCGGCTTCGCCGGTTCGCCGCGATTCGGCACCGGAAAGGTCATAAGATCCGCGCCCGGCGTGAGTCTCAAGATAGGAAAGGGGCTTGTCCTTGCGTGTCATGTAGTCAAGGCAGGATGAAAGCACTGCATGCTTATGAATATCGGCAAGATTTCCCGCATGAAAGCTATGTTGATAGGATAACATCCGTAACCTTTATCGGTCGCAGGTGATTTGTTGCATCCCGCGTTGTAATGCGTCCGCCTGCTCTCTAACTGGAAAGGAAATCAGCGTCACCAGTCGAGGGACAGATGGAACTATTAACAGCCGAAGGGCTGATTATTCTTGGTCAGGTCATTCTCATCGACCTCGTCCTCGCGGGTGACAATGCGGTGGTGATCGGTCTTGCGGCGGCAGGCTTGCCCAAGTCGGTGCGCGGAAAGGCGATCATGATCGGGATCGCGGCGGCGGCCATCCTGCGGATCGTCTTCGCACTTGCAACGACGATGCTGCTGGCGATCAAGGGGCTCCTGCTGGTCGGGGGCCTTCTGCTTCTCTGGGTCAGCTGGAAGATGTACCGGGAACTGCGTGTCGGCCACGGCGCGCATGACATGGTTGATATCCACCCCGATGCGGCCCTGGCCGGGGCAACGGGCGCGACCGCCGGGCCGCCGCGCAAGACCCTTCGTCAGGCGGTATGGCAGATCATCATTGCCGACGTGTCGATGTCGCTCGACAACGTGCTCGCCGTGGCAGGTGCCGCGCATGAACATCCGACCGTCCTGATTATTGGCCTGACACTGTCGGTGGTGCTGATGGGGGTTGCGGCCACATTCATCGCCCGGCTTCTGAATCGCTACAGCTGGATCGCCTGGATTGGTCTGCTCATCATCGTCTATGTCGGCGGCAGGATGGTCTGGAGCGGCGCGCAGGAGCTGATCCTGCTCTGGGGCTTGTAGGGGGGGGCTCTTGTAGGGAAACCTACCAGCCTCCATCCACCGCTATATTCTGGCCCGAGATCATCCGCGCGTCGTCCGACGCCAGAAACAGTGCCAGTGCCGCGATATCCCCGGCCTCGATCCGGGTCTTGAGGCACTGGCGCCCGCGCACCCATTCATCATATTCGGCCAGCCGGTCGCCAAAGACGCGGTTCTCGGCCTCGGACAGCACGGCCCCCGGCGAGATCGCGTTCACTGTGATGCCATTCGGCCCCAGCTCGCGGGCCAGCCCCTTGGTCAGGCCCAGCTGTGCGCCCTTCGACACCACATAGGGCACATAGCCATCCCATTCGCCGCTCAGCGTCACCGAGGTGAGATTGATGATCCGGCCCCATCCCTGCGCCTTCATCGCGGGTGCGCAGGCGCGCGCAAGGGCAAAGCTCGCTGAGGAATTGACGCGGATCTGATCCTCGTATTCGGCGAGCGAGAATTCCTCGAAGGGTTTGTTGATGATAAGCGCGGCGTTGTTCACGAGGATATCGACTGCCGCCTCGCGCACGAGCGCGCCCACCGCCGCCTCGGCTCCGGCAAGGTCGTCGAGGTCAACGCCCAGCCAGCCCATGCCCGCAGGTGCCGCGCCGCCGGGGCGGTCGAGCACCGTGACACGATGCCCGGCGTCGGCAAAGCGCGTGGCCATGGCAGTGCCAATCGTGCCAAGGCCTCCAGTAATCAGGACGTGGCGGGTCATTTTCGCCTCCTTACAGGACGTTCTGGATTTCCTCGATCGAGGTCTCACCCACTGGCTTGTCGAGCACGATTTCTCCATTGGCCATGGCGACGATACGGGTGCAGCTGGCAAAGACATGCTGGAGGTTGTGGCTGATGAAGATGCAGGTGATCCCCTGTTCGGACAGCGCCCGGACATAGTGGAGCACCTTTGCCGTCTCCTTCACGGACAGGTGGTTCGTGGGCTCATCCAGGATCAGGACCTTCGACTTGAAATAGAGCGCCCTGGCGATTGCCACGCCCTGTCGCTGGCCGCCCGAAAGCTCGCCCACCAACGCGTCGGGCGAACGCAGATGCAATCCGACTTCGGCGATGGCAGTGACGCTTTCGTCGCGCATGGCGTGTTCATCCAGAATGCCAAAGCCGCCGATACGCGCCTTCAGCGGCTCGCGCCCGATAAAGAGGTTGCGCGCGATGGTCATGGTCGGGACCATGGAATTGTATTGATAGATCGTCTCGATCCCGAGGTTCATCGCATCGCGCGGGTTGCGCATTTGCACCGGCTCGCCGTCCACGCGCACCTCGCCCGAATCGGCCTGGTGCAGGCCCGACAGGATCGAGATGAGCGTGGATTTCCCCGCGCCGTTGTCGCCAACCAGGCCCAGTGCCTGTCCGTGGGGGATGTCCAGGCTCACTCCGCGCAGCGCGTGGACGCCCGAATACCATTTGTGCAGGTTACGGACCGAGATTACCGGGATTTCTGTTGTCGGGTTACCGTCCATATCCGTATCCCCGCTCAATGTTCCGAGACTTTCATCGCCTGCCCACGCTTGCGCAGCCAGCTGTTGCCGATCACCGCAAGGATGGTGAGGCCGCCGATGGCGAACTTGAACCAGCTGCCGTCCACCTGGCTGAGCACCAGCCCGTTGTCGATGACGCGAATCAGGATGGCGCCGATGACCCCTCCAAGGATCGAGCCGATGCCGCCCCAAAGCGATGTGCCACCGATCACGGCGGCGGCGACCGCCTGAAGCTCCATCCCCTCGCCCGACGAGGGCAGGGGCGAGCCGAGCCGCATTACCTGCAACATGCCCGCGAAACCGGCCAGGATCGAGCAGATCATGAAGGCAGTGATCTTCACCCGAGCGGTGGGAATGCCCATCGCGCGCGCGGCGGGCAGGAAGCCACCGGTCGCCCGAAGCCAATTGCCGAAATTCGTGCGTCCGAGCAGAAAGCCGACCAGCAGCGCGATGGCGACAAACCACAGGAGCGAGGCGCGAAATAGCCCGCCGGGACCGACAAACGCGGCAAACAGCGGCGCGGGGACCGCGTTCAGATCAAATCGGGGTGGAAACCCGCCCGAAACGACTACGGTCAGCGATCGCGCCATGAACAGCATGCCAAGCGTAGTGATGAAGGACGGGATCTCGAACCGGATCGTGAGCCAGCCGTTAAGAAAACCGATGAACGCGCACAGGAGAAGGCCCGCCGTCATCGCCGGCAGAAAGGGCCAGCCCTTCGTCATCAGCACCGCCATGGTCATCGGCATGAGTGCAAAGACCGAACCGACCGAGAGATCGAACTCGCCCGATATCATGAGAAGCGTGACACCGACCGCGACCAGCGCCGTCTCGGGCATCAGGCCGAGAAAGCCGCGCAGATTGGCGGTGCTCATGAAGAAGCCGTCTGACGTGTATTGGAAAATGAGGATGAGGACGAGCAGCAACAGTGCCGCGGCCAGCTCAGGTTTCTGAAGAGATATCTTTAGGATGCGTTGCATTCGGTCCCGGTCCCCCCATGTTGGTCAGAATCCGCCCGCCGGTTGTTTGCCGGCGGGCGGGGTGGTGTCAGCGGATGCCCTGTTCGGCGAGCGGCATGATCGCATCGACATCGTCGGGCGTCACAATGCCCTGCCCGGTATCGACATCAGCAGGGGTGAGGCCGAAGTTCTTGGCCAGATAGGCCATCATCACCGGCAAGAAACCCTGCATGTAGCCCTGCTGGTCCACCTCGACCTGGATGTAGCCGGTCTGCATCTGGTCGAGCACCTCCGGAACAAGGTCGAAGCCGCCAAGCAGCACCTCGCCCGGGCCCACGCCCCGGTCGGCCAGAACGCGCGCCACGCCTGCGTGCCAGAGGCCGGTGTCGAAATAGACGTTGGTGTCGGGATGCGAGGCGAGATAGGCGCCGACGCGGTCAGCTGTCACTCCAAGGTCCGTGCCGGAGTCGATCCGCTCCCAGCTGATGTCGCGTCCCGAGGATTCCTTGTAGTCCTCGAGGAAGTTGATGACGCCCTGGCCGCGCTGCTCGGACCAGTTCTGGCCGGGGGCCGAAATCCCCATGAGCACGTGGATCGGCCCCTCTTCGGGGAAGTTCGCCGATTGCGCCTGCCCAAGAGCGTAGCCTGCTGCAACAAAGCCCTGGCCGATGAACGCCTGACGGGCATTGCCCGCCGCACCTTCGCTGTCATCCACATTCACGGCCATCACGGTGACGCCGGCATCGCGCGCGCGCTGCACCACATCGTCAAAGGCGGCATTGTCGACGATGGTCAGAAACAGCGCATCGGGTTCGCGAGCAAGGCCCGCCTCGATATTGGCCAGTTCCTCCTGGACCGAGCCTTCGGTCTGGGTAAAGAGCATCTGGCACTCGGCCTCCACCCGGGCGCAGGCGTCGTCAAAGCCCTTCTTCACCGACTGCCAGAACGGGTTCGAGGCCGATGAGTGATGCGCAAAGACGATGCTGAGCGGCGCATCCTGCGCTATTGCAGGGGCGGCGGTGGCCGTGATCAGCATGGCTGCTGCGACCGAGAGTTGCTTTCGGAATGTCATGAGTCCCTCCCAGGGGTTGATGGTCAGATATCCGTCGCGTCGGACCTCTTGCGCGATACGGTATATGAGCGGCCGATATCCGGATGGAGTTCCATCCCGAGGCCCGGGCCGGGCGGGACCGTGATCATGCCGTTCTTCACTTCGGGTACGGCGGTGACCAGATCACGATACCAGGTGCGGTAAAATGCACGTACGCTTTCCTGAACCAGTGCATTGGGCGCATTCAGCGAAAGATGGGTCGAGGCCGCCAGAACCACTGGCCCCGTGCAGTCATGCGGCGCCACCGGCAGGTGCCAGGCCTCGGCCATCGCGGCGATCTTGCGCGCCTCGGACAGGCCGCCGCACCAGCCAAGATCGAGCATGACGATCCCCGCCACCCCGGTTTCCAGCAGGTCGCGAAACGCCGCGCGAGAGCCCAGCGTCTCGGAGGCGCAGATCGGTGCGATCGAAGCCGTGGCATAGCGCTTCAGGCTGGACAGGCTGTCCATGCGGATCGGGTCTTCGTGCCAGAATGTGTCGTAGGGCGCGAGCGCGCGCGCAATCTGCATGGCGGGCAGAAGCTGCCACATCGAGTGGAATTCCACCATGATATCCATGCGGTCGCCCACGGCGGCGCGGATCTTCTCGAACGGTTGCAGTGCGGCACTCAGGTCTTCGGACGAGATATATTGACCGCGCGTCTTTTCCGCCGCCGCATCAAACGGCCAGATCTTCATGGCGGTGATCCCCTCCTCCAGAAGGGAATGTGCCAGTTCGTCGGCGCGATACAGGAATCCGTTCAGATCGTCATAATCCGCACCTTCGGCCAGACCGTAGTTCGATGTCGTCTGGCCGGTGGCCTTCTTGATGTATTCGGTGCCCGCGCAGGTGTTGTAGGTGCGGATTTCGCGGCGGGTGAACCCACCCAGCACCTGCGCCACCGGCTGGTTCACCGCCTTGCCGAATATGTCCCACAGGGCGATGTCGAAGGCAGAATTGCCCCGCATTTCCGCTCCGGTGGATCGAAAGCCGAGATAGCCCACCAGATCAGCCGACAGCCGATCGATTTCCAGAGGATCGCGGCCGATGACACGCGGTGCGATATATTCATGAACATGTGCCTCGACGGTGGCCGAGCCGAAGAAGGTCTCGCCCAGGCCGATGATGCCTTCGTCCGTTTCGACCTGCAGCCAGATCAGGTTCGGGCGTTCAGCGATGCGGATGGTCTCGAGTGCGGTGATCTTCATTCTTACCTCAGGACAGGCCGGCCACGATCAGGGCGCGGATGCTTTCGTCGAAATGGTCGGACATCGCCGCGCTGGCGGCCTCGGGGTTACCCTCGGCGACTGCCCGGGCAATATTCTCGTGATTGGCGATCATGCGCTCATGCGCCTCGGGCGTGGTGCGCGAGCGCCAGCCGATATGCCAGGTCTCGGCGGTGATGCCCTGAAAGCTGCCGATAATCAGTGCGAACACCGGGTTGTGGCTGGCCTGTGCCAGCAGCGAATGAAAGGCGAGGTCGTGCTCGATCATGCGCGCGGGCTCATTCACCCGCTGGCGCAATCCCGCGACCTCGCGGATCAGGCCCTGCGCCTCGGCCTCGCTCCGGCGCAGGGCGGCAAGGGCGGCGATGCGCGTCTCGATGGTGCGTCGCACGTCATAGATCTGCTGGATGTTGATCTGTTCGGTCTGGACCCCGTGCTCAATGATGAGCGACATTGGCCCGTGATCGATCCGCGCCACCGTGGCGCGACGGCCGCTGGCCAGTTCGATGATCTGCATTGCGGCGAGCGAGCGGAACGCCTCGCGGACCACGGTGCGCGACACCTGTAATTCTCGCGCGACCTCCGCCTCGGAGGGCAGCCGGTCGCCGGGCATCATGTCGCGCTCGCGCATGAGCTGGGTGATCGAACCGATCGCATGGCTGACAAGGCCGCCCTCCGGCCCATGCCTTTCGTCACCCGTCATTCGTTTGCATCCAAAGCTGTCATACAGGTTGTGTAGGATTGCCGAGCAGGAGACGCAAGAGATATCTGCACAAACAAGAACGGCGGCAGCCCGGGGGCTGCCGCCGTTCCTGTTTGCCCTGTGGCAGGTTCAGAGAGCGTAGCGCAGGATTGCCGCCAGTTCCTTGCCTTCGGGAAGGTCATCTGCGCGCACACCCAGCACCCGCGCCCCGTTGGCCAGCGCACGACCGGCGATCTCGTCCACGATACCATAGGCTGCGGCGTCATCGACCTCGACAAAGGTGACGGTGCCCGTCTCCTCGTCGACAAAGCCGGGGAGCACCGAATCGATGTTTACAAGCAGTGTATCCACCGCGCCAAAGGTCGCCGCATGCGCGGCGCTCGAGACGTCGCTGGTCGCCCGGCCAGAAACGGCGCGTTCTGCGTAGAGCGCACGGATCTTTTCGATCTCGGCGGCATAGGCGGCGTCAAGAATGGGGCGCGCCTTTTCGGCAAGTTCACGTTCGGCCAGCCGGTCGGGGCTTTCGACGATGCCATCGTCAAGCAGATGCGGATAGCTGTTCATCTGGCGGAAGATACCCACCCGGTTGCGCGCCCAGACGGCCGCGCCAAACGCCACCGAGATGCTCATCTTCGACTGGAACAAGCCGGTCACCAAGAACATGGGCGGGTTTGCCCAGTATAAGCCGCTGAGTGCT
>JACDJA010003306.1_pt1 | contig 10563 bp, 8 predicted proteins | sample 7449241 | NCBI WGS metagenome assembly JACDJA01 (sample SAMN14253289, study PRJNA609438) | sludge metagenome | isolation source: initial anaerobic sludge | collected 2018-12-20 | reverse complement strand
CAGCGCATCGCGCAACTGGCGCGCCGCAATCGCATCGTCGGCCAACAGGTCGCCCTGTGCGATCTCGACGGCCGTGATCATTCGTTCGCGTAGTCTAAATTGCCGGTCGGCGAAGCGCGCCTGGTCGGCGGTCGAGCGACGTCGCGCGAGGATTAGCAATGCCGCCAACGCGGTCATAACGACGGCGAGAAGGACGGCTATTTGCGCCAACTCACTACGGGTCAGCCAGGGCCTCGCCCGGCTGATGAGCGCCGCCGCCAGCCCCAGGGCCGGCCCGAGCAGAAGCCCCTGCGGTAGCCGGCGCAGCAATTCCGCGCGGCGCCGTCGAGCGTCCCATCGGCGCAAAATGCTCCGTAGTTCGTCGAAGCCGGTCGTCATACGTCACTAACCCGACGCACGCGGCGAACCGTGTCGGCGTACAGGGCGACGGCCGCGATGAGGTGGATGATGATGAACACCCACCAGGGTGAGAACACCCAGACAGTCCGGCCGTCGATAAGTTGTGAGTAGGCAAAGAGCGTGTCCTGTTGCAGCAGGAATAACTCACTGACGACAAGAGTCGCCGGCAGGTTGGTTGTTGCCAACGTCAGCCCACCGTAAACGAGGAGGATCTCGAAGAGCGGACCGCCCGCGGACGAACCGAACGGGACGCCCAGCACAAGCAACAAGAGCAATGCAAACAGCGGCAAGCCCAACAGCACAAGGAGCATCCCGGCAAACGTGGCCACGGTGGCGGCTATAGTGGAGCGCATCGCCGCCGAGCACCACAACCCGTAGAGGGCGTAGGTGACGGCGGCAACGAGAATCACAAGTTGTGACAGGACGAGTTCGACGGGGGAAAGGCCGCCCAGCAGGAAGGCGATGCTCTGGACGGGGATGGAAACCAGGACCAGGAGGAAGATATAGCTGAGCGCCGAAACGAGCTTGCCGAGCACAAGGTCGTGGGGCGAGAGAAGCGTGGTTTTCAGGATATCGAACGTCTGGCGCTCCCGTTCGCCGCTGATGGCCGCTGCGGTGAAGGCCGGGCCGATGAAAGCAACGAGAATGATCTGGACGCCCAGAACCGCGGCGAAAAGTCCCTTACCCACGGTGTAGCCCTGAGTACTGCCCGGGGACGACGAACCGGAGAGGTATGCCAGATAGACCAGCACGGCAACGCCGCCGAGCGCCAGCAAATAAAGCGTCAGAACGGCAAACGCGCGGTGTCCTCGCATTCGGCTGCGCAATTCCTTGACCACGACCGGGTTGCGGAACAGGTCTCGCCGGGCTGGACGAAGTGGGGAGGTTGTTTCCTGTGCCATATGTTGCCTAAATGGTAGCGTCCGCTCCGGCGCTGGAGCGCGGAACAGTATCGGCCGCCGCTCGCGTCACTTGCAAAAAAACATCTTCCAAATCGCCCTGTTCCTCGGTGAAGGAGAGGACAGGCAGGCCGCGAGCGATCATCCGGGCCAGCAGGCTGCTGAGGGCGGCGTCGTCGCCGTCGAAATCAAAATGCATCCGGTCTGGTGCGTCCGCCGCCGGAGTCGCCGAAATTACGTTCTCTTCAGCGCCCAGCCAGGTCAGAATATCGGACAGATCGACAGCCGCGCCGGGCACAAACCGCACGCTGACGAGGCGATGGGCGCGCAGGCGGCGCATCATCTCGGCGATATTGCCCGACGCGACCAGCCGGCCGTTCTCAATAATGCCGATGCTGGTGCAGATGTCGTCTACTTCGGAGAGGATGTGGGACGAGAAAAAGATGGTTTTGCCCATCCGTTGCAGTTCACGCAATAACTCGCGCATTTCAATTCGGGCGCGTGGGTCCAGACCGCTCGCAGGTTCGTCGAGGATGAGTATCTGGGGATCGTGCGTCAGTGTGCGGGCCAGGCAGAGGCGCTGTTTCATGCCGCGGCTGAGCGTTTCAACGTACACATCGCGCTTGTGCGCCAGATCGACCAACGCCAGCAAATCGTCGATCATCGTTGGGCGCGCGGCCGCCGGAACATGATAGCAGGCGGCGAAAAAGTCCAGATATTCCCAGACCTTCATGTCCTCGTAGACGCCGAAGAAGTCGGGCATGTAGCCGATGATCCGGCGTACCGCCTCGGGGTTCGACGTGACCGGGTAGCCCCCGATCCGCGCCTCGCCGGACGTGGGCCGGAGCAGGGTGGTCAGGATGCGCATCGTTGTCGTTTTTCCGGCGCCGTTGGGGCCGATGAAGCCGAAGACGGCCCCCTCCTCAATGGTCAGGGTCAGGCCGTCGACAGCGGTCAGACTGCCGTACCGTTTTGTCAGATCGTGTAGTTCAATAATGGCAGCCATGCGCTTTACTCGACAGGGACCTCCAGCAGGAGCAACGTGACGCCGGTTGGGGCCGAGGCTTCACCCGATACGGCCGCCTCCTGCAGAGCGCCCGGCAACCAGCCGGCAAGGGTGACGAGTTTCGTCGGATCGGACGCCGTCGTCGGATAGTCTCTGTAATGCGCCTGCAGCAATTGCCAACGCGGATAGGCTTCCGGATCGTTGAAGAAATCGGGCGTACCCAGGATCAGGCTCGGATCATTGAGAAGCGGATCCATGATCACGCTCCCGGTTGGGAAGAGCGGGTCGGGCGTTGGCGCGGCGGCGCCGACAGAGCCGGACAAGGTGAGATGTATACGTTCCTCCGCGCCGGGCGGCAGATCACCAAGGCCGACCTGTTCCTGCCCGTACAGAATCACCGCGTTTTCCAGCGTCACGTCCGAATCATTGCGAACCGTCACTTCGACGGCATTGCTCGCTTCGTCGCGCGTGGCCTGTGCGTAAACGGAGGGCCGCGGCAAATGAGCATCGACGATGAACGTAGCGATCTCGCCGGTGTCGGCGCGCGCGCCGCGTACCGCCACGTTACCCGCGCGCTCGACCGCCGTCAGGTTGCCGCCGGGAGTAAGCGCTCCAAAGCTTTCCTGAAGCGGGAAAACGCTGGAGTCATAGGGGAGGGTAAGATCGCGTTCGCCGCGCCGGGGCGAATAGAGACCGAGAACGGACTGCGCGCGCAATCGCTCGGCGTCGGCCGATCCGAAAGCAACCGACATGACGTTCAACGCGGCCCTGTTGCCGCGCGTGCTGAACCCGGTCAGAAAGGTGGCTGCGCTGAAGAGCAATACCAGCGCCGGGATCGTGACCCAGGCAAGCTCGCGCCGGTTGATTCGGCGAAGGATGATGAAGTTGATAGGGCCAATGACGATGACGTAGAGAAACAGGAAGAACAGCAATTGGCTCGCCGACGGAAGGCGCAAGCCGGGTATGACCGATGCGGCCTGGATTGCCGCGTAGCCGTCACGCATACCGCCGCCCCAGGGCGGGGTGTCGGGCGCACCCGACGCCAGGTGCCCCCATAGCCTGATGCCCCCCTCCCATCCGGCCAGCGGGGCCAGCTTCGGATCGAGAGCCAGGAATGTCACGCGCCCGCGGCCGAGCGCTTGCTCGGCCAACAGGATGTGTTCACCCTCGTTGATGAGCGCCTCCCCCGGCGAGAGAGCGTCCGTGGTGGTGAGGACGTAAGGCCCGGAAGCTGCCGGCGACGAACCGACGAACTCGCTGAGCGCAGGCAGAGCGTCGACCGTCGTCACGCCGGTGACGGCTACCGGCAACAGTTCGGCCACCCCGGCGGCCGTCTGTGGCCCACCCGGGCCGCCGGTGACGACCAGTTGGCCGCCGCTCTCGATCCAGGCGCGCATGGCCTCTTTCTGCCCGGCCGTCAGGCGGCTGGTATCGATGTCGTCCAGCACCAGCACGTCCAGAGCGTTCCAGGCGCTTGATACCTCCGGCAAGTCGGCGAGATCGAGGAAGGCGACGGCCGCGTCGGAACGTCTCCCGGGTATCATCTCCAGAAATGCCAGCGCGCCCGGGTCGGAACCGGCGACGCCGTAGAGCAATTGATCCTGTCCGATGACGGTCAGGTGATTGCTTTTGGTCTCGGCCAGTACGTCCTCTCCGCTGACCAGCCGGACGGTCACCTCACCGACGAACGGTAGCAATTGAACCACCAATGGAACGCGCTTGTCGGCCCCGGCGGGCAGAGAAACGGGCGCGCTGTAGATTAATTCTTCGCCTCCAGCCGGCGAAATAACCTGGATTTCCCCCTCTATCGCTGCTCCATCATTACGGACCGAGACGAATACCGGCACCGGCGCGGACTCTTCATAGATGCCGTCGAAGCCGGCCTGAGCGTTTAATTGGATCGGGTTTTCCTGCGCCGCGGGAAGCGCCAGGAGGAGGAATAGTCGGGCAAGGATGAGTTGCAGACTCATGCGTGATAAACCACTTGGTTTCGATTACTGCCTTCTATACGGACGAATGGACCAAAAGGCTGCATTGTGTCGCTTGGAGCAAGCAATCCGCATCAGAGAAACTCAATGCTATAGGCGGCGATCGGCGCGTCGGGGCGCTGCGATTCAACCCAGGCGACGGACTTCTCCAGCATGCGGTGCAGATATGCCTTGTCGTTGCCGACGGCGGCCAGACCGATAACGGCCGTTCCCCAGGCGTCGTGGCCATCCACCTCGGCCACCGACAGGTTGAACTCCCGGCGCAGACGAGTTGTGACCGATTTGACGATGCTCCGCTTTTCCTTTAGTGAGCGGACGCCCTCCAACTCCAGCGTGATGACGCACGTTGCTACAAACATGGTTGCAATTGTCCCCGATCGCCACGCGCGGGCAAATGAGGGATGGGTTAGTTGTTTTTCGGATTTAAGACCTATTTGAGCCAGGAAACGTATGGATTAAGGTTTTGTATACGTTGATTGGTTATAGTGTAAGCGTTTATTTCTTATTATCAGTTTTGATTTTTTCAAGGGTTTAATCAGAATGTCGAAAGAAGAATTGAATGGTATCCCGCCGCGCTCGCGGGCGCGCACCGTACTGTTGGGGCTGGTCGTGGTGTTGCTCGTGGTGATGGTGTTCGCGGGTTATGCTGTGGCGCGTCTCGTCAATACCGTGAACGAAGGCGCGGCGGCCGTCGCCGAGCCAATCGGCGACCGCATGCGCTCGTTGTTGTTGCCGGCTACGCCGGTCATCCTGCCCAACCCGGCAACCGTCGTCAAGCAGATCAACGACCTCTCCCGGCTGGAGACGGCATCCTATGAGATGGAAAAGGTCATCACGGCCGATTCGGATCAAGAGGGATTTCTGGGCATGTTGCTGGGCGAGTCGATGGTCTTTATCGCCTATGGCAAAATCTACGCCGGAGTGGATTTCAGTCGTATGACTGCGGCCGACATGGTCGTGGTCGATCCCGACACGGTGATGGTTCACCTGCCGGATGCGGAGATATTCAGCGACATCCCGGTGCTGGACAACGAGCGATCGTTTGTGGCCGATCGGGATACCGGGCTGTTGACCCGCGCCGACCCCGAACTGGAGACGCAAGTGCGGCAGGCGGCCGAGGCGGCCATTCGGGAAGCGGCACAGAGCAGCGATATTCTGGCCCGAGCCAATGTCAATGCTCAGGCATATATGAACAACTTTTTGTCGGGGCTTGGCTTTACGGAAGTGATCTTTACTCCTGATACGCCGCCGGCGGCCGCTCCCTATGAGCAGGAGATTCCAAAGGGGTATTACTTGCTGCCCACGGCGACGCCTGCTCCTTAATGGAAGCAGCCGGACGGGGAAGGGGAAATCTCCTTCCCCGTCCGGCAGGCCGACGCGGCGCGCATGAAGAACGAAACGCTTCTCAAGTCGGCGTCGGCCGCTACCGGTCTCTATGCTATCGTGTGGTTGGCGCTTGAGGGGAGTGCCGTGCGCGATCTGTTGCTGGCGATCCCATTGTCGGCGCTGGGGATGTATTCTATCCTCGCGCGCTTTTTGGGTGGGCGCACGCTGTCACCCAGTCGGCTGATCGCTCTGTCATCTTTCGCCGGATTAGCCTATGGGATTGGCCTCGCTCTGATGATGCTCTTCCTCATGGCTCTCAAGACGGGGCTACACGCCCACGGCCCGGAATATATGCCCGCGGAAGTCGCCTGGGTCTGGCGGCAATTGCCTCTCTGGGGCAGCGCGGGGGCGTTGGCCGGTCTGGGTCTGGGCTTCCTTTCCGCCGCCAAAAAGTAAACGGCTACGGATTCATACAGATGAAACGGACGGTCGTGATTAATCCGTCTCGTCTGCAAAAATCCGTAGCCGTGGGTCCCTTGCTTGCTCTAATTCCCGTCCGGACTCAGGATGAGCAGTTCGTGCTCGCCGCTTTCGGCCGCCTCGCGCGACCAGTTGGACGGATGATACTGGAAGTTTCGCCACATCTCGATCAGGTCGTCGTAGTGGGGATGCATGGGGTGGCCGCTCTGTCCGACGCTGTGGACCATCAGCGAGTTGTCCAGATTGCCCATGTCGATGATCTGGCGCAGGGCCGGAATGCATGACACCTCGAATCCGTTGTTGGCGTTCCAGCAGGTTTTCTGCGGGACAGACTCGGAGCCGCTGGTCGGGTATGGCCCGCGATTGAAAATGTTTTCGATGAAGCCGATCCCCGAACTGCCCAACGTGTCGCTGCGGAAGGTGATCGTGTGCAGATCGCCCCATTTCCAGGCGTTCATGTCCTCGCCCAGCGTGGCGATACCCTCGGCGTGGGCCTCGGCCAGGGAGCGCCGCAGGATGTCGTCGCGCGTCTCGACCACGTTGGCCGTGCGGACGTCATCCCACCACGCCTTGTCCGGCTCCTGCAAGAGGAAGTAGATCGAATCGGCCGTGCTGTCCTTGCCGTCGGGGTAATAGTCGGGCAGCAGTTCGTCGTTATAGGTATTGGCGATGAGACGTACCCAGAAGAGGTTGTAAAGCGCGGCTTCGGCGCTGTCCTTGTGCATCTGCCCGCTCCAGCCCACCAGCCGGTCGCGCGCGGCGGCCACGGCCGGGTCGTCAATGGCCAGCTGGCGCAGATAGGGGATGACCTCCAGGGCGGAGACGCTGCCGTTGTCGGTCTGGATGGCCTGCATATCTTCCAGGCTGATCTGGTCCGCGTCGGCCGCGATCAAATCATTGATGCGTTGGGCGCGCTGGCCCTGATCCTGGAAGCGGCCGAGCATGTAGGGATAATCTTCGGCCCTGACTTGCGGCTGGTTGGCCGTGACGATGAACCCCTGGGCCGGATTCAGGACGCGCGGCGCGTCTTCAAAGGGGATAAAACCGGTCCAGATGAAGTCGTCGTTCCAGCCCGGAACGGGGATTGTGCCGTCGCCGCCCGCGCGAACGGGAACCTTGCCGGGCATGACGTAGCCGATGTTGCCGTCCACGTCGGCATAGAGCAAGTTCTGTTTACCCGCGTCAAAGTACTGGGCCGCGGCCAGAAAGTCGTCCCAGTTCTGCGAACGAATCATCATGTGGACGGCGCGGAGGGTCTGCACCGGCTCCAGGCCCGTCCAGGCGAAGGACAGCGCGAGCGGCTCGGTTCCCTCATCCGTTGCCCCGAAACGGGAGGCGGTGACCAGCGAGTCGGAAGCGACCACACCGTTGCGCGTCTTGCGCACGAAGATAACATCGGGCTTGTCCCAGCCATTGACGATGATCTCCTCGCGGCGAATTTCCATGTCAACCCACTCGCCGTTCACTTCATACTGGTCGGGGTTTTCCGGATTGATGCGCTCAATGAAGACATCCTCGGCGTCGAAAGCGGCGTTGGTCAGTCCCCAGGCGATGCGGTCATTGTGCCCAATGAGGATGCCCGGGACGCCCGGCAGCGAGAAGCCCCGAAACTCATAGGGACAATCATCGCTCTTCTGCACGCAGTGCATACCGATTTCGTACCACAGGGCCGGCATGCGCACACCCATATGGGGGTCGTTGGCCAGAATCGCCTGGCCGCTGGCCGTGCGCTCGCCGGAGATGGCATAACTGTTGGAGCCGGCGCCGTAGGGCGTCATTCGCTCGGCCAGCAACGGCGGCAGGTCATCCCCGGCGGTGACGGTTCGGCTCAGATCGATCAGGTAGCTCAATTCGGCGTCGCTCAATCCGCTCAGGGGGGCGTCGTGGCTGTCGCTCAGGAAATCCATATCCTCGCTGTTAATGATGGTGGGCCGGTCGTCGCGGAACAAGGGATACAGGTCATTGAAGCGCTCAACGCCCATTGCGCCGATCATATTGGCGATCTGGAGGTCTTCATTCGGCCGCCCGCCCTGATCGAAGATCATCATGTAGGCCCAGCTCATCGAATCGACGGGCGTCCACGGTTCGATTTCCCACTTCGTCCCCTGCAGCCCGAGGAAGGCGAACTCCAGGCCCAGTTGCGCCGGGCGACGGTCGGCGATATAGGCATTGACGCCGCGCGTATAGGCGTCAATGGCTCGCTTAGAGTCCTCGTCCAGCAGTGCGTAAGCGCCTTCGGTCGACTTGATAAACCCGAAGTGACGCAGGTAGCGGTCGGTTTCCAGCGTCGTCTCGCCGAAAATCTCGGACAGGCGACCGGCGGCTGTGCGCCGTTGGAACTCCATCTGCCAGAAACGCTCCTGGGCATGGGTGTAGCCCTCGGCGAAGAATAAATCCTCCGGATTGGCGGCATAAATATGGGCAACTCCATATTCGTCGCGCACGATCTCAACCGGTTGTTGCAGACCGGCCACGCGAATTGTGCCGTCGACTTTGGGGTGGGCCTGGCGTGTGAACCAGAACCACGCGCCGGTGGCGATGACAGCTAAAACGGCGATGACTCCCAGGAAGATGAGCAGCGCTTTCAACCCCCGTGACATATCCTTCTCTCCTTCATGATTGAATAATGAGACGGTAACTATAGCGGCGATGCGTCTTGAGGGCGAAATAATGACAACCATTCGCCTGAATCGCGCCGGGTGTTTGCGCGAGGAGGCGCTTTCGTGGTAACTATTGCCATATGAGCGATCAATCGCCGCTTGTGGCCGAAGCCGGCCGGTTGTTCGATGCCTATGGGCTGGACGATCTCCCCCGTGCGTTGCAGCGCAACAGCCTCGATTACTATTATCTCAGCATCTACCCGTCCTTGTCCGAGATGCGACCCTTTGCGCCGGGTGACTTGCCGGTTTACCCGGCGGTCGTGAACAACGCCTACGTCCACATCCCTTTCTGCTCCGGCGTGTGCGATTTTTGCAGCTACTATCTCGTCGCCATTCATCCGGCGCGGCGGGCAGTCATTGGGCGCTATCTGGAGCAGGTCGGACACGAGTTTGAGTTCCACGCTCGCCACACACAACTCGATGTCGGGTATCTCTATTTCGGCGGCGGCACGCCGAGCCTTGTCCCGCCCGCCGCGCTGGATGATTTCCTGGGCTTTCTCGTCGCTCGTCGTTACCTGAATTCGTCAATGATCGGGACGCTGGAACTGCACCCGGAGTTTTTTGCCGACGAGGCGGCCGCGCTGCGCTTTCTCGATATTCTGAAACGGTACGGCATTCGTCGTGTCAGCGTCGGCTACCAGGTATCGGACGAGGAATTGCTCCGCCAGACGAAGCGACGTCACGCGGCCGGCTTCATGAGCGCGGCCATGACTCTCCTGCGATCGGCCGGATTTCTGGTCAATCTCGACCTGATGTATGGTCTGGCCGGGCAGTCGCTGGAGAGTTGGGAAATGACGCTGGCCGACGCAATTCGCTTCGAGCCGGACTCAATCTCGACTTACTTTCTCTTCGTCGATCGGGGCACGGGGTTATACGAGCGGGTTCGGCGCGGTCAGGTGAAATTGCCCCCACACAGGCAGGCGCAGACGCAGCATCTGATGGCGCAATTGGCTCTGGGGGCGGCCGGTTATCACGAACTGCCTAATGACTTCTGGGCGCGGCCCACGGGCGACCCGGCGACATTCCGGCCGGAGCGCCTGCCGTCGTCGGCCGTCACGTTGCCCATCGGGCCGGGCGCATACGGCTATTACGGAAACACACAACTGGCGAACGTGTTCGATCTGGAGGCGTACGGACGCCGGATGGCGAGGGGCGAGTCACCCGTCTGGCGCGGCTATCGGCTGAACGCGATCGAATCGTTCCATCGCGATGTGATGTTCGCGCTGAAAAACGATCCGTTTATCGATTGTAGTCTCTTTCGAACGGCCTATAATATGTGCCCGCTGGAGTATTTTACGGCGGTTTTCGGGAAATTGGCGGCACTGGGCCTGGTAACAATCGACGAGAGCCGTATCTATCTGACCGCAAAGGGGCGGTTGTGCGTGGAGGAGATCGCCTGTCTGTTTCGTCATCCCGGCATTCGCCCGGCGGCAGACAGCCTGGCCGGTGATTCTCTTCCGGCAAAGCACAACTTCGCCCCGACATACCCGCCGGCGGCGTGGTGAGGAGAGGAATTGCACATGAGTGAGCGACGGCCGAGAGTCTTGATTGGCAAGCCCGGACTGGACGGCCACGATCGTGGCGCGAAGGTCACAGCTCGCGCGTTGCGAGATGCCGGAATGGAAGTCATCTACACCGGATTGCGCCAGACGCCTGAAATGGTCGTCGAAGCCGCGCTGCAAGAGGACGTAGATGCCATCGGCCTCAGCATCCTGTCCGGGGCGCACATGCCACTCATGGCGCGGATCATGGAACTGATGGCCGCGAACGGGATGAGCGACGTGCCGGTGTTTCTGGGCGGGATT
>JACDJA010003304.1_pt1 | contig 10566 bp, 20 predicted proteins | sample 7449241 | NCBI WGS metagenome assembly JACDJA01 (sample SAMN14253289, study PRJNA609438) | sludge metagenome | isolation source: initial anaerobic sludge | collected 2018-12-20 | reverse complement strand
GAGCTTCCCAGGAACTGGATTTGCATAGCACCGTAATAAGTGTATCCGCTATCGCCGGGAAATTCCCGCGCGGTTCCCTTCTCCACTCTCATCAGCCGGGCACCTCCCTGGTATGAAATAATGCAGTCGGATGCGCCAATGTTATTGACCGTGAAACTCACCACCATATTGACGTCGAAGGTTTCGTTGTCCTGGGTGATGGTGTCAACTACAATTCGTTTTTTAAGGAGTTGCATTATCGTGCCTGTTGATCGCGTTCGAGAAGAAAAACAATATCGTACTCCAGGTCGGAGACCAGGTCGATGGGCAGAGCTGTGGCAATTTTAATTTTATGACCACCGGCTTTGATGTTCACGGGCAAAAAGCGCTTCCCGGTTTCCAGCCCGGCGGCTGTATCACTCATGAGCAGGTTTTTATGAACCGCCGAAATATATTGCTTGTCTTTGTCGTCTAATCCAATGCGGTAAGATGGTATACCGCCGTCCTTACTTTCGAGAACTGCAATACCTACGCATCTTTCGTAAGATGAATTGAGAACCAACTCTTTAAACAATGTACGTGCAGTAGTGCCGCCATTGTAGTTGATGGTCTCGGATTGATAAAAGAGGTCTTTTGACATTTTTTTTGTTTTAAAAAAAAGGGGTAGCTTTTACACCACCCCTTTTAGGTGAGAAACAGAAAAGAAAAAACTGCTTAACGAGAGGACGTCTCGGTACCCATCAGACGCACTTGCAGGAAGTGATCGTCCGTTCCGGCAGTGATGCCGGCGTTGGGGTTGAACTCCAACTGAATGGAGATGGGCTTCTGCTCAACAAGCACAAAGGGAGTTCCCAGGTGCAATACATCTTCCTCGCCCTGTACCTTGGTGGACTTGGCAGCTACAGTGAAACGCTCAACAGGCAAACGCATCAGCGTTTTGTTGTCCTGTTTCACGATGAGTTTGGCACGAAGCAACTCAAGGGGAAACAAGGAAGCATCCGACGAGTAAGCAATGGCAGCTGCCGTCTTGTTGTCAGCGGTTGCAGCTTTACCATATCCGATTTTAATGCGACCTACGGCAGCATTAACACCGGCTTCCAGCTTATTGCTGTCAAAATCGGAAATACCTACCTGCTTGTCGTTGGTGGTGCGCAGCAAATCGTAGATACCACCGGCTTCCGAAATTTCGGCGCTGTGGGTGATATCGCTGTCAACGAAGCGAACTCCGCCGGCGGCCAGGTCGGCCTGCATTTGCTTTGTGAACTGGGCCTTTTTGGCCAAAAGGAATCTTTGTTCCTTTGAAAAATCTGTCTTTAACATGAAAAATTGAATTATTGATTGATTAGTTACTTAAACCCCTCCAGCCCTTTTTGGCCGGAGTACATTTCACTTATTACTCACAAAGCAGGTTACACCAGTTTGTTCAGGTCGCCTTCCAGACCATCGAGATCTTCATAGTCATCGTACTCGCCGTTAACTCCTAACAGGTCTTCCACGTTTTCACCTTCAAGACCTTCGATCATGTAGGTTTGTCCGTTTTCGTCCTGAACCAGTTGCGGCCCGTTGATACCACCCATTTCGATGATGTTGCCGTTTTCGTCCTCATAGAGGTCGCCCAGGCCATTGATGGAGGGCGTAAATTTCTGCATAGCAGGAATTTTCTCGGCTACTTTGGCCACGGTTCCAATTACACCAACGGCAGCCAGCCCGAGGCCAACCGACTTGGTGGTTTCGCTTTTGCCTTTCATGGCAAGGTACACACCAACACCCAGGGCGCCCAAAGAGGCAATAGGATTGGTTGTTCCGTCACTCTTTTTCAGAGTTTTCATAGCCGCACCGCCGATAAACGCACCGCCTGATGCTGCTAAGATTTTGGTTACATTTTTGTCCATTACAATTAAAAATTTTCGGCAGTGTGCCGGGTTAAAAATTCAGCATTGTGTGCAGGTTCTGATTTACCTGTGCTCGTGTCAGGGTCGCCACCTGGTCGGGTAGAAGCCGGTCGCGGGTGACGGCCCTGTTTATCTTGATAAAATCGTTTGCTGTAAAAACCGGCGCCCTGTTTACCGGCGCCGGTTTTGGAGCGGGTGCGGGTGAGGGAACGGGAGCCGCCATCGCAGTAACCGGTTTAAGCGGGTGCGCCGGCTTAACCGGTCTGGTAGTTTTCCGGTTAAGCGCGGCTGCCTCTCTTTGTAATTTCTTCCGCTTTTTAGCTCTGTCAATGGCGCTCATGCCCATTTCGGCGGCGGTTAAAACTGCCTTCGCAGCCCATCCCACACCGGGAATAAAGGTGAGCGCCGTATTAACAATGGGTAAAGCCGTTTTAATGACTTTAACTGCCACCTTACCCACTTTTTTAACTACTTTCCCGGCTACTTTCCCTACTTTCTTCACGCCTTTGCGTACTCCGCGCCCCACACTCCGCACCACTTTTTTTGTTTTTCTCCAAACCTTCTTTAGCCAGCCATCCAAAGCACCCAAAGCACCCAAACCCCGGATGCGCTGGTAATAGTACCGGCCATCGGTGAAGTATTGGTAAGGACTACCAACGGCTTCGGGTGCGAAATAGGCTATGGCTTTATCCATCAGGCTTTTTTTCTGCTCATCACAACCGCGGTGAGGCCTATCCCGGCCATCAGCATAATCATGGTTTGCATATTCATACCGGCAAAACCGGCTTGCTGCGGCTGCTCGTATTGCTTCATTTTATACATCTGATCCATCACGCTTTTGGTAATCTCGGCCTCCTGCGCTTTAGCGGCATCGCTGGCCATCATGCGGGCCTCGTATGTGGAAACACCTTTGTTGGCTTTGCTTTTGGCGTCGATTATCTCACTTACCAGGGAGTTATCTGGCAATTTGGAACGCACTACATTCAGGATACTATCCACGCCCATTGACTGGTTCATGTTTTTGGCAATATCCACCATGTCCTTTGCCGAAACCGAACCGGAAGCGGCAGCACTACCGGCGGGCGTACCAATGGGTGTGATGCGGGTGGGAGCCTGAACAGCAGGCGTGTTTATGCCGCTGGGTGTAAGTTTGGTTAGCTGCGGGGCTTGCTCCTGCTTATCTTTCTTGCTAAACAGCTTGAAAACGCCCCGTTTTGTACCGTCTTTTTTATGAACAACTCTTTTTATGGCCTTTTTGCTGATCTTCTTAATGCCTTTTCCCACGGCTTTAATGCCTCCCCAAAGCTTTTTGAGGAAGCCCAGACCATTGAGGCCCTCCAATCCGTTAAGGCCTCCGGTATTGAAACCGGATAGGCCATTAACGCGCTCGTAGTAGTCGAGACCGTCGAAGAAAACAACATCGCCCGGCGTTTCGGCGGCCTCTTCTGAATAGTAGAGTTCGCTTTTTGCCCTGGCAACGGCAGCCCCCTGCAAGCCATTCAAGGAAGCAGAGGGAACGCCATTCAGGTACTTGATTGGCTGCATAAATAAATCGAATTTACCGGTAAATGGATGTTCCTCATTGTATGTGTCCAGAACCGGGTCAACGGTAATGTAACTGCCAGGCTTTTCGAGTTCGCCCTGGCGACCGGTTTTAGGAACCACTACATACACGTGTTGGAAATAACTTTTGCCATTGATTTTAACCATTCGCAGAGCAAAGGGAATATTCAGGTTAGAAAGAATGGAACCAATGAAAATACTGTAACAGTCGCAATCCACGCCCGTGGCTCTGTCGGCCCAGGCACGTACCGGACGCCTAAGCTCTTCTGTGGTGGGGTCATCGGGCTTGTATTGGATATGCGTGAATATAAAGTTGAAGATGTTGCGAAGCGTGCTGTTCAGGTCGCGACCTTTAAGCATCCCGGCGATTTGCCTTGTGTCGGCCAGGGTGTTCTTAATGATGTCGCTCATAAACTCAACGGTATCGCCCGTTGAGCCAGCATAGCTCAAATATTTATCGTCGTGCTTCGGGGGTACAAAATACTTATCGTACTCTTTGCCTGCACGGATATTTCGCGTTCCGCTGGCCACCAGGCCCAAATTACCGTTTAAGTATTTAATCCGGTTCATCAGGCAGTAAGGGTATTGGTGAATTGAACATTGTGGCCGTTCACATTGGCGCTCACCACTATCTTAAATTCACGTGGGTTGGCCGAGAATATGGAGAGATTTTGCAGTAAGCTGAGATAAGGCACCGAAATTTTCACGTCGTTTATGCGCGAAGTATTGCGCGGCTTCACGGAAAATTTGTTGTTGATGACCGTTGTGGCCAGGTGGGCGGGTGAACCATTTTTGAGGTAGAAGACATATGCTTTGAGCTGATCTAAATTAACCGCTATTGCGGAAAGGTTAATCAGGTCGGCATTTAGGCGCAATTCCAAACCCGATTTATCGAGTTTGTGAACTTTTGCTCCTGCCACCTGGATGGAGAAGTTCTCTTTGAGAAATTCTGCCGCGTTTGCTACAAACTTATCTTTGTAAGTTACGTATGCAAAATATGCAGCGGCTCCTGTACCGGCTAAAATGAGAAACCATTTATTCATGGCTCAAACATACAACCCCACGGTGGGCCACTTCCGCACTTTTCCGCATTTTCCCGCACTTTTCCGCACTTTTCCGCATTTTCCCGCATTTTTTAATAAGAAAAAATGCTTTAATTTGTACCTGGTTGCTGAATAATCTAACCCAATCTATGTATGCAATGATGCGAAAGCAACCATTTGACATTGTCATTGACCTCATTCCCAAAACGAAAAAAGACCTTGCCTGCGAATACGAAGTTAGCCGCGACACCATCCGAACGATGTGTAAGGCGATTGATATTGAAACCCAGGCACGGCTAAGTATCCTGGAGCTTAAGCGATTTTACCAGCACTACGGCATACCCATAAGGGAGTGTCAATGCCAGAGATTTTAAAATGAGAGGGAATTTTTGTAGCTTTGTAAATGTACCAATGCAAAAGCCATGATAACTATTACCATAAACGAGCAAACAAAGGCGGGTAAAATCCTGGTAGAAACAGCCAGGTTGTTGGCCCGTTCACATAGAGGTATCTCCATCTCCGACGAAAAGGATGATCTTTATTCCCAGATTGAGAAAGGTCTTATGGATGTAAAAAGAATCCAAAACAAGGAAATTAAGGCTAAAACCTTAAATGAGATGCTGAATGGCAAATAAGGTAATTCCAACACCCTTCTTCGAATCAAAATACAAGCGCTTCTCAAAGAAGTTTCGGAATCTTAAGGAAGAATTAGCTGATTTGGGTAAACAACTTGAAAAAGATCATTCAATTGGTATTTCCCTGGGAAGTGGTATTTATAAAATAAGGCTTGCAAGCAAGGATAAGGGAAGTGGTAAAAGCGGTGGTTTCAGGGTTGTTACTTATGCCGTAACAAAAGAAGGAAATTCTTACACCGTCTATCTTATTACCATTTTCGACAAATCGGAAGAGAGCTCCATCTCTAAACGTGTGATACTTCAAATCATCAAAAAGATATTCGGTGAAAAAAACGCCCTGCAATAGCTGCAAGGCGTTTTTTATTTACTCCTCACCTGTTTTATTCTTCTGGTTCCTCCAGGTCGAAACCATCTTCATAATAGAGCATGAGCTTTGCCATTTGCAGCACATCAGCTGCCGACGAATTTGGCCAGGCGGCGTTTGTAATTTCCCAGGCTTCGGCCAGTAAGTCGGCCAAGACCTCCGGGTCGCTTAAAAATTGCGACTTTTTAAGAGCTTCATTGAGTTTTACTTTGTTCATGTGGTTGATTTTAGATTAGTTAGATTACTTGCATAAATACTCTGTTCTTTCACGTATCTATTCATTTTTGCCTGGTCAATATCACATAAATCGTAGTAGAACTTGATGAAATTGCGATCAAACTGCTCTTCAAAGCGTTTGTGCATCAGTTCTCCATCTTCATGGTATATATCGCAAAAGGTTTGAAGGGATATGTTTCGAGTAACATGCCAAAGAGTAAGCATGTAAAAACCGTACTCTGATTCGTTAAATTTTTTGTGTTTCATTACTCCAAATTTATAAGTTCCTGAATCCTGCTATCGAGGCTTTTTTGCAGATTTGATAACCGCTTTGTTTCCAAAACTGCATTGCGATAACTGTTTAGTTTGTCTTTAAACTCCCGGTTTTCGCTTATTAACTCCTGGGTATATTCTTTTGCTCTCTGCAAAGCTTCGGGGCCTTCGATGGTGGCTTTGCGAATGCAAATATCAATAAGGCCCGTGAGGGTGAGTGTGCCGGAAGGCGACAGGGAGGTAAACATTTCAAAGCCCTTTTTTATGAGCGCTTCGGTTTCGGGGGTGTAGTAGTAGGTTGTTTTCTTTTTCTCACACATAATAAATCAGTTTAAAAGATTTTTGACATCGATTTCTCAAACCTGGAGAAACCGGCCCGCGCATCGAGTGCGTTTTATGACGTCATTTTATGGCAGCCTGGTCGAAGTTCTCGGCAAAACCGCTTGTAGTATAAACTCTTTTGCCGTCATTGCGTTGTTTAAAGAAAAAGAGACAGAGGTGAACGTTTTCACATGCCTCTTTTGGGTTGCTGGTTCATTTGGTTACTCTGCTCTTTCGGCAGATTCCTCGTGTTGTACGGCAAATTCCTCTTCGGGATACATGGCCGCTGCCACTGTTTTGCCAATTTTTATGGCTCTTTTGGCCAGTTCTTCGGGCAATTGGCCCATTAAATCGTTAGCTGCCAGCAATCCCTGAATGGCATGACCTGTGAACAGGATTTCGATCTCCTGCCTGGTTGGTAAAAGTGTTTGTTCTTCCATAACTCAAAAGTTAAAAATTTATAAATTAATAATTAAGAAAAAAGGTGATAAAACACCTGAATAAGCACACCAACGGCGCACACCAGCATTATGGCGGTGCCTGTTTTCGCGAAAAAATTATAAGCTCGTGTTCCGGGAGTGAATAAATCCACGGAAAATTGCGTAAGTTTGTTTTGCATAAATAAATCTTTCTAAGAGGTTTAGCATTGGAAGGGAGGTTGGGTCGAAGCTCCTCCCTTCCTTGTTTTTTACCGCATACTCTGACCGCTAAATTTCACCCTGGTACAGGTAGCTTTAATTCTCTCAAGTGTTCGGATTCCGTAGGTATTGGTGATTTCATCGGGGCCCAGATTTGTACTCACAATCACCAGATTGCCCTTCTTTTCCGCAGCATCCATAATTTCGGGAAAGGCCCACCGGCGTTCGCCATACACAATCCGCACATCTTCGGTTCCAACGTCATCGAGGCTGAGCAATCTTTTCCTCAAAAGCTCCTCAAGTTCAGTGTTCATCTGCTGTGCATCCACCGATTTTACAATCATGTTGCAGAATTGGAGGATGATGAAAGGCAGTGCCCTTTGGCCCAAAATTGTTTTGCCCCGCCCGTTTTGCCCGTACAAAAACAGCCCGGAACCCCGATTGCCGGCCAACCAGGTGGCCACGGCATCGTATTCGGGCGCCCACTTAAACCCCGGCCCGATGAAGTTTTTCATGGTTTTGGCCAGCACGATGTTCGCATCGGGAATTTTGAGCGGAATTTTGCGCGGCATCTGAAAACCGTGTCGTTTCATTTGCTCCACAGTTGATTGAAATTCTGATATTTGCATCATTTTAAAAATCCTTCCATTCGGTTGGTTGAAGTAACTTGTTTCTTGGATTAAAATGCCCGTTTGGCCCGCTTTTCCAGCGGTGGTAACGCTGGTCGGTGTCGGAAAAAACCACGCCCTGGTAATTTCCTTCGATAGCCATGCTAATTAGCTGACAAGCAAACTTTTCGTCATAATTCGCTAATTTTTTTAGCGCCAAAACAAGTGATTTTTTGGGCTTGTTTTTCCACTTCGGCATGCAAACAAGGTCTAACCACAGGTCGCGAAACTCGTCGCCGGGATGTGGTAAATCGAAATTGTCAAAATCAATTTCAAAATCGCTTTTTGGGGGATTAAAGGGGGAATTAAGTTCTTTACTTTCTTTTCTTTCTTTTATTTGTCCCGGTGCTGTCCCGCCTTTGTCCCCATTGCTGTCCCCATCGCTGTCCCAAACATCCCTTTTTAAAGCCGTTAACTTACAGCCATTCAGCGGTTTTGCGGTGTCCTCGTTGCTGTCCTCACTGCTGTCCTTCGGCTCTTTTTTAAGAGGATTGAACTTGTTGTAATTCAGTATAGTTACAACTGTTTCCCCCTGTCTCACTTCCCGTCTTATCATCTGTTCACTCTCTAACAGAGAAATGAAGCGGGATACTTTGTTTTTTGACCATTTCCACCTGTTGGCTAAAAATCTAATGGATGCCCTCAACTCTCCACGACTAATTTCGATCACTTTCATTTTAATCAAAACTTTATCGGGCGCTACCTCAAATCGTGCGCTTTGAATTAAATCAAGCCACGCTTCGGCCAGACTCAGACTTCGGTCATCCTGCCAAAATGGATGGTCAAAAAAACTTCTACTTAATGGTATGTATCCACTCATGATAAATACGGTAATAAGTTATTCTTAAAATTGATTTGTTTTCCTGGTTTCCCAGAATTGATCAAGTAAGGCCTTGTAAATGCTTTCATCCATAACATTAAAATTTTAGTTTAAATTATACCTATTTGCGCTTTTTTGCTCCTCGCAAGGAGCCTGCAACGAGCCTGCAACATTTTGTTGCAGGCTCGTTGCACGGGGGCATGTGCGTTCATTTTCAATGCGTTGCATCGGCTGTCGGCGTTTTTTGTTGCTTTGTAAATTCCTCCATGCTCATTAGTTTGTTCATGAGCCGAAGGGTACGCACAATCTTTCGGGCAGATTGCGCCATTTTAAGCGCATCTGCGTGCGCTTCTTCAAACCGGTGCACCATTGTCCAGCCATACACACGACTGGTGTGAAACTCAATTTCGCGGAGGGCCATCAGCAGTTCGGAGTAGGTGTCCTCCTGCCGGGTTCTTACCTTGTCAAAGTTGAAAGGGTCGCTCATGATTGTGGTTTTTAGTTGTTCATTGTGGAATTATGCGCTTTTAGCGAGTTTTTCATTGCGCGGATGGTGGCCTCAAACACGACCATATCGCTTAAACTGCCACTTTGCAGGGTCATTGATTCAAAAGCCTGCGTTTTATTGCCAGGCATTACCAGGCGGGAGTGCGAAATGGTGTGCCGTTCGGCCACGTAAGCACAAATTGAATGATAGAGATTAATGACCAGCATATCGCCCACGCCCAGGCTGATAAAAACGCTGTTGGTGCGGCGCACGATAACTTTTACCTGCATTTCGTGGCGTACAAATACCTTTGCGATAATTTTTAGGGCTTCATTAATGGGCTCGCGGGATAGGAGCTCGTTGTTGTACCTGGCTGACCGGTGGTCGATTTTAGTAAGACTTGCTTGCATAAATAAATGAATAAGGTTTAAATACTGTTTTTACAATGAAAAAACGCGCCACGAGTGGAGCCGTGACGCGCAATGTTTAACACTAACATTAAACTAAAGATGAAAGAATTAAAAGGATTTGATGTGTTTGGCATTACTGAGGAAAAGCGCATCGGGGCCGTTACCCGCGATAAAGCGTCGTTAAACAGAGTGAAAAACCTTCTCCTGCAAATGGAGCTCATACGACCTGCCAACCAAAACACCATCTCTTCAAACTCTTTTAGTTCCTCGAGTGATGAATATTCCGGCTCTTTTCCGCCATCGACAAACTTAAAATGGTTTGCACCATGCTTTTGAAGTTCCTCGTTGCTTGCCCCTATTTTAGGTTTTGTTTCCCTCATTTTGTTCATTAAAAAACCTCGTTTCGGTTACTTATTCGGTTACCTGTTTTTTGGCCGATTGTTGCAGGCTCGTTGCGCGTGCCTGCAACCAGCTGGTTGCGCGTTCATCTTCAATAACTTATACCTGTTTTATTCGCTCTTAAAAATCACCTCCGTTGCAGGCACTATCAACGTTTTGTTGCAGGCTCGTTGCAGGCTTATTACAGGGCTTGCTTTTATTAAAGTTTAGTTATATATTTGTGTCGCTAAAGACGGGTTATTAAATTATTTTTCATCTGCAATGATAAACAATTATTTAATGACACCAAAGTATTTTGAGTTTTTATTAAAAATTTTTTTGCATGAGTAAGTTTTCAGAACGATTACGAAATGCGATTGACAATTCAGACTATCGGTCTTATGCGCAATTCGCACGTGACATTGGCTACACAACGGTGTCCTTATCCAATGTCTTGAAGGGAAAAACGGAGCCAGGTAGGATGATTCTTGCCAAAATGATTCAAAAGCTCCGAGACAATAACTCATTCGTCGATACAGATTATCTTTTAGGAATAAAAGATAAAGATGAAATGGGGAAGATGATTGCATTTAGAAAAATGCAAGAAGATTTGCTAAAGTCCTCCAGTAACCAAACAAGCTCTCAGAACCGATTAAATAGTGGCAAATATAAGTCGCAACAAATGGCGTTATCACTATGAAACGGTTACTGGTTCGGTTACTTAACTTCATTTCGATGAAGTAACGAGCTGGCAATCAAGTTGTAATTAGTAAGGGTTCGAGTCCTTACGGGACAACTCACTCAAGCCGCAATCCTTTATTTCTTAAGGGGTTGCGGTTTTTGGTCTTTGCACTTGTAGCCTGGTTTTCTCTTCAGCAT
>JACDJA010003302.1_pt1 | contig 10569 bp, 9 predicted proteins | sample 7449241 | NCBI WGS metagenome assembly JACDJA01 (sample SAMN14253289, study PRJNA609438) | sludge metagenome | isolation source: initial anaerobic sludge | collected 2018-12-20 | reverse complement strand
ATGGCGCGTGAGGTGGGTCGTCACCTGGCCGATGCGGGGTGGATGGTGATGACCGGTGGCGGCCCAGGCATCATGACCGCCGTCGTCGAGGGAGCGGGTCCCGAGGCCAGCTTTGGGGTGTCGATCGTGTTGCCCTTCGAGCCGGGCGGCTCCCAGCATGCAGCGTTGTTCGACGGCAAGAACATCAACTTTCGCTACTTCTTCAGTCGCAAGCTGACCCTGACGAAGGAGTCGTCGGGTTACGTCGTTTTCCCCGGTGGGTTCGGCACGCTGGACGAGACGATGGAGCTGCTGACGCTGATGCAGACCGGCAAGGCGCCCCCGTCGCCGGTGGTGCTCTTCGAGCCGCCGGGGGATGCCTACTGGCGCAGCTGGCGCCACTACGTGGAGGTGGAGCTGCTCGATGCCGGGCTGATTTCACCGGTCGACCTCGACATGGTGTACATCACCTCCGACCCGGGCGATGCGGTCGCCTACGTGCGCAACTTTTACCGGGTGTTCCACTCGATCCGTCATGTGGGCAACCGGCTGTACATCCGACTCAACACGGATATCTCCGACGAGACGCTCGCCACCCTCAACGGCGAGTTCGGCGACCTGTTGACCAGCGGCAGCATCGAACGCGCCGAAGCCGCAGCGGTGGAGGTGGCAGACGGTGACGTCCCCGACCTGCCACGACTGCGGCTTCGGTTCAACAACGCTGCTCACGGTCGGTTGCACCTGATGGTGCAACGTCTGGGCGAGCTGGTCTGATCGACTGATCGGTCGGCGAACCGATTAAGCGATCAGTTGGAAGCGGCGCCGGCGGGCTCATCGCTCGTCGACGAGGACTCGGCGTCGATGCTGGTGGCACCGACGCCGATCGGCACCTTGACGGCCTGGGCCTTCTCCGAGACCGGAATGCGCAGCTCGAGCACGCCATTGTCGAAGTTGGCGCTGACGTTCTGGCCATCCAAGGTGTCCGACAGCGTGACCTGACGGCGGACCGTGCCGAAGCGACGCTCCGCCACCAGGCGTTGGGCTCCCTCGGGCAGCTCGGCCTGCGTGCGGCTGGCGGTCAGCGTGAGCACGTGGTTCTCGACGGTGACATCGACGTCGTCGGCCCGGAAACCGGGCAGGTCGTAGCTGAGCACCACTTCGTCGCTGCTGCGAACGGCGTCGAAGGGTGCGGGGATCGAGCGGCTTCGGGGGTCGACCTCGAACAGTCGCTCGACGTCTCGGAATGGATCCCATGTGGTGAGCATGATGTGCGCCTCCTCAAGTGTTGGGCGGTATCGGTGAACTGACGATTGTCAGTATGGCACCAAAGTTGAGTGTTTGGGCATCAGGTTTGATGGTTCTGTGGATTTGTGACGGATGATACAAATGCACAGGAACCACCGGGGAGCTCGGGCGCAGTTGCAGCCGGGACCTCGGTGGTCGTTTCGAGCTACTGCCGATCGACGATCAGGTCGGCGACCAACTCGTCATCCTCGATCTCGTAGGCGCCGTCGAGGACGCGGTTGAGCTGGTAGCGGTCGGCGAGGGTCGGCTCGAGGTCCATTCGGTACGTTGCCGCCGCCCGGACGACCTGATCGAAGAAGGGACGCCCGGTCGTCAGCTTGGACTCGATGACGTCGTCGCCGCTCAACGTCACGGCGGCTGTCACCTCGACACCGAGTGCACCCAGGATCTGGAGCCCGTGCACGTTGACGCGACGCTCCTCGAGCGCTCCGACCTTCGAGGTCTCCTGGCTGATCGAAATTGAATCGACGTCCTCGTAGCCCATCGAGAAGTACAGGTGACCATCGCCGCCGTCGTCGATCCTGTCGCTCAGCGGGCTCTCCCCGTTCATCTGGCCGAGCAGGCGACGGTCGGTCACGACCACGATGCCATCGCCCGAGATGAACGGGATCAGCTGAACGTCCTGAGACTCCTCCGCCGGAAGGAGCCGCATCAACTGGCCGCTGCTTTGCGAGGCGGCCGAGAGAATCCCCCCGCTGAAGCGGTACCGGCCGATCTCGGTCTCGTCGGGTGCAGGCAGCACCTGCCCAGACGGATGGAGACGAGCGTTGATCTGCGGGACCGAACCCTCGGGCGTCATTTCGGCAAGGTGCATGCGCGGGTTGGCCTCGCCCAGGTGTTCGATCAGTGTGTTGAGAGATGCCATCGGTCCCCTTCTTGTCACCGGGCGCCCCGAGACGGGCTCGTCCGGTTTGAGCGAACGGAATCCAACCTAGTTGGGAGGGGGGCCTGAAGAAATGGCCTCAAGGTGCTCTGACGCGAAACGACCCGGGCGCAGGGGGCCCGGTTCGTTTCGAACTCGTGGGTGGCGCCGTAGCGCCACTCGCTCTCAGGTGAGCGAGCTCACTGCGCCAGGCGCTTCTCCAGGTCGGACAGCTCGTCGGCCATCTGCTGGGGCAGGCGCTCACCGATGAACTCGTAGTGACCACGGATCAGCTCAACCTCGTCGCGCCATGACTCGTTGTCGACATCGAGGATCTTGGCCATCGTCTCGTCGTCGAGGTCGAGGTGGCTGAGGTCGAGCGAGTCGGTCGTGGGGATGTTGCCGATGGCGGTCTCCTCGGCGTCAGCGGTGCCGTTGAGGCGCTCGACGACCCACTTGAGCACCCGGGAGTTGTCGCCAAACCCGGGCCACATGAACGAACCGTCGTCGTCCTTGCGGAACCAGTTGACCCAGAACAGCTTGGGCAGCTTGTCGGCGTCGGTCGCCTTGCCGATCTCGAGCCAGTGGTTGAAGTAGTCGCCCACGTTGTAGCCCATGAAGGGCAACATGGCGAAGGGGTCGAAGCGGACGTCGCCCACCTTGCCGGCCGCCGCTGCGGTCTTTTCCGAGCTCATGATCGAGCCGAGGAACACGCCGTGCTGCCAATCGAAGCTTTGGGTCACCAGGGGTACGTTGGTGGCGCGGCGGCCGCCGAAGAGAATGGCCGAGATTGGCACACCCTCCGGGTTTTCCCAGTCAGCGGAGATCGATGGCGTCTGCGATGCCGGCGAGGTGAAGCGGGCGTTGGGAAGGGCGGCAAATCAGTCCGACTCGGGCGTCCAGTCGATGCCCTTCCAAACGATCAGGTGAGCGGGCGGTTCGTCGGTCATGTCCTCCCACCACACGTCGCCGTCGTCGGTGAGGGCCACGTTGGTGAAGATCGAGTTCTTGGCCAGCGACTGCATGGCGTTGAAATTGGACTCGTCGGAGGTTCCCGGCGCCACGCCGAAGAAGCCCGCCTCGGGGTTGATCGCCCGCAGGCGGCCCTCGTCGTCGAACTTCATCCAGGCGATGTCGTCGCCGATGGTTTCCACCGTCCACCCGGGCAGGGTGGGGACGAGCATTGCCATGTTGGTCTTGCCGCACGCCGACGGGAAGGCCGCAGCGATGTAGGTCTTCTCACCCTCGGGCGAGGTGAGCCCGAGGATCAGCATGTGCTCGGCCATCCAGCCCTGATCGCGGCCCATCGTCGAGGCGATGCGCAGCGCGAAGCACTTCTTGCCCAGCAGGGCGTTGCCGCCGTAACCGGAACCGTAGGACCAGATCTCCTTGGTTTCGGGGAAGTGGCTGATGTACTTGGTCTCGTTGCACGGCCAGGTGACGTCGGGGCGCTCCTTGCCGTCGGCGTCCACCAGCGGGTAGCCCACCGAGTGGACGGCGGGCACAAACTCGCCAGTGTCGCCGAGGACTGCGAGTGCGCCCTGGCCCATGCGGGTCATGATTGCCATGTTGGTGGCCACGTAGGCCGAGTCGGTCAGCACAACGCCGAGGTGGGCGATGGGGGAGCCGAGCGGGCCCATCGAGAACGGCACCACGTACATGGTGCGACCACGCATGGCGCCCTTGTAGAGGTCGAGCATATCGGCCTTCAGCTCGGAGGGCTCGCGCCAGTGGTTGGTCGGACCGGCGTCGATCTCCTTTTCGCTGGCGATGAAGGTGCGGTCCTCCACCCGGGCGACGTCGTCGGGGTCGGACAGGGCAAGGTAGCTGTTGGGGCGCTTGGCCTCGTTCAGCCTGGTGAAGACGCCCTCGTCAACCAACAACTGGGCGAGGCGGTCGTACTCCTCCTCGGAGCCGTCACACCACTCGACGGCGTCGGGCTGGAGGATCTCCCGCCATTGTTCGACCCAGTCGATGAGCTTCTGGTTGTTCGTGGTTCCAGCCATCAGATCAGGTCTCCTTGTCGTGTGGCGCTGCGCGCCTCAGGGGCCGGGCCCGGAAGGTTTTCCGAGTCCGGGAACCCCGGTGTACCCATGTCGATTTCAGATCCGAGCCGAACCGTGGTGGCCACCTGAGCCGGCTGCTCGTCCACGTCGGTGCCGGCGGCCAGCTCGAAGATCACACGCTGGCCGGGGCGCAGCATGCGGAAGATCGAGCCGTCCAACGCATCCGTGGACAGCTCGTATTCGCCAAGCGTGGTGTCGCTGATCACCGTGCCGTCGCCGGTGAGAGGGTCGTAGCTCTTGATCACACCCTGCACGTGGGGCTCCGTTCGGTTCCGATGATGGGGTCGGCCAAACACACGTCAACGCGACGCGTGAATCATCGGGCTGTGCCCAGTCAAGCCTACAACGCGAGGTTTTCACAAGCGGACGAAACACAGTTCGCATCGCTTGGTGCAGCGGCGACGCTCAGGCGGACTCTGGCTGCCAGTTGCGGGCCGGCGGCTTGGTGACCTTGCCGGCCTTGAGGCAGCCGGTGCAGACGTCGATGCGCTTGGTGGAACCGTTCACGACGGCGCGGACCCGCTGGATGTTCGGGTTCCAACGACGGCGGGTGCGGCGATGGGAGTGCGACACCGACATGCCGAAGCTGGGCTTCTTGTTGCAGAGTTCGCAAACGCTGGCCATGGAACGATCCTTCGCTGTGGGGGAGACACCGCCTCATCGAAGGGCGCGTGTAATGCGACTGACAAGGGTACCCGGTCCACGGCCACCCGACGCAACGCGACCCGATGAACGGACGGTGAGGTCCGGCATCCCAGCGAGCTGACAGCATGATGGGGTGACGACGACAACGCCGCTGTCCCTGCGGGATCTCGACGCCCTCGCCGTCGACAAACTGCGCGGCGTCGGCGGCAAGAAGCGCGATGGCCTGGCCGTTCTCGGCATCGACTCGGTGCTCGACCTGCTGTTCCACTACCCCCGTCGCTACGTCGACCGCACCCGCGAGGCGCGCATCGCCGACCTGCGTCCCGGTGAGGAGGGCATGTTCCTCGGCGAGGTGGAGCGGATCTCCGGGCGCCGGGTTCGCGGCGGCCGGGCGCTGGTCGAGGCGCGGGTCACCGACGGCAGCGGCTCGATGAAGGTGACCTTCTTCAACCAAGCCTGGCGGGAGCGCCAGCTGCCCACCGGCACCAAGGCGGTGTTCTACGGCAAGGTGGACGAGTTCCGCGGGACCCGGCAGCTGACCAACCCGGTCGTCGACCTGGTCGGCGACCGCACCGGGAAGATCCTGGCCATCTATTCCCAATCCGAGAAGGCCAAGCTGAGCACCTGGGAGCTGGCCGACTGGGTGGCCGAGGCGTTGCGCCGCATTGCGCCCCGGGGCATGGCCGACCCGGTGCCTCGCCGGGTGCTCGACGCACTCGACCTGATCGATCGCCAGGATGCGATGGCCACGATCCACGCGCCCGAATCGATGGGCCACATGATCAAGGCGCGTTCCCGGCTGGTGTTCGACGAGCTGTTGCGGGTGCAGCTGGCCCTGGTGGCAGCCAAAGCCGAGCGGGAGCGAACCGTCACCGGCGTGGTCCACGCGCTGGGGGAGCGGGCCGACCGGGCGGTCTCGCCTGGGTTGGTCGATGCCTTCCTCGCGTCGCTGCCGTTTCCGCTCACCGACGCCCAGACCCGGGCGATCGACGAGATCCTCGCCGACCTGGAGCGCCGCTCGGCCATGCACCGCCTGTTGCAGGGCGACGTGGGCGCCGGCAAGACCCTGGTGGCGGTTGCCGCGCTGCTCGCTGCGGTGCAGGGCGGTCACCAGGGGGCGCTGATGGCGCCCACCGAGGTGCTGGCCGAACAGCACCACCGGGGCATCGCCGAGCTGTTGGATGGGTTCGTCGTGCCCGCACCCGACACGCTGCTCGGCGAGCGGCCATTGCACGTGGCCCTGTTGACCAACCGGCTGTCGGCGCCGCAGCGCCGCACCGTGCTCGCCCAGTTGGCCTCCGGCGAGATCGACCTGGTCATCGGCACCCATTCGTTGATCTCCGAGGGGGTGGACTTTGCCAGCCTGGGCGTGGCGGTCGTCGACGAGCAGCACCGTTTCGGCGTCGATCAGCGGGCGGCGCTGGCCGAGGTGGGGGAGGGCGACAGCCAGCCCGACCTGCTCGTGATGACCGCCACGCCCATTCCCCGCACGGCGGCGATGACCGTGTACGGCGATCTCGACGTGTCGACGCTGGACGAGCTGCCGCCCGGCCGCACCCCGATCGTCACCCGCTGGGCTCAGACGCCGTTGGACGTGGAGGCGGTGTGGCAGACGGTGCGTGACGAGGTGGCCGCCGGGCGTCAGGCCTACGTGGTGTGCCCGCTGGTCGGGGAGTCCGAGAAGCTCGAGGTGGCTTCGGCGGAGGAGACGCTCGAGGAGTTGGCCAACGACCGGCTGAAGGGTCTGCGGCTGGGGCTGTTGCACGGCCGCATTCCCGCCGACGAGGGAGACGTCACCATGGCGGCGTTCCGGGCGGGCGAGCTGGACGTGCTGGTGGCCACCACGGTGATCGAGGTGGGCGTCGACGTCCCCAACGCCACCGTGATGGTCATTCTCGATGCCGACCGTTTCGGCATTGCCCAGCTGCACCAGTTGCGCGGTCGGGTGGGTCGCGGTGCCGCCAAGTCGTCGTGTTGGCTGGTGGCGGCCGAGCCGTCCGACGACGGTGAGGAGCGCATCAAGGCGATGGTGAAGAGCACCGACGGGTTCGAGTTGGCCGAGGTGGACCTGGAGCTGCGGGGCGAGGGCACGCTGATGGGGGAGCGCCAGAAGGGCCGCAACGACCTGCGCCTGGCATCGCTGCGCCGCGATCGCGAGTGGGTGGTGCGGGCCCGCAACGTGGCGACCGAACTGCTCACCGAAGCCGATGGCCTCGCCAACCTGGGTGGCCTGGCCGACGAGGTCGACCTGATCCTTGGCCAGGACGAGGTCGGTTATCTGATGAAGGGCTGAGCCCCCGGTGGCCTGCGTCAGAGCGTGTGCCGGTGGCGACCTGTGACGTCGCCGACCTCGAGCCGGAAACCAGCGACTTCATCGGCAGGGCAGCGGGTGATCGCTCGGTATGGCATGGTTTGCGCTCGATGACCACTTCACGTCGGCTCGACGACTGGGACAACCTGAGGGATCGGGTGCCGCAGCACTATTTGGTGGGGGACGTTGATCTCGTCGCCGTCCGCATCGATGACGAGCCGACGGTGCTGTACGGACGTTGCCTGCACCGGGGCGCCTTGATGGGCGACGCAACGATCGTCGGCGACGACATCGTGTGTGGGGTTCACGGCTGGGACTACCGGGTGGCCACCGGGGTGTCGGCCTACGACGACACCCAGCGTCTCCAGAAGTTCGCAGCCTGGGTCGAAGACGGTGGCTTGTTTGTCGACGCCGACGAGATCGCCGACTACAGCCGCCAACACCCGCAGCGCTACGACCGCGAGGCCTATCAGGGCGTCTACGCCGACCTTCACGGTGGTGCCGAAGAACCCACCGTCGGATTGATCGCTCAGCTGGCGGCGAACGGCCTCGACCGGGTTGGCCCCCATGGCCCGGTGGCGGCGATGGGCGTCCCCCGCGCCGAGCTTCCGAGCTGGGACGACATTCAGTTTGTGACCGCTCAGTTGGCCCGGTCGCCGCTGCTCGACGACGTGACGGTCGATTCCTCGGTCGTGATCGGCCCGTCGGCGGCCAAGCCGCTCCATCTGGAGTTGCCGATGTTCGTCTCCGACATGAGCTTCGGGGCGCTCTCCGAAGTGGCCAAAGTGGCCCTGGCGACGGGTGCGCAACTGGCCGGCACGGCGATCTGCTCGGGCGAAGGCGGCATGTTGCCCGAAGAGAACGACGCCAACGAGCGCTACCTCTACGAGTTGGGTTCTGGACGATTCGGCTGGGACCTGGCCGAGGTCGAGAAGGTGGCTGCGTTTCACCTCAAGCTCGGCCAGGGTGCCAAGACCGGCACCGGTGGTCATCTTCCCGGCATCAAGGTGCGCGGCCGCATCGCCGAGATCCGCGGGTTGCCCGAAGGAACCGCAGCGGTGTCGCCGGCCACGTTCACCGGCGACCTGGCCACCACCGCCGGCAAGGCCGATCTGTTGTCGAGCGTTCGGGACCGGACGGGCGGCATTCCGGTTGGCGTCAAGATGTCGGCCCAACACATCGAGGCCGACCTGGACGCTGCATTGGCGTTGGGCGTGGACTACGTGATCCTGGACGGCCGCGGTGGCGGCACCGGCGCTGCGCCCAAGCTGTTCCGGGACAACATTTCGGTACCCACGATCCCGGCGTTGGCCCGAGCGAGACGGCATCTCGACCACTCCGGCGCCGACGGGGTCACGCTGATCATCACCGGCGGGTTGCGAACCCCGTGGGACGTGGCCAAGGCGCTGGCGCTGGGTGCCGATGCCGTTGCCATGGCCAACTCTCCGATGCAGGCGATCGGGTGTCTGGGGATGCGGGCATGCCACACGGGGAACTGCCCGGTGGGGATCACCACCCAAAATCCAAAGCTCCGGGAGCGCTTGCCGGTGGACGAGGCGGCACAGCGACTCAAGCGGTTCCTTCTCGCCTCCACCGAGTTGATCGCAGCCCTGGCGCGAGCGTGTGGCCACGAGCGACTGTCCGACCTGACCCTCGATGACCTCACCACCTTCGACCGGGATCTGTCCCATCTGGCCGGGATCGCCTATGGAGGAGTTGACCGGTAAACAGCGACGACGGCGGTGATCGGCGGGCAAAATGAGGTGAGGCGCCGCCCCGACCCCGAAGGGCCGATGGCGACGCCACCTCACGGTCGTGGTCCGGCCGATGGCCGGGCCGCAAACCGGGCTGCTCAGCTGGCGGCCAGGTTCTGGGCGACGAAGTCCCAGTTGACCAGGTTGGCCATGAAGTTGGAGATGTAGTCGGGACGGGCGTTGCGATAGTCGATGTAGTAAGCGTGCTCCCACACATCGATGGTGAGGAGCGCCTTCGCACCGTGCTTCAGGGGGAGGTCGGCGTTGGCCGTCTTCTCCACCTTCAGCCCTCCATCGTCGACCAGCCAGGCCCAACCGGAGCCGAACTGGGTCTTGGCGGCGGTGGCGAACTCGTCGGCGAACGTGTCGAACGAACCGAACGCCGAGTTGATGGCGTCGGCGAGCTCGCCGGACGGCGTGCCGCCGCCGGAGGGCGACAGGCAGTTCCAGTAGAAGGTGTGGTTCCACACCTGGGCGGCGTTGTTGAACATGCCGCCGTCGGCCTCCATGATGATCTGCTCAAGCGGCATGTCCGCCTTGTCGGTGCCCTCGATCATTCCGTTGAGGTTGGTGACGTAGGCCTGATGGTGCTTGCCGTAGTGGTACTCGATCGTCTCTTTCGACAGTCCCTTGCTCTCCAAGGCGTCCGGGGCGAAGGGGAGAGGAGGTAGTTCGATGGCCATGATGGCGGTCCTTTCATTGACTGTTAAGTACCTGCCCGCCCAACCGTGATCGCAAACCCCAGGATCGAGGCTGCTCCGTCAGCTGGTGACCGGTTGGGTGTGGGTGATGCCGCCGTGGTGGCGGTGGTAGGTCCGATGATGGTCCCGTATTCGATTGGGGTCAATCACCCGACCGCGCCGTGGCCGTGGTGGAGGCGCCGGTTCGGTCGTCTGGAGCACGGCCGCGAGTTCGGCTCAGTCGCTTCACTGAACCATCAACAGCTCGCTAGGGTCGGCCGGGGAGGATCGTGGACGGCACGTCGAAGCGGTGGAACCAGGTGAGCCCCTCGCAGTTCGAGTGGGAGGCTGCGCACAGGAGGTTCTCCGCGCCCTGCTTCCCGACCAGGACCCCTACCGCGGTTGGACCAACTTCGAGTTCACCAACGGCGGTGCGATCGCCGAGGTGGATTCGCTGGTCATCACGCCCAAGGGCGTCTACCTGATCGAGATTAAGTCGTGGGCGGGCAAGGTCACCGGCGATCAGGGCACATGGGTGCAACAACGCCCGGACGGCAGCCGCCAGTCGTTCACCAACCAGGCTGCGGTCAACTCCCGCAAGGTCAAGCAGCTGGCCAGCCTGATCCAGCGCAACTGGCCCCACAACGCCAAGGTGGGCCCGCCGTTCATCCAGTCGCTGGTGTGGTTCTCCCTCGCCGAATTGCGTTAGGCGCTGGGGCCACGCAGGTGGTCGGTCAGTTGAGCTTGTATGAGCCGGCAGCCAGGTGTTCTCGTAGACGTCGCAACGGGCCTGCTCTTCGTCGAGCGAGCAGCGGATGTTATTGGACGGGCTGTGGAATGAGGCGCCCAGGCTGGAGCCGTACGGGCTGGTGGTTGGCACGACCACCTGGTCGGCGACGGCATGGCCGTCGCAACCTGCGCCCTCGCAGGCGCTGGCTGTCGTCGGTGGGACCATTGGCGCTGCGCT
>JACDJA010003301.1_pt1 | contig 10569 bp, 9 predicted proteins | sample 7449241 | NCBI WGS metagenome assembly JACDJA01 (sample SAMN14253289, study PRJNA609438) | sludge metagenome | isolation source: initial anaerobic sludge | collected 2018-12-20 | reverse complement strand
CGCCAGACGAATCCGACCGGCTGACCATGCACGAGCGTCTCGTCGAGCAGGCCATCGTCGATCGTGTGCGAGCGGTAACGTTGCACACGCTGTCCGGACCGATCTTGCCGGCCGTCCGCGGTGGACACGCCGGTGGGAGCCGGGTCGGACGCCGTAGGTGCCGTGAGCGCCGAATCGCCCGTAGCTGCCGGTTCGCGCACCGGGGTGCCGTCTTCATTGGCCTCATCGGCCTCACCGGTGTCAACGGCCTCGCGACGCAACAGGCGCTCGAGGGCCGCATCGCGGCGAAACCCGATGCGGCGACCATCGGCCTGCAGGAGCTGCAATTCCACCCGCCCGTCGCGCACGATGCGCGCCAGTCGCGTATCGAAACTGTGGCTCCAGCCACGACCGAGCGAAAGGGAAAAATCACTGCGGCTGTTGTAATGCCGCGCGAACAGCAGATTGAGCGTGTCATCGCGCGGCAGACCGAATGCAACCGCGATGCCCGCCGGGGAAAGCGAACTCGACTGCGGATGCGGCAGGACGACGTCGATCCGGCGCAGATACTTGTTTCCCGTGACGACGTCGACCGGGTTTCCGGCCGCCCGCGCGATCGTGCCGTCCGCGACACTGGCCGGTTCGGCGTTTGCCGGCACGGGCGCATTGCACACGTCCGGCGCCGGACGCGGCTCCCGGGCCGTGCCTTCGATGGCGGCGACGAAGGCCTCGACATCACGGCCGCCGACGCCCGGCCCGATGCTTCCGCCGAGCGACCAGGGCAGGTCCGCTGCAGCCGGTGCGCCGCCAGCGGGGGTGCACATGCCGGCGGCGGGTGCGGATGGCCAGGCCGGCGTCATGCTGCCCGGGCCCGTCTGGGCGAAGGCCAGCCCTGCCTGCAGGGCGAAAATCCACACCGACAGCCTGGCGGCATGCTGCCCGCCGGCAATGGGCCGAGCAGGCCGCCGGACAGGCCTGCGGCGCGCATCGCGCCCGGACGCGGATGAACGCCGGAGACGAACGAACAAGGGCAGGAACAAGGGAAACACGGAGGGGCTCGCGGTGCCGGATCTGGACATGCTGCGAGCCTAGGCGTCGCGCCCCCGAGGCGACAATCCGACGAAAGTCGGTACGTCTTCGGCCGGATGGCCGAAGACCGACGGCGGCACCGCGTTCCGTCAGGATGTGCCCATGACGCAGCGTATCCTTGCCGGATGCCGGAAGACCGTTTTCACGCCCTGTACCGGGTGCACTGCAGGCCGGACGTCATCGCCGCCCGCGCGCGTGCCCTGGCACTCGAACAATCGATCGAGATGCCGATCGAGGCGGTGCGTGCCGAACGGATCCGCTCGCAGATCGCCGGCGAAGTCGTGTCGATCGAGGCGGTCGCCGGAGCCGCCGACCGGTTCGAGGTGACGATCGCGCTGGCCGTCGCGACGACCGGCGCCGAGCCTGGCCAGTTGCTCAACATGGCCTGCGGCAACTGTTCGCTGCAGCCCGATGTCGAACTGCTCGACCTCGAACTGCCGCCCGCACTGCTGGCAGCCATGCCTGGGCCACGCTTCGGCAGCGCCGGCTGGCGGCGCATCGTCGCCGGATTGCCGGTGACGGATCGTGCCGGTGGCGGCTGTCAGGGAAGCGCCCGAAACGATGCCGGACGCGGGAATGACGACGGGCCTGGCGCAGAAAACCCGGCCGGCGGTGTCTCCACCCGGCCGGAGACACTCGCGCAGGAATCCCCCCGGCGCCCGCTCAGTTGCACCGCGCTCAAGCCACAGGGTCTGGACGCCGGGGCACTGGCCGCGCTTGCCTATGTGTTCGCACGCGCCGGTGTCGACGTCATCAAGGACGACCACGGCATCGCCGATCAGGATTCGGCGCCGTTCGCACTGCGCGTGCCGCGGATCCAGCGGGCGATAGCGCGCGCCAACCGCGACAAGCACGCAGCCGGCGGCGCCCTGGCCGGGCATCACTCGATCTATGCCCCGTCCCTGTCCGGTGGTCCCCGCCGGATTGCGCGGCACCTGTCCATTGCCCGCGAAGAAGGTGTTGGCGCCCTGCTGTGCTGCCCGCTCATCCTCGGGGTCCCCGTCTTCGCCGAAATGATCCGCGCCGAAGCGGGCGTTCCGCTGCTTGCGCATCCGGCGCTGGCCGGATTGCGGATCGCACCGGCCCTGCTTCTGGGCCGCCTGTTTCGCCTGTTCGGCGCCGATGCGACAGTTTTCCCCAACCAGGGTGGCCGCTTCGCCCTGTCCCGGGACGAGTGTCTGGCGATTGCGCAGCGTGCCCGCGAGCCGCTGGGCGGGCACCTGCCGTGCCTGCCGGTGCCCGCCGGCGGCATGCGCGTCGAACGCATCGAGGAAATCGTGCACACGTTCGGTGCCGACACGATGCTGCTGATCGGCGGCGATCTGCTCGGCGCCGGTCCGGCGCTGGCCGAACGCGCCGCCGCCTTCGTGCAGCGACTGGCCCGCACGGCACAGCCTCTGCCTGTCGACCCGTCCGACGGAGCATCCGATGACTGAGCCGACGAAACCCGCCGCCGATGCCGTCGTGCGCCGCACCCTCGCTCCCGGCCGCTGGGAGCAGGTCGAGGTCATGCCCTACAAGGACGCCGGCCAGGCGCCATTTCGCGACATATCGCGCCAGCTCCTGTTCGCCGAAGCCGATCTGGCTGCCGAACTGCGCTACTTCGAAATCGACGCCGGCGGCTATTCGACGCTCGAGCGCCATCGCCACCGGCACGCCGTGCTCGTCCTGCACGGACGCGGACGCTGCCTGGTCGGCGACCGGATCCATGACGTCGCCGAACACGATCTGGTCTCGATCGGCGCCGACACCTGGCATCAGTTCCGCGCCGACCGGGGCAGTGCGCTCGGCTTCCTGTGCCTGGTCAACCGCGAGCGCGATCGCCCGCAGCTGCCCGAGGCCGCCGATCTCGCCACCCTTCGCGCCGATCCGGCGATCGCGGCCTTCATTCGCACGGCAGGCACCGCGGAAGCGGATCGGCACGACTGAACGTGTGAAGCCGGCACGCTCGGCCGCACCACGCTCGCGATTCAGGAACGCCGACGAAAACGATAGATCGCCTGAGTCGCGCGCAGCCCGTGCAGCCAGCGCACCGGCCGGCCGTCGACGAGAAAGGCGCTGCCGGTAATCTCCAGCCCGAGCTGGTCGAGGAATTCCTCGAAATCGCGTACCGTCGACAGGTGCAGGTTCGGCGTTTCGTACCAGCGGTACGGCATTTCGCGCGAGACCGGCATCCGTCCGCGCAGGATCGACCAGGCGTGATACCAGTGCCCGAAATTCGGAAAGGAAACGATGCCTTCGCGTCCGACCGCACTCATTTCGCGCAGCACGCGCTCGGTTTCGCGCGTGGCCTGGATGGCCATCGACAGCACGACGATGTCGAAGGCCAGCGCATGGAACATGCCCAGTCCGCTCTCGATGTCCTGCTGAATGACGTCCACCCCGGCGCGCACGCAGGCCAGCACGCGTCCGTCGTCGATCTCCACTCCATAGCCGCGACACTGCTTGTGGCGCTGCAGCCAGGCCATCAGGGCGCCGTCGCCGCAGCCGAGATCGAGCACGCGCGACCCCGGCGTGACCCAGTCGGCAATCAGGCGCAGATCGGCACGCAGGCCGTTGGTCGTGCCTGAACGAAGAAGCATGCCCGCACCTGTACCAGACTGGCCCGGACCTGACGGATAACCCGAAGCCGTTCGCCGGGGGGCGGCGCTTCGCGACGCGCTCATGCCTGCACTCCGCCCCGGCCGCGCCTGTCGGCGCCGCCGTGCACCGTCGCCGCCACGCGTTCGAACCAGGCGCGCACCACCTCGTGATAGCGCTCGTCGGTCAGCAGGAAGGCATCGTGCCCGTGCGGCGCGTCGATCTCGGCGTAGGTGACGCGCTTGCCGTTGGCCAGCAGCGCCTCGACGATCTCGCGGCTGCGCCCGGGTGCGAAGCGCCAGTCGGTCGTGAACGAGACGATCAGGTAATCGGCCTGGACGCCGGCCAGCGCACGCGCCAGATCGCCGCCATGCGCCAGTGCCGGATCGAAGTAATCGAGTGCGCGCGTGATCAGCAGATAGGTGTTGGCATCGAAATACAGCGAGAACTTCTCGCCCTGGTAACGCAGGTACGACTCGATCTCGAACTCGACGTCGAAGGTGAAGTGATATTCGCTGCGCAGCGCGGTGTCCTCGACGTGCCGGCGCAGCGCCCGGCCGAATTTCTCGGCCATCACGTCATCGGACAGATAGGTGATATGCCCGATCATGCGCGCCACCTGCAGACCGTTCGACGGCACGACGCCATGCTCGTAGAAACGTCCGCCGTGAAAGTCGGGGTCGGTGACGATGGCGCGCCGCGCCACCTCGTTGAAGGCGATGTTCTGCGCCGACAGCTTCGGCGCCGTGGCGATCGCCGCGCAGTGCGCGACGCGCTCCGGATAGAGGATGGACCACGACAGCGCCTGCATGCCGCCCAGGCTGCCGCCGATGACGGCGGCGAAGCGCTCGATGCCCAGTGCGTCGGCCAGGCGCGCCTGCGCATGCACCCAGTCCTCGACGGTGACGACCGGGAAATCCGGCCCCCACGGCTTGCCGGTGGCCGGGTTCGGGTCCATTGGCCCGGTCGAGCCGAAGCAGCTGCCCGGATTGTTCACGCCGATGACGAAAAAACGATCGGTATCGATCGGCTTGCCCGGACCGATCATGTTGTCCCACCAGCCGACGTCCTTCGGCGCGTCCGCATAGACGCCGGCGACGTGGTGACCGGCATTCAGCGCATGGCAGACGAGAATGGCATTGCTGCGTTCGGCATCGAGCGTCCCGTAGGTCTCGTATACCAGTTCGTAATCAACGAGCGAAGCGCCGCTGGACAGCACCAGCGGTCCGGCAAAACGCATGCGCCGCGCTTCGACGATGCCGACCGAACCACCGGCCGGTGCCTGCACGGACGCCCGTGGCGCGGTCGCCGATGCGGTCGGCGACCCGTCGCTCCCGCTGGCGACGGCATCATTGCGCTGGACAGTGACTGGACCCTGCACTGGCACCTCAAGAGAAAACCCGACCGGCTTGCTCGCGGGTCGGGTCCGATCGGCAGGGAACCTGGCCGCTTTAGCCGTATTTGTAACGCGCCCGCAAGCTGATCCTCAAATCGGCGCGAATGGGCTGAAGGTACGACCAGGCGGCAACCCCTGTCAAACGGTCGGAAACCCGCCGCCATGTCCACCGGTCACGCGGACGCCCGATCGCTTCCGCCGCCCGGACGCCCGGGACGTCCGCTTCACGCATTGCCGGTCGCCAGCACCGGTGCCCCGCGCGTCAGGCGTGCCAGAACGAAGGTCAGTGCCAGTGCCGGCAGTGCCGAGCCGAAATCGGGTGTGAACCGACCCGACAGGTGAAAGAGTGCCACGCCGAGCACCCAGATCGCGACCGGTCCGGGATTGATGCGGGTCGCGCCGACCTGGGCGGCCACGTCGCTGCGTCCGCCGAGACGGCCGAGGATGACGCCGTACAGCGGCACGAACACCGAACTGAGCATCAGCAGGAACGGCTCCAGACTGTGCATCGGCAGCACGAGCGCGAACAGCGTGCAGCCGACAGCGAGCAGCATCGCCCACGAGCGCTGCCCGAGCCGGGGCAGCAGGCTGTGGCTGGCGACCGAGCCCGAATACAGATCGCCATAGGCATTGTCGACTTCGTCGATGAGGATCAGACCGAGCGCGATCAGACCGCCCTGGGCCAGCAGCAGGGCGGACACGAGATCGGTCGACGGCACCGTGAGAGCCACCAGCACGCCGAGGCCGTAACACCAGATATTGGCGACCGCATAGCCCAGCCAGGTGCCATGCAGGGCACTGCGTCCGCTGCGGCCGTGGCGGGCGAAATCGGCCACCAGCGGCAGCCACGAAATCGGCATCGCGATGACCAGATCGAGCGCCGACAGCGTGCTCATGCCGCCATCACCCTGCCGGTTCCACAGCACCGCCCAGCCGATCTCCTGCGCCCTGCCGAAGAACTGCCAGCTCAGCCACAACAGCGACAGCACGACCAGCGGCAGCAGATAGCGGCCGACGAAACGGCGCACCAGCCGCACCATCGAACCCGACAGCAGTGCGAGAAAGAGAATTCCCCAGGCGAGCGTCACGACGAGCGGCCAGAAGGCCGCCTGCAGCCAGCCCGCTTCGCGCGCGATGGCCACCGTGCCGTCGCGCATGATGACCAGCTCGAAGGTGGTCCAGCCGACGAGCTGGATGACGTTCAGGAAGACGGGCAGACGAGCGAACCGGCTGCCGTAGGCGGCATGCATCAGCCCGGCACTCGACAGCCCGCTGTCGCAGCCGAGTCGAGCCGTCCAGGCGAGCAGCCCGGACCCCAGAATCGAGCCGGCGATGATCGCGACCAGCGCTGCCTGCGTGCCCATGGCCGGCACGAGATAGGCACCGACCTGCATCACCAGCAGGCCGACACCGAGGCTGAACCACAGCGCCGTGTGATCACGCCAGCCGAACAGGCGATCGGCGCTCGTGAGCGGAATGAGGGCGGTGTTGCAGACCGTCCGGTCCGCGGCGGCCTTGCGTGCGTGCGAATGCTGCACGGCCGGATCGTGTCTGGAATCCATGAGGCTTCCCTGCGCGAGGATTATCTCAACAGGTTCGAAGGGACTTTCTCAGCCTGCAGACCCGGTGAAACCTCTCACCCGCTGATCCGCCAGCACCCCCAGCGAAGACTTTCGTGCGCCACGAATGACGGCACCTCCCCAGTGTACCCGATGACGACGGCACGTTGGCGCAAAGGCCTGATCAGCGCAGATCCGGCGCGGTCCGGCGCAGTCCGGCGACACCCCCCGGCAGGCACCCGGGCATACCGGTCGGCACCGCGCGGACGGCACCGCGCCGACGGTATCAGCCGTACAGCCAGCGACAGGCAGCGACCGCGGCCACGAGCGCGACGAAATCCGCCGTCAGCGCGGCCGCCAGCGTGTGCCGCACGCGGCGCACCTGCACGGCACCGAAATAGACGGCCAGGACATAGAACGTCGTCTCGCTCGAGCCCTGCAACGTGCTCACCAGATAGCCGGTGTAACTGTCCGGGCCGATCGCCGGATCACCGAGGATAGAGGCCATCACACCGTAGGCGCCCGAACCGGACAGCGGGCGCAGCAGGGCCATCGGCAGGGCTTCGGCCGGCAGGCCGTAGCGCGACGTGACGCCGCCGAGCACACCGACGATGGCCTCGAGCGCGCCACTGGCACGCAGCATGCCGATCGCCACGAGGATGGCGACCAGGTAGGGGATGATCCGCACCGCCACCTCGAAGCCTTCCTTCGCGCCCTCGACGAAGCATTCGTAGACGCGCACGCCGCGCACCATGCCGAAGCCGAGCATCAGCACGACCAGCGCCGGAATGATCCACGGCGACAGTGTCCGGCCCCAGACAACGGTCAGCGGCACCAGTGCGACCAGCAAGATCAGCGCACACACCGAGCGCCACAGCGGCCAGACCTGCGCGTCGCTCTCGTCGAGCCCGGACTGACCGGCCCCCGTCTGACCGGCGCCCGCGCCGGGCCCCTGCGGATCCGCCGCCTCCGGGCTTCGCCCGTCCGCCGCCCGCTCTCCGGTCTTTTGCTCTCCGGTCTTTTGCTCTCCGGTCTTTTGCTCTCCGGCCTTCTGCTCTCCGGCCTTCTGCTCTCCGGTTTTTTGCACGCCGGATTTCCCGACGCCGCCATGCGCCGGGAAAAAGCGGGCCAGCGCGAACGCGGCCGCAATCGCGGCGGCCGTGCCGCACAGCGATGCGAACAGCGTGGTCGGCAGAATGCCCGCCGGATCCGCCGAACCCAGCGACGCGCGCAGCGCGATGACAGCGGTCGGCAGCAGGGTGACGCTCGCGGTATTGATCGCCAGGAAAAGCGCCATCGCATCGGTGGCCGTCCCGGGGTGCGGATTGAGCCGGTCGAGTTCCTGCATCGCGCGGATGCCGAACGGCGTGGCGGCATTGCCCAGGCCAAGCGCGTTGGCCGCCAGGTTCATCACCATCGCACCCATCGCCGGATGCTCCGCCGGCACCTCGCGGAACAGGCGCGTCATCAGCGGCCGGATCGCCCGCGCGAGAAACACCAGCAGGCCGCCGGCCTCGGCCACCTTCATCAGGCCGAGAAACAGCGCCATCACCCCGACCAGTCCGAGTGCCAGCGTGACGGCATCGGCCGCCGAGGCAACCGTCGCCGTCGACAGCAACTGCATCGCCGACGGCGCATCGGCTGAGGACAGTTCGTGCCAGGCGGCCGTCCCGAAGGCCACCAGCACGATGACCAGGAAAATCGCGTTCAAGCAGCGCGCACGAGCAATACCGGTACCGTGGCCGTGCGCGCGACGAGTTCCGCGTCACTGCCCATGATCACCCGATCGACACCGCGCCGGCCGTGTGTGCCGATGACGATCAGGTCGGCGTTCCATTCCGTCGCCTGTTCGGTGATGATGCGTGCCACGCGTTCGCCGGCGCTTTGCAGGACTTCGGTTTCGACGCTCACGCCCTGCGCTTCGATCGATTCCCGCGCCTTGCTCAACAATTCTTCGGCGGCGGCCAGCAGCCCCGGAACGATCTCGTTCATGTACACGCCCCCGACCTCCAGCCCGGTGATGTAGAGCAGCGGATCGACGACGTGGATCAGACGCAGCCGCGAGGAGCAGAAACGGGCGATGCGCACCGCCTCGGTCAGCGCCTCGGACGACGTCGCGCTGCCGTCGAAAGGCACGAGAATTCTTTCATACACGTGAAACTCCCCCCGCAAGACGCGGATACCGCGAACGAAAGCACCGCAACCCGGTACGGCGGCCCGGAAGGTTCGCAGGCGGGGTTTGACGGTGCTTCCTTGACTCGCCAACCAGTTGGACTACAGTGGCACTGTCACGATACACGGACGCGCCGGCGAGCGCGAGGAGGAGAAGTCGTGAGTTTCCGCATCCAGGACCAGGCAGCGCGCCTGAACGTGCGCATCGAAAACGATGCGCGCACCGGACAGCAGGTGATCGAGGCACTGCACTCCTGCAGGACAGTCAGCTGGTGGTCTTGTCCGTCCGGCGAATGTGCCCGCGTCGGCGCCTGCGAATCGCACCGTGACGGCGAGGCCGTCGTTCTCGAAATGACACCGCGCGAAGGCGAGACGCTGTCGGCGACGGGCATCGCCGAATGCATGTCCTACCTGCTGGGCGCCGGCGTCGCTGCGCATCATCACTGAACACATACCGGATATCACCCGCCGGCCGTGCAGGAGCGAGGCACGCAGGAACGATGACGTTTCGTTGCCATGCAGCGAATCGCTGCCGTTTCCTCCGCCTGCCTCGCGCCCGCGTCGCGGCTGCCTGGTCGCGGGCGTCCCCGGCGCCCGCGACCTGCTCACGCACCCGCGTTCGCCCTGCGCGCGTCCGGCCCGCTACAGGAGAAGGAAAGCATGCCGAAACCTCTGCCCAGTGGAGCCGATCTGCAGAAACTGCACAGCGACACGATCGAATTCACCAGCGCCGCCGCCGCCAAGACGCTGGAGGGATTCCGCCGGCTGGCCGAATTGAACATGCAGACGGCGCGCACCTCGCTCGAAGAATCCAGCGAACAGATCCGTGCCCTGCTCGAGGCTCGCGACACGGAAACGCTGGCCCGGATGGTGACGGGCTTCGCGATGCTGCCGCCAGACCGGTTCACCGCATGGGCCAATGCGATCTATGCGATCGCACAGGAGACCGGTACCGACATCGGCGCGCTGGTCGAGCAGCAGATCGAGCACAGCAACGAGCAACTGGCCGATGCTGTTGCCGCGCTCGCGCGCAGTTCGCCCGGCGGCACCAGCGGCGCCTTCGACTTCATCTCGCGGACGATGGACGCCGCACGCACCAGCTACGACCAGATGCAGGCCGCCGCAGCGCAGTTCACCGGCGCCGCTGCGGGCGGTGAGACCGGCAAGACCGGTGGCAAGGGATGAACTGAACACGCCGGGCATTCGCCGATACCCGGGCGCGGCCGACCCGGCCTTCCCGATCGGACCGGGTGGACGCAGCCTGCGCCCCGGGCGACCCATGCATCCCGCCCATCAGGCGGCCCCGGTCCGGCGACATTCCCGGCAGGTGAACACCGGAACATGAGATACGAAGCATTCGACACCCGATCGGGACAAGGATCCGATCGCACCGGCTACTGGGAACGCGCGACCCGACGCTTTTTCGGCCCCCTGGGCACGACCAACCTGGCCGAGCGCGAATTCGATGCGCGCATGCTGGTCTATCACGTCGGACCCTTGCGCCTGTACACGATCGATGCCACCGCGCACCGGGTGATCCGCGATCACTCCGAGATGGGCGAGGCGACCGACAGCTACAAGCTGCTGCTGCAACTGCGCGGCCAGAGCGAAATCGAACAGCACAATGCCTGCGTGACGCTCGATGCCGGCGACTGGAGCCTGTACGATCCGCGCGTGCCCTATTCGATCACATCGCGTGAATCGCTGGCGCACATGGTCGTGCAGATCCCGCGCGAACGGCTGCGCAATCTGTCGATCCCGCCGCTGCACGCCAGCGCGCCGCCGGCGCCCGGG
>JACDJA010003300.1_pt1 | contig 10570 bp, 8 predicted proteins | sample 7449241 | NCBI WGS metagenome assembly JACDJA01 (sample SAMN14253289, study PRJNA609438) | sludge metagenome | isolation source: initial anaerobic sludge | collected 2018-12-20 | reverse complement strand
TGGTAGGTTTTTTCTTCTAAAATATCTTGAATGGTTACGGGGTTGCCGGACAGGGAGGCCAGACCGGTGGCCGCCATGCCCAAAGGAATGATTGCTTCTTCGATATATTCTTTGGTTAAACCTTGTGAAGCTTCGATTTTCAGCAGGGTTTTCGATTGTTGGGGGGTATAAATCGCCACAGCGTCAGCCCCCAGCACACCGCGCGCCTGGTTTACAATAAAATCCAGGACATATTTTAATTCCTGATTTGAATTTAACACCGCCAAGGTCGCGGTTAAACTTTGGGCGATCTTGACTTGTCTTTCAAGAGCATTTTTACAGGGTTCTTGAGTAGGGATCATAAAAAAACCTCTTCCTAATTCTAACATTATCCAGCGGATCGGATAAAAAATATCGATCATTGATTTCCCCAACAGTAGTCAGCGAGTAAGGTCTTTGATCAGAAAATCTTAATATTGAAAAAGCTCTCCATTGTTGTTATGCTGGACTTAACAATGGAGGAAGGGACGCAGCACTCCATAGTTTGAGATGAAGGAGGAAGATGGCATGGATAAAATATTTTATCCCAACAGCCTGGTAGTGGTGGGCGTATCGGAAAAGGCGGACAATTTATCAAGAAATATTGTTGAAAATTTATTGCGGTATGGCTATTCAGGAGAACTTTACCTGATTGGTAGGCAGGCCGGCCAAATTCAAGGATTACCGATCTTAACATCGGTAAAGGAATTACCCGCCGAGCTGGATGTGGCTATCATTTTGACTCCGGCTCAGACTGTACCCGAACTTATTGATCAATTGGGGGCATTGAATATTCAATACGCGGTGATTGAAACGGCGGGCTTTAGTGAGTTTTCTGAAGCAGGGCGATTATTGGAGCAGGAAATTGGAAAGACTGCCGAAAAATGGGGCATGAAAATCGTTGGTCCGAATTGTGTGGGAATTATTTGCATGGATCATGGGATTAATACGGTCTTTGTAAAAATGGAAAAGGATGAAGTTCAGGCTGGGAATGTAACCCTCATCTCACAAAGCGGTGGGGTGGTACTCACCATTGCTGATTTTATCAGTGCCAGCAATTTGGGGTTAACCAAAGCGGTCAGTGTCGGCAATAAACTTAATTTAAAGGAAGCGGAGTACCTGCAATATTTCCAACAAGATGCAAGCACACAGACGATATTAATGTACCTGGAGAGCATTGAGGAAGGCCGCCGGTTAATGGAGATCGCGGATCAGGGGCAGAAGCCGGTGATCGTGTATAAATCCAATACCAGTCAGGCCAGCGCAGAAATTGCCAGATCACACACAGCAGCATTATCGAATGATGACAATCTGGTCAGTGCCGTGTTTCAACAATTTGGTGTAACGCGGGTGTTTTCTTTTCGAGAAATGATCAATGCCTGTAAAGGGTTTTCGTTACCGCCAGTACGTGGCAACAAACTGGCTGTGTTCTCGCGCTCCGGCGGGCATGGCATCGTCTCTGTGGATCTTGCTCACCAATTTGGGTTTACCCTTCCTTCGTTTCCGGAAAGCTTGATACACGTTGCTAAGCCATTTTTTCGGGTGGATGTGATTGACCGCCAAAACCCGTTGGATATGGGGACGGTATTTAATTTTGATGCTTACCCGGTGATTATTGAAGAGACGATCAAACAAACTCAGCCGGATGCGGTTTTATTGATCTTTAATTATCGCCGTGAAACGCATCCAAAAGCGGTTGAAATTGCCAACCGCTTGAAAGAGCTTAGCCAGCATTATCAAACCGCGATTGCGATCTGTTATTTTACAGAAATGGATGCGGTTCAGGCACTGGAACGGGAATTGGTCTTTCCGATTTATGCAGAAGTAAGCGATGCGATCCAATCCTTAGCCTATGCCAGAGAATTTTACCGGCGAAAAGAGGTACGCGCGGCTTACCTGGCGGATTTAAAGGTGCGCCCGCATTCTGCCATTGCCGTGGTGGAGCGGATTCTTGCGCAACACCCCGCTCATGAAATCGATATCGATGCGGCGATGAGAATCTGTCAGGCTTATCAATTGCCGGTTGCCGAGTATTGCCTTGCTGAAAACAGTGCTAAAGCCATCCAGTTTGCACAGCGGGTTGGGTACCCGGTCGCGATCAAGATCGCTGGTTCCGGTGCTATTCACAAAACGGACGTGGGCGGTGTGGCCCTCCATCTCAACAATGAACACGAAATCGAACAAGCCATTCAGAAAATCGAACAAAACTTATTAGCACACGGCATCCCTGGACCATCCCTGTACCTTGTGCAAAAAATGTACCTGGGCTGTAAAGAGATCATTATCGGTGGAAAACAAGATGCTTCCTTCGGGCCGGTTATCTTATGTGGGTTAGGAGGGATTTATGCAGAGGTGTTTCAAGATATTCAACTGAAAATGGCACCCATCCACCTGGAAGAAGCTCGAGAAATGCTTTACAATTTGAAAGGATTCGCCTATTTGAGCGGGGTGCGGGGCGAAAAAAGTGTGGAACTAGAAGCACTCGCTCAAATCCTGGTGCGCGTGGCTCAGTTGATGGTTGATTTTCCAACTATTGTTGAACTTGATCTTAATCCGGTCTTAGCTAATGAGGATCAGGCGGTCCTGGTGGATGTGCGTATGATTAAGCAGGTATCCTAACTACGATGTGCAAGTAACGAAGCGATTAAGAGCTTAATCGCCGGGTTTGATGTTGTTTGGGGAATACCAAACGATGTCCGATTGGAGGGACTTTTTTAAGCGGCCACGTTCAAACAACAGTTCCAGATGGGCTAAGGTTTCGGTAACAGCCATTCTTTTGCTAAACGCAGGTAGCTTTTCCCAGGGCAAAAACCATTGGGTAGCAAGCGATATTTGATAGGCTGTTTTTGGCTCGTTTTGAAATAAATTCAGCATTTCTTGTAATCTGCGTTCATGGTGTTGAATGAGATGCTGCGCTCTTTCCGAGAAACCGGTGAATGGATCGCCGTGTCCGGGCAAGATCAGGTCAATTTCCCGTGATTTCATTTGGTTGAGCGATTGAATATAATCCACCAGGGGATTCGTGGCCGTGGGATTATTCATACTGATATTCGGCGTGGTTTTTTGGAGGATGTGATCCCCGGCGAAGAGGATTTTTCTGTTCTTCTCGTAAAAACAAATATGGCCGGGGGAGTGACCGGGCGTCCAAAGGATTTCTAAATCAAAATCGCCTAATTGAATGTGTTCACCCCCTTTAACTTCCAGATCGGGCAAGGCAACTTCTACCAGCCCTAATATCCCCAAGGAGGCCTTTGAAAAAGTTGCCCGTTCCTCGGCCGGCACCCCATTCATCCTTAGCCAGTGTTCCATTTCAGCCAGTAATTGTTCCGTATGCAGGTATCGCGAGTCGAGAAAAGACCGTTCAATTTCATGAATAATCAACTTGGCCGGGGTGTGTTTTTCAAGGCGACCAACCAACCCATAATGGTCGGGGTGGATATGGGTAATGGCAATATAATGGATATCTGCCAGCGTTACCCCGGTAGATTCAACCTGGGTTTTCAACGATTGAAACGCTGCTTGGGTATTCCATCCCGTATCAATTAAGAGAGAACCCTGGGGGGTGTTAATCAGGTAGGCATTGATATTCTCCAAAGGGTTATTGGGGATGGGAATTTTCAATTGATGAACATTTTTTATAATTTCCATGGAGTACTCCTCACAACAATCATAAGCTCCTATTCTAACCGATTAGTTCGCGCTCATCCAAAAGCCAAAGAATTTGTGATCGTCAACGGGGATGACAAGCATTAACTGCTCACGAGTAGCCGATCATTTTTCGGATCAACCGGTGTTGAACCCACATCAAAAAGCAGGAATAGTTCAATATTCCTGCTTTTTGAGTTCATCAAGGGTTCACATCAGGGGTGAGATGCCTTGTTGAGGTTAACCATAGCGATAGATGATTCCAAACCCGCCACGCGGGTATTCCCAGGTAAGTGCTTCTTCTGGACAGGCTGTCCGGCAGGTACCACATTCCAGACATCCGGCCCAGTCAGCAATAATTTTTCCATCTTGTTCGCTATAAACATTAGCTGGACACACAAATAAACAAGCTTTTGTCTTACAAACTGCATTACAAATTTCTGTGTTCACAAAAATGTGAGGGTTTCCTTCATCCAGTTCGTATTTATTAACGGATAATTTTTCGTCTACGCTCATCGGTTTCATAAGCTACGCACTCCTTTCAAGCCATCTTTTGCCAGGCTTATGAGGGAAACATCGCTCTCTTTGAGGCTTTTCATCACCATCGGCATCAGGTGTTCCTTGGGTGTGCCGGTATGGGTATAGATTTTGGTCATCAGCGATTCCAACATGTGGGGATAAGCCTCGTACAAGCGTTCCGATTTCATAAAAGAGGGAGCGCCGGCGTAGGTATGCATATCCTTTAACACAAAGGAGTTTTCCAGCAGTTGTTGGTAAACACTTAAGGAAGAGGCACTAAAATCCTCGGCTTGCTTGGCTTTCAGTACGGTTTCAGCAGCGAGCATGCCCGAAGATAAGGCGAGATCCATTCCACGCACCACGAATCCATTATTAATGGAAAATCCGGCCGAATCCCCCGTGACCAGTAATCCATCCATGAAAAGTTTTGGCATCATGGCTAGTCCGCCCTCGGGTACCTGATGGGCACCATATTCCACCATTTTTCCGCCCTTGATGAGCGGTTGAATGGTGGGATGGGTAAGGAATTCAGCCATCATATTCGCGGGATGCAGGCCGGTTTCGAGTAGTTCATCCAAATGCATGACCAGGCCAATGGAGAGGCTTTCTTTATTGGTATATAAAAAGCCACCTCCGGCAACCCCTTTGGTCGCATACCCGACGATGCCATACGCCACCCCCTGTCCATCGGGTACATTGAAGCGTTCGTTGATTGTTTCTTGCGGCAGCTCGATCAATTCTTTTACGCCGACCGCCATCTGGGATGGATCAAAACGTTTTCTTAAGCCCAGCTTTTCGGTAAAGAAAGAGTTTGCGCCATCGGCCAGAATCACAACATCCGAGCGCATCTCTTCACCACCAGCCATAATGCCGACTGCTCGGTTATCTTCTAAAATTACTTCGTCTACTTTGATGCCGGGCACGAGCATTGCCCCGGCTTCTTCGGCTTTTTCGCCCAGCCAGCGGTCAAATTTACCGCGTAGCACGGAAATAGCATTATAGGGTTTTTCAGAAAAGGCCTGGTTCTTAAAATCAATATTGAAGGAGGATTGCTCTGTCATAAACATAACGCGCTGGTTGGTAATGGCGCGTTCAATTGGTGCATCTTCCCAGTAATTGGGTACCAGTTCATTTAAAACCGGACCGTATAGCACCCCGCCAGAGAGATTTTTTGAACCCGGGTAGGGGCCTCTTTCAACCAGCACCACTTCCAGGCCGGCTTCAGCCAGCCTGAGGGCTGCTGCGCTGCCGGCTAGTCCTGCGCCAATGATAATTGCATCAAATTTTTCATCCATCATACACCGGCTTATTTCCTTGCCTGAAGTGCAGCAATGAGAGCAGGCACAACCTCGTATAAATCACCGATGATGAAGTAGTCTGATTGCGGAATAATCGGCGCATCCTTATCTTTGTCGATGGCTACGATTACCCGGGATTCTGTAATTCCAACCGTATGCTGCGCCTGACCGGAAACGCCCAGACTTAGATAAAGATCGGGTTTCACGGTAGCACCGGAAACGCCAATATACCGTTCGCGGGGCAGCCAGTCTAACCCTTCGGTTAAGGGACGGGTGGCAGCTACTTCGCCATTCAGCAAAGAGGCCAATTCAAATACCATTTCTAAATCTTCTTTTTTACCAATGCCACGCCCGGCACAGACCACTGATTTGGCAACCGAGAGGTTAACCGAAGCGGGTGGCTTGGCTTTTCTTTCCACAAGGGTAGCTTTGCGGTTGGGTTCAACGAAGGATACTTTTTCGATTTCGCCGCTGGCCCCTGATTTTTCCGGCACAGCTTCTACGACACTGGCACCCTGGGTCAGGATGGTGGTGGCGGTATTGGCTTTTTCCACGCGCACGGCACCCCCTCCAAAGATTAAGTGGGTAATTTCCAGCGCTTGATCATGTTGATTAAATTCCTTCGCATCGGTAATGACCGAAATGCCTAACGCTGCGCCCAATCGTCCAGCAATCGCTTTTCCCTGCCGGGTCGCGCCAATCAGCATCAGGGCAGGTTGTTTTTCTTTGAGGAAGGTGATTAGGGTTGGGACATAATCATCCAACAACTGACCATCAGCCTGCTCACCCAGAGAATAGACTTTTTGGGCACCCTGAGCAAAGGCTTGCTCAATGGCAGATTGATCCCCGATGACGGCTGCTGCGACGAGTGCTTGTTCAGAGGTCGCAAGCTGAAGCGCATTGGCTATTAATTCGGCTCTTAAACCAGGTTTTTCCGAGAATACAATAAATTCTTTTGTCATCTGTTACCTCCTACAAAACCCCTTCTTTACTTAACTGAGCAATGAGGGCTTGGGCTGCTTCTTCTGGTTTGCCTTCAATTTGAATTTGTTTGCGGTCGGCTGCGCTCGGCGCACGAACAGATAACACATCTACCCGCGCGGCTGGTTGTTCGGGTAAAGCCAGATCTTGCAATCCCCACTCGGTGACAGGTTTCTTGCCTGCTTTGAGAATTTCCTTCATTGTGGGCAGCCGCGGAACATTAATATCCGTTGTCAGCGATAAAGCAGCCGGTAATGGGACGGATAAGACATCGATATTGTTTTCCAGGCTTCGTTCCACCGTCAGGGTTTCATTTTCCATGTCAACTTTGCTAATTGCGTTCAGCGTGGTTGCATTTAAGAGTTCACCGACCTGCATCCCAACTTGTTGGAAATATAAATCCCCGGAACCTTCACCAAACAAAACCAAATCAAACGCGCCAATTTTACGAATGGCAGCGGCCAGAATCGTTGCGGTGAGGTTGGTATCACCCTGTTCCACAATTGGATCTGTGACCACATAGAGTTCATCCGGTCCACGAGAAAGAATATCTTTTTTTGCTTTTGAATTAAGCAATTTTTCCGTGCCAACACTTAAGGCAGTTAACTTACCGCCATATTTTTCCACCAATTGAAGGCCGGTTTCTACAGCCAGCAGGTCATAATCGCTAATGACCCATTCAGCTTTTTCCAGAGAAATCGACCCATCGCCTTTAATTTCTATATCTTCACTATCTGGAATTAATTTATAACAAACGATGATATTCATAGTACCTCCGCATTCCTAACATTAACCTCTATTTTTGGTAACGATGATCGTTGGCTTTTTTTTCTACGTGAGGAGGGCTGAACGTCAAACCCTCCTCTCCACCAAAGAAAGATAATCGTTCCCTATTTTCCTTTATAGACTGCTTTTCTCTTTTCGAGAAATGCGGTCATTCCTTCTTTAAAATCTTCACTGCCCATCACAACTTGCAACGCAAAAGCTTCCAGATCGTAGAATTGTTCTAAGGACATACCCCATCCGCGATCAATGATCGTTTTGCTGAGTTTGTAGGACAGGAGCGGGCCTTCTGCCAGTTTGTGAGCGAATCCCATTACCTTCGGCCAGAACTCATCCATGGTAAAAACTTTTTGTGCAATGCCGAGGCGGAACATTTCCTGGGCGTCTATGATTTCAGCGGTGAAGCACAGCTCTTTGGCCTTATGCGGTCCAACAACTCTTGGCAGAAGCCATAGATTACCACAATCCGGTACCATACCAATATTAGCATAAATTTCAGAGAATTTCGCTTTTTCCGAGGCGTAGATTACGTCACAGGCTAACAAAACGCCCGCCCCGCCGCCAGCAGCAATCCCGTTCACGGCCCCGATTACCGGTTTTTCGATGCCTTGAATGGCCTGTATGGTTTGACCCAGCATCCGTCCACCGGCATAGTCCAGTTTTAAGCCGCCACCGAGCATATCATTAATATCGCCCCCAGCACTGAAAGCGCGTCCGGCACCGGTTAATACAATTACTTTGGCATCATCATCTCTTCTTAATGTGGCGAAAGCTTCTCCTAATTCACCCAGCATTTGCATACTTAACGGGTTCATTTTCTCAGGCCGGTTTAGTTTTACAACGGCAACACCATTTTCAATTTGGACATCGAGGGTTTCAAAGTTGTAGTTCATTTCTGATCCTTTCGTTTTAACATCACCCGAAGTCCCATTGCAAATATTGGTTCTTCGGGTGATGCCTGTATAGATCGATTAGACTGTGAAGTTCAGATTAATGATCATCAATCTGAAAATAGGCTCAATTAATGACAGCCTTTACCAGCTCTCAACACGCCTTTTTCATAAAGTGCATCGATCTCTTCCTGAGAGTAGCCGAATTCCGCTAATACATCACTGTTATCTTGCCCGTACATTGGGGCACCGCGCCAAATACTGCCGGGGTTTTCCTTGAAGTTTGGAATAATGTTGACGCCTTTTACTTTGCCATATTGCGGGTCTTCCCATTCCGTGAACACTTCGCGGGCAATATAGTGAGAATTCTTTTCTGCCATTTTGACATTCAAAATAATGGAACAGGGAACACCCTTTTCCATGAAGATGCGGTCAACTTCTTCTGCATCGTGTTGATCACAGAAAGCTTGAATGGCTTTTTCGAGTTTCACACCAGCCGGGCTGCCCTGGATGGCTAACTGTAAGCCTTCGGGGAAATCGGGATCATTTTCTAAACCAAGCAATTTCTTGCCTTTTTTCATTGGGCCCCCACCGACCAATCCGATGAAGACATAATTTCCATCTTGACAGCGGTAGGCACTATACCCAGCAAATTTCGGATCTGCATTTCCGTTACGTTCCAGTACAACCCCATCTTGGAAGTAAGTCATCGGGTAATGTAATTGGATCTTCATCATTACTTCAAACTGAGCAATATCAATCACATCACCTTTGCCCGTAGATTGTGCTTTGTAATAGGCAGCTAAGGCTGCAAACGCGCCGTTGAATGCGGTTACATAATCACAAGTATAGGGGTTGGCTCGCATCGGGGGTTGAGGAGCGGGAAAACCATTCACATACATATAGCCGCCGAACGCCTGCCCAATGGCATCATAAGAAGCGCGATTAACGTAATCGGGGTCGCCTTCTTGCCCAAATCCACACACATGCACAATCACCAATTTGGGGTTGACTTCATGTAATTTCTCATCGGTTAATCCCCATTTAGCATAGGTTCCACCTTTGGAAGATTCAAACCAGATGTCGGCCCATTTAATTAATTTTAAGAAAACTTCTTGACCTTCTGGGGTGGGGATATTGAGGGCTAACCCCAATTCATTACGGTGTTCCTGATTCCATGCGTATTTAATCGCGCGGCATGTATCGGGTGCGCTTGCGCTTTCGGCGTGAATGACGGTGGCACCAGCTTCAGCGAATAACATCGATGAATACGGGGAAGCAACCACAGAACCAGTGCTTAATACTTTGATTCCTGAAAGCGGACCATTATTCTTTGGGACATCAGTAGTTCTTGCCATGATAGGTATCCTTTTTTAATTTATTTTTATGGTTTATAAAATCATTTACCGATAACTGTTCGAGAACCTATCCTCGTTATCCAAGGATAGGTTCAATCGGATTTACTTATAATTCTTTAAGATCTGAGGGCCGGCGATATTGTACATAATCTCATCGGTGCCGCCGCCAATGCGCATCACACGCACATCACGCCACAGGCGTTGTACGCGGGCTGCCATCATATAGCCCATACCGCCCAGGACTTGCATGGCATCGTCGGTTACTTCAAATGCTGCTTGGGCAATATAAAGTTTTGCCATAGCATGTTCGTGGCGTACCGGCATATCGTTATCCATCATCCAGGCAACCTTGGAGTAGTAATTGCGCATATTCTCGACCTTGACGGCCATATCCACGATCTTCTTTTGGATCAGTTGATAGGTGCCAATCGGTTTACCAAATTGAACGCGGCTGTTGGCATATTTGGCTGCATCTTCAAAAGCTGCTTCTGCTGCACCCACCACCGAAGCGGAAAGCACAACCCGTTCGATCTCGAAATTCTTCATCAATTGCACCCAGCCATTGTTGAGTTTACCCACCAAAGCTGTTTTCGGGATGCGGACATTCTCTAAAAACACCTCGCATGTCGGCACTGACCACCAACCTACCTTGGGTAAGGGGTTAATGCGCACGCCAGGGGTATCTGTTGGCAATAACCACATCGACATAGCCTTATAGGGATTTTCAATTTCTGGATCACGGGTCATCAGCAGGATGTATTTGGCGATATTTGAGATGGTGCAATAGATTTTCTGACCGTTGATAATGACATCATCGCCATCAAAATCTGCACGAGTCTTAAGCCCGGAGGCATCAGAAGCTGCTTGGGGTTCACTAATTCCTAAGGCAACCGGCGGGTCTCCGCGTACAATCCCACCCAACACCCGTTCTTTTTTCTCTTCGGTTACAAAATCTTGAATATCCTTGATACAAATCACACCCAGGCCATAAATAACGCTTAAGGGGAAAGCATATTTACCTAATACGTCTGCAACCAGACATTGGGTCATCACATCCGCAGGTGTGCCGCCGTATTTT
>JACDJA010003299.1_pt1 | contig 10570 bp, 8 predicted proteins | sample 7449241 | NCBI WGS metagenome assembly JACDJA01 (sample SAMN14253289, study PRJNA609438) | sludge metagenome | isolation source: initial anaerobic sludge | collected 2018-12-20 | reverse complement strand
GTGGTGGAACCTCAAGTGGTGGAACCTCAAGTGGTGGAACATCAAGTGGTGGAACCTCAAGTGGTGGAACCTCAAGTGGTGGAACCTCAAGTGGTGGAACATCAAGTGGTGGGTCGACTACGGCTTCAATTGGTGAGGCTTATTGTGGTGATGCCACGATGAAGCCACTCATCAATACGGCGAGCAATCCGAGCCAATTTAGTACAAGCACATCAAAAGGTGGTTTATGCTTGCTTTGCTCGATCTCAAATCCAGGTTTTGCGATTGATGAGAATAATATCAGCTCAGCGGTTTTCAACCTTGCTTTGGGTGTTGCTGGTAGCGAAACTTTGAAGATCTCTTCAAATGCACCCGTGACTTATACCTCAGCCAGCCCGAAACTACGTGTCGTTATTCCAGGTAACACCTCATCATTAGCCGCGAATGTATTGGGTGGTATCACCGTCACAACCTACAGTGGTGGGCAACAGGTTAATACTGAAACAACGACTAGTTTGCTTCAAACACTCCAGCTTCTTGGGCTGAATGTGTCCTCAGCAAGTGCGGTCGATTTGCCTTTGACCGGTTCCTTTGATCGAGTAGATATTACGGTTAACGGTTTGGTATCAGCGGGTGTGACCTTACCCGTCTCTTCTGTCTGTGTATCTCAGTAGTCATTAAATGTATTTAGCGAGTGGCCGCGGCAAATGGCTGTGTGCCTCTCGGCTATTAGAAGGTTTCGATTTCAGGCTGTTGCCTTGAAATCGGACACCTTGGTTTTTAAAACCCTGACCATTATCGGTCGGGGTTTTTTTTTACTGGTCAGCACATTGCAAAAAAATGATCAAAGCAGGTTGGTACGCCCCATTGGTGTTTTGGGATGGTTGCGCAATAGAATAGATCCAAGAGGCATCAAGCTTTCTAAAAGCGGGATGCTGTCGCTGGCATTGATGAAGTAGGGGGTCGTGTACTGTTTCGCGCTTGGCGGTACGTTTGGAGGGCACCCCTCGTGCGAGTCGCTGGCCGATCATCTGTGAATTTCGTCAGCGTAATGCGAACTGCCGCCAGTTCCGCGTTAAGCAGGCGTAAGCCCGCGTTAGCGTTACGGCGCTTGCGAATGGCGATGGCTATTCCCTGCGCTCCGCGCCTTGCATCTGGACCTTTGGCGGTCTCGCAGAGACACTATCGATTCGTGCAGAGGTTCCCTGCATCTCTTGCAAGCGGGACGTCTATCAACCGAAGGGCGTAAGACAGGGTCTTGTCTTTGATGCAGGCAAGCTCAATTGGAAACTAAAGAAAAACCTCTATCACGGAAAAGAAGAAATGAAGAAAAGTCAACCTCTCGAGCGCCCAGCCTCGATTACTCCCCACAGCGTTGCATTGGCAACCTTTTTGGGACTTGCGGGCGGTACAGCGATCATTATGCTGCTCCGTCCCTTTTCCAACACGGTTCACTCTGCTGTATTTTTGCTGCTAACTCTGGCTGTGAGCATCTTTGCGGCTGAAATTGTATTTAATAGGGCACACCGAAAACCCAGCTCGGGACTTGATTGGACGCATTGGCAACCGAGCTTATCTCGTGTCGCTTACAAATATGGCGGGCTTTTATTTATCCTAGCGGCCTTTGGGTTTTTTTATTGGTTACTGCCTGAATACCGCGGTAGCTTTTATTATCCATACTACGAAATGCTCCGGATAGCGATCGGGCCCTTTTTGCTCTTGGCATTCTTTTATCTCTATTTTGTAGATGGTCGAATGCTGGAACCCTATGACACGTTGTGGAAATTGGGTCGAGCGATTACGCTCCATCGAGAACAATGGACATGGGGTGAAATCGGGGCTTATCTGCGCGGCTGGCTCGTGAAAGGATTTTTTTTGCCGCTTATGTTTGTTTATCTGTGCATGGATATCGACAAACTGTCAACATTAAATGTTTTACACATTCATAGCTTCAAACAATTCTTCGATATAACATTTTTTGGACTTTTGTTTATTGATGTGACTGTTGCCAGCTTGGGTTATATGTCATCGCTTAGGCTGTTGGATGCGCATATTCGATCTTCTGAATCCACAATGATCGGTTGGCTGGTAGCACTGATTTGCTACGAACCCTTCTGGAGTTTAATTAATGCTCAGTATCTCAATTACGATTCGGGACGTCCCTGGGGCGTGGTATTTTGGGATATGCCTATAATCTACGGTCTTTGGGGTGGGGTTATCCTTCTACTCACCGGAATTTATGTTTGGGCGACCGTGTATTTCGGTGCGCGTTTTTCCAATCTAACGCACCGCGGGATTATCACAAATGGCCCGTATCGCTATACAAAGCATCCGGCTTACTTGGCGAAAAACCTATCCTGGTGGCTCATTAGTATGCCTTTTATTATTCACGATGGGCAGGTGTCAGAAACCATTAGACACTGTTTTTTGTTGCTTCTGGTCAATGGCATTTATTATATACGTGCCAAAACAGAAGAAAGACATCTGTCAAAAGATCCTGTCTATATTGCTTATGCTCTGTGGATTGAAAAAAATGGGCTGTTCCGGCATCGTTGGTTTACTCGAAGACAAACCTCGGTCTCAAAGTGACCTTGCCCCCGATGTCTGACTCTGGCCGCCATCAACCAGCCGAGCCGCCTTTTGTTTGAATTCATGGATATATCGCGCTCGTGTTGTCTTTGGCCTATCGTTCTTGTTGCATCAATTAAATCACATGGCAAGGGATGTGTTTTTCAGGGGTAAGGTCAGGCTTCAAAGCAGACTCTGCTATGCCTCATTCTTGTTTTTTGATTTGAATGTTGCTTTGGTTCGTGTTCGACCGATGGGTTTGGGTAGATGAATCACGCGGCTGCCCAGAATGCGATCGACCAGGCTGCGTTTGTCTCGATCGGCCCACGCCCACCAGAAAGGAATGCCCAGTAGCAGCAAGCTAACCACCCCTCCGAGAAAGCGAAGTAACGCCATTCGTAAGCAGGGCGCGGGTATCACGACGCGAATATGCCAGACTTTCATGCCCGGTGTTTGCCCGCCGATGCACCAGAACAGGCTGAAATACGCGCCAACCCATGCCAGAAGATAGGCGCGGTAAGCCCAGGCCAACGGGCCGTTTTGTGGGATGGCTTGTCCACCATTGAGCGGCAGGAAAATCAGCGTAGCCAGCATCAACACGGCAAACACGAACAGACTGTCGTAGAACAAAGCGGCAGCACGACGCCAGAGGCTGGCTGGCGCGTTCATTGGGCTACCAGTTGTTTGATGAGTTGCTGGATAACTTGGTTACGCGCAGCCAGATCATCCCAAGCCGGTTCGTTCTCAGCGCGGGTCACCTTGAGTGTATCGGCGGTGAGACGGTAGCGGTTCGGTTCGGTCTGGATGAGCTTAACCAGTTTGACCGGATCGATGGCAGCCTGTTCGCTGAACACGAGGCGCGCGCCGCCGCTGGCGCATTCGATTTTCTTGATACCGATGCCACGAGCGAGCAAGCGCAGCCGATGGGTTTCGATTAGCGTTTGCGTGGCATCCGGCAGCAGGCCGAAGCGGTCGATCAGCTCGACTTTCATGCGGTCGATCTCGGTTTGATCGGCGCAGTTTGCCAAGCGCTTATACAGAATCAAGCGCGTATGGACATCGGCCACGAAATCGGCGGGAATCAGCGCGGGCAGGCCGAGATCGACTTCGCTGGTCTGGCGTTCCAGTGGCCCGGCCAGATCGGGTTGTTTGCCCGATTTAAGCGCCTTGACGGCGCGATCGAGCAGATCCATGTACAGCGTGTAACCGACTTCATGCATCTGGCCGGATTGACCATCGCCCAGCAGTTCGCCCGCACCGCGAATTTCCAGATCGTGCGTGGCCAGCGTGAAGCCAACGCCCAGCTCTTCGAGTGCCGCCAAGGCATCGAGGCGTTTGACGGCATCGGGGGTCATTTGCGCCGGTTCCGGCGTGATGAGATAGGCATAGGCGCGATGATGAGATCGACCAACCCGCCCGCGCAATTGGTGCAGTTGGGCAAGGCCGAATTTATCGGCACGATTGATCAAAATGGTGTTGGCGGTCGGCACGTCGATGCCCGATTCGATGATGGTGGTCGAAAGCAGGACATTGAACCGCTGATGATAGAAATCGGCCATGATCTGCTCCAACCCGCGCTCCGAGAGCTGGCCGTGGGCGACGGCAATCCGCGCTTCGGGAATCAGATCGGCCAGTTGTTTGGCCATGCGCTCGATGGTGCGCACCTCGTTATGCAGAAAATAAACCTGACCGCCGCGTTTGAGTTCGCGCTGAACCGCCTCGCGGATCTGGGCGTCATCCCAGCGCAGGATCAGGGTTTTGACCGACAGTCGTTCGCGCGGCGGCGTGGCGATAATCGACAGATCCCGAATGCCGGAGAGCGCCATGTTCAGGGTGCGTGGAATCGGCGTGGCCGTGAGCGTGAGCAGATCGACCTCGGCGCGCAGGCGCTTGAGTTGTTCCTTGTGGCGCACGCCGAAGCGCTGTTCCTCATCGATGATGACCAGACCCAGTTCCTTGAAATCCAGATGGTCACTGAGCAACTTGTGTGTGCCGATGACGATGTCGACCTGACCGGATGCCACATCGGCCAGCACCTCGGTGGTTTGTTTGGCGTTGCTCATGCGGGACAAGCCTTCGATCCGCACCGGCCAGCCCGCGAAACGGTCGCGGAAATTACGCAGATGCTGTTCGGCCAGCAGCGTGGTCGGCACCAGTACGGCGACCTGTTTGCCATTCATCACGGCCACGAAGGCGGCCCGCATTGCGACTTCCGTCTTGCCGAAACCGACATCGCCACACACCACGCGATCCATCGGTTGTGCGCGCGCCATATCGGCCAGCACGCTATCGATGGCCAATTGCTGATCGGGTGTGGTTTCAAAGGCGAAATTGTTGGCGAACCGGGCGTACTCTTCCTCGGGCGTGGGCAGCGCCTGCCCGCGTTTGGCGGCGCGTCGGGCATGAATGTCCAGCAGTTCCGCTGCGACGTCGCGCACCTGCTCGGCGGCACGCTTGCGGGCTTTTTCCCACTGGCCGCTGCCGAGCCGATGTAGCGGGGCGGTTTCTTCACTGCCGCCGGTGTAGCGCGAAATCAGCTCCAGCGAGGAGACGGGCACGTAGAGCTTGTCGTCCCCGGCGTAGTACAGGATCAGGAACTCCTGCGCGAGCCCATTCATTTCCAGCGTGACCAGGCCGCCAAACCGTCCGACGCCATGGGTTTCATGCACGACGGGTGCGCCTTCGGCCAGTTCATTGAGGTTGTTGATCAGCGCGTCGGCATCGCGGGTGCGCGCACTGGATTTGCGACGCTGTGCCACGCGTTCGGCAAAAAGATCGGTTTCGGTCACCAGTGCAACGGTCGCATCCGGCAGATGGATGATGGCGCCGTGTTCGATGGGTGAGACCAGCAGGCCAAGGCGTGCCTCGCTGCCCAGCCAATCGTCGAACCGTTCGAAGACAGGCGTGGGGTGACCGGCCTTTTGCAATTGTTCGGCCAATGCCTCACGACGCCCCGGGCTTTCTGCCGTGACCAGAATCCGTCCGGCGAACGTTTCGGCAAACGTAGTCAGGCCCAGCAGTTCAGTTTCACCGCGTTGGGCCAGGCCGGTTGTCGGATCGTTCAGAGGCGGCAGCGGTTGATGCGGCAGGACGATGGCCTGCGGCAGGGTTGGGTCGTTTGCATCCAGCGTGATTAGCCGCGGCCAGCTTTTTAACTGTTGCTGGTAGTGCTCGGATGTTTGGTAAAGCTCGTCTGGTCGTAGGATTGGGTGGCTGATATCCCCGGCGCGTTGGGTAAACCGGGCGATGGTGTCTTCAATGAAATCGCCCAGTGCCTGATCGATACCGGGCAGCGTGAAGAGTAGGGCGTCTTTGGGCAGGTAGTCGAACAGGGTGGCCGTGTGTTCAAAAAATAAGGGCAGATAGGTTTCGATGCCCGCCGGAATCAGCCCGTCGCTGATCTGCTTGTAAACGGGGCTGCGGGTCGGGTCGCCTTCGAAGCGATTGCGCCAGTTCCGGCGGAACACGGCAATGCCTTCCTCGTTGAGCGGAAATTCGCGCGCGGGCAGCAGCGTGATTTCCTCGACCGGCTCGGCCGAGCGCTGGGTCTGGGGGTCGAATAGCCGCAGGGTTTCGATTTCGTCGTCGAACAGGTCGATCCGCACCGGCTGGCTCATGCCCATCGGGAACACGTCGATCAGGCCGCCGCGCAAGGCAAATTCGCCGGGTTGCGCCACTTGGCTGACCGCCAGATACCCCGCATCGGTGAGTTGCTGGCGATAGGCTTCACGATTGAGGGTGTCGCCCACCTTGAGTAAAAAACCGTGGCCGGTCACGAACGAAGGTGGTGCCAGGCGCTGCAACACGGTTGGCGCTGCGATCAGGGTGATACCGCTTTGCGTACGCGGCAAATGCCAGAGCCGGGCGAGCCGGTCGGAGATCAGGTCCTGATGCGGCGAGAAGCGATCATAGGGCAGCACTTCCCAGTCTGGGAAAATATCCGCAGGGCAGTCGAACAGGGCCAGTGCTTCGGCTAGATCGTTGCCTTGGCGGCTATTGGCTGTAATCACCAGCATCGGGTGCGGCACCCGTTTGGAAAAATCTGCCAGGGTAAACGCTGTGCCAATAAAGCTGGCACTGCGCAGAAACAGGGGATCGTTCGCGGATTTGGGTACGGAAAGTCGGATGGGTTTGGTTGGCGCCATGATCACGGTTCGAGTGGATAAACGAACGAGATTGTGGCGCATTTGGCGCGGATGCGCATCCGCTGCCGTTGATTTATGTCGGTATCAGGCGCGAACGTCGAGCAGGGAGCCCGTCGAATTGGCGGTGACACCATTTGAAGTCGGGTTCTTTACCGCGGCTGCGACTTGTTCCGGGCTGCTGACGCGGTTAGGCGTTTGCGGTTCCACCGGCATGTTGCGTGTCTGGGCCGAACTGAAGTTCGGGTTCCGGTTTGCGGTGAGGTCAAGCGCGCCGTCGGCCACGGGCGTATTGGTATAACTGGCGTTTAAGTTGATCATGGCTAACTCCTTGATCGTGCATTCTTGTTTTCCATGATACGACCATTTCTCCGGTTGTGCATCTTCCTGTTTTTATTCCAGGTTTTTCTTTCTGATTTTTATTCCCGGCCGGTGAGCAGGAAGTGTTCGGCGCTATCGAGTTCTTCGGGCGCGCCGTACAGCGTGAGCGTGTCGCCTTCCTGTAGCACGGTGTCACTTTGCGGTGTTTCCCCGCGAATACCGGAACGGTTGATGGCATCGACCACGATGGTCTTGTTGCTAGGCAGACTGCTTTCAAGCGTGCGTCCAATGGCATAACTGCCTTCAACCAAAGCGATGTTGCGCAGGGTGCGCGGCGCGAGCGGGATGAAATCGTTACTGTCGCGGGCCCGATTACCCGCATAGGTATGCCGTAAGGGAGCGTAATTTTCCCGTCGGATTTCCTGAATCTGCCGGATAACCTTGGATACCGGCACATTCAACGCGCGCAAGACATTACCGGAGAGCACGAGGCTCATTTCATAAATACTGGCAACCACATCGGTGGCGCCTGCCTCGTATAGAGGATCGATCTGTTCATCCGTCCGTGCGCGCACCATGATCGGAATGTTTTCGGAAAGGCTGCGGGCAACCTCGGTTGTCTTGATGGCGGCACTGTCGTCCAAATGGGAAATGACCAGTGCCCGTGCCCGGCTCAGCCCCGCGGCCTCGAGAATATCGGCGTGGGTCGAATTGCCGAAGTGAACCGGCAGACCGGCCTGCAAGGCCTGTTGCACGATATCCGGATCGATTTCGATGGCCGCATATTCGAAGCCTTCGCTTTGCAGCAGGCGAGCGACATTCTGGCCCACTCGACCAAAGCCGCATATCACGACATGACCCTTCAGCTCATTGGTGAATTGCGAGATTGATTCTGCCTGGCTTTTACGGTTTTTCTGATAGCTTGGAACGATGTGCTTGGCTATCTTGCCATTTAACTTGATGAGGATGGGGGTCAACACCATCGAAAAAATCACCACGGCCAGAACGATCTGCCGTTGATAGTCGGTCATGATTTCCGGTGCGGTGATCGCGAGCATGGCGAATCCGAATTCGCCACCTTGCGCCAGCACCAACCCCGTTCGCAAGGCAACGCCCGGTTCTTCGCCCATGGCTCGGCCGATCACGAAGATGATGCTGGTTTTGACAACGACCAGAAGGGCCAGCAACAGCAACACCCAGACGAACACATCCGGCAGCTCGCGCACATTCAGCATCATGCCGATGGTGATGAAAAACAGGCCGAGCAGTACGTCACGGAAGGGTCGCACATCCGATTCGATTTGATGTTTGTATTGCGTTTCGGATAGCGCGATGCCGGCCAGAAACGCACCGAGTTCGTAGGAGAGTCCGGCCTGATTGGTCAACCAGCCGGCACCCAACACAACCAGCAGCACGGCAATGGTAAACAGTTCCGCCGAGCGCGCGCGCGCGATTTCCCGGAAAAGCGGGCGCAGAATCCAGCGTCCACCGAAGAACAGCACGGCCGCCGCCGCAATCCCCGCTGCAATGGTGATGGCAATTTGCAGACTGATCTGTGCCGTGCTGTTGGTCGCGCCCGTTTGCACGCCCAGAACAGGGATGATGATCAGGAAGGGGATGACGGCCAGATCCTGAAACAGCAGAACACCCACAGCGTTGTTGCCGTGACGGCTGTTGACTTCCAGTTGTTCGCCCAGTTGCTTGATGACGATTGCAGTGGATGAGACGGTCAGCACGCCTGCCAATACGAATGCGGCGGCCGGTGAAAACCCCATCAACCATGCCGCAACGCCCGTCACAATAGCGGTAGTCAATACCTGTGCTCCACCCATGCCGATGACCGCCCGGCGCATCGCGATCAGTCGCGGGAGGGAGAATTCCAATCCCAGCATGAACAGCAGGAACACCACACCGAATTCGGCGACCAGGTGAATGTCTTTGACATCGCCGATCCAGCCCAGGCTATAGGGGCCAGTCACGGCACCCACGGCGAGATAGCCCAGAATGGCGGGCAGGCGCAAACGCCGCAGTCCAACCACGGCGACGACCGAGATGATCAATAAAATCAGTAATGAGGCCATGGTATCGTGCTGCATCGTGGTGTGCGTGTCATCAGGTTAGAAAAGCAAGGAGGCGTAACAGGTTGATAAATACCCATTTCAACAGCCTGTTATTGCGGGACATGGGTATCATGCCCGCAAATCAATCACGTATGTGGTTGATTTTTCGCTAACGAATATGGGCGTGTACCGGATTCGTTAGGGCTTGATCATCGCGGCTGGCGCAGGTTTCGTCAATCGCCCGGACGTGTCGCAATGCTCGTGGCCAAACGCTTGTTGAACAGGCTTCGCGACCATTCTTCCGCCCCGAGGCTCAACAGGTGCGTGGTCGTGAACTGACAGTCGAGAAAGTCGATTTCGCCCCAGCGTTGATCGATGAGTATGGCCGCCAGAGCGAGTTTGGATGCATTCGGCACACGGCTGAACATGGACTCGCCAAATGCTGCGCGGCCGAATTTCGCCCCGAACAGGCCGCCAACCAATTGCACGCCATCCCATATTTCGATGGAATATCCGTGTCCTGCTTCATGGAGCTCGATGAACACCTTGAGCATGTCGGGCACGATCCAGGTGCCATCCTGATCTGAACGCGGGGCGGCACAACCGGCGACCACGTCTGCGAAGGCTTTATTCACCGTAATTCGGTAACGTTGCTGGCGGCGCCATTTGGCGAGTGATCTGGAAAGGTGAAAACCTGCCGGGGTCAACACGGTGCGCGGATCAGGTGCCCACCAAAGCACAGGATCGCCCGCGCCGAACCAGGGGAAAATGCCGCGTTTGTAGGCACAGACCATGCGCGGCAAGGTTAAATCGCCACCAACCGCCAGTAATCCATTGGGTTCCGTGAGTGCCCGGTGTACCGGTGGGAAATCGTCGGGCTCAGCGTGTTCGCCCTCACTCAGAAAAGGCAGGATCATCGTTTGATCAATAGCCGATCAACGCCGGTTGGATCTGGCAGTGGCTTTGGGCAACGTCAAACGCGCCCCATCCGGATCGGGGCGATAAAACACGGCGATGTGCCCTACGGATTGCACCAGCTCAGACCCTGTCGTGGTGGCGATCTGCTGCATCATATCTTTCTTGTCGTCCCGATCCTGACCGGGAATACGCACTTTGATGAGTTCGTGCGTACTCAGCGCGAGCTCGATTTCAGCCATGACGGCATCTGTCAGCCCGTGTTGACCAAGAAGTACGACAGGGTTGAGGTGGTGGGCCTGTGCGCGCAGAAACTGTTTTTGTTTATTTGTGAGAGCCATGCTGATCTTGCTGGTGAAAAATGGAACCGGTATCCGAGTACCGAGGATATATAAAACCAAAGTGAAGCAGTCAAAAGGAAAAAGTGTGTGAAATCACACATTGTGACTGGTGCCCGATAGGGGGCATATTAACGTTTTAATCATTTTTAACCAATCGATTCCCGGAGTGGAGTAAGTGTGGTTGGGGTGATGGTTTAATTGTCTTCGAAAAGGGGTATTTCATGTTGCACGCTGGTTCTGGGTG
>JACDJA010003298.1_pt1 | contig 10571 bp, 9 predicted proteins | sample 7449241 | NCBI WGS metagenome assembly JACDJA01 (sample SAMN14253289, study PRJNA609438) | sludge metagenome | isolation source: initial anaerobic sludge | collected 2018-12-20 | reverse complement strand
GGTCGACGAACTGACCGAAATGACCGGGCTGGACGAAGAGCACGCCAAACAACTGATCATGGCGGCACGCGCGCCCTGGTTCGCCCAAGGCTAAGAGGATTGCATGAACGTTGAACAATTCGCCCAGGAACTGAAACTGCCGCCACAGCTTTTGCTGGAACAGTTGAAGGCGGCTGGCGTCAGCAAGAAGGATGTGGTCGACTCCGTCACCGAGGCGGACAAGGCACAACTGCTCGACTACCTGCGCCGGATGCATGGTGGCGGCGGCGAGGCCGGCAAGACCAAGATCACCATCACGCGCAAGCAGACTGGCGAGATCCGCAAAACCGACAGCACGGGCAAGTCCCGCACCATTCCGGTCGAGGTGCGCAAGTCGCGTACCTACGTGAAGCGCGATGCCGCCGCCGTGGCGGCGGAAGCCCAGGCCGCGGCCGCCGCTGCGGCCGTGGCGACGCCGGAGCCTGTCGCCGCCGAGCCGGCGATTCCGGAGCCGGTGGCGCCGGTGCCCGCCGTGGAGACGGTTGCCGAAGCACCGACCCCGCCCACGGCACCCGAACCGGTCGTCGCCGAGGCCGCACCGGTCGAAGCGCCTGCGGAAAAAGCCGCTGAACCGGTGGCAGACGCCACGCCCGCGCCCGCCCCCAAGAAAACGACTCGCGTCAAAAAGGCGACGATCCTCGACGAAGCCGAAATCAAGGCGCGCGAGGAGGAAACCCGTCGCCACCAGGCGCTGCTCGAACGCCAGGCGGCCGACGCCAAGGCGCGTGCCGAGCGCGAAGCCCTGCGCAAGCAGGCGGAGGCGGCCCGCGAAGCAGCCAAACTCACCGAAGCGCAGAAGGCCGCCGCCCCCGCACCGAGCGACAAGACGCTGCACAAACCGGACAAGCCGGCGGCCGGCAAGACTGACAAGAAACCGGCGAAAAAGGCCGACACGGCCTGGAAGGACGACGCGGCACGACGCAAGGGTGGCCTCAAGACCCGCGGTGGCGCGACGCCCGATGCCGGCTGGCGTGGCCGCAAGGGCAAGACCAAGGGTGGTGCCCACGACGAAAGCAGCTTCGTCGCGCCGACCGAACCCATCGTCCGTGAGGTGCTCGTGCCGGAAACCATCACCGTGGCCGAGCTTGCACACAAGATGTCGGTCAAGGCCGCGGAAGTCATCAAGGCGATGATGAAGCTCGGCAGCATGGTCACCATCAACCAGGTGCTCGACCAGGAAACCGCGCTGATCGTGGTCGAGGAAATGGGCCACATCGGCAAGCCGGCCGCGCTCGACACGCCAGAAGCCTTCCTCACCGACACTGCGGAAGCACTCGAAACGGAAGCGCACCCGCGTCCGCCGGTGGTCACGGTGATGGGGCACGTCGACCACGGCAAGACCTCGCTGCTCGACACCATCCGCCGCACCCGCGTCGCGGTTGGCGAAGCGGGCGGCATCACCCAGCATATCGGTGCCTACCACGTCGAGACCGAGAAGGGTGTCATCACCTTCCTCGACACGCCGGGCCACGAGGCGTTCACCGCCATGCGCGCCCGCGGCGCGAAGGCGACCGACATCGTCGTGCTGGTGGTCGCGGCCGACGACGGCGTCATGCCGCAGACCATCGAAGCCGTTCACCACGCCAAGGCGGCCGGCGTGCCGCTGGTCGTCGCGGTGAACAAGATCGACAAGCCGGAGGCCAACCCCGAGCGCATCCGCCAGGAACTCGTGGCGCACGCCGTCACCCCCGAGGAATGGGGTGGCGACACCCAGTTCGTCGACGTGTCGGCCAAGGCCAACACCAACATCGACGGCCTGCTCGACGCGATCCTGCTGCAGGCCGAGGTGCTCGAACTGAGCGCGCCGGCCGAAGGACCAGCCAAGGGCATCGTGATCGAGGCACGCCTCGACAAGGGCAAGGGACCGGTCGCTACCATGCTGGTGCAATCCGGCACCCTCAAGCGCGGCGACATGGTGCTGGCCGGCCAGGTGTTCGGGCGCGTGCGCGCCATGCTGAACGAAGCCGGCAAGCCCGTCAGCGAAGCCGGTCCGTCGATTCCCGTCGAGATCCAGGGCCTGTCTGACGTGCCGCAGGCGGGCGAGGACATGATGGTGCTGCCCGACGAGCGCAAGGCACGTGAAATCGCGCTGTTCCGTCAGGGCAAGTTCCGCGACGTGCAGCTTGCGAAGAAGCAGGCGGCCAAGCTGGAATCGATGTTCGAGCAAATGGGCGAAGGCGAGGTCAAGCAGTTGCCCATCATCCTCAAGGCCGACATGCAGGGTTCCTACGAAGGTCTGGCGCACGCGCTCGCCAAGCTGTCGACCGACGAGGTCAAGGTCAACATCATCCACAGCGCGGTCGGTGCGATCACCGAGTCCGACGTCAACCTGGCGCTCGCGTCCAAGGCGGTACTGATCGGCTTCAACGTCCGCGCCGACACGCAGGCACGCAGGCTGGCGGAAGCCAGCGGCGTCGACATCCGCTACTACAACATCATCTACGAGGCCGTGGATGAAGTGAAGGCGGCCCTGTCCGGCATGCTCGCACCGGAGAAGAAGGAAAACGTCACCGGCACCGTCGAGGTTCGCCAGGTGTTCCACATCTCCAAGATCGGTACCATCGCCGGCTGCTACGTCACCGACGGCGTCATCAAGCGCGGCGCAGGCGTGCGCGTGCTGCGCAACAACGTGGTCATCCACCAGGGCGAACTCGATTCGCTGAAGCGTTTCAAGGACGACGTCAAGGAAGTCAAGGCCAACTTCGAATGCGGTCTCTCGCTGAAGAATTTCAATGACATCCAGGAAGGTGACGTGCTCGAGGCGTTCGAGGTGGTCGAGGTGGCACGTTCACTGTAAGGGTCCAGGGCCGGGATTCAGAGGTCAGGGTACGTGCGCGGCCGCCGCGCGTCCTTGATTCCGCGACCTCGCCCTGATCCCTGAATTCCGAATCCTGACCCCTGATATGCCCAAAGACTTCCCCCGCGCCCGCCGCGTCGCCGACCAGATCCAGCGCGAACTGCCGGAACTCATCCGGCAGGAAGTGAAGGATCCGCGCGTCGGCATGCTCACCATTACCGAGGTGGAGGTGAACCGCGACATGGAGTTCGCCAAGGTGTACTTCACCACGCTGGGGGGCGAGGCCGAGCATGCCGCCTGCCTGGCGGGGCTACAGCGGGCAAGCGGTTTTCTGCGCACGCAGCTTTCGCACCGCATGCAGTTGCGCGTCGTACCCAAGCTCACCTTCATCTACGATCGCTCCATCGAACGCGGGATCGCACTGACCCAGTTGATCGAGAGCGCCGTCACCGAAGACGCCAGGCACCCGAAGGACGAGTGAAAGCGATACGCCAGCCAATGGCTTCGCACCCCCCCTCCAGTCCTCTCCATTCAGGACAAGCCCAGCCTTGCCCCCCTCTCCCGCTTGCGGGAGAAGGGGGGGAGAGAGCGGGAGAGGGGGCAAACGCCAGGCCCAAACCGATTAATGGCGTGTTGCTGCTGGACAAGCCGGTGGGACTCACGTCCAACACCGCGCTGCAGAAGGCGAAGCGCTTGCTCAATGCGCGCAAGGCCGGCCACACCGGCACGCTCGACCCGTTTGCCGACGGCCTGCTGCCGTTGTGCTTCGGCGAGGCGACCAAGTTTTCCGCCTATTTGCTCGATGCCGATAAGGGCTACCGTGCCGTGCTGCAACTGGGCATCACCACCACGACCGGCGACCCGGAGGGCGACGTCACCGCGACGCGCGACGTGAACGTGAGTCGCGCCGACATCGAGGCCGTCCTGCCACGCTTCACGGGCGAGATCGAGCAGATCCCGCCCATGCATTCTGCGCTGAAGCACCAGGGGCGCCCGCTCTACGAATACGCACGCGCCGGCATCGAGATCGAGCGCCCGCCGCGCAGGGTCACGATTCGTTCCATCGAACTGCTCGAATGCGCGCCGCCGCGTGTGGTGCTCGACGTGCGCTGCAGCGCGGGCACCTACATCCGCACGCTCGCGCAGGACATCGGCGCAGCGCTCGGCTGCGGTGCGCATCTCACCGCGCTGACGCGCACGGCGGCAGGCGGCTTCGCGCTGGGTGCCGCGCATACGCTGGACGAACTTGCGGCGCTCGATATCCCGGCGCGCCAGGCGCTACTGCTGCCCCCCGACTGCCTCGTCGCCCACCTGCCTGTGGTGCGCCTGGGCGAAACGGCCGCCACCGCGTTGCTGCAGGGCCGCAGGATTCCGCAGACACAACCCGCCACCGGCCTGGTGCGGGTCTACGCCGGCGAGGACTTCCTCGGACTGGCCGAAGCCGGCCCCGACGGGCTGGCGCCGCGCCGTCTGGTGGCCACCGCCTGATTTGGCCGACCGGCCCTTTTCGCGTAAAATTTACCGTTTTCCACGAACGTGTCCCGCTCAGCCGCAGGCCACGCGATTCAGAAGGAGTGCATCATGGCTGTCACCACCGCGCAGAAGGCGCAGATCGTCCAGGATTACCAGCGCGCCGCCGCCGACACCGGTTCGCCGGAAGTGCAGGTCGCCCTGCTCACCGCGCGCATCAACGACCTGACCGAACACTTCAAGGTCAACATGAAGGATCACCACTCGCGTCGCGGTCTGCTGAAGATGGTGAGCCGCCGCCGCAAGCTGCTGGATTACCTGAAGCGCACCAATCTCGAAGGCTACAAGACCCTCATCGAACGTCTCGGCCTGCGCAAGTAAGCGCGGCACAACTTCGGTGAAGCATCGCCACAACGTCATCGGCAACGGGGCCCCGGCGCGGCGCCCCTGAGCCTGCTGCGCCCCGCCCAAGGCGGGGCGTTTGCGTTTTTGGAAAGGAATTCGCGTGAGTGCAACCAAGAAAACATTCGCCTTCGGCCGCCACCAGGTCATCCTGGAAACGGGTGAAATCGCCCGCCAGGCCTCCGGCGCCGTCATCGTCAACATGGACGACACCGTGGTACTGGTCACCGTGGTCGCCAAGAACGAGGTCAAGCCGGGCCAGGATTTCTTCCCGCTGACCGTCGACTATCAGGAAAAAACCTACGCCGCCGGGCGCATCCCGGGGGGCTTCCTCAAACGCGAGAGCCGCCCGTCCGAGGGCGAGACGCTGACCTCGCGCCTGATCGACCGTCCCATCCGTCCGCTGTTCCCGGAAGGTTTCTTCAATGAAGTGCAGATCATCGCCACGGTGATCTCGTCCAACCCCGAGGTCAGCGCCGACATTCCCGCCTTGATCGGGGCATCGGCCGCGCTGTCGCTGTCCGGCCTGCCGTTCGACGGCCCGATCGGCGCCGCACGCGTGGGTTTCATCAACGGCGAATACGTACTCAACCCGACCCACACCGAGCTCAAGGATTCGAAGCTCGACCTCGTCGTCGCCGGCACTGCGACCGCCGTGCTGATGGTGGAATCCGAGGCCATGGAGCTGCCGGAAGACATCATGCTGGGCGCGGTGGTGTTCGGTCACACCCAGATGCAGGCAGTGATCGACGCGATCAACGAACTGGCCGACGAAGCCGGCGCCGACGCCTGGGAGTGGGAGGCGCCCGCCGAGGACACCGCGATGGTCGACCGCCTGAAGGCGCTGGCCGAAGCCGGCCTGCAGCAGGCCTACAACATCAAGCATAAACAGGCGCGCATGGCCGCGATCGACGAGGTGCGCAGCAAGGCCTTCGCCGAACTGATCACGCCCGAGATGGACACCGTCGCCGCCAACGTGGTGAAGGACGCCTTCCACCGTCTCGAAGCCGGCGTGGTGCGCAACCGCATCCTGTCGGGCCAGCCGCGCATCGACGGCCGCGACACCCGTACCGTGCGCCCCATCACCATCCGCACCGGCGTGCTGCCGCGCACCCACGGCTCGGCGCTGTTCACCCGCGGCGAGACCCAGGCGCTGGTCGTCACCACGCTCGGCACCGGCCGCGACGAGCAGACCATCGACGCGCTCGAAGGCTCCTACTCCGACCGTTTCATGCTGCACTACAACATGCCGCCCTACGCCACCGGCGAGACCGGCCGGGTCGGCAGCCCCAAGCGCCGCGAGATCGGCCACGGCCGCCTGGCCAAGCGCGCGCTGCTCGCGGTGCTGCCCGCCAAGGAGGAGTTCGGCTACACCCTGCGCGTGGTGTCGGAAATCACCGAATCCAACGGATCGTCGTCGATGGCCTCGGTGTGCGGCGGCAGCCTGTCGCTGATGGACGCCGGCGTGCCGGTGAAGAACCACGTCGCCGGCATCGCCATGGGCCTCATCAAGGAAGGCGGCAAGTTCGCCGTGCTGACCGACATTCTCGGTGACGAGGACCACCTCGGCGATATGGACTTCAAGGTGGCCGGCACCGAAACCGGCGTCACCGCGCTGCAGATGGACATCAAGATCACCGGCATCACCAAGGAAATCATGCACGCCGCGCTGACGCAGGCGAAGGAAGGCCGCATGCACATCCTCGGCATCATGAAGTCCGCGGTGTCCGGCGCCCATGAAATGTCGGCCTACGCGCCGCGCATCATCGCCATGAAGATCAACCCGGAAAAAATCCGCGACGTCATCGGCAAGGGCGGCGCCGTCATCCGCGCGCTCACCGAGGAGACCGGCACGCAGATCGACATCCAGGAAGACGGCAGCGTGAAGATCGCCTGCACCAGCATGGAAGCCGGCGAACTGGCGAAGAAGCGCATCGAGGAGATCACCGCCGAGGTCGAGGTCGGCAAGGTCTACGAAGGCCCGGTGGTGAAGCTGCTGGACTTCGGCGCCATCGTCAACGTGCTGCCCGGCCGCGACGGCCTGCTGCACATCTCGCAGATCGCCCACGAGCGCGTCAACACCATCGGCGACTACCTCAAGGAAGGTCAGGTGGTGAAGGTGAAAATCCTGGAAGCCGACGAGAAGGGCCGTCTGCGCCTGTCGATGAAGGCGCTGCTGGACGCCGCGCCAGGCGACCAGGAACCCGCGGCCTGAACGCAGCCCCGCCACGGGGCCTGCCCATTCCGAAAAAACGCGCCCTCGGGCGCGTTTTTTCGTTGCCTTCAGCCGCCGCCATCCGGCAGCGGCGGGAAACGCACCACGACAGTCAGACCTTGGCCGCCCGCCTCCGTCTCCAGTGCCACCGTCGCACCATGCAGGCGCGCGATTCGCTGCACGATCGCCAGCCCCAACCCCGCGCCGTCGGCGCTGCCCGACAGGCGATGGAAAGGCGCAAACACCAGCTCACGCTGGCTTGCCGGGATGCCGGAGCCATTGTCCGACACGCGCCATATCACACCCTCGGTGGAAGCTCCCAGGCCGAGCGTAACAAGCCGTCCGCCATGACGCAGGGCGTTGTCGACCAGATTGGCCAGCAACTCGCGCAACAAGTCCCGGTCACCGACCACCCAGGCCCGCTCGTCACCCGTCTCGTCGAACCCGATTTCAACGCCCTGCGCCAGCGCCTGCGGCACCCAATCCATGGCGATTTCGCGCATCAGGTCGCGCGCGTCGATGCGGCCGAGGTGCAGGGTGTTTTCGGCCGCGTCGACGCGTGCCAGGATGAGGAGCTTCTGCACCAGCTCGCCCATGTTCCTCGCGACGTGGGCGATGCGCCGCAGGGCCGCCTGCCCCTGCTCGGGCTGGCCGGCCGCCAACGCCGCTTCAGCCTGCGCACGGATGCCGGCGATGGGCGTGCGCAGTTGATGCGCGGCGTCCGCAACGAAACGCGATTGTGCCTCGACCGCTTCGGACAAACGGGCGAGCAGCGAGTTGATTTCGTCCAGGAAAGGCCGCATCTCCGCCGGTGTTTGCTCCAGCGGAACCGGGCTGAGGTCGAACGCGGACCGCGCCAGCAGGCGGTCGCGCAGGCGCCGCACCGGTTCCAGGCCGCGCCCGACGCCATAGGCGATCGCGCCGACTGCCGTCAGCGTCATCAGCAGCATGGGCACCACGATCGCCAGTGTCGCGCGCCTGGCGATGGCCGAGCGCCGTGACAGCGTCTCACCCACCTGGATCAGTACCGTTCCGGCCGCGCTGGTTCCCTTGAGCGAAAGTGCGAACGCCACCACACGCACGGGCTGACCATCCTTCACGCCTTCGTAAATGTTCATCTCACCGGACCGGAGCGGAGCTTTTCCCGGAACCTTCGGCATGTTCAATTCGCCCTCGACGACCCTGCCGTGCGGATCGACGATGCGATGGAACAACAGGTCTTCCTGGTCAAAGGCAAGGATTTCCCGCGCCGCGACCGGCAGGTCGACCCGCACCTGCCCCCTCACGACTTCGATCTGGTCGGCCAGCGCGTAGGTGCGCCGGACCAGCGAGCGGTCGAACGCCGCATTGATGTAGTACAGGCTGGAAAAATAGGCGACCACCCACAGCAGAATGAGGATCGGCAGCATCATCGACACCATGCGCACGATCAACTGCCGCCGCAGGCTCGGCGAGGATCGCCTCAAGATGCGGCCTCCAGCAGGTAACCCAACCCGCGCAGGGTGCGGATCGCCACGCCGGAATCGTGCAGCTTGCGGCGCAGCCGGTGAACGTAGACCTCCACCGCGTTCTCTCCCACGCCTTCGTCCCAGCCGGCAAGGCGGTCGGCGATCGTCTCCTTGGCGGTGACTCGCCCCGCATGGGCGAGCAGGATTTCCAGAACCTCGATCTCGCGCGCCGACAGCGCGAGCGGCGTGTCGCCGACGCTGGCCTGACGCCGCACACTGTCGAAGCTCAGGCGTCCCACACGGATCTGTGGATCGGCCCGTCCCTGTGACCGCCGCAGCAAGGCACGCAACCGCGCCAGCAGTTCGTCCAGCGCGAACGGCTTCAGCACGTAGTCGTCAGCCCCCGCATCCAGGCCGCGCACGCGATCCTCCACCGTGTCGCGCGCGGTGAGGATGATCACCGGCAGGATCGCGCCGCGCCCCCGTGCCTGGCGCAGGATCTCCAGCCCCTCGCGCCGCGGCAGCCCGAGGTCGAGCAGCATGGCATCGTAGGTGTAGCCCTCCAGTGCAAGCTCCGCCTGCATGCCATCACGCGCCCAGTCGACCGAGAAACCCGCCTGTCTGAGTGCCAGCATGACCGCCTCGCCAAGGGTCGGATCGTCTTCCACCAGCAGAATCTTCATGGCGGCAGTCTGCCACAACCAGCGCCTCTGCGCCGCGCGACCGGGATATCCACCCGTAAGGTTTGTGTAAGCCGGACGCAGCATAGTGCCACGCATGCCGTAGCACGGTGCAACGGCATGCCAAATCAATCACTGTATGGAGAAAGAGATGAGCAAACTGATGTCTTCCCTGGTTGCCGTTGCCGTTGCCGGTGCGTTCAGCATGTCCGCCATCGCGGCCGAGCATGGCACGGCCGCCCCCGCGGCGATGCCTGCCGCAAGCGCCGCCCCGGCAGCCGAGAAGCCAGCTGAAGCGCCGAAGAAGGTCTCGAAGAAGACTCACAAGGCTGAAGAGAACAAGGCCGGTGCATCCACCAGCGAGGCGCCCGCGAAGAAGTAAGCCGTACGGGCTGCGAGAAACCGCGCTCACGGGCGCGGTTTTTTCATTTCCGCAAGGCGTCGTGAAACGCTACTTTTTTTGCCCATGTTCTGAAGCGGGCAAGCGCGCCTTCCCCCGGCTCGCACGCCACGAACAGGCGATCGACACGACCTCCCCGCCTTCGAGGAAGGCGAGATCTCGTTTCGCGACTTTCACGTCAACCGCCCAGGAACGCCTGCCACCAGCGCTTGCGCTGCCCGGTGACGATGTGGTTCACCTGAATTTCACGCGGCGGCGTCTTGCTCATGAGCCAACCCGGCAGCACCGAACTCTTCATGGAACTGGAGCCGCACGAACTGCCCAGATGGTTGGGATCGTAGATCTTGACGAAGTTGGGCGCATCGAGATCGTCGGCGTAGACGATCGCACAATAATCCTCGTGATGCTCGCGGCGCAGAAGTTCGTCGAGTTCGCGCGTGAACTGCCGCACCTTGTCGGCCGGCGACGGCGCCTGCGGCACCTCGTGGCCAACTGCGTAGAGATACCATCCCGCCTCGGCGTCGAGCTTCTGCCAGAAGGCGGTGAGCTGATCCCAGCGCATGACGCTGTAGAGCAGCCCGTTGTAATAACGCTCGAATTCGCCGCTGTCGGACATGGCAGATTTACCTGGCAACCTGACGCGCAACGTTCATTTGGCGACCTGATGCGCAACGTTCATTTGGCGACCTGGCGCTCGCGGATTTCCTCGAGCGTCTTGCAGTCGATGCACAGGCTGGCGGTGGGGCGCGCCTGCAGGCGCTGCAGGCCGATCTCGATACCGCATGCCTCGCAGTAACCGTAGTCGCCGCTATCGATCTTGGCGATGGTCTCATTGATCTTCTTGATCAGCTTGCGCTCGCGGTCGCGGTTGCGCAGCTCCAGCGCCATGTCGGATTCCTGCGTGGCGCGGTCGTTGGGATCGGCAAACACGGTCTGCTCGTCCTGCATGGAATGCAGCGTGATATCGATGTCCTGCGAAAGTTCGGCTTTCCAGGCCTCGAGCATTTTGCGAAAATGCGCGAGCTGCTTTGCGTTCATGTACTCTTCGCCTTTTTTGGCCTTGTAGGGCTCAAAGCGCATCAAAGTTTCAGCCATCTCGTCCTCTTCGTAGGTCAGTGTG